>Ga0183101_1000414_pt1 | contig 19004 bp, 17 predicted proteins | sample Biomet3_FD_127790 | JGI IMG/M metagenome (GOLD analysis project Ga0183101, IMG submission 127790) | Microbial communities from bioreactor (seeded with sewage sludge) at LBNL, California, USA - Biofuel metagenome 3 | ecosystem: Engineered > Bioreactor > Anaerobic > Unclassified ...
CGCCCGCGCGCGCCCGGCCCGGCGGAAGAGCAACGCCCCCCCGGCGAAAAATCCCCGGGGGACGGGCTTATGCTTTGTCCAGGGCATTTCTGACTTTTGAAAACGGCCGCGCAGACGCCTCTATTCTCTCTCTTTTTTCCGTCTCGCCGCCTGAAATACCGGCAGCAGTTCCTCATACAGCGCGTCCCGGTTTTCCGGCAGGATCAGGCTCAGCCGGGCGTTCGGATGACCGCGGACCGCCCGCAGAAAGGGCGTGTCCCGGTCTTTCACCGCCGCCAGCACCGGAATGTCTCCATCCAGCGCCTCCAGCACCCGGCGCTGAAAGGCGGCCGCCTGATTTTCCAGGAATCCCAGCTCGTCCATCACGAGGACGGAACCGGGGCGCGCTTCCAGCAAAGAGACGCCGTAGCCGTCAAACACCTCCGGAAACGCCTGAAAGGACTGCCGCCCGCCGCGGCCCACCAGGTTTTCCGCGCCGCGGGTCCGCTCCGGCACCGCCTGAGCGGCGGGATAGAGATAGACCTCTCCCTCTCCGGCCGCGACGGCCACCCGCTTGGTATAAAAGCCCGAAACCGGTCCGTCCCAGGATTCCAGCAGGCGGCGAATCAGCGTGCTTTTCCCAACGCCGATGCCGCCGCAGATCAAAATGTGCCTCCTCTGCGCGCTCATTCCGCGCCTCCCCCGGTCAGCGGAATGTTCACCATCCGGCCTGCGGAGAAAATGCTCCGGTTGTCGCCCCTGCGGATCACCTCGTCCGCCAGGGCGGCGTCCGTCACGCAGAAGCCATCCAGATCGGTAGCGCCGTAAGCGGCCAGCAGCGGCGTCAGCGGAACGGAGGGCCCCACCAGGATCACCTTCGCCTCGGGACGGATCAGCTGCAAAAGCCGGGGCAGGGTCTTGTTGATAAAGGTCATGCCGGTGATGAACACCATCTCCTGCTCCGGCAGGATGAACTCGCAGGCGCTGTCGGGATAGTCCCCCTGTTCCGGGTTCCGCTCCAGCACCGACAGCTGGCAGACCGGACCCAGCTGCTCTTCCAGATTGGGAAACCGTCCCACCACGGTGACGCGTTTTCCCCGCGCCTGCTCCGCCCGGGTCTGGAAGGAATCCCCTCCCTCGCCGCCGCAGAAGGCAGCGAGCTTTTCCGGCGCGTTATACCAGCAGTTGATGGCGGCCATGCCCAGTGAGGCCTCCAAAAAGTTCCAGGACTTCACGCACGCGGCAATGCGCCGCAGCGGCGCGCCCAGCACCGGCCCCCGGTATTGCCGGACGTGGGCCCGCCCCCGGACGCTCAGTGCGACGCCGGTATTTTTTCCGGCGGTCACTTCGCTCCACGCGCAGCCCACATGATAGTCCGACACCGTCAGGTCTCCGGGAATTCCGCCGATCAAGTCGTCATAAAGCTCCCACATAGCGCTCGCCCTCTCACCGCTCCTCAATTCCCCGCAGCAGCGACACGCGGATCACGTCGCCGCTCTCCAGCCGGCCCTCCCCCACGGGGGAGGCATAGTAGCCGTTGGCGGCCATGGTCCGGGCCGTGCTGCCCTCCTCCCGGGGGACAGGGCGGGCGTAAACGGTCCCTTCGCTCCGGTAGACCTCCATCCGGGAGGTAAAACGCAGCGCCTTGGGACCGTCCAGCGGCGCGGTCAGCACCGCCTGCACGCTTCTGGGCTCATCGGGCGCCGTATGGAGGAAGCTTGCGACCACCGCCCGCAGGCACCAGTCCGCTCCGTTGAACGCGGCCATGGGCGGCCCGGGCAGGTTTACCACCGGCTTTCCCTGCGCCACGGCAATGCTCAGCGGCCGGCCGGGCACCGCCCGGACGCCGTGGAACAAAAACGTGTCCGTTCCCCGCAGCAGTCGGGTGGAAAAATCCTCCTCCCCCTTGGAGGAACCGGCGTTGACCACCACGATGTCGGCGCGGTGCAGCGCCTCCTCCAGGACCTCGGCCATCTGGCCCGGCACATCCCGGACGATGGGCAGGCAGAGGGGCTGTGCGCCCATTTCCAGCAGCATCTGGCGGAGCATGACGCTGTTGGCGTTGATGTTTTCGCCCCGTCCGGGTGCCGTCCCCGGCGCGATCAGCTCGCTGCCCGTGGGAATTACGGCCACCAACGGCTTTTGGAAACAGACCACTTCCAGGATACCGCCTGCCAGAAGGGCGCCCAGATCGCTGGGGGAGAGACGGCTGCCCCGCCGCAGCAGCAGTTCTCCCGCCGACGCCGTGGTTCCGGCGGTGCGGATGCCGTCTCCGGGGCGCACTGTCTCCACGTCCCGCAGAGCAATACCGCCGGAGGGCAGGAATTCCACACTCTCTACCGGAACGGCCGCGTCGAACCGGTCGTCAAAGTCGTCGCCCATGTCCGCGCGCTCAAACTCCACGCCCCGCCTCCAGCCGGACGTGTCCGGCGCGCCGCCGGCGAAATCCGACGAGCGCAGCGCAACGGAATCCATCATGGCGGCCCGCACCACCGGGATCGTATAGCGGGCGAACACGTCCTCCGCCAGCACCCGGCCGCAGCTCTCCGCCACCGGAACAGTCTCCCGTGAGGGCTCCGGCTGCCAGATCCGGAAGAGTTTTTCCAGCGCCTCCTCCCAGGTCACCAGCCCGCTGACATCGAAGTTTTTCATCATCATGCCTGTCCGATCTCCTTTCCGTCCTCACCTGCGCCCCTGCGGCAGAGCAGGGTCCACTTTCCCTTGTCGTCGTCCTCCAAAAACTGCGCGTCCGCCCCGAGCTGCGAGAGAAGCGCGGCGTATTCCGCCCGGTCCCGGCCCATGGATTTGCGCTTCAGATTTTCGGGCCACGCCGGGTCGTACTCTTTCATCTTTCGCTCGATCTGGGCGGCCAGCTCCCGATTTCCCATGCCGCCGCCGATATAGGCCGCCCCATCCGGCGCCAGCACCCGCAGTATCTCCGAAAAAGCCAGACGGATATCCTCCCAGAAAGGCATGGAGCCGCGGCTCACCACAAGGTCGATGCTGCCGGAGGGAAACGGCAGGCTTTGAACGTCGCCCACCACCGCGACGACGCGGCCGCGAAGGCCCCACTGCGCAGCCCGGCGGTCCGCGATCTCCACAGCCTCGGGGCACTTGTCCAGCAGAATACCCTGCATCTGCGGCGCAGCCCTCAGGACCGACAGGCCCAGGTGCCCGCCGCCGCAGCCGATGTCCAGCATTCGCCCCGCCTTTTTTCCGGTGCGGCGCAGCAGATCGTCCGCGATCACGGGATAGATGGGCGCGAAGATATTCTCCGCCACCCAGTCGAATTGATAGGCGTCGTGCATACGCTCCTCCCCTCTACTGCAAAACCGGCACGCAGGCCCGCACCGTCCGGCCGTTCCCCACCTCGGTGGTGGTGATCTTCACGTCGATGCCATAGACCTTCCGCAGGCTCTGTTCCGTCAGAATTTCGTCCGGCGGGCCGATGGCGAACCCCTCCCTGCTCAGCAGGGCCACCCGGGAGGCGCACAAAAACGCGTGATCCGGGAAGTGAGAGGTCATAACGATCCCCATGCCTTTCTCGGCCAGGCGCTTGATCTGTGCCAGCACCCGCATCTGATTGCCGAAATCCAGATTGGACGTGGGTTCGTCCATCACCAGCAGCCGGGGCTGCTGGGCGAGCGCCCGGGCGATCAGCACCATCTGCCGCTCGCCGCCGCTGATCTCCGTGTAAATGCGGTCCCGCAGATGCGTGATCTCCAGCGCCTCCAGCGCCTCTTCTGCAATATCCAGGTCCTTTTGGGAGGGGGAGGCAAACGCGTCCAGATAGGCGGTGCGGCCCATAGCCACCACGTCGAACACCGTAAAGGGAAACGGCGGAGTGTGGCTCTGGGGCACATAGCCGATGGTCCGGGCATATTTTTTGCGGGACCAGGTCCGCACGTCCTCGCCGTCGGCCAGGATCTTCCCGCCCTGGAGCTTCAAAAAGCCGAGGACGGTCTTAAAAAGGGTGGTCTTGCCCACGCCGTTGGGCCCCAGCAGACACACGATCTCCGAGGAGGAGACGGTGAACGACAGCCCCCGCAGCACCGTCCGGTCCCGATAGCCGCAGTCCACCCCGCACAGTTCCAGTTTCATTCCCAGGTGCTCCTTCCCTGAAACAGCAGATAGAGGAAAAACGGCGCGCCGATGATGCTGGTCAGGATTCCCAGCGGAATCTCCGTGGCCATGACCGTGCGCGCGATATCGTCCACTCCCAGCAGGAACGACGCCCCCAGCAAAATGGAGGCGGGAATCAGCGTCTTATAGTTCGGACCCACCAGCAGCCGGGCCAGATGGGGAATAATGAGACCCACCCAGCCGATCATACCGGAGATGGCGATGGAGGCCGAGGTGAGCAGCGTGGCGGAGAGGATCAGCGCGCTTCGCACGCGGGTCGTGTCCACGCCCAGCGCGCGGGCCTCCTCCTCGCCGAAGGAGAGAATGTTGATCTTCCAGCGCAGCAGCATCAGCACGGTCAGCCCTCCGAAAAACGGCAGCAGCATCATTTTCACCTGCGTTTGCGTGGAGGAGGTCAGGCCGCCCATCAGCCAGAAAGTGATCTCCGGCAGCTTGTTGTTGGGGTCCGCCTCGTACTTGATGACGGAGGTGAACGCGGAAAAGAGGCTCTGCACCACCATGCCCGTGAGCACCAGCACCAGCACGGCGTTCATGCGCCTGCCGATGGACCGGCTCAGCCCGCAGGTCAGCAGCACCGCCGTCAGGCCGAAGGCGAAAGAGGTGAGCTCAATGCCCAGAAGATTGAAATTGTTCAGGATCGCCAGCGCGGCGCCGAAGCCCGCGCCGGCGGAAGCGCCCAGAATATCCGGCGAAACCATGGGGTTTTTGAAAATGCCCTGATAGGCCGCGCCGGAGCCGGACAGGGCGGCTCCCACCATCATGGCGCAGAGGATTCGCGGCAGCCGGACGCTGAAGAGCACCCGCTCCACGGTGGCGGGCCAGGTGGGCTCCGCGCCGGTCAGCTTCCCGAAAAAGATTTGAAGCAGCTGCCCAACAGGAATCCCGTAGCGGCCCAGCGTCAGCGATACCAGCAGCAGCGCCGCCAGGAGGGCCGCCAGGGCCGCCATCGCCCCGCCCACTCTCCGCCGTCCCGCCTTGAAAGCGGGGCGGCGGGCGGCGGAGAGGGCCGGCGCTCTTTCAGCCGTCTCTTTCATGCGTTCACTTGCCGATCAGCGAATTCGCCTGATCCGCCGTGATCTGTACGCCGTAGAAAAGCTGATAGAACGACTGCACGTCACCGGTGAGATCCACCTTTACGTAATCCGGATACAGCTTGGAAGCCAGCCACTCGACGCCCAGGACGCGGGCGATGCAGGGCGGGCGGTCGAACCAGTTAAAGGGCGTGGACGCGGGAACATAGACCCGGTGATTCTGGACGGCGGCCACGCTGGCCCAGGTGGCGTTGGAGTAAACCGAGGAAACGAAGTCGGTCCCGCCCATCTTGCCGTTGGCAATGATGACGTCGGGATTCCAGTTCAGGATCTGCTCCATGGAGACGTCCGTTCCCTTGCCGGAGCCGGAGGTGTCCATGTTCGCCACGTTGGTGGCGTTGACGAAGCTGATGACCTCGGTGTGCATGGAGTCGGTGCCGTCCGTTTTCAGTCCGTCGGCGCTCTCGGCGTAATAGACCTTTACCTTGGCGCTGTCGGGCACCTTGGCCACCATCTCGGAGATGGAGTTCAGCGTCTTTTCAGCGTAAGAGGCCAGCTCCTCGCCGCGGTCCTCCACGCCCAGAATGGTGCTGAGAGTGCGGTAGGAGTCGGGGATTTTAGCGAGGGCGCTGTCCATCGTCACCACGGGGATGCCGGTCTGCTGGCCCAGCTGCGTCACCATGTCGCTGACCTGGCCGTTATAGGCGAAGTCCAGAATGATGTCCGGGGCCAGCGCGGTGATCTCCTCCGTATCGAAGGAGTTCTGTCCGCCCATGGTGCCGCCCAGCACCGGGAGTCCCTGATAATCGGCGGCGATGTACTGCTTTTCGTCGTCGGAGAGCTTGGAGTTCCAGCCCAGCATCTTGTCAGGCGCCAGCGTATACATCATATAAGTACCGATGGGGCTGGTGCAGTAGACCTTGCTGATCTCCTTGGGCACCGTGACCGTGTTGCCCAGCATGTCCGTGACCTGCTGTGTGTCCCCTGCGGACGCGGACGCCGCGGCGGAGACGGCAGCCGAGGCTGCGGCCGAGGACGCGGTCTTGGCCGCGGTGCTTCCGCAGCCGCTCAGCAGCGCCAGCAGCATGGCCAGGCTTAAAAGTCCGGTCAGGAGTCTTTTTGTCATGGTTTTCTTCATGTTCATCCTCCTAATTCCTTGTGATCCAAATTTTTATTGACATCTGCGCGCCGCTTCCGGCGGCAGCTGCAATCTCTCAAGGGGGGCTGCGCTCAGTCCCGACGGGGAAACAGAAAGAAGGCGTTGGCCCCGGTCAGGGGCAGAAAATTCGCATAGGCCCCGCTGTTCTCCGTGGCGACAAGCTGCGTCTCCGGCGGAAACCAGAGCCGGGCCGCCGCCATCATGCGGGCCCAGCGGTAAGGGTTGGTGGGATCCGCAGCCTGAAGGACCGTATGGGGATAGGGGACGAAAGGCTGCACCGCCACCCAGTCCGTGTCCAGTTCCCGCAGGAGCGTCAGTCCCGCCAGCGCCGCCTCATCCGTCAGTCCGAAAGCCAGCAGGAAACCGCTCCAGGTGGAAAGGCCCAGCGATTTGGCGTCCCGCAGCGTCCGGACCCGGTCCTCCAGCGAATCCCCGCCGGGCCGAAAACTCCGGTACACCGCGGGGTCCGGAGATTCAAGTCCGCACTGATAGCCGTCCATTCCGGCGTCTTTAAGCCGGCGCAGGGAATCGCGGCTCACGGAACCGCACAGCCCGTAAACCGGAACGGAAAACCGCTCCTTTAAAAACCGCACAGCCTCGCACAGCGAGTCCGGCACCTCGTATCCCAGCCAGCCGGAGGGGGCCAGCAGGTGCGTGGCTCCGGCGGCCAGCGCCGCCTCTCCCCGCCGCGCCAGTTCGTCCCGGGTGTGGAGCGCGCCGAACTCCGGCCGGTCGTGTTTAAAGCTCTCCCATTTGCAGTGGAGGCAGTGCGGCTGCGTGGCGCATCGGCCCGTCAGCACGTCCGGCGACCAGTATGCCCTTGGTTTTTCCGCTCCCGCCGCCGCCGCCCGGGGAAAAAGGTCCTCGTCCGGCAGCCGGTAAAGTTCTCCGATCGTCTTGCTTTCCGCTCCGCTCATCGTTTTCGCCTCGTTATTCTCACTTGAATATAGCGTAGGGCAAAATCCCCCGCACAGCCGTCCTTTTTAAAATAGATCGACCTTTCCTATCATAATGGAGACGTTATTTTTTGTCAAGAATAACGTATTGCATTTTTACGCATTTTTTGCGTTTCTCTTGCCGATTTGCACGGACGTCCGCTCCGTTTTCCGCGCTGAGAGCCGGGCTTTTCAGCTAAATAGCCAAACTTGGCTCTCCCCGCCCGGGATTTGGCCGCTCCATATTGACTTTGCGGTTAGTTGGTGCTAACATTTTTGTTAGGTAAAGCTAACTGAAGAGGAGGCAGATTCATGACATTGAATCAGTTAAAGGTCGGCGAAAGCGCGACGATCAAAGCCGTAGGCGGTGAGGGGCCGCTCCGGTGCCGGTTTCTGGACATGGGGCTGATTCCCCGCACCCGCATTACCCTTCAGAAGGTGGCCCCCATGGGCGACCCCATTGAAATTCAGGTGCGGGGCTATGAGCTGACGCTGCGGACGGAAGACGCCCGGCAGATTGAAGTGGAGCAGGGAGGCGGCGCGGAATGATCTTCGCACTGGCAGGCAATCAAAACTGCGGCAAGACGACCCTTTTTAACGCTCTTACCGGCTCCAACCAGCACGTGGGCAATTTTCCCGGCGTCACGGTGGACCAGAAGATGGGGGAAATCCGGGGGCAGAAGAACTGCTCCGTGGTGGACCTCCCCGGCATCTATTCCCTTCGGCCTTATACACAAGAGGAGATCGTCTCCCGGGACTTCATTCTGGGCCAGCGGCCCGACGGCATCATCAACATCGTGGACGCCACGAATATCGAGCGGAACCTCTATCTGACGCTCCAGCTTCTGGAGCTGAAAGTGCCCATGGTGCTGGCGCTGAACATGATGGACGAGGTGCGCGCCAACGGCGGCACCATTGACGTCAAGAAGATGAGCGCGGCGCTGGGTATTCCGGTAGTCCCCATCAGCGCCGCCAAGGGCGAGGGCGTTTCGGAGCTGATCGACCAGGCGGTGCAGACCGCCCGCAACAAGGTTCTCCCCAAGGTCACGGATTTCTGCGCGGAAGGCTCCCCTGTCCACCGCTGCATTCACGCTGTGGTCCATCTCATCTCGGACCACGCGGACCGCTTGGGAATCCCCTCCCGCTTCTGCACGGCCAAGCTGATCGAGGGGGACGGGGAGATGCTCCGGCGGCTGGAGCTGGATCAGAACGAGCAGGAGCTGCTGGAACACTGCATCGTGGAGATGGAGACCGAGGCGCAGCTGGACCGCAACGCGGCCCTGGCGGACATGCGCTACTCCTTTATCGAGAGCGTCGTCTCCTCCTCCGTGGTCAAATGCCATGAGAGCCGGGAGCACCGCCGCTCCATGCAGATCGACCGGGTGCTCACGGGCAAGTACACCGCTCTGCCGTTTTTCTTCGGCGTCATGCTGCTGGTGTTCTGGCTGACTTTCAGCGTGATCGGCTCGGCCCTGTCGAACTGGATGAGCCTCGGCATCGACAAAGTGACTGCCGCGGTGGACGCCGGCCTGAGCGCATACGGCATCAATCCGGTGGTGCATTCTTTGATTATTGACGGCGTGTTTGCGGGCGTAGGCAGCGTGCTGAGCTTCCTTCCCATCATCGTCACGCTGTTTTTCTTTCTCTCCATTCTGGAGGATACGGGCTACATGGCGCGGGTGGCCTTTGTCATGGACCGTCTGCTGCGGAAAATTGGACTCTCCGGCCGGAGCTTCGTGCCGATGCTGATCGGCTTCGGCTGCTCGGTGCCGGCCATTATGGCCACCCGGACGGTATCCTCCGACCGGGACCGGAAAATGACGATTCTTCTGACGCCCTACATGAGCTGCTCCGCCAAAATTCCCATCTACGCGGTTTTTGCCGCCGCCTTTTTCCCCGGACACGGGGCGCTGGTGATGATCTGTCTGTACGCCACTGGTATGCTCCTGGGAATTCTGGTGGCTCTGGTGCTGCGCCGTACCCGGTTCAAAGGGCAGCCTGTCCCCTTTGTCATGGAGCTGCCCAACTACCGCCTCCCCTCCGCCAAAAGCGTCGCATTGCTGCTGTGGGAGAAAGCACGGGACTTTTTGCAGCGAGCTTTCACCATTATTTTTGTGGCGACTATTCTGATCTGGTTTCTCCAGACCTTTGACACCCGCCTCAACGTGGTTTCGGACAGCTCGGGCAGTCTGCTGGCGCTGGTGGGACAGCTGATCGCCCCCATTTTCAAGCCCCTGGGCTTCAGCGACTGGCGGGTGGCCACGGCGCTGATCTCCGGATTCACCGCCAAGGAGGCGGTAGTCTCCACTCTGTCCGTCCTGCTGAACACCGGAATGGCAAACCTGTCCTCCGCCCTGTCGGGGCTTTTCACCCCGCTCTCCGCCGCCAGCTTTCTGGTGTTCACTCTCCTCTATACCCCCTGTGTGGCGGCGGTCGCCACCATCCGGCGGGAGCTGGGGTCCCGGCTCGCCACCATCGGCGTAGTGGTCATGCAGTGCGCAGTGGCCTGGCTTGCCGGATGCCTGGTCTTTCAGATCGGAGGGCTGCTGGCATGAGCGCTGCGGACTATATTCTTGTGGCGCTGATCGCCGCCGGAGTCTTGCTCTCCCTGCGGTCCATCCGCCGGCAAAAGCGCCGGGGCGGCGGATGCTGCGGCAGCTGCGAAAGCTGCGGCCGCTGCTGCTCCGGAAAGAAAGCCGGACTTTGACAATGAACGCGCGGAGCGGGGATTTTCCTGCTCCGCGCGCAGTTTTCCGCCGGACAGAGGAACGGCGGGACGAAGCAAACGCCGGACACAGGCGCCAATGAACAGGGACTTCCCCAGTGCCGTGCAGCAGCAAAGGCTCCCGCGCCGTAATGGCCGCGAGGCTTTCGGGGGCGCTACCGGATTTGAGCCGGGGCCTTCTCCGACCATTTTGGCGGGCTTAATCCGCCGGCATTCAACATTTTTGAGCTGTCTCCGCTCAAAAGGACGCGGACATCGATCCGCCTGTTTCCGCCGTCTCCGCCCGCGCCTCTGCGCATCTTTCGCCGCCGTTCCCTGCGGGCAGGATCTGTGTTGCCGGGATCGGAGCGCATCTGAACTCTTTTCCGCATCGTTTTGACCGTTTGCAGCCGTTTCCGATCCGTTTCATTTGCTTTTCAGCAGTTTATGTCCGCATGGGTGTGCGGCATTTTGCGCGGCCAAAAAGTGCTTTCCGGGAGCAGAAAGCTCGCTGACAGGAAACGCTTTTTCATACCTGCACAGCCGCCCCAAAGGAACGGAGAGGCGACTTCCGCAAGTCCGAAAAAGCGGTCTCTGCTCCTGCGCCGTCACAGGCGACGGGCGGCAGCCGCCTGAACGAAGCACGCCGCAGTACGACACGCCCGCTAATTCCCTCACTGCCGTCTTTTCCGCATCGGCAGCGGCACCATGATCCTTGCAGGACTTCATCGATGAATGTGAGCGCGTAGAAGTAGAACGCCGGTTCAGTCTCGCCAAACGCAAATGCGGACTTGGGCTGATTGTGACCAAACTACCGGAAACGATTGCCCACAGTGTTGCCATGTCCATACTGGTGCTGAATCTCAGAAAGATTCAGTGCGCACTTCTGCGGTTGCTCTCATTTCTGGCTGCGCTGCGCATCCGAAGAGAAAACTGCTATTTGTTCAGCTGACATTAGAATAGGCAAAATGAGCGCCCCTCGGTTCCTGATGGAACCGAGGGGCGCTCATCGTGTCGGTCGTCCCGGGCCCGGCCGGAAAAAGGGAGAAAGGAACCGCTGCGAAAAAACCGGAGAGGGCGGTTTCATTTGAAAGCATAAGATTTTGAAGCCTGCCGCGCCGCTTCAAAAATCCGCAGAGCTTCAAAGGCGGATCGGACGCTGCCACCGGGCAAAAAAGCAGGAATCCCGCCGCTTTGAGGAAACTCCCCGGCGGCGCGATTCCTGCTTTACGCTTGAGAGAAAAACAATCGGCGGCTTTCAGCGCTCAGGCCCTGGTGAAAACGGCCCTTACTTCTGCTCTTCCTCCACCGCCACGGCGACGGCGACAGTCGCGCCGACCATGGGGTTGTTGCCCATGCCCAAAAAGCCCATCATCTCCACGTGCGCGGGGACGGAGCTGGAGCCGGCGAACTGCGCGTCGGAGTGCATCCGGCCCATGGTGTCGGTCATGCCGTAGGAGGCGGGGCCGGCGGCCATGTTGTCCGGGTGCAGCGTGCGGCCCGTGCCGCCGCCGGAGGCCACGGAAAAGTATTTCTTGCCCTGCTCGATGCACTCCTTTTTATAGGTGCCGGCCACGGGATGCTGGAAACGGGTGGGGTTGGTGGAGTTGCCGGTGATGGACACATCCACGCCCTCGTGGTGCATGATGGCCACGCCCTCCCGCACGTCGTCGGCGCCATAGCAACGGACCTCGGCCCGCTCGCCCTCGGAGTAGCGGATCTCGCGCACGACTTTCAGCTCGCCGGTGTAGTAGTCGAACTGAGTCTGGACATAGGTGAAGCCGTTGATGCGGCTGATGATCTGGGCGGCGTCCTTGCCAAGGCCGTTCAGGATGACGCGCAGCGGCGTTTTGCGGGCCTTGTTGGCGTTGCGGACGATGCCGATGGCGCCCTCGGCGGCGGCGAAGGACTCGTGACCCGCCAGGAAGGCGAAGCACTTCGTCTCGTCCCGCAGCAGCATGGCGCCCAGGTTGCCGTGGCCCAGACCGACCTTGCGGTCGTCCGCCACGGAGCCGGGAATGCAGAAGGTCTGAAGGCCGATGCCGATGGCCTCGGCGGCCTCCGGCGCGGTCTTTACGCCCTTTTTGAGCGCGATGGCCGCACCCATGCAGTACGCCCAGCAGGCGTCCTCAAAGCAGATGGGCTGGATGCCCTTGACGATGTCATAGGGATCAAAGCCTGCGGCCTTGCAAAGGTCGCGGCATTCCTCGATGCTTTTGATTCCGTACTCGCCCAGGACGGAATTGATCTTGTCGATTCTTCTTTCGTAGCTTTCAAACAGAGCCATGGTCGTCAATTCCTCCTTCTTTTATTCTGCGCGGGGATCGAGATACTTGACCGCGCCCTCAAACTGGCCGTAGTGGCCCTTGGCCGCCTCCAGCGCCTTGCCGGCGTCGGTGCCAGCCTTGATGGCGTTCATCATCTTGCCCAGATTGACGAACTCATAGCCCACGATCTCGTTTTCCTTGTTCAGCGCCACGCGGGTGACGTAGCCCTCCGTCATCTCCAGATAGCGGGGCCCCTTGAGCTTGGTGGCGTACATGGTGCCGATCTGGGAGCGCAGGTTCTTGCCCAGGTCCTCCATGGCGCCGCCGATGGGCAGTCCGCCCTCGGAGAAGGCGGTCTGGCTGCGGCCGTATACGATCTGCAAAAACAGCTCCCGCATGGCGGTGTTGATGGCGTCGCACACGAGATCGGTGTTCAGGGCCTCCAGAATGGTCTTGCCGATCAGGATTTCCGAGGCCATGGCGGCAGAATGGGTCATACCGGAGCAGCCGATGGTTTCCACCAGCGCCTCTTCAATGATGCCGTCCTTGATGTTCAGCGTCAACTTGCACGCGCCCTGCTGCGGAGCGCACCAGCCGATGCCGTGGGTCAGACCGGAAATGTCCTTGATCTCCTTCGCCTGCACCCATTTTCCCTCCTCGGGGATGGGAGCCGGCCCGTGGTACGCGCCCTTGGCTACAGGGCACATATTCTGCACTTCCGTAGAATAAATCATGGTGAGAGTCATCCTTTCCTGCTGAATTTCAAAACGTTGAAAACGCATACGTCTGTTTCTGACCCGATTATACTGTTAAACGATTACTCTGTCAAGCGGGACCTGCTTCCAGCGGTGGGATTCTGTGCATTCGCGCATTGAAAAGAGACAGCGGATATGGTAAGATTAAACAAAAAACTGCGTGTTGCCCGGTGTGCCCCGCGGATAAAGCCGCGGGTTTGATGAAAAAGAGGGTTTTAAATGTTCGACTGGCTGATTACGAACGCGAAAATCGTGGACGGAAGCGGCGGCGAGCCGTTTCGGGGCGACGTGGCGGTGGCGGACGGAAAGATCGCGGCGGTGGGAAAACTCTCCGGCGCGGCGGCCGTCCAGTCGCTGGAGGCCGGCGGAAAGACGCTGACGCCCGGCTTTGTGGATATCCACCGCCACGGGGACGCGGCGCTGTTTCGCCCGGATTACGGCAAGGCGGAGCTGACGCAGGGAATTACCACCGCCGTCAACGGAAACTGCGGGCTTTCACTGGCCCCCGCGGCCGGGGAGTATGCCGAGGAGCTGCTGCGCTATCTCACGCCCATTACCGGCGCGCCCCCGGCCCGGCGGTTCGGGACGGTGGGAGAATATCTCCGGGAGGCGGAGGGGACCCCGCTGCGGCTGAACACGGGAATCATGGTTGGCGGCGGAACGCTGCGGGCCAATGTGACCGGATTTGCGGAGGGCGAGCTGACGGGAGAGCAGTACCGCCGCCTCCACGCCCTGCTGGAGGGGGCGCTGGCGGACGGAGCGCTGGGCGTGTCGCTGGGTCTCGGCTACGCGCCGGAGTGCTTCTATACCACCGATCAGCTGGTGCGGGCGTTGGAGCCCCTGCGGGATTCCGGCAGGGTCGTCACCGTCCATATGCGCCAGGAGGGCGACGGCGTCACGCGGGCGCTGGCGGAGATGATCGAAGTGGCCCGGGCGCTGCGCACCCCCATGGAGATCAGCCACCTGAAAGCCATCGGGCGGCGCAACTGGCGCCGGGCCGTTCCCCGGATGCTGGAGATGATCCGCCGCGCCAGAGACGAGGGGCTGGACGTGACCTGCGACGTCTATCCGTACACGGCGGGTTCCACCCAGCTGATGCACGTGCTGCCGCCGGAATTTCAGAGCGGCGGAACGGAGGCGCTGACCGCCCAGCTCCGGGACGAGGGGGCGAGAGAGGTCATGCGCGCGCGTATGGAGGTCGGAACGGATTTTGAAAACATTTCGCTGCTGGTCGGATTTGAGAACATTCAGGCAACCGGCCTGATGCGGCCGGAGAACCGGCAGTTTGAGGGCTGGCCCATCTCGGACATTGCAAATCTGCGGGACGTCAGCCCCTATGACGCCCTGTTCGACCTGCTGGCGGCGGAGCACTGCCAGACCTCCATGATCGACTTTATCACCACGGAGGAGGACATCGCCGCGATTCTGCGCGAGCCGTTTTCCTGCGTGATCTCCGACGCGATCTACCCCTCCGCCGGATTGCTGCATCCCCGGGTCTGCGGAATGACGGCCCACCTGCTGGAGCATTTTGTGCGGGAGGAGAGCATCCTGACGCTGCCGCAGGCGGTGCGGAAGCTGACGCGCCTCCCGGCGGACCGGCTGGGCCTGAACGGGAAGGGACGCATCAAGGCCGGAGCTGACGCGGATCTCCTGCTCTTTGACCCGGACCGGGTGTGCGAGTGCGCCACCTACTCAAACCCCATGCAGCTTTCTCAGGGGATGGACTGGGTGTTTGTTGGCGGCGTGCCGGCAATTTCCCAGGGGGAGCTGACGCAGGCGCGGACCGGCCGGGTCCTGCGGAATACCTGATATGCGGAAAAACAGCGCGGGGGCGGGCCGAAGGAAAGGCCCGCCCCCGTTTGCAGGCGGCGGAATGTACCGCCGGCAGCGCGGTGAAACCAAGCGGGCCGGGGGCCCCTCAGCTCTCGTTCAGATCGGCGGAGGCGGCGAAAAAGCAGCAAAAACCGTGCTCCCGGCAGTATGCCGCAGCCCGGTCCCGCACAGTGCCCTCCGCCCCGTATTCGATGAGAAAGACCTGAAGTCCTGCCTGCGCGCACTCCTCAAGATAGGTTTCATAAAAGGAAGTCGTTTCGGCGTCCTGCGGGCCCGACGGCCCGTCGGTGCCGCTGACGTCGGCGGTAAACACGCTCTCCTGATTTACGCCGTACACAAGACCGCTCAGATCTCCGCTTTCCAGCGCCCGGCGGATAAATTCATCCCCGCCGTTGACGATCACGGGGAGCCCCTGGGCGCGCAGTCCCCGCAGAATGGCCAGCAGCCCCTGATAGACAGCCTCTCCCGGGTTTTGCCCGTACACGTCGAAGTTGTCGAGAAAAAGACCGTCCACGCCCTTTTCCCGAAGCGCCGCCGCCAGCGTGTCCACCACGAAGGACTGCCAGCGGGAACTGGAGACGTCTATCCAGTATTCGCCCGGCCACCCCTCGTAAGGCCCCAGCGTATCGCCCTGAAACCGGCCGTAGTAGTCCCGGAACGTCTCGATGGAGCCCACGTTCAGATAGCTGTATACGGCGGCGGCCCGGGTGTGCAGCGCGGCGATCTGCGGCGCCGTAAAGCCCGACGCGTCGATCACCGCCGTTTCGCAGGGGCCGATTTCCACCGCCTCGTCCGCGTCCATGCCGATGTACACGCCATAGGGGAGGGAAACCTCCGCAGCGGAGACCGCAGAAGAGGCGGCGGCGGAGGAATCTGCGGAGCCGCCCTCTGCTCCGCAGCCGGAGAGGACCAGCGCCGCCGCCAGCGCCGCGATCAAAAAACGCCGTCTTAAAATCATGCGAATCCCTCCCTGCCTCCGTTCCCGCTTTCGACGCCCGGCCGGAAACAATTTTCAACTATCATAGCATACTTTCGGGAAAGAAGCAGAAAAAACGGATTGTTCGGAGCGGGGTCCCGAAAGTATAAAAGAATCGACAAACGGCAAACGGAATATTTGCCCGTTCCGACAAAACGATTCTCCGGGGCTTGACAGAAAATCCGCCAGGGTATATTTATATTCTTATAGTAAGACGCGCTCCGGGAGGGAGCAATTTTTATTTCGATAATACGGAATGCGATTCCATGGAGCGGAATTTTCCTCGGCGCGGCAGGGGGGAGACGGCCGAATATCAAGGCGGCGCTCTTTCCGCGTTCGCGAAAAAACATCAACTCCGCCTGCGGGCGGCGTGAAAAGGAGCAGTTTATGAAGCAGAGAAGTGCCAGGGAGCGCCTGTTGTGGGCGCAGTTCGACGCGCTGGAGATGGGCAGCGGCTGGGACGATACGGATGTTGCCAAGCCTCAGATCATGATTGAGGACGTCTACGGCGATTCCCACCCCGGCAGCGTCCATCTGAGCCAACTGGCCGAGCAGGCCAAGTACGGCGTATTTGAAAAGGGCGGCTTTCCCGCCCAGTACCACACCACCGATATCTGCGACGGCTGCGCGCAGGGACATGACGGCATGAACGTGGTCCTGGCTTCCCGGGAGGCCATTGCCAACATGGTGGAGGTCCACGCCTCCGCCGTACCTTGGGACGGCATGATCCTCTCCTCCAGCTGCGACAAATCCATCCCGGCCCACCTGAAAGCCGCGGCCCGCATGGATATTCCCACGATTTTCATGCCCGGCGGCTCCATGCGCCCCGGCCCCCGCATGACCACGTCCCTGGTGGCGGGCGACATCTCCCTGCGGGAGAAGCGCAAAGACGCCATCGGCCCGCAGGAGATCCGGGATTATAAGCTGACGGGCTGCCCCTCCGTGGGGGCCTGCACGTTTTTGGGCACCGCCTCCACCATGCAGTGCGTAGCCGAGGCGCTGGGCATGGCGCTTCCCGGCGCCGCGCTGGCGCCCGCCACGATGCGGGACATTTTGCAGTACGCCCGCCAGGCGGGCCGCAAGATCATGGAACTGGTGGAAAAGGATATCACCCCCGGCAAAATTATGACGCCCGCGGCCTTCCGCAACGCCATTATCATCCACAGCGCCATCGGCGGGTCCACCAACGCCACCATCCACCTGCCCTCCATCGCCCGGGAGCTGGGGTATGATCTGCCCATCGAGCTCTTCGATGAGATCAACCATCAGGTGCCGCACCTGGGCAATATCAATCCCTCCGGCAGCCAGCTGACCGAATCCTTCTGGTTCGCGGGCGGCGTGCCCATGGTGGAGTGGATGCTGCGGGATATGCTGGATCTGGACGTGATGACCGTGACCGGAAAGACGCTGGGCGAAAATCTGGAGGAGCTGCACCGCGACAACTGGTTCGACCGCAATCTCGGCTATCTCGCCAACTACGGACTGGAGCGGGACCAGGTGATCTTCCCTGTGGAAAAAGCTCCGGAAAAGGGCAGCGTCGCCGTTTTGAAGGGAAACCTCGCGCCCGATGGCAGCGTCATCAAATACTCCGCCTGCTGCGAAGAGCAGCGCAGCGTGGTCAATGGGATCGCCCGGGTGTTCAATCACGAGGAGGATGCCTACGCGGCCGTTGTCAACAATCAGATCAACCCCGGCGAGATCATTGTGATCCGGTACGAGGGTCCCCGCGGCTGCGGGATGCCGGAGATGCTCATGACCACGGAGGGCATCGTCTGCGACGAGCGGCTCAACGGCAAGGTGGCCCTTATTACGGACGGCCGCTTTTCCGGTGCGACCCGGGGCGCCGCCATCGGCCACGTCAGCCCCGAGGCTGCCGCCGGCGGCCCCATCGCCTTTGTGGAGGAGGGGGACCTCATCTCCTACGACATCGCGGAGCGCACCCTTGACCTGACCGGGCTTCATGGCGTTCCCTGTACGCCGCAGGAGGCCGCCGCCGCGCTGGCGGAGCGGGCCAAGAAAGGGATTCTGCCACGGGAGAAGCGGAAGGGCTTCTACAAGCTCTATACGGACCATGCGCTCTCCGCAATGAAAGGCGCCGGACTGGAGTAAAGCCCGCCCGTATACCGCGGCCGCCGACGGTCCCTTTCCGGCGGTGCTCTGGGAGACAGAATGAAAGCCGGCGGGCAGAATTCAAAATTCCGATATACGGAAATTTGTTCCGAAATATCGCGAAAAACAGTTCACAAACCGGAAAGCCTGTGTTATACTGATTCAATACAAATTTCTGGGCTTTTACGATTTATTTTTTGGGGATAGAGAGAAAAAACCCGTGAGAGGGAGGAAGTTTATGGCAAAAGAGCAGGTTTCCAGCATTTTGAAGGCGCTCGAGATCCTGGAGTGCTTCATGGACCCGGATACCGAGTGGACTCTGAAAAATCTGGTAGAGAATCTGGAGATGCCAACCACGACCGTTTTCCGTCAGATCTCCACGCTGGTGGACCGGGGATATCTGGAGCAGGACCCGGTCCGCAAGAGCTACCGCATCGGGCCGCGGCTGTTCTTGCTCTCCAGCGCCATCCTGGGCCAGTCCGATCTGCGGCGCATTGCCCGCCCGGAACTGGAGCACCTCTCCGAAACGGTGCTGGAGACTGTGAATCTGAGCGTGCTGCTGGAGCACGACATTTTCTATATGGACAAGGTGGAAACGCACCGTTCCATCGTATGCAACACCCGCGTGGGGAGCCGGGCCCCCGCTTACGCCACCAGCGCCGGCAAGGTGATGCTGGCCGCCCAGAGCGAGGCGTATATCGACGAATACTGCCGCTGGATGGAGACGGTGAAGCCCCTGACGGAGAATACCATCTCCGATCCCAAGCTCCTGCGGGACGAGCTGGTGCGGGCCCGCATGGACGGCTACGCCATGGACCGCGGCGAGATCGAGCAGGGCCTCATCTGCATCGGCGCGCCCATCCGGGATGTGAGCGGGCACGTCTGCGCCGCGGTGAGCATCGCCGGGCCGGACTACCGGATGACCCAGGATCAGGAGGAGATCATCCAGCAGGTCAAGCGGGCGGCGGAGAACATCTCCGGCCTGCTGGGCTGCCGGAAATGACCTGCACGGGGGCGGACCGGGACGGCGGTATGTCGCCGGAAAGACCGCCGCTGCCCGCCTCGCCGTCTCCGCGGCCGGCGGGGGCCGCGCGCTTTTGACAGCACAGCGCC
>Ga0183101_1001681_pt1 | contig 18967 bp, 32 predicted proteins | sample Biomet3_FD_127790 | JGI IMG/M metagenome (GOLD analysis project Ga0183101, IMG submission 127790) | Microbial communities from bioreactor (seeded with sewage sludge) at LBNL, California, USA - Biofuel metagenome 3 | ecosystem: Engineered > Bioreactor > Anaerobic > Unclassified ...
AGAATTAGATAAGGATATAGAAGTATTCACTCCAAGAATTCCAAGTTCCATGGCCATACATGAGGAAAGGCAAACTGCACGTGTTTGTGTTTCGGAACATTTTGAGAATTGTCTAAGTTCTATAAGTTATGTAATGGATGGTCTTGATGACAATGGAGAATATAGACCGATAAAAGTTTATGAATTTGAGTTAGAAGAAGATGAACTTGTTAAACCAGAGGAAGTTTATAAGTATGTTCTTGACGCAATAATACATAGAGAGTTTTGGAGCTTGAAAGAAATTAAGCCTATAAGAAGTTTTGTAATAAAACCAACTTATATCGCTACGTCAAATCACTCTCCGATCACAGTGGCAATGCTTGATTTTGATTATGCAGACGAATGATAAAATAAGGATATAAAACCTGTAAATCGGGGCTGATAATGTCCCGCTCTCTGTTGGAAAAATGAATTTTAAAATCTTTTAAACCTTGTAATTGTACTCTGATAAAAAACTTTTTTGATTAAATTTCGTATAAGCCGATGTGTAATTATGATGAATTTATGGAATAATATGTTTGACAATTGGGAGCTTTTAGTTAAAAGTATAAAAATGGAAAGATGTAGAGCGGGATTTTAATAAAACACTAAACTTACATAAAATGGAGGCGTTAATTTTGGCAGAAAAGTCATACCATAAAATTCCTACCATATTAAATGGTTTTTTAATCTATCTTTCCACTATTAAGGGGAAATCCAAAAGTACAAAATCAGAGTATAGATATGATTTAATAAATATGCTCCAATATATCAAAGTTATAAGATTTGACCTGGATATAAAAAATATATCCGAAGTAGATATTGGTGATATAAAAGAAGATTTTATCAAAGAGATTTGCTTGGAAGAGCTTTATGCTTTTTTAGAATATTGTGAAGAGGTTCGTAAGAACAGTCCTTACGCAAGAGCCAGAAAAGTTGCGTCTATAAAATCCTTTTTTAAGTATTTGGTAAATAAAAAGAAGTTACTATCCAGTAACCCTGCTGAGGAATTAGAAACTCCTAAACTTTCTAAAAGAAATCCGATCTATATGACTTTAGAAGAAACAGAAAAATTTCTTTCGGGAATTAGGAGAAGTAAACACTACTATAGAAATTTATGTATTATGCAATTATTCCTTAACTGCGGTATGAGAATTTCAGAGCTGTGCAGTATAAACTTATCCTCTATAAAAAAAGATATTCTTACTGTAATAGGTAAGGGGGATAAAGAAAGAACTGTTTATCTAAATGAAACTTGTATATCAGTTATTAACGACTATATGGAAAAAGAAAGATGTTGTATTGTAAACATCAAGGATGGCGAAGCTCTCTTTATATCTCAACTTGGGACAAGACTTAATAAGAGAACTATTCAGAAACTTGTAGATAGTATTAATGAAAAAAGCGGGCTTAACAAAGACCATCTTACTCCGCATAAACTTAGGCACACTTCGGCCACACTTATGTACAAGGCAGGTGCAGACATAAGAAGTCTCCAAATAATTTTAGGACATACAAATGTTTCCACGACACAAATTTACACCCATGTTGACGACAATGAACTTAGAAATGTAGTAGCTAATAATCCTTTAAACAAAATTATTAAATAGAGGTGTTGGCATTATGAACGAATATAAGAGTGTAAATTTAGCAAAAATTAAATTACTAAAAAAATCAATGGAATTAGGGAGAACTCCTCTTTCTACAGAATTAGGAAGTGACAGGTTTTATGTAACAAGTAAACTTGGAGACCGCTCTTTTGAACAGGCTGTAAAAAATGTAGGACTTACACCTCTTTCTGATGAAGAGAAAACTAAACTTCATATGTATAGGACAGAAATCAAGTATAAAATCCAAATAGTAGAGTTATCAAATAAGTTAGGAAGAAGTCCTACAAAAACTGAGTTTATGAAAGAATACAATAAGGTGATCACTCCAAGAATAATAGATAATTATAATAATATTCTTTTAGAATTAGGATTAGACCTTGTAAAAGAACAAAATAATTATTCACATTTATCCGACAAAGACTTTATTGATTTATATATAGAATTATGTAATAAGTTAGGTAAGACTGCTACTGTTGAAGACATAAATGGTGAGGAGAATTACCCATCTGCAACTACATTTATATATAGGTTTGAAAGTATCAATAAACTTCGTGAAATAGCAGGATATAAACAGAAGAATATGTATAGTATCTACAGCAAAGAAAGTATAATAAAAATTTTAAAAGAAATATACATAAAGTATGGAGAAAACGCAATTAATACAACTAATTTAAAGAAATATTTAAAAGAAGAAGAATACACTTTAACATACGGAACTATAAAGAGGTATCTTGGAAAAACAGTATCAGAAATATGGAAAAATGTTTTAGAAAAAGATAATATAACTTCAAATTAAAGCGTGGGTTTGCCCATGCTTATTTTATTTACTCAAAGTTGATATAATAGAGTAGGAAATTTATATAATAGGTAATCATAATAGATTTGTTTATGAAAGGATGATTTTTTATGGAAATTTGTATTACTCCAAGGTCACTTCAAGATGGAAGGTTTACACAATTTGATGTTTCTGAAATAAATGAGGAGATGTATCTTGCATATATTATTCATAGAGCTTCTAAACATTCGGATTTAAGAATAGACCAAAACTCATATAACCATTTTTTCTTTTATGAAGAAGAGGGCCTTCAAAAACTTAAAGAGTGGCTTGATACTAATGAAGATTTAGTTGACGCTCTTGAAAAAAAATATAGAGAAGAGGCTGATAAATATACTGAAATCTATAATATATACAGCACAAAAGACTATTGGGTGAAAGCGAACTATCGCTTATTGAAAACAGGTATACCTAAAGTTGACGCATTTATAGCGAAGGAAACTTTAATGCAGGTCATATATGTTACAAATAAATATGGAGGCTGTAGAGAGACTTGTTATTTTTACAATCTCTCAACATCAACGAAAAAAGAGGTTGCAGAAAAGGTAGATAAAATATCAAAAGCTTATGAAGAGTTTAAAAAGTGTATGTAATATACAATAGTGTATCAGACCATGCTAATTTAGTATGGTCTTTTTACTTTGCTTTTATTGACTACAGTCTATGAATTGGTGTATAATTCAATTATATACAGTCAATTAGAGCGACATATAGAGATTATAAGTTACACCATATGTAAGTATTGTGCAACAAGAAAAAGGAGGAATAATATTTGAAGATTGAGCCGAGCATTAAGAAAAAAATGATTAACGGGAAAGAAAGACTGGACTTTATGTTACAGATAATATCTTTTAAAAAAAGAACTGTCTATTTCATACAGGCTGATACTAATATATGGTGGAAACCTAAAAAGATTGTTAAAAAATTTGATGACAGTCATGGCAAGAGTATAGGTTGGCTTTTTGTTCAAATAGGCTATTTAACATTTAATTAATGTTTACATAATAATATAAAATCGAAAGGCGTGTGGTAAATCTCATGCCTTTTTTATTTTGGCTATAAAGACCATATAATATAAAAACACATTATTAAAAAGGTATTTTATTAAAAATTATTATTAAAAGGTACAGCTTAAAATGCTGTTAAATGAGTGGAGGAATAAAGTTATGAGTACAACATTAAACAATTTAAACCAAGATATTGAGCCAATAACTGCTGAGGAGTACAAAACTGACCTATCTACATTAAGTGGTCTAAAGTTTGAGAAGATACAGTGGTATACTAAGGAATGTGACTTTGGGAGCATAGACATCGAACAACAGTATAAAGAAATGGATGGCGATAATCCTAAATATGTTGAGTTTAATAATGAACCATACCCTTATGAAAAGGCAATGGTAAAGGCTATAAATGAAGTATATGACATGTTTAAAGATTGTAATTCTTATGAAGAGGCAAGAAAAGTTATTACAACTATAGACCCTTTAAATCTTTGTTCAGAAGACAGAGGATATAATACTGAACCTGGGACTACAGGGAGACTTTATGGGTGTTGGGTAATCATTAATGGACATGATGAAGATGAAACTATATGTTGGGACGCAAGATGGTATTAGGAGGTATCACTATAATAATATTAAGTATTATGTGATATATTATTATTACGGAAGGCGTAACGCCACATGCCCATGCTTATATCACAAGTATGGTATTATAGGATATTAGACCAGGCTAATCGTTTAGCTTGGTCTTTTTAATATCTGCACATATAGATTTAAGGTTATCTAAATACTCTATCATTTTATCTATTACTACACGTTCACCGATATATTCATCACAATCACCATTAAAAACAGTAACCATTGCAATAACATCTTGGTCTTGGCATGTTATATCAAAATCATTTTCAAGAATATGAAATATAGTTTCTGTATCTGTAATAACGCTACTTTGATAAGTGTTAAAATTTTCTAATTGTTTATTATTTAATGCTGTTACGACATTACCATCGTTTGAAAAACAAAATGGATCAACCTTATAGTATTCTTTTGCACCTAAAATAAAAGGCTTTTCTTTATCTATTTTATCTATATCTCTACATATAGTTTTTAGTATATTAATATGCGGGATAAATATAGTCATATAAGTTTTCATCTAATCACTCCATCTCTTAATAAAATCCAAAAATTTCTTTTGCTGTTTTTTACAGTATATACATTTTAATAGAAAATGTCAATTATTATTGTTGACTGTAGTCAATGAAATATTGTATACTTAAATCATATACAGTTGATATAAACAGGTGGTATATTTAGATTTGCATTTAAAGGAGATGATACTATATGAAACATTTCAAAACAGGTTCAGACATTGGGTGCGTGTTGATTGGTAATGAAGATTGGACTTTTGCTGTACCTAATGTTGGCGGAGACGGTGAAACAGATGTATTTATCGTTGAGAAGGAAGACATGAAACACTATAATGGGCAACAATATATACTTTATGATGGTGTAAGGCATTACTTACATTATATATCATCTGCACATGGTAGGTTTGGAATATATGATTACGATTGTGATTATTCAGATGAAGACAAATTAAAACAACCTACAGAGATTTTAAAAGGCAGATACCAAATATATAATGGAGAAATGTGTGTTGTTTTCTTAAAATTGAGATAAATTTAATAAAAATTATAAGTTACACAATATGTATAATATTGTGCATTGGAGAGGATATATTAATGGTTAAAATAAAAGGATTAGACTATAAAAAACAGTTAAGTTCATATGACAGATGGTATAAATCATTGCATGAGAAATATAGTAATCCAGATTGGTTAAGTGATAGTATCTCTTATTGTGTTAATGAAACTTGGTATATAAGAAGTAGAAGTCAAAACGGTCAAATTGTTAAAACTTTTAAAACTTATGAGGAATATTTAGATTGGCAAAATAACGTTTTATATGAAGATTAGCAATTAGCAATACTAATAAAAAGTAATACTATTTCAAAATTATGTGGAGGTGGTTATTATAAATAAAGTATTATTTGTAGGATTGTCAGATAAAATTGGTTGTACGCCTTTACAGAGCGGTACTATTAGTGGCGACCTCATTGATAAAATTATTGTTGGGATAAATGCAGAGTGCCACAAAGCAAACCTTGTGAACTTTGCCCCGCTTGATGAAAAAGGCAAACTTAGGTATCCTACAAAATCAGAAATGGATATAGGATATGAATATTTGCAAGAATTGATAAGGGAAGTGAACCCAGATATTTGCATATTATTGGGAGATAAAGTGTCTAAATATTTATCTAACAAATTGAATTCAATATCAATAAAACACCCATCATATATAGCGGTTTATAAAAGAAAATATATAGATGAATACATAGATGGTTCTATAAATACAATCAATTCAATATTGAACGGAATGTAGAAATAACAAATTCAAGGAGGACAAATATATGAAATTTGATACTTTTAATAAATTAATAAGCTACTTAGAAGATAATTTATATACTACAGATTTTATCAACCTACATACAAGACCAGAATTGGTTGAAATCTTAAAATTATTATATCCAAAAACAAATTTTAAGAGAGGTATGTGTAAAGTAAGACAAGTTAAACATATAGAATTTTGGCTAAATTTACACAACAGAGAGTGTAAGAAATAATACAAATTTACGAACTAATGGAGGTATCTAAGATGGAAAATAAAGAAGTGAAGAAAAGATTAGTAAAGTCAAAATGTATGGCAGATATGTTAGTATGGTTGGGTTTTGAGTATGAAAAAGTAGATGAAGGTTATCTATTTGAAAGAACTAATAAATTCAATAGTGCTTGGAGAGACGTACATTCATTAAGACAATATTACAGAAGATGAAATGTTATAAGTATAGTATTACAGAAATTTAGACCAGGCTAATTTTAGCTTGGTCTTCTTATTTTTACAGTAAAAACTTTACTGCGTTGTACAGCCTCTTTATATAAATTAGCACGAATTTATATAATATAGTATTGGATTTATATAAAACAGGTAAAATTAAAATTTTTATTTTATTAAGGAGTGATTTTTATGTTATATCATTTATCATTTGATGTATTAGAAACTATAGGTGAGTTTGTTCCAAGAGTACCTGATAATAGAATTTTAGGAGAGGATAGCACTTCTTTGAGAATATGTTGTTCTGATACTATACAAAGAGCATTAGTAGCATTGCCAAACAACGAAGATTTTCTTATTTCAAATAAACTTTTTCCGTTGGTAAAAGTCTATGAATTAGATGAACCCCAAATTGAAAGTAGCTATTTACTTACACCAGAATTAATTCAAGATAAAGTTCCTGACGCTATAACAACAAGAGAACATTGGATTATCCAAAGTATTAAACCAAGTAGCTCTTACATTATTCAGGTAACAAGTATGGATTATGATGAAAGTTCAAGAACTATAAAGGAGCTAAAATATTATAAATTAACTAAGGATGAAGAAGATAATATAAGTAGGTATTATTGTTTTGATATTAAGGTTGAAGCCTCGGACGAAACTTTAATAATTTTGGAAAATGAAATTATTGAAAAGGATGATACTCTTAACATTAAGAATTTACTATCTAAGGCTAACGCAATTATAGAAAATGTAATCGAATATGTCTCCTATGAACCTGAGTTTTATCAAACAAACATAGATAATGGGTTTAAATTGTATGTGGATGGATATTTTGAGGGAGAGTATAGAGACTTCATACATCAAAAGAACGATGTTCTTTGTGTAATAAAAAAAGAACTTAGTCTGTTGGTATCTCAATACAAACTATCCCTGACATTTCTATAAAATACAATGAGTGTTTATAAAACAGGTAAATTTAAAAGAATTTTATTTTATTAAGGAGTGATTTTTATGTTATATCATATATCATTTGATGTATTAGAAACTGTAGAAAAATTTGAACCAAGAATACCAGAAAACCGTATGCAAGAAGAAGATAAAACTATTAAAAGGGTGTGCTGTGCAGATACTTTAGAAGGAGCAATAATGGCATTACCTGATAATCCAAATTTTCTTATGTCGGACAAACTGTTTCCATTAATAAAGGTATATGAATTAGATGAAGCTACAGTAAAGAAGGATGAATTCTTTACGCCAAGTGAAATTGTAGATAAAGTTCCTGACGCTCTTGCTACAGGAGAACATTGGATAACAACAACTATCGAACCAAGTAATATCTACACGATCCAAGTGACAAGTATGAAATATGATGGCAGTTCAAGAACTATAAAAGAACTAATCTATCATAAAATAACCAAGGATGAAGAAGATGGAATTTCTGATTACTATACTTTTGGTATTAAGCTTGAAGCTTCCGAAGAAACATTAATAATTTTAGATGAAGAAATTATTGATGAAGATATTTGTGATATTGATGACTTGTTATCAAAAGCTGAAAGTATTGTAAGAGGAGTTATTGACTATATTTCTTCTGAACCTGTTTTCCGTTCAACTGATATAGATAATGGACTTGAACTATATATAGAAGGGTACTTCTTAGGAGAGTATAGAGATAGGGCATTTGTACATCAGGAAAAGGAAGTTATTGATGATATTAAAAAGGAACTTAGTATATTAGTATCTCAATATAAGCTATATGTGGATTTTATATAAAGCATTAAATACAGGCTTCTATAAAACTTTACAAATGTATAGTAAGATAGTATTATTGTTATGAAAGGAGGAATATTAATATTGTAATCTTATTACTTATGTTAATATACCTTGTTTCACTTCTTAAAAGAGAGGACGATTTTTCCAGAGTCGTTCTCTTTTTTTATTCTTAATTTACCGAAAATGAGAATAAGTTCTTGTAATCGGTAAAGATGTGTAGTATAATCTATATATAGTAAAAAGATAAGGGGGCGTAATGATGATAAATGTAGGGAGCAGTATTAGATTACCTATAAGCGATATGGGTAGAACCGTAACTTTAGAGGTTGCAAAAATAGAAAAAGGTATTGCCTATTTTGGCAATTGTATAGAAGGACAAATTCCAATAAGTGAAATTATCTGTGATGATGGTGAGGTTGTCGAGGTTGGAGCTATAATGGAAACTGACCTTAGAGATACTAAATTCGAGCTAAAACTTGAAATAGGTAGAATAGAGAATGAAACTGTATATTTTAGTAGATGTACAGAAGGAAGTGTTCCAGAAGGATACTTAACATTCATAGCAAATGCAGATTTGTTTAGTGGAATATCATTACGCTATCCAGAAATTTAGAGAAATTGTTGAACATAAACCAATATGCTACTTATTAAAAATATCAGTGTATAATATGTAGAATTGCGTAATAGAAAGGAATGATAATTTATGAAAATTAAGATTATAAAATGGAAACCTATGACTTGGTACTGGCTTAATAGAGAAGAATTAGAGGGTAAGGAATTTGAAGTCTTAGAGGTTACAGGATCAGCAGTATACAAAGGAAAAATGTCTTACTTAATCAAAGAGCCAGACAAATATGTTCCTGCAAGAGACTGTATGGTGGTTAGTGAATAATACTAATAATAGATTACAGGAGGAAAAAACGTGTCTAAATGCAAATACTGTAATTACTGCAAACAGATAGGAAGGCAAAATAGTAATAGAGATACTTATGGAAGAAAACATTATTGGTGTAAACATTCATCAACTTCTTTATTAGATAGCAAGGTGTTTGGGAATAGAACACCAGGGTTTATATGTTTCGGTGAAAATACATACGAAAGCCCAATAACAATAAAGACTTCTCCAAGATGGTGTCCATTGAAAAATAAGAATTAACTATAAACATCTTAATTGGTTAAATATAGCAAGAAGGGGCTGTTGTATATATGGTAAAAAGTAATGTCGTTACGATAGGTGAAGGTTTCTGGGGAAACCAACAAAAGATTATAAGAATATATGAGAAGATGACTAATACAAAAACAGAAGGGAAATTTGGGTGTATTTCTGTACTTTCAATGGATAGTTGTTTGATGACAAATAAGAATGAAGAGCAGATAAAAAAACACTACGAATATTTTGAAAGTGCTATATTGAAAAATGAAGACCTCCATATATTTTGTTTTGAAAGTAAAGAAGATTTTGAGAGGTTTGACATAAATGGAGTTTTGAGAGAAAAGGCTCTTATAATAGATAAAATTAATGAAGAAGACTATCCTATGGATATTTGGGAGCTTTGGACATATGTAAATAGGGCATATAAAGTTCGCAAGGAAGGAAGCCACAAGGTTGTTTTAGTTGATACTACCAGTGGAAAAGAGTATCTAATGGGAATACATGAGCCAAGAAGAACCTTAATTAAAGAAACTGATACAACTGTTGAATTTGGTATATATCCAGTACAAACAAAAGCAGTTAAGGAAGTTAAGAAGATTAAAATTTCTAAACTTGTACAATCTAAATTAAACCTAATCAATAAGAACCCTAATTGGTTAGCAGAAGAAATGGGCGTAGCAACCTCTTCTTTGTATGGCAAATTAGAAAGAGATAGTTTTAACGCTTATGACCTAATTAAGATCGCTAAGATATTTAATATAACTTTTGAAGAGCTGACAGAAATGGCTGAAATGTAAAATAAGATTAACTTTAACATATGATGTACGGAAGGTTAAGCTGTAGACCTATAAAATCAGCATAGAGGTATTAAAATGAAAAAAGAAGTTATAGAATTAGGTTTAATAAAAGGCAGACACTCACTACCAGTAACGAAATATATTCTGGAAGAGAGTGAGGTTACAACATTTACTAAAGATAAGTTATATCCTATTATAAAATCTGGCTTAGAAAAATGTGATATTATCCATTATGACTACTATGGTTATGATTGTTATTCTTGTTGGTGTAGTCAAGGCAAAGAGTATGGTCAACCTCCCGCTATAAAATTATACATAACTGGATTAACAATAGTAACCCTAACAACACTTGATATTCTGAACCATTGGGGCTATGAGGTTGAAATAATAGGTTACGACCCAAATGAGCAAAAATATTATAGCCAAGGAATATTTAACAATATTTACAATTGTAATTTTTAATATAATATGACACGAAAGCAATGGAGTAAGGAAACTAATAAGACAATTAGTATCCTTACTTATTAAAAATAGATAAGAAAAATATGTGATAGAAACATCAGAGTTTAAGATAAATTATTGTGAATAAAATTTAAAAATACACTCTGTTAAAAAGGATGTGAACTTATGGAGTTTACTCAGAATGAAGCCGATATAATACTGAGTGCATTGATACATCTAAAGAAAACTGCAATATTATTACCTGATCATGGGTGGCAGAATGAAGATGGAGATACAATAGACGAACTTATAAAAAGGGATTTTACAATAAAAGATAACTTAAATTATGAACAGAGGTGATATAAATGTCTGATAGTATAATTGAGATATACAAAGAAGTATTAGAAGGTAAAAAAGATAGGTTTCCTAAAAACTTTTGGAATAATGAAGGTGAGCAAAAGGCTGAAATTGTATTTAAGTATTTATTTAATGAGGTACTTAAATGGGATAATAAAAAAATTCTTAAAGATTTCAATTATGCTGTAGTTTCTAAATATAAGCTAACATTTGTTCTTGAAAAGTTTTATAACAAAAGCATACATGAGTTACTATTAAAACTTTATCCTAAGCTAATTTTAGGTGTATCTAAAGAGATTATAATTGATATATATAAGCAAGTCTTAAACGGAAAGAGAAAAAGATTTCCTAAATACTTCTGGGATTACAAAGGTGAGGAAAAATCTGAAATTATATTCAAGTATTTATTTGAGGAAGTTCTTAAATGGGATGGAGAAAGAATAATTAAAGATTTTAATTATGATATGGTATCAGAATATAAATTAACATCTCCCTTCTGTGAATATTACAACAGAGCTATAGGAAATATATTAAACAATATTTACCCTGAGTTACTGAATGGTCAAAGGCTTCCTGTTACAGATGAAACGTGCAAGAAGATTAGCATTGCTCAGACTAATTTATCAAAGGAAAAACGAGAAAATATAACAAGGGGAAGTAGAGAAAATAGGTATTGTGAAGAATATGCTAAAAAGCTCTCAGACACTAAATTAGGAGAAAGTAATCCCCAACATAAATTAAAAGCTGAACAGGTAATGGAAATAAAACGCTTGTGGGCAACAGGCATATATACTTGTGTTTCATTACAAGACATGTTTGAAGTTAAAAGGCAAACAATATCCGATATTGTCCATGGTAGGACATGGAAACACTTATAATAAAAGGAGGCTACATATATGCTGTTAAAATTACCAATACGTCCAAGGTTGAAAGTATTTGACATTTGTACTAATGACCATAAAGAATTTAATGGCACTGAAATAATTGGAGAACCAGTGAATATAGGAGTGAGAACTCCACAGACAATAAATAAATATATTGTTAAAGATGGGTACACTTATCTGTGGGAATTAAACAAATTATATGATGGTTCAGATTACTATAGTATATGGTTATTATATCCTAAAGACAATAGACCCACTGAAATTGAAATAGAGGATTATGAGGAAACTGAAATTATTGACGCAGTAGATTATGAAAGGTTTATGAAGGCAAAACAAGCCGAAGAAACAAGAGTTAAGATACAGGCTGAAATTAAAAGAGTTAAAGAAAATACAGTCTTTTGTGATAAAGGTATAGACTTAGACTACTTCACTGATTATATAATTGAAAATACTCATGGAAGATTTAATGATACTGACAGAGGATTATTATTTAATGTTATCAAGGGATACTTTAAATAAACTGTAGATATTATATATAATTTGTGGGGTGGTATTATGGAAAAAGGAAACAAATGCGTCATAAGTAATAGGATTTGTTTAACATATAATAAATGTGATAGTTGTCAAGTGAAGATGACACAAGATTTAGGTTTTGAAACTCTTAAAGAACCAACTGATTTTGGAGATTATCTATGTAGATGTCAGTTTTATAAGGACAAAAATGACATTGTTGAAGAAAAAATTGAATGGTATGATGAATGGAAGATTACAGATACATGGAATGTTTTAGGGTGGAGGAATATTGAAAAAAAATAATATTTCGTAATACTTAAATTTGGCTCAATAATAGAATTAATGAGGGGAGGAAATTTAATGAATAGGAAAGTATTGCAAACTTTTTTAAATGATTTAATGTTTACAATAGGATATTTCGTAAAAAATAGAGACATCAAAACTTATGTAATAGCAATAACAATTTTAACAATTTCAACATATCTGCTAATGAAATTAGCAGAGACTTATGTTAAAAATAAAAAACGGGTATTGAAATAAATATTAGAACAAAATATTAATGTTTAAATGTAAACTTCAAGGACATCAGCGATGGTGTCTTTGTTTTATATATATAGGTAACTAAGCGAATATTATATAAGATAACTATAAAAACAAGGTAATCTATTAAAGATTTTATTTTAGGAGGCGTTTTATATGAAAAACACAAAGAAAACTACTGTTGTATTAGAAAATGAGTTAGGTGAATTAATAAAGAGGCTACATTTAATTCCTGAGCCAACATACACTCATAAGGTTGGAGCTGAGGTTGTGAATGGGAGTTTAAGAGATGTTGTTGTAGAAGAGGTTCTTGAAGGCGGTAAGATATATAAATTAGACTTCACGGACTACAATAGCAACTATGGAAGTCCTATATTAACTTCACATCAAAAGAGATATGTTGATTGGACAAGTGTTAGGAAAAAGGTTGATAGTACCGAAAGTTTTATTGAAAATGATGATATAAAACTACGCTTTATGCAAGAGCATATAAGAAGCTTGATTGGAAAGGCATATGATACTGGCATAGACTTTGAGCCAGATTATCAAAGAGATTTTGTATGGGAGTTAGAGGATAAAGTTAATTTGATTGACAGTATCTTTAAAAATGTGGACATAGGTAAGTTCGTACTTATATTTAAAGGGTATAGCGAAGTTTTACTTGATGAAATATTAGATGGTAAGCAAAGATTAAGAGCAATACTTGATTATTATGAAGACAGATTTGCTTATAATGGGAAATTCTTTAGTGACCTTTCTGAAAAAGATAGAAGGCACTTCGTTGGTTACTCTATTTCTGTATGCGAAGTAGAAAATCTTACTGAGGAGCAAATATTGAGATACTTCTTATATTTAAATATTTCAGGAAAAGCTATGTCCAAGGCACATCTTGATAAAATAAAAGATAGATTAAGAAAAATTGAAGAAAAATCTAAGACGGTTTAGATGGAAGGGTGATTATATGGATAAGGTAACTACTGAATTAGAAGCACTTGATTTTTGCAAAGAATATGGGTGTAATTTAGAATTTATAAGGAAGAGTAATAACACTCCTGCACATGTAATAATTAGATTAGGTATATGCTTAGATGTGTTAGGAAAGGATTTAGTTGAGGCTGTAAATAGAATAGTTGATATGTACCATACAGCTCCTAATGATTATGGAAAACTGGAATGGTGGAAGGATTATAAATACTTCTACGCCAACCATAGATACTCTAAGTAGAATATATGTGTCTACAAAAGAGGTGTATCTATAAAAGCTACATGTAAGATTAATAAATAGAGTACCTGCGGGTACTCTTTTTTATTTTAAATTTAATTTCAAGATAGGTTTTATTAAGAGTATAAGATGTCAATTAAAATTGCCGAAATCATAAAAATGTTATATTAGTAATGAATTTAGATTATTCTTTTGTATATAATGTATAAACGCAAAAAAAAGGTATTTATTAAAATTAAATTTTAAAGGACCGCAATATATAGATATTGTAAAAATGATTGAAGTGGAGTGATTTTTAATGGGTCGTAAACCTACAGAGAAAATGTGTAGAACAGTTGATTTTATTATATATTGGTTGGATGAATTGGAAGAACCAGATATGGAAAGCTTTGAATTAGTTTGGAATTTTATAGCTGATTACTTAAAAAAAGCTACTGCTGAGAAAGAAGAACTTGGAGGAGAGAAACATTATTCACGTAGACGTGATATGGGTTCATATCCAAGCTCTTCATCTGGTAGTTACAGTTCAAGTAAGCCAAGTCGTGAGCCTTATGACAGGATGGTTAGAAGAATTAATGAAGAACAATACCAAGCACGTTGTAAAGAAAATACTCATAGTTGGAATAGTGACAATAGAGTACATGGTCATAGTTGGAATTACTAAATCATATTTAATTAAAGTAAAATACGTCCTTGGTGGCGTATTTTTGCTTTGTTAAAGAATTGCCAACAGTCAATTAAAATTGCCAATACACTATAAATATAGTATAATAGAATATATAATTACAAGAGCAAAGGAGAGAAACTATGAAAAGAATTACCTCAATAGAACAGCAGAAAAAGAACCCACATAGGTTCTCTATATATGTAGATGATGTCTATTTTTTAGGAATAGATGAAGATGTTCTTCTTAAATACAGCGATAAACTTGCAAAGGGAATGGAAGTAGACGAAGAATATCTTAGTAAAATAGTGAAAGCTGAGGAGCAGAATAAAGCTACTAATTGTGCCATAAATCAGTTATCATTCAGGTCAAGAAGTATTAATGAGATAAAAAACAAGCTTAAAGAAAAGGGCTATGACGATGAACTTATCGAAAATAGTATTGAGTTTTTATCCAAGTATGGCTATTTGAATGATTATGAATTTGCTAAAGCATTGGTTAAAGACAAACAAGCTTTCAAAAAAGCAGGTAAAAAGTTGTTACAACAGGAATTATATAAAAAGGGGATAGATAAGGCTCTTGCAGAGCAGGTAATCTCTGAGAGTGTAGATGACCAGGCTGAATATGAAAGGGCTATGGAAATAGCAGAGAAGAAATTTAGAACGTTTGGTTCTAACGAAGATAAGAATAGTAAGTACAGAAAACTATCTTCTTTACTTATGAGAAAAGGATATTCTTATGACATAATTTCAAATGTAATTAAAGAATTATTGATATAGTATCCCAGTAGAAGATAACTCTACTGGGTTTTCTTTATATATGAAGCTTTTAATAAATATTTCTCTTTACAGAAATTAAAAATAGAGATATAATTGCTTTATAATGTAATTACGATATATAGTAATTACTACAAGGTGGTGTTTGTATGAATAAATCAATGGTATTTGAAAATAACTTACAAAAGTTGTTAGACGAACATAATTTAAATCAAAAGGATTTAGCTAAGATGATAGGTGAGAGGGAAGCCTCTATAAGTGAGTTTATAAAATTGAAGCGTTCTACTATAAATATAGACCTTATATTGAAGATCGCAACTGCATTAAAAATTGAAGATATAAGTATTATCCTTTCATTAAAGAAGGTAATTACAATAAAAGATTATGAACAAAATAAGTGGTACACACTATCAACTAATAATATGGTTAGGTTTGCTTATATCTGTGGTTCAAATGAGGAAACATTTGAGATTGTAGAAATAATGGATAATGGAGTGGTTATTCATCAGAAGTACAGTATTACTGAGTATGATGATAAAAAGGTTATGGAAGAGTTTGAAAAGATAAAAGTAGAGCTTCCTGATAATATCATTGAGGATGACTTAACTTTAATGCTCATAGAATTGTGTAGATATGAGGGAGAGCAGGTATCTTTAAATAGATATAAGACTGTGGAAAATGCTATAGAGACAGTAGAAATGCTTTATTAAGAAGGGGTGGTTGGATGTCCAATAACTTAATTGATATAGTTGATATTTATAAGCTTGTTTGGTCTGGTAAACTAAAGATATTTCCGCATTTTTCATGGACGGGAGAAGAAAGAATTAGTAATGGGATAAAATGCACGAAGTATTTAATTGAAGATATATTAAAATGGGATACTGAACAGGTAAAGCAAAAACTAAATATTAATATATTTTTGGACAATAAACTCGGAGGCATGATGACCACGGTATTTTCTAATTCTCCATATACTGCTCTTAATTACGCATACCCAGACAGCTACAAACCTTGGGAAATGGCTATGTGTCCATTAAATACATGGGATGATGAAACCTCAATAATTGCAACTAAATGGCTTATAGAAGAAAAGCTTTGTTGGTCGGAACAGGAAATGAAAGAAAAGATAGATATTGATTATTTTATAGATTATGGATTACAAGGGATGTTACATACAACTTATAACGGGTCAGTTAAAAAGGCAATTACATCAGCTTACCCTCACGTTAAAGATGAAGAGCTTCTTAAATTAAGGACATTTTATGATTATACGGAAGAAGATGGTATAAAGATGGTAAGAGAGCTTATAGATGTAAAACTTCAATGGAGTAAGAATGATGTTAAAGAAAACCTTATTTATGAGACTTTTGCTGATAATGGCTTAGAAAACCTTGTAAATAAGCTGTATGATGGTTCTCCATACAAAGCTATAGATAAAGCTTACCCTTGCGAATATAAGCCTTGGGAGCTTAAAAAACTACCTAAAGAGGCAAGAAGTTACGATATAGCTGTAAAATCTTTATTATGGCTTTTTGAAGACCAATTGGATTGGACTGATAAGGAATATAAAGAAAACTTAAATTATGAAATCTTTAAGCTATATGGATTAATAGGTATATTAAATAAATATTTTGACTGCTCTCCATATAAAGCGTTTAATACAATCTACCCAGATAAAATAAAACCTTGGGAGTTCAAGAAGTGTCAGCAGGGCTATTGGAATGATGATACCATAAAGCAAGCAATTACTTGGCTTGTAGAAGAAAAGCTAAAAATAGAACCTCGAATTGCTCCTCTAACTATCACCAATAATATAATGATAGACAATGACTTAGGAGGAATACTAAAAAAATGTTCCACAAAAGAAGCTATATTTATTGCATATGGAAAAACAGAGCCTTATAACGATATTGAGGTTTATGAGATGGTATTAGATGAAAAGTTAAAAGCATACCCGCCTCTATTCTGGGAAAGTGAAGGCGATGAAACAATAAAAACAGTTATTAAATATATATTTAATAAAAAGTTATCATGGGATCGGGTTAAAATCTGTGAAAATTATGGGACTGACTTTATAGAAGATTATAAATTGACAACTATTTTGAACTTCTTAAAATGCTCTAATTTTGACTTGATTGATATAGTGTATCCTAAAGAATTTAAACCTTGGGAATTCAAAATTACTCAAAATGGTTACTGGAATAGAGATACAGCTATAGAAGCGGTCACTTGGACTTTGGGAGAGAAAAATAAGATAAATAGAAAGAATTGGACTAAAATCATTTCATATAAATGGTTAAAAAATACTGGATTAGAAAAAATACTTAGATATGTAAAAATATCAGAATTAAAAGAATTGTTTAATAAGGAGAGCATTGAATATGAGTAAAGTTATAAACTTTCCACAAGAGGAAATTTTAGATGTAGGTATAGCAATAGAACGTACCGAGGAATTCTTTGAGATAGCATTAAAAGTGAGTGAGTTTATTAAGACGCTACCTCTGAATACAGCACAAAATGATGAATTAGTAAAGCTTGTAATAGACCAAATTCAAGAGGGAGAACGTGGTGCGTATCTGCAAGGTTTTAGGATGGGTATAGAATTTAAAGAATATACAGGGAAATTGAATTAGATAATTTATATAATATGAGGAATATAAAACAAATGGTGTGTTATATTTTAACACAAATTATTGAAAGGGGATTAATAATATGGATAACAATGCTTTAGTACAAAACAGAGAAGCTGAGAAAAGACTTCTAAGGGCAATTTTTGAACCGAAAGAAGAAATTGAGGGTATGGAGATGACAAATCTTTTTAGGATTACAGATATGGATAAATTTAAAAATATCATTAACCATATCCAAAATGATAATGGAGTTTTTGTAGTCTATAGGGAAGATAAAGTTGGAATAAGTGCAAATGATACAATATGTAATGCTGTTCCACTTAATATAGATAGCTCTCTTGTTAAAGAATATGACGGTGATAATATTAGCACTTTAAAACTTCTTCAAGAGATTTTACCAGACGGTGAAATGATAGTGCTTCAAGCAACTTCTTATACAGTTGGGAAAGAAGATATAATTTCTACTACGATTAAAGTAACGAATAAAGAAATAAGAACACTGTAGTATTTATATAAATAAAAAAAGCAGAGGGTTTCTCTGCTCTTTTTATATGTTTCATTATTTCAGTTTAATAACTTTGCCTTCTTCTATGAATGGGTCTATATCAATAACCTCTGACAAAACCCATAGCCTATTTTCCATTGCGTTTATTATTAACTGCTCAATTTCTTCCTTATCAAAACCTTCTTTAATAAAATATGCCCTAAGTAGCTCAGTGACCTTCTTTTGATTTTCTTTACTTAATTCACAAATAAAAATATTAGAATTCATAATACATCATTCCTTTACTGTTTGAAATTATTTTATTGAAAAATTCCTGTTTTCTTTAGTTTTTATATTATATATAAATAACT
>Ga0183101_1000558_pt2 | contig 18965 bp, 29 predicted proteins | sample Biomet3_FD_127790 | JGI IMG/M metagenome (GOLD analysis project Ga0183101, IMG submission 127790) | Microbial communities from bioreactor (seeded with sewage sludge) at LBNL, California, USA - Biofuel metagenome 3 | ecosystem: Engineered > Bioreactor > Anaerobic > Unclassified ...
GTTTCCTTAACACAGCCCTTGACGTTATATGGTAGTGGGTATAAGACTGCGCGCAACATTTTTCAATCATCCTCGTTTTCGTGGTTTTCTTTTGCAAGTTGATATTCAATAAATTTTTCTACCTCCTTGATGCTTTCAGGTTTTAGTTTTCTAGAAGCGTCAAAAAGAACTCTGTGCTTATCGTACATTTCTTGGGCGGCCTTGGCTGTTTCAGGATCTAGGTACCATCCCTGTGAGGATGTACTCATATCTTTCCAGCCCATTAAATAACCAGGGTTTATTTGCAATGCCTTTGCTAAAACTTCTATTTGATTAATTGGGACTTTTTTTATATATCCAGTTTCATAACGCTGCAAGGTTGACTTGCTGATTCCAGTAAGATTAGCTAAATCTTGATAGGATAAGCCTAATTCTATGCGTCTACTTTTAATTTTATTAATTAGTTCGGTAAGTTCGATTTCACCCATTTAAATCAGCTCCTTTCAGTGGTATTTGCACATATAATATCATAAATGCAACGAAAAGTAAAACAAAAAAGCATAAAATGTTGCAGAAATGCTTGACATTAAAAATAACTAATGCTATATTTATGTCGTAGCATAAATGCGACGAAAGGAGGAGACACTATGAATATTGATAAGCTAAGAGGTGTCTTGGCGGAAAAAAGAATTACACAAAAAATTCTAGCTAATGCACTTGGATTGACTACAAAGAGCGTTAATGCTAAGCTTAATGGCCATTCTCCTATTACCGTGGATGAAGCCAATAAAATAGCTAAGATTGCTCAAATTGAAAATCCTAATGAATTTTTTTTTTGACCATGCCGTAGCATAAATGCGACAAAATGAGAAAATAAGACTAAAAGAAGGGAAGCGTGGAAACATGAGAATATTATCAGCCAAAGATTATGCTGCACTTACTGGATATCCAATGAAAACACTTTGTAGATTATGTAGGCTAGGCATTATTCCACATGAGAAACGTGGCAGGGGATATCTGATTAATGCCGATGTAGTAGATGAAATAATCAATAAAAGAATGGACTCAAACCTTAAAGAACAAAACCAATTCCATGGTCCCATGTTGGTGCCTAAGGTTTCAGGGGAATCGTTTCTAGAAAGATTAAAAGCAGTGGGAAAGCAATGAGAAAATTTCTTTTACTTGCTGTTATGGCAACAGTTCTTATGGGTTGCGCACAACAGCCTAAAAACGCTTATACCAAGGAAGTAGTTACGGTTCACGCCGGTGATACGCTTTGGAATATTGCCGGCCGTTATAACGGGAAAACTTATATTTTGGAGTATTTGGAAGACTTGAAAAAGCTTCCGGAAAATAAAGAGATTTTGCAATCAAATCGTTTATTACAACCGGGGGATAAAGTCACCGTAATAAAAAAAGAGCCTGCGGAGCGGGAACTCCACAGACCCAAAGACAATAACCTAGATAGATTATAACACAAAATTAAAGGAGTACAAAGTATGGCAAAATTATATGAATTAAGTAAGGCCTTTAATGAAGTAATAAGCATGGTAGATGACGATACCGTTAGTATAGAAGCCTTGGAAGATACCCTGCAAAGCATAGAGGGAGAGATTGAAGATAAGGCTGAGAACTGTGCAAAATTCGTTAGGAACATGGAGGGAGACGTTAAAGCTATTGACGCAGAAATAACCCGTCTAACCAAACGCAAAAAAACAGTCAATAACAAGATAGAGGGCATTAAGAATTATGTTATGGAGCAGATGGTTTACGTTGGCAAGGATAAAATAACAACTCCGGTATTTACAATAAGCAGGGCTAAAAATCCGGCCAAGCTTGTTATTGAGAATGAAAAATTATTACCGCCACTATACATGCTGACTATTCCGGCTAAGACAGTACCGGATAACGAAACAATTAAGGAAGCATTAAAACTAGGTGCGAAAATCGACGGGGCTAAGCTTGAGTACGGCTACAATTTGAGAATTAAATAAGGAGTGAATAAACAATGGGATTACCAGTACTAATAATGGGCGAAAGCGGTAGCGGAAAATCTACTTCGCTTCGCAATTTTGAGAAGGGGCAGGTTGGAATATTTAACGTTGCAGGTAAGCCGCTACCGTTTAAAAAACAACTGCCTAAGTACGATAACGCAACTTACAACGACATAATAAGTTCGCTAAACAAGCACAAGCTGAACACGTACGTTATAGACGACAGCCAGTATCTAATGGCTTTTGCAATGTTTGATAGGGCTCATGAAACAGGTTATGCAAAATTTACTGATTGCGCCGTGGACTATCGCAATTTGATTGACTTCGTTATAAGAAAGACTCCGGCTGATACTATCGTCTATTTCCTGCAGCATACTGAATTGGATATGAACGGCAAAATCAAAGTTAAGACTTCGGGCAAGATGCTAGATAGTCAGCTTACCGTAGAAGGGTTATTCAGCATCGTGTTACTGGCAGAGGCTGATAATGAGCATTATTTCTTTACTACGCAGTCAGAGGGCAGGAGTACAGCCAAAAGCCCGATGGGGATGTTCGCACCGCAGATAGATAATGATTTGCAGTTTGTAGATAAGGCGATTCGAGAATATTGGAGCCTAGCTCCAAAAACAAAAGGTGAAAAGAAATGAAAAATATTTCTTATGATTTAGTCTTAACGATTTACAAGCATTACGGAAGGGAGCAGCAGTTAAGGCAAACTCAAGAAGAGTGTGCCGAACTGATCGCAGCAATTAATAAATGCTTTAGAAACAGCAACGATAGCATGAGTTCATTAGTAGAAGAAGTTGCTGATGTTGAAATTATGCTGGCACAATGCAAAATAATGCTGCAAGAAGCACGGAAAATTGAAGAATACAGATCTGTTGTGAATAAGAAGTTGAGGCGGCAGCTGGCACGTATAAGGGGGCAAGAAAATGAAGCGTAAAGCTTATGCGGTGGTAACTAACGATAAGTACGAACTGCCGCTTGGCATTTTTGATACCAGGGATGCGGTGGCGGTCTACCTTGGGGTTACAAGTAATGGTATTAGCACTCGTATCAGGCGGCAGCCTAAAAGTGATAAAGCCAAGGTTAAAATCTTAAAACTTTTAATATGAAAAATACAGAAAAGAGGAATACATATGAAAAATGTTAACTATCAAGATGCAAAGGATGTAAGCCAATTCCCTAAATTAGTGCCTGGCGGCTATGTATGTAGGATTACTAACGTTAAAGATGTTCCGGATAAGGAATACTTGCAGGTTGAATATGATATCGCAACCGGTGAATTCACTAATCACTTTTTAAACTTGACCAATAGTTTCGGATGGTGGGCCGGCAACTTTATTCGTTCGTACAAAGAGAAGGCCTTGCCATTTTTTAAAGGGTTTATAAGTTCAGTAGAGGATAGCAATGCTGGTTTCAAATTCAATTACAACGAGACTAAGCTAGTTGGCAAAATGATTGGCTTGGTTTTGGCTGAAGAAGAATATATTAATCAAAATGGCGAGAGCAGGACAAGGATGTATGTAGCATCGGTCCACAGCGTACAGGATATTAAAAACAACGCTTTCAAAGTACCTGAAAAGAAGGTGTTAAGCAGCAAAAACGTGTCTGTTACAAATATTCCGGAAGCCGTGGCACCGGTAAAAGATATTGACGAAGAATGTCCGTTTTAAACAATGAAAATAGATGAGCTTTGCCCATATTTAACCAATCTTAAAAAGCGGGGCAATCAGTGGACAGCTGAGTGTCCCGTTTGCCATGACGACCACCACCTATTCCTAAAGGAAGAAGGTGATAAAGTCTTAATGTTCTGTCAAAAGTGCCATGCGGAATTCAAGGATGTCGTCAAGGTGTTAAATATACCGCTAAAACAAGAAGAAATAAGTATTGTTGAAAATTATGATCATGAATATAAGAATCCAAGCGGAGAGATATCTTACTACAAGACTCGTACGAAATATTCGGATGGCAAAAAGAAATTTTGCTTTTGGTACTACGATGCAAACGGCGAAAAAGTTTATAAAAAACCCGCTAACAATAATACCCTGTATAACTTAGATTTGTTAGCCGCAGCAGAACCTAGCGAAACACTCTACATAGTGGAAGGCGAAAAATGCGCTGACATTATGGTTAGAAATGGATTCTTGGCAACGACAAGTAATACCGGGGCAGGCGGGAAAATTAAATTCTCAGATACTGACCAAGTTATGCTGGATAAATTCCCTGCTAAAGTGGTTATTCCCGATAACGATGAGCCCGGTATTAAATATGCCAACAACTTCAAAGGTGCTGACATTTTAAACCTGAACGTTATTTGGTCTGACATTAAACCTAAGCAGGATGTTTGGGACTATATAAGCAGTAAGCACGATATAAACCTAATCCGTAATTACGCTTTTACGCCGCCAAAAACCTATGCAGACATGGATAAAGATGACTTGCTAAACGCTGATACCTTTCAAAATTTATTAGCCATTAAGGACGATTTTGAGCGCAAACAGGCAGAAACAAAATGTGAGCAAAGATCTAAAGAGCTTAACATTTATAGGGCATGGACTCAGAATTACAGAGCTTACAAAATATCTTTGGCCAAGCGTAAGCAGGCGGGAAGTGGAAGGGAAACTGACTTCCCCGGACAGTCTTTAACGCTTAGCTGCGGTGAATGGATTGCAGACGGTTTCGGTGTAAGGAAGAATGAAATCAACATGAATTCCGGCGATGTTACATTGAAATATGCTTCGCCAATACCAATTATGCCCACGGAAATTTTATTTAATTTAGATACGAGCACTGAGAAAATAAGGATAGAGTTTTTCAAAGAAGGAAAATGGATGCCGATAGTTTGCGACAGGATAATCACGGCATCAGCCAATAAAATATTAGAACTGGCCAACAGAGGCGTAGAGGTTAATTCTGAAAACTCCAAACTGCTTGTGCAGTATATAGCAGAATGTGTGGCTAGTAACCTTGATATTTTGCCAAGGTATAAAGCAATCAGCAGACTGGGATGGATTGATAAAGACTTCATGCCTTACGCAACGGAAGTAAAATTTGACGGTGAAAAGGATAACCAACCGTTGTTTAAAGCAGTAGAGCAGAAGGGTGAACTACAAGAATGGATTGATTTCATTCAGCCGCTTCGAAGGAACATATATTTCAGAATGCTCATGGCTGCGAGCTTCGCTTCCCCAATCATAGAAAAGGTTAACGCCCTGCCGTTTGTCTTTCATCTATGGGGCGGGTCGGGTTCAGGCAAAACTGTCGCTTTAATGTCTGCCTTGTCCATATGGGGCAATCCTAGGATGGGGAAAATGGTTAGGACAATGAATATGACCGTTAACTCAATGCTAGCAACAGCTGCCTTCCTGTGTAATTTACCTTTTGCCGGTGATGAGCTGCAGACGATTAAGCGTAGAGGAGAGGATTATGATTCTCTCATCATGAGGATAACCGAAGGAATTGACCGTGGACGTATGACTTACTCGGAAATTAACGAGTTAAAAACGTGGAAATGTTCCTTTCTGTTTACTGGTGAAGAACCCTGCACAAAGTCATATTCAGGCGGCGGAGTAAAAAATAGGGTCATAGAACACGAGTGTACAGATATTGTAGTGGAAGACGGCATAGGCGTTGTCAACTTTATTAATGAGCATTATGGCTGCGCAGGCATTGAATATATTAAGGCTCTTAATAACAGGAAGCTCATGGAAGAGTATAACGAGATTTTCAAAAATATCATTGAATCAGTTGATACAACGGAAAAGCAGGCCATGGCCATGTCGCTCATGATGCTCGGAGATAAGATAGCCGGCGAGATATTATTCCACAATGAGAAGCCTTTAACCGTAGAGGATGTGCAGGATATGATGTGTACTAAATCAGACATAGATATGAGCGAAAGAGCCTACGATTTTGTTCTTAGCCTTATAGCAAAAAATATTAATAAGTTTGATGCTACTAGCAAAGGAGAAATCTGGGGCAAAATTGAGGGTACTGAAATCTATATCAACAAAGATGTGCTGATGCATGAAATGTCAGAGAATGGTTTTGAATTTAACGCAGTCAAGAAAAAATGGGCTGACAAGGGGTATCTAATTAGAAATAGTCAGCAGAAATTACTTCATGCAACTACCTGTAACGGCATAAAATCCATGTATATCAAGTTTAATCAAAATAAAACAAGTTTACCAGAAACAGATATTTTCAATGAAAAACCGTTCTAAAAAAAGCTAACCTTTCAAAAAAAGGTTAGCTTAAGGTTAGTTTTTGAAAATGGCTTAACCAAGCGCCTTTAAGTATATAAAACTAACCTTCTAACCTAACTAACCTTAATTAAGGTCTCGTATGGAAAAGGTTTATAAGCGGAAATCCTGTAATGCCCTTCTATATAAGAGACATACCTTTACAGAAAAAAAGTTAGTTTGTTAGTTTTTGAGATAGGAACTTGTTTGTAGCCACTTAAAAGGTTAGTTTTTGGTAAGTTTTAAGTAAGTTTTTGACAAAAAATGTAAGTTTTTAGGAGAAGAGACAATGATAGAACTCAGGCCATATCAGGAAAACTTAATAAAGGATATGAGGCATGCGTTCAATACGGGCAAGCATTCTGTGTGTGCGGTTCTAGGATGTGGCGGCGGTAAGAGCGTTATCGAGGGGATGATAGCGAAGTCTGCGGTAGATAAGGACGGCAGGGTGCTGTTCTTAGTACACCGCAAGGAACTTTGCCAGCAGATAACGGCAACGTTTATAGACTGTGGAGTAAATCTTGCAAAGTGTAAAATTGCAATGGTGCAGACCGTAACACGCAGACTGGAAGCCATGACAAAACCGCAGCTGATAATAACGGATGAAGCTCATAGATGCTTGGCAGCCACCTATCAGCGTATATATGATTACTGGCCGGATGTTCCCAGGGTAGGATTTACGGCAACGCCTATGCGTATGAACGAAGGCGGGTTGGGCAAGGTGTTTGATACCTTAATCGAATCGGTTTCAACTCCGTGGCTTATTGCAAATCACTATCTAGCACCGTACAGATATTATTCAGCCAAACTTGCCGATGCCGATGATCTGCACACAAAGCGTGGCGATTATGACTCTAATGAAGTGGCAGAACTTATGGAAGATGGGGTCATATACGGAGAGACAGTAAAGAACTGGCTTAACATAGCAAATGGCAAGAAGACTATCGTCTATTGCGCATCCGTCAAGGCGAGCATGGAAACTACAGAAAGTTTTAAAGCAGCAGGAATTTCAGCGGCACATATTGATGGGACGACTCCTGCAAATATCAGGCAAGAGTTGGTAGCAAAATTCAAGGCGGGAGAGATTACGGTACTATGCAACGTTGAGCTGTTTGGCGAAGGCTTTGATGTTCCTGACTGCGAATGCGTTGTACTTTTAAGACCCACTAAATCCTTGACGTTGTACATACAGCAGTCGATGCGCAGCATGCGTTATATGCCCGGCAAAACAGCAATAATTATAGACCACGTGGGTAATGTATTCAGACATAACTTTCCGGATGCAGACCACGAATGGACGCTGAAGGCTAAGAAACAAAAACAGAAAAACGTAATTCGCATCAAAGAGTGTCCGGTATGCTACTACGTCATGTCGAACATGGAGAAAGCGTGTCCGAGTTGTGGCTATGTATTCACGAAGCAGGAAATGGCGGCGGCTGAAATAGTCGATATTGAGTTGGAGGAATTAAAGCAGATAGATGTTTTAAAGGCGTTGCCCTATAGTCACTATAAAAAGGTTAAGACTTTTGGAGAGCTGGTATTGTTCCAGAAGGCCAAGAATTACAAATTTTCTTGGACTTTGCACAGGGCGGTAGAACTCGGAATCGAAATACCTAGCAACTACAACTACATGATGAGGTTTATAAAAATATGAAAAAAGTAAATTTAGAAACGGAAACAGATTTAATGAACAGAATTAGAATTGAGCTTTCAAAACTAGGATTTATCGTTTTTAGAGCAAACGTAGGCAAGGTAACTATGGAAGACGGGCGCTGGTTTGATTCGGGATTGCCCAAAGGATTTTCTGATTTATTCGCAGTAAAAGAGGGACGTGTTTATTTTATCGAGGTAAAGAAAGGTGCAAATAAGCCAAGCAAGTCGCAGTTACATTTTATTGAACAGATGCGTTTGCATGGCTGTGTGGCCGGGGTTGTTTATTCGGTAGAGGAGGCGGAAGCATTATGCAGTTAGAGGATATACACAATATGATAGGACGGATAGAACAGCGGGCCATGAAATCAATAAGTACTAAGAATTTTGGTATGTTTGCCGATGCGGTTTATGTAGATCCATACAGCGAACTTCATCCGGATGACAGCATGCTGTGGTTGGAACTTATGGGAGCGGCGCGGAATATGGAAGGCAATGGCGAGGATTTTTTTGAAAGGTTATTCGTCATTAGAGGCGGCGGGGCTGTTTTGGAGGAAAACAAAAAATTCGGCTATGTAATTAAGCCGGTAATAGGCATGAACGGGTGGCCGACGATAGAAGCATACAACAGTGAGAAGGAGCCGCTTAATAAGTACTTAGAGCCGCTTTGCAGATTGCTTAAAGAGTTAAGGGAAAAGGTAGGCGATGAAAAATGAGTAATGAAATAAAAACGGTAATTAAATATTTAATAAGTATTGTATTAGGAATCCTTTTATTAATCGTGATTGCGTGGTTAGTGACAGCAGGGAATTTTAGTATATTCTCTTACTTTGCTCCCAGGTATGAAAACGTAAGACGAAACACTTTTGAACAAAGTCAAGCATACAATCAAGGCATGACCCAAGAAGTTTTAGATTTTCAAAGACAATATATTACTGCTACTCCTAGTCAAAAAGAAGCTTTAGCAGATGTTATCTTGCACAAAACAGCATCGTATGACTTGAGCAAACTACCGGCGAGTAGCAGACAATTTATTGAAAAATTAAGACGGGGAGAAAAATAATATGAAAAAATTTAAAATATTGGCAATCGTTATGATAGTGACGATGGCTTTAACAATGGCAGGATGCGAGGATGATAACTCTAGTAGAAAAACAGAACAGCTTCAACAAGAGCAATTACAAAGAGAAAGTATTGCTCAATCGGGCGTTCCCGCAATCAAGAATTTTAGAGAGAAAAAATTATTAAAACAAATTTATGAGCTAAGAGACCAAGACGGTTTATTAACATACACGTATATATGCGCCGTCAACACTGGCAAGCTCATATTTTTAGGAGAAAGCATAGGTTATGGAATCCCTGCTGCAACTCAATATAACAATCCTGATCAACTAAAAAGTGGCGCACACGAATACACCGCTTACCCGCAAGCTGAACCGAATGGATTATATTCTCCAAGTTCCGCAGAGGGGACATGGGTAATGCTCAAAGACTCTCACGGTACAGGAGTAAAACCTGTTTACGTTGAACCAAGAATAGTCGTATCTCCGTTTAAATTAGATATTTAGGAGGGGGAAAAATGGACATTAAACAAATAATTGGGCAGTTAATAGATATTAGATGTAACAGTGAAGAAATGGCTCAAGGCGAAGATAAGCAACAACCGGAAGAAACAGTTTGGGACCTTGACCTTAAAGCAATTGATGCCGCTATCCCATTGCTTGAAAAGCAAATATCGAAAAAAGTAGAATCAAAAACAGAAGACATTGATAATCAATATGGCAAATGTCCACGTTGTGGAAATCATGTTGACGATGAGAACGATAGAAATTATTGCCAAGAATGCGGACAACGGCTTGATTGGAGTGAGGAGATTAAAAATGAAAATAACAAAAATTAAAGTAACGGAAAAGAATATTACGGTTGAATGGTTTGAGGAGACTGCTCCTGATATTACCTTAAAATTAGTTTGTGAAATTCCTGCCTTACCGGTATTTTATGCTGCCGCGGAAAAATATGCTTGTATTTTAGCCAAAATGGCCGATATTCAAAAAGAAGTTACCTTTTACAGTTTAGCTTTTACTTTTAATAGTGATGATTTTAATGCTGCACCCAAATGCCAGGGCACGTTTGCTTATTGTGCTGATTCAGAAAATTCTTGCGAAGTTAAAATAGGACCATTTACGGCTTTTGGAGTTATTGATAAAACTCCTGCTAACAAAGTTGAACAAGCCTTGAGGAATCTTTACCTTGCTGCTCAAGACTATGCGAAAGGTAAAAATGCTCAAATAAGTTTGAATTTTGAAGATGAGCAAAAATGACGCTTATTGATTACTTGTTAAATATGCTTATGCTGCTGACAGTGTTGATACTGGCTGAAACGATTTTCATTATTTACCTGATAATTAAAAATGAGTTTAAGAGTACAAAAAATAAGCATGAAGATATGAGCGGAGGATGGCTGTATCCTCGAAAACCAACACATTGTCCAAGGCCGCCAATGATAGAACGAGAGAAGAGCGAAAAACCATGATAGAACGTAATAATGAGAAGCGCTATGCTCCCGCATGTCCTGAACCGATAGGGACGTGTCAAATAAACCAGGAAGGTATGTGTTGCTTTTATTGTTCAAATAGGAGCAGGTGTTCTCTGGGACCTTGCCATAGGCTGCCTAGCAAGTGTGGCTTGCGAAGGGATAACAATAAAAGGCATGAAAGGAAGAATGATTAATGCAAACCATTTATGTAGCACATCCATTTAGCAATGATAAGGCAGGAAACATGAAAAAGATTGAAGTCATTATGAAATGGTTAGTCAGAAATGAACCTGATACTTGTTTCGTGTCGCCTTTACATAATTTTTCATATGATAAAAATGCTAAAGAAGCAGATATTTTGCCAAAATGTTTGGAGCTTTTAAGCAGATGCGGGGAAATCTGGATATTCGGTGATTATAAAAGCAGCTCCGGTTGTCGGGCAGAATTGGCTTATGCTAAATATTTAAGTATGCCAATAGTTTTTAAGGATGAATCAAAGATTTTTTGAACAGGAGGAGGCAATAATTTGCTTAGTCAAATGGCGCTGGATATGAAAGCTATCTTACAAAAGTCTTATTATGCTCAAAAACTATTGGATGCGGATATTGATAAGCGCGAAGAATTGCGGTCGCTTATGGAGAAGGTAACTCCAACCTTAAGCGATATGCCTAAGAGGTATAGAGACCATGACAAGCTTGGTGAGGCTATGGTTCGCTTAGAGGGTTTAGACAGCAAGATTGCCGAGGATATTAAAAAGTTAACCGACTTGCTGACGGTTAATCGGATGTTGATTGATTCACTTGACCGCTATGATCAGCGGATTATACTTACTAAGCGTTATGTTAACTTTGAACGATGGGGAGACATAGCTCATGATATGCATTATTCACGACGGACAATTATAAGAATTAATCAAGAAGCCTTAGAATGTTTGTCTAAGCAAAAAAGTTGGCACACAATGTCACTATAAAAGTATGTTATAGTTATGCTAAAGAAACATGAAGTGAAGCCGTTAAAACTAAAAGTTTAGCGGCTATTTTTATTCATTATAAATGCTATAATATAGCCATCTTTGAGAATGGGGTGGTTGTGATGGAATGGGGGAATATTTCTTCAGGGACTGTTTTGGCAAGTGGTGTTGTGAGTGCTATTATTTCTAGTATATTTGGAGTATGGCAAAAAAAAATTGATTATAGAAATTCTTATTACAAAATAGTATTGGATAAACGAATGGCCGCATATGAAAAAATACAGAATATTTTAAGCCATTTTTTTACAATTAAATATTACGATTATGATGGGAATTATTATTATTGTGAAATAGATACAAAAGAAAAATTACATGTTATACGGGATAAAATAAAAAATTGTATTAGTGATGGATTGTTTATATCTTTAAAAATGTTTAGCGCTATAAGGGAATTAGATGGTTTGCTCCAAAATTGCGATAATAATAATCAGGATATTTTGATTTGTAATATAAAAAAAAGCAATGAAGATATAAAAAAAATACTAGAAAATGCCAGTAATACTTTAAATAGTGATCTATTAGAGCTTTATGATGTCCCAAAGTTTTTGTATGAATCAAGACATCAGAATTGGTTTCATAAGAAAATCTCGCATATCCCAATAGCTCGTGATTGGATTGATTAACGTTTAGTTAAAAAAAGCTAATGCAAGAAATACTGAATAATTTTCTCAGTGTTTTTAGTATTAGTACGAATATTTTGTTAATTATTGCAGGAATTGTTTAATTTATGTCGAACTACCCCACTATTGTTATTAATGGGGAGGGGTATATTTTGGGAATCAGAAGGAAAATAAAATTAGATTACTTTACAGTTTGTTATAATCGTACGGGTTCTTTTCCAGGAACAAAAGACAAATTATTTGATTTGTGTGCGCTAATTGGCAAGGTTGATAAACTAACTTTAGAGGATAGGATGTTTGACTATTATCAAGAGCAGGCTAGGTTAGATAAGTTTTATTATAATAGTATAAAAAAATACTGGTTTTTGAATTTTACACGATTAAGAGAAACCAATATACCAAGCAAGGCTTATATTGATAAGCCATCGGAATCAATTACTTTGGAAGACGATGAATTTATTAGTGAAGAGTGTAATGCAATATATGACTGCAATTTAAAAGTTCTAATGCTGCAAAGGAACATTCATAGTTTAAGCCCAAGTGGAATTACTGAATACATTAATAAACTATGGGGCGATGACTCTATACATATTTATCTGCGCCCAATTCCATCAAAATCTATGATAGAAAAAGCCCAAAAGGCTGCAATTTATAGAAGATTACAGGTAAAATTTGCGGATATTGATGAGAAAAATTTCAAACTTCCTAAACAAAGTTCGCTAAAAAAAATATTCGAGGATTGTGAGAAGTTTAAAGGTGTTACTGCCGAAATAATTGTAACGATGGGAGACAATCGACAAGGTTCTTTAGACAATGAAACAGTTTCCGAAGTATTAGAGGAAGCCAAGAAGAAAGACGCAAGTGCGTTATCAAAAGCTATTGTTAGCATCAAAGAGACAGATGATAGTAAGGTGGAAGTTATCGACTTATTTCAGGATAACATAAGTGATTATATATATGTTGTTCTTGAAAAAAGGGTATCTTTGGCAAGTGAGTTTGTTGAGAGAAGGATGAGAGAGGCCTTTGAAAATAGGAAGGGCGATTTATATGAAATTGTGGGAGGAAAATAACAAAGACAAAATACAATATTATTTTGAAGAATTTGGACCTTTAGCAATGGGGTTGTTGGGTGGGATTCTAGGATTAATTTTTGATATAAATTATAATTTAGATCTGGATACCTTAGAAAAAATATTTAGCTTGGTTATAACGATAACGGCCATAACGGTTGGATTTATAGGAGTTTTATTAGGGATTATTGCTACTATAAAAGATAACCCAAATGTGAAAAGGTTTTGGCAGAGAGGTAATGGAAAACCCAGGAAGACTTTAAAAGTATATTTCATGAACAGTTTGCATTATGGAATGGGTTTAATTTTTTATAGTATACTGCTTCTCATAGTTATAAAAATTTCTTGTTTTGTAAATGAATATATACTATTGCTTTTACATGCTTTTTGGTGTTATTTATTGTGTTATAGTCTAGCTAGTTATTATAGAGTTATATCTTTTGTTATGATTATGTTATTTTCTGACGATAATAACAAAAACATAATGGTTGCAGAAAATGATGTTGATTTAATTTCTCCTGAAAGCAAACAGGAATTGGAGAAAAAGTATAGTAAGAATGCGATGTAATGATATTTTAGAGGCACTTACCAAAAACGGTGAGTGCTTTTTTAATGCTCATGATATAATATAAGCATCTTAGAAATGGGGTGTGATTGGAATGAATATTGTTGATTTCAAGAACAAAATTTTGTTTTCAGTAAATGAGGAATGGATATATCATCCAGAAGAAAATATCCATGTGTTAAAAACAGATTTAAACATTTCGATTGTTGAGGCGCCTTACACAGATCCGACAGGGCTACCTTTGTTTAATGAACCATGGGCGCAAGATCCATACATGGATAAAAAGGCATTAAGAACAATATATTATGTCCGTTATGGTGTTGTGGTTGTTGATATTATTTATTGTGCGGTCGTAGATGGAGGAAGATGTATTATCCCAATACCTGATATTAAAACATTGGAAATGGATTCTTATAAATTCAGGATTGGGAGTATTATCAATAACAATGACAGGACCTATAATGAGTATCTAGAAAAGTCAAAGATAAAGTTGCAATTGCCTTTATAAACAAATGAATATTTAATCTTAAGCACTCTAGCAGGGTGCTTTTTTTATGCTCAAAAGATAAACAAACTCAAATAATGATTTAAGGGCGGTGGTGGTTATGTGAAACAGGAAGAGGCTTATAAAGATTATTGTAATGGCATGAAGTACAAAGATATAGCTGTTAAATACGGCGTGTCATTGAGCACCATTAAATCTTGGAAAATTAGAAACAAATGGGTGCGTACAAAAATAAAAAGTACGCACCCAAAAAGTATGCACCAAAAGATGTTTAAGTCCGTAGATTGTAATGAAGGACTGACTGAGAAGCAACGGCTATTCTGCCTGTTCTACGCTACTTCTAATAACGCAACCCAAAGCTATATAAAGGCATATGATTCGGACAAAGTTACGGCTATGGTTAATGGTTGTAAGATGCTAAGAATTACTAAGGTTGCAGATGAAATTAAACGGCTGCGGGACATCATGAGGCAGGACTTATCAGTTGATGTATCAGACATGGTGAGGTACTGCCTTAAGGTAGTTGGTGCTGACATTGGCGACTATGTTAAATTCGGGCGGCAAGAAGTGCCGCTAGTTATCGACGGTCATCCTGTTTACGATAAAGATACAGGCAAGCAGGTTATGGAGACAATCAACTATGTTGAGCTTAACGATAGTTGTACAAACGATACCGGCGTTATAGATGAGGTGCGGCAGGGTAGGGCAGGTATCAGTATAAAGCTTGCCGATAAGAAGTGGGCATGGGATAAGTTGGCCAAGTTGTTAGGATTTTATCCGGAAGACAAACATAAAGATGACTATGATCAAAAAATGTTGGAGCTTAAAGAACGGTTAGTAAAAGTTAAGGAGTTTTAATATGGCAGGTAAATGGGCACAGGCATTCTATACATCTAAAGCATGGCAGGATTTACGTATGGCGCTTATCGCTAAGCGTGGGCCAACGTGTCAGAGATGCGGTACCAACTATATGTTTGATACTTCACAACTCATAGGGCATCACATCAAAGAACTTACGCCGGAGACTGTTAACGACCCAAACCTTGCGCTTAATCCGGACAACGTAGAGCTCATATGTACACACTGCCACAACGAGGTGCATGAACGTTTCGGTTCGCATACTCAGCATGTCTACATTATCTATGGCAGTCCATGCAGTGGTAAGACTACGTTAGTCAATCAGCTGCATGTACGTGGTGACCTGATACTTGATTTTGATAAAATCTATGCCGCAATAAGCGGCTGTGAGCTTTATGATAAGCCACAACGTATAAAGCTTAACGCGTTCCGGATACGTGATTTGATTCTGGACCAGGTACGCACAAGGTATGGCCACTGGCATGATGCTTATATCATTGGTGGTTATCCGCATAAGGGCGAAAGGGAACAGTTAGCAGAGCGGTTAAGGGCGGAGCTTCTGTACTGCCAGGCAACAAAGGAAGAGTGCATGGCAAGGGCAGGGCAACGAGGAGTTTATGCCGGTAAGTGGCAAGATTATATTAAAAATTGGTGGTTTGAATATGAAGCATAAATTGTATGTGGAGTCCTATGATATCCCCCCCAGCTATGATAAAAGGATATCGAAAAGATATTACCGGGCGGGTTACACAAATTCGTTACATACCAAAAATTTGACTTTTTTATAAAACCGAAGCGAAAGCCGGGAAACCTAGGTGAGAACAATGGATATTGACCAAGAATATACAAGAATTAAGGCTCTTTTTGCCGGAGCTGATGAAAAGCAACTGGCATTGCTGGACGGTGAAATAATGGAAGCGGCAAGAATAAGAGTTGAGCTTGATGATATGCATAAGGTTGTACGCAAGTCAGGTCTTATAAAGATAGATCCTGATAACCCACAGCGGCAAAAAGAACTTCCTGTTTGTCGGTTGCTCCCTAAAGTAAGGGCAAATTACACAAACATCATCTTTAAGCTATCCAAAGCATTGGGAATTAATGTTGATGATGAGGATTTAGGAATGGGCGATTATGAATGAGTTATATACAAGAATATTGGGACAAAATACAATCAGGTGAAATCACTACAGGGTATTTTGTTAAGCTGCAGTTACAAAAGCTTATTAATGAGCTGAATGACGATGCCATTAAGAAAGATTTTACAGCTGCCAATAAGAGGATAAAATTCATAGAATGTGAATGCAGGCATGCACAAGCACCATTTGCGGGAAAACCGTTCAAACTGGAGCTTTTTCAAAAAGCAATAATCGAAGCGATTTATGCCTTTCAGATTTGGAATGAAGAACTAAAGCGGTATGTAAGAAAATATCAGAGGGTATTGCTTTTAATCGGGAGGAAAAACGGAAAAGCATTAGCAATTGATACGCCTATTATTACTCCGAATGGTTGGAAGTTAATAAAAGATTTGCACGTGGGTGATGAAGTATTTTCTTGTGAGGGAATTCCAACAAAGATTATTGCTGAATCACCTGTTTTTATTGGACATGACTGTTATAAGGTAACGTTCCAAGACAATAGTTCCATTATTGCGGATGCAGGACATTTATGGACAGTTATTTCACGGCTTAGTAAAAAGGCCTTGAAATATAAACTTCGTAATGATGTTAAAAACCATTTTGTCAGGGATGATTATAGAAAACATAATGGATATTTTGCGCTTTCAACTGAAGAACTCTATAAAAATTATAAACACGAAAGAAAAGATGGAAAAGGAGTTGAGTATCAATATAGAGTCCCAATGCAATCGGCAATACAATTCCCTACTAAAAATCTTATGATAAATCCTTATGTTTTTGGAGTTTGGATTGGAGATGGTGATTCAGATCAAGGCCGTATTACTTCAATGGGTGAGGATGTTGAAGAAATGAGCGATATCTTAAGAAAGCATGGTGAATACACCACTATCCAAAGTTCAGGTAATAGAGCGGTTAAAAGGATTGGGATATCTAAACTAAAAAAACGTTTGGCTAATTTGGGAGTGCTGAATAATAAGCATATCCCAAGGGAATACTTATTTGGTGATATAAATCAAAGATATGAACTTCTCTGTGGGCTTATGGACACGGATGGATTTGTAGAAAAAAGAGGGCAATGTGAGTTTTCGCAAAAGAGTGAAGAAATTATAAGGCAATTTTCGCAACTTCTTTCATCGTTAGGAATTAAGCATTCAATTAGAGAAAAATATATAAATTGTAATGGAACAGAATGTCACGCTTATAGCGTGCTTTTTTATTGTTCTAAAGAAAATCCTTGTTTTAAGCTTACGAGAAAATATCAAAGGTTAAAAGATACGCTTTCAAACCGTATGGGAGATAAAAGCATTATTGGTATAGAACCTGTTCATACTGTTCCGACAAAGTGTATTGAAGTTGAAAACGATATGCACTCTTATCTTGCCGGTAATAGGATGACTGTTACTCACAATTCACCTCTCATATCAGCGTTAAGCCTTGCTGAATGGGTATGCGGCGAGATGGGAACCAATATACTGTTTGGCTCTAACGATTATGACCAGGCAGGCATATTGTTTGATGCTACGAACGCCATGCGGGAAGAATCTCCTAAGCTTATGCGCTGTACTAGAAAGAATTTGCAGGGTATCTTTTGGGGTAATAAAGGGCAACGCATTAAACGCGGTAAGTTTTCACCACAGAACAAAGGCTCTATCAAAAAATTGTCAGCAAGGACAGGAGCTAAAGAAGGCAAGAATATAAAAGTCGGGGCTGTGGATGAAGTGCATGAGATGAAAGACAACTCACTGGTCATGCCAATACGTCAGGCGCTTTCAACTCAGGATGAACCCCTTTATATTGAGATTACTACTGAAGGGTTTACTGAAGACGGGTATTTGGATGAAGAACTTCAGGAAGCGCATCAGGTATTAGCCGGTGAAGCAGAAAATGAGCACTGGCTTATATTTTTATACCAGCAGGACAATGAGGAAGAAGTCTGGCAGGACGAACAAGCTTGGTATAAATCCAATCCTGGGCTTGGGGTGATTAAGAAATGGTCATTTCTCCGGCAGATGGTTAACGAAGCTAAAACGAGCCGTGCAACACGGCGTTTTGTACTGGCAAAGGATTTCAACATCAGGCAAAGCACTAATACAGCATGGCTGGATTTAGCTACTATAGATAACAAGGCTGTTTTCGATATCAAAGAGTTGCAAGGGCAGTACTTTATCGGCAGTTTGGATTTTGCGGAGACGACAGACCTTTGCAGTGCTAAGGCACTTTTTGTAGATCCTGAAACTAGGAAGATGAAAACGTTATCTATGTACTTTATTCCAGAGACCAAAGCGGATGCTGTTCTAAACGATGAGAACAAGCTTAATCCGGAAAAGAAGGACTACCGTACATGGGAACGTCAGGGGTTTGTTACTATCTGTCCCGGTAGTGAGATTGATGCACAGGCTCCGGCAGATTGGTTTATGTCCTTGTTTGACCAAGGCATGATTCCTTTTAAGATTGGATATGATAACTGGCACAGCAAAGATTTTAGGAAAATAATAGGTGACTATTTTGGGGAAAGCGTTCTGGAACGCATCGGTATGGATTTCTTAGACCTGTCCGGTCCGATGCGGCTACTGGAAACCCAGTTGCAAACTAAGCAGCTTAACTATAACAATAATCCGGTTGACCGCTGGTGCCTTGCTAACACAAGCTGCAAGCTTAACAACATTGGGCAGATTATGCCGGTAAAAAAATATGGACAGAGTAAGAACCGTATTGACGGTACTCTGGGGTTTATCATCGGGCTTGCGACTTTCAGTCGTTTTAAGTCCGATTATTTTT
>Ga0183101_1001684_pt1 | contig 18939 bp, 14 predicted proteins | sample Biomet3_FD_127790 | JGI IMG/M metagenome (GOLD analysis project Ga0183101, IMG submission 127790) | Microbial communities from bioreactor (seeded with sewage sludge) at LBNL, California, USA - Biofuel metagenome 3 | ecosystem: Engineered > Bioreactor > Anaerobic > Unclassified ...
ATCATTTTAATAATAAATATATATTTTTATTATTAAAACGCTTGATTATATGAAATATATATAATATAATCTTTCATATAATTAAATATTTCTTAAAACATTAAAATTCATAAATATATGAAAAGGGGGTCGACTTCATTATATTCAACAATAAATTCGTAGGTATTGTAGGAGTGATACCTATAATAACCTATACATTACCAAATTCAAAAGGTTCTAAAAAAATTGTCCAACAATAGCCCTTAATTATATTTATTATAGTCAGTGAAGTTAAAACTATGTTTTACTTCACTGACACATAATTATTAATGAAAGCAGTAATAGGAGGTAATTTATATGGATTTTGCACAACAATTAGTTAATGGTCTAGCCTTAGGTAGTGTTTATGCTTTAATCGCTATCGGATATACGATGGTTTATGGAATAATAAAATTAATAAACTTTGCTCATGGTGATATCTACATGGTAGGAGCTTTCTTTGGATACCTTGTAGCTTTATATTTAAAGTTGAGTTTTGTACCATCACTTTTAATTTCAATGTTAGGATGTGCTGTGTTAGGGGTTCTAATTGAAAAGGTCGCATACAAACCGCTTAGAGGGTCATCAAAGATTACGTTATTTATTACGGCGATAGGTATGTCGCTTCTTTTGGAAAATGCATTTAGACTTATATTTGGACCTAATCCAAAACCTTTCCCTGAACTTTTAAAGGTAAAGATTTATAAATTAGGCGGATTTCAAATAAACAGTCTTCAAATTTCAATGTTGTTAGTTTCAATAATTTTAGTTATATTGCTTCAATATATAGTTTATAGAACTAAATCTGGAAAAGCTATGAGAGCTGCTTCCTTTGATATAGATGCAGCACAATTAATGGGTATTAACGTTAATAATACTATATCTATGACTTTTGCCATAGGCTCAGCATTGGCTGGAGCGGCAGGTGTACTAGTTGGTATGGCTTATCCTAGAATAGATCCTTATATGGGAATAATGCCAGGACTTAAAGCTTTCGTAGCTGCCGTTCTAGGTGGAATAGGAGCTATACCAGGTGCTATGATAGGTGGAATACTGCTAGGAGTTGCAGAAACCTTTACTAAAGCATTTATATCCACAAAACTATCAGATGCAATTGCCTTTGCTATATTAATAATAGTACTTTTGGTAAGACCAGCTGGATTAATGGGTAAAAAAGTTAATGAGAAAGTATAGGGGTGATTAATTATGAATAAAAAATTTAAAAGTGCTTTTCTTATTTTAATACCGATACTTTTGGTATTTGCTGTACTTCAAAGTCTTATAAGCTTTGAAATTTTAAACAATTATTATACTCAAATATTGATAGTTATATGTATAAATATTATACTAGCTGTTGGATTAAATATGATCATAGGTTTTACTGGACAGCTTGCATTAGGACATGCAGGGTTTATGTCAGTAGGAGGTTATGCTGCAGCAATTTTAACTTTAAAATTACATCTTCCTTTCCCAATAGTTTTATTAGCAGGAGGACTAGTAGCTGCATTATTTGGTTTAATTATAGGTATCCCAACCTTAAGATTAAAAGGAGATTATTTAGCTATATCTACTTTAGGCTTTGGTGAAATAATAAGAGTTCTTATTATAAATATAGATTCACTTGGTGGTGCAAGAGGGCTTGCTGGAATCCCAAAAGAAACAAATTTTGCAATAGTTTTTTTTATAACTGTTGGAATAATACTGATTATTCGTAATTTAATGACTTCATCTCATGGTCGTGCAATGTTATCTGTAAGAGAAGATGAAATTGCTGCTGAAGCTATGGGAATAAATACTACTAAATATAAAATTATGGCCTTTGTAATGGCAGCCTTTTTTGCAGGGATAGCAGGTGGTTTATATGCTCATTACTTTATGTTCTTAGATCCAAAATCTTTTGACTTCTTAAAATCCACTGAAATACTAACCTTCGTAGTGCTTGGAGGTATGGGAAGTATATCTGGATCTGCTTTAGCAGCAACAGTACTTACTATTCTTCCAGAAGCATTAAGACCAATAGCTGAATACAGAATGGTTATATACTCAGCTTCACTTATATTACTTATGATATTTAGACCACAGGGTTTATTAGGAACAAAAGAACTTTCTTCATTGAAAATTTTCAATTTTAGAAAAAATAATTTAATGAAGGTTAAAAAAGGAGGAACTAAAGATGTCGCTGCTTAATGCTAAGGATTTAGTAATAAAATTTGGAGGGTTAACTGCAGTTTCCGGCTTTAATTTAAATATTGGAGAAAATGAGCTCATAGGATTAATAGGTCCTAATGGAGCAGGAAAAACTACAGTTTTTAATATGTTAACAGGTGTGTATCAACCAACTAGTGGAGAAATAGAAATTATGGGTGAAAAAACTAAGGGATTAAAACCTTATGAATTAACAAAAAAACAAATAGCCCGTACCTTTCAAAATATAAGACTTTTCAAACAGTTATCTGTTATTGATAATGTAAAGATATCCTTTAACTACAAAATAAGTTATGGTCTTTTTAATTGTATTTTTAGGTTACCAGGCTATTATAAAGAAGAAGAAAGAATTTTACAGAAATCCAGAGAACTTTTAAAGGTATTTGGATTGTTAGAAAAAGAAAACGAATTAGCTACGAATCTTCCTTATGGGGAGCAAAGAAAACTGGAAATAGTTCGAGCCCTAGCAGCAGAACCTAAAATACTTCTTTTAGATGAACCTGCTGCAGGTATGAATCCACAAGAAACTACAGAACTTATGAAGCTTATAAACTGGATAAAAGAAGAATTCAAGATATCAATACTTTTAATAGAACATGATATGAAACTTGTTATGGGAATCTGTCAAAGACTTGTAGTATTAGATCACGGTCAAGTATTAGCAGAAGGAACTCCTGAGAAGATAAAGAAAGATCCTAAGGTAATAAAAGCATACCTAGGAGAGGAGGTTGCAGTATAGTATGTTAAAAGTTAATAACTTAAATTTATTTTATGGCGGAATTCATGCATTAAGAGATATATCTCTAGAAGTAGAAGAAGGGCAGATAGTAACTCTAATAGGGGCTAATGGCGCGGGTAAAACCTCAACTCTAAGAGCAATCTCAGGTTTAGAACCTATTAAATCAGGGGACGTAACTTTTAAAAATGAGTCTTTAAATAAAATATCAGCTAATAAAATTGTTTCTAGAGGACTTTCACATGTACCAGAAGGAAGAAGAGTTTTTGCTAACCTGACAGTTATGGAAAATTTAGAATTAGGAGCTTTTCTTCGAAAAGATAAAAAAGGTATAAAAGACGATTATGAAATGGTATTTGAAAAATTTCCTAGGCTAAAAGAAAGAATGAAACAAGCTTCCGGAACTCTAAGTGGTGGAGAGCAGCAAATGCTTGCTATAGGTAGAGCTCTTATGATAAGACCTCAGCTTTTACTTATGGATGAACCATCCATGGGTCTTGCACCTATTGTAGTTCAGGGCATATTCAACATAATAAAAGAAATAAATAAAAGTGGGACAACAATACTTTTAGTTGAACAAAATGCACATATGGCCCTGTCTATTGCAAATAAGGCCTATGTATTAGAAACTGGAAGTATAGTTAAGGAAGGTAATCCAAAGGATTTATTAAATGATGATTCTATAAGAAGTGCCTACTTAGGTGAATAATACAAAACTTTCTTGTCTCTTTTCAAATTTTATTATTTTGCATGTTCATTGATTTTCTGTCCTTTCTTTGTAATTTATTGTATTACCTTGATTGGATGAAAATCAAAGTTCATATAGATTAACAAATCAATAACAAAAGTGACGATAACAAAAGGGGGATTATTATTATGGTAAAAAAATTAGTATCTTTAGCAATAGGTATTGCAATGGTTGGAACTGTATTTACTGGTTGCCAAACAAAAAAAGCTGATAGTAACGAAATTCAAATTGGAGCTGTACTGCCTATAAGCGGTGATATAGCTGCTCTAGGACAATCATCCAAGAATTCACTTCTGCTTTTAGAAGAACAAGTTAACAGTAAAGGTGGAGTGTTAGGGAAAAAGGTTAAATTTTTGATTGAAGATGATGAAAATAAACCTGCAAACTCAGCCAATGTAGCACAAAAATTGATTAGTCAAAAAGTTGTTGGTATTGTAGGTTCTTATTCAAGTAAATGTAGTATAGCAATGGGACCTGTTGTAAATTCAGCAAAAATTCCAATGATTACAGGTACTTCAACAAATCCTAAAGTTACTGAAGCTGGAGAATATGTATTTAGAGCTTGTTTCATTGATCCTTTCCAAGGTACAGTTATAGCTAAGTTTGCTAGTGAAGATTTAAAAGCTAAAACAGCTGCTGTTCTTTACGATGTTGGTAATGACTATTCAAAAGGTTTAGCAGAATATTTCCAAGATGGATTTAAAAAACTTGGCGGTAATGTTGTAGGAGTTGAAACTTATGCAAATGGTGATCAAGACTTTAATGCACAGCTTACAAAAATAAAGGCATTAAATCCAGATATACTAATACTACCAGATATGTATAGCAACGTTGGTCTTATTACAAAACAAGCAAGAGCATTAGGAATTAAATCTACTTTCCTTGGTGGTGATGGATGGGATTCACCAGATTTATTTAAAATCGGTGGAGACTCAGTAAATGGATCATACTTTGCAAACCACTTCTCACCAGAGGATACATCACCACAAGTTGTTGAGTTTACAAAACAATACAAAGCTAAATACAACGCTACTCCAGATGCAACTTCAGGCTTAACATATGATGCAGGATCACTTCTTATAAAAGCTATCGAAAAAGCTGGAAGTACAGAACCTGATAAAGTTAAAGATGCTATGAAATCACTAAGCGTTGATGTAGTATCAGGTAAAGTTTCCTTTGATGAAAAGAGAAATCCTGTAAAGAGTGCAGTTATGATAAAGGTTGAAGACGGAAAACAAAAATTCGTTAAGAAGGTTAACCCATAATATTGCAAGAAATCCCTAAAAATAAATAATTATTCTTTAAAATGTAAGTAGAATAAAATCTACTTACATTTTTTTACACAGAATCGCAACGGTCTTTACTTTCTTATGATACACATAAAGTAGTTATTTTAAAATACTGTATAAAACTTTATTTATATGTATAATAACAGCAACTAATTAAGCACCCTGTTTTTCTAATATAGGCTTAGAGATATCTTCGCTCTGTAATGAGCTATGTTTATGTGAATATACAAAGTAAACGGTTACCCCAAGAACAGTCCATACACCAAAATATAACCATGTTGTTTTTGATAAACTGAACATAAGAAATAAGCAACATACTACTGCCATTAAAGGTAGTACTGGTACAAAAGGTACCTTAAAACCTCTTTCTAAGGTCGGATGAGTTTTTCTAAGTACAATTATAGATAGTGATACAAGAGAGAATGTTGCTAAAAAAGTCATATTTGCAAAATCAGCTAACTGTTTTAAATCTACAACTCCTGCAAGTAAAGCACTTAGACATCCTACTAGCCAAGTTGAAAGCATAGGTACATTTGTTTTCTTGTTTACATCAGAATAAGTTTTTGGAAGTAATCCATCACGGCTCATTGAAAATAATATACGTGAAGCACCATAAACATATGCAAAAATAACTGCTAGGATTCCAATAACTGCTCCAATTGAAAGTACAGAAGCTGCCCATCCTTGTCCAACAGAACTTAATGCGTAAGCCATAGCATCACCAACATTTAAATTAGTATAATGGGTAACACCTGTTAGAACTAAACAAACTATAATGTATATAATTGTACAGCCTATCATTGAAGCAATAATCCCTATAGGTAGATTTTTTTGAGGATTCTTTACTTCTTCAGCAGAGGTTGAAACTGCGTCAAAGCCTGCGTAAGCAAGAAATACAGAAGCTGCACCAGCGAATACTCCCTTAAAGCCAAATGGCATGAATGGTTGCCAATTTACTGGCTTTATGAAAAATGCACCTATAACTACGAATAGAACTATAACACCAAGTTTTACAAATACCATAAGATTATTTATCTTTTTACTTTCCTTTGTTCCTCTTGATAGAAGAAGTGTAATGACTAATACTACAATAACTGCTGGGGCGTTAAGTAATCCCCCTTGACTTGGGATATTTACAAGCATACTAGGCAGATTAATTCCACATTCTTTTAATAAGCTATTAAAGTATGCTGACCAACCGCCGGCTACAGTTGCAGTACATACCGTATATCCCATAAAAAGCGACCATCCGACTAGGTGGGCAACGAATTCACCTAATGATGCATAAATATAAGTATATGCACTACCGGATGTTGGAATTGATGATGCGAATTCAGTATAACATAGAGCTACAAGTATACATGCAATTGCAGAACCGATAAATGACAAAACAACGGCAGGACCTGCATCTCTTGCAGCAACAACACCAGTTAAGACCATTACACCAGTTCCAATTGTTGCACCAATACTCATTAATGTTACGTCAAATGCACCTAAAGATCTCTCAACAGAGTTGTTTCTATTGCTGTCTAAAATGGAATTTACGTCTTTTTTTCTAAAAAATGAGTTCATATGATAAACCCCCTATAAAATAGAATTAATGGTTAGTGGTAATTATATTCTTGATTATAATAGCTTCACTACAAAATGCTTCACAGTACTTCATAATTCTTCATAAAAAAAACAAAATGATTTTAAAATTCTCAATTTTAAAATCATTTTGTTTAATACTAAATCGTTTGTATAGATTTCAATTTCTGATGATCAATAAACAATTAATAGTCTTCACATTGTAACAACAAGCCTTCAAAGAATTTTCCTATTATTACCTTACCACCGGTTTTATTCTTACCCTTGATATAATCCATCTCAGCTTTAACACTTACAAAATCAAACATACCCTTAGAATAATCCTGAAAACTTTCGTTATAATAATCTTCTATTCCTATATGTGCAAGATTCGTCAATCCAGTCTTAATTGCTCTCCTCATTCTTTGCTGTACTGTTTTAGGACTATCTCCAATAATGCCGCACAAATCATTAAAATTACATTCTTCAAATGATTTTTTTGTTTCTAACAAATATATGCAGATTTTGATAATATCATTTGTTCCTTTTTCACCTAGCATACCAAACTTACTTAGAACACGCTTAATTATCTTCATATTATCGTTTTTGGGCTTTTTTTCAATATTAATATCTTTGAATACTTTTTTTATATTATTAAGCATATTTTCAATTTCAATTTTTTCAGCAACCTTACTTGTAACTTTCTCTACCTCAATTTTGTTAATAGGCTTGCTAATAAAAAATTCGATTCCAGAATTATAAGAATCTTCCACTAACTTTATGTTTGATACTTGAGAAATCATGATAAATTTAATCTTGGGTTTCAATAGCTTTACTTCTCTTACCAAGCTATTACCATCTAATTTAGGCAGAAGCAAGTCAACTAATACAATATCCGGGTTGCAAATCAGTATTTCATTAAGAGCTGTTTCTCCATCATTGGAGCTACCTATTACTTCATATGACTCGTTTTCTTCAATTAAATTAGTCAATATCTTAACAATATTAACATCATCGTCAATAATATAATATTGCATCACATTTACCTCCTGAATGAATTTATCGGTATTTTCACTATAAAAATTGTACTTCTATTTTCTATAGATTTTACAGATATATTTCCTTTAAAAATATCCTGGACCAAGTCTCTTACCAAAGTAAGACCTATTCCCCTGCATATACTACCAGTTTCTTTATTATACTTAGTAGAAAAGCCAGGGTTAAATATAAAATCCAAATTACTGTGATTTATGCCTGTTCCATTATCAGATACAGAAAATATATATTCATCTCCGACCTCTTCAATTTTCAGTTTAACCGATCCCCTTTTTTTGCTATCTATAGCTTCTATACTATTAAAAATAAGATTCCTTATAATTGACATCAGATAAAAGTGTTCCAAAACATAAAAATCACATTCAACTTTAAAATCAAGTTCAATATCTAAATTTCTATTACCTATATAATCTTTTGTATCTATTCCCAAAATACTTATAATATCTTTTATCTCCATGCGTTCAACATCTATTTTATCATTAGATATATCTTCAAGTCCTCTCATAACCCTAATGTAATCCTTTTTAATCTCGTGAACATCTTTAGCAATATCAAGCGTAAGATTCTTCAGTTCGTCAGGGTAATGATTCTGAGAAACAATCTCATACACTGAAAACGACTTCCTCATTACATCTTCTATTTCGGCAGCATTCTTATTCATAAAATATATTTCACTTTTGAAACTGGAAGTCATTAATATCAATCTTCTATACCGTTCTTCATGCTCTTCTTTTATAAGAAATGACTTATAATATTTCATCGCTATTAATATAATTAAAGCCATCAAAGTTCTCACACAAGCTATTATTAAAAGATTTTTAATCATACTGCTACTTATGCCGATTATTTTCGTTCGAATACTTATTTCAACAATATTTGAAATAAAATCGCAGAAAAATATTGACATCATGAATTTGGTCAGATCTTTTTTCTTATTCCTGTAATATAAAAAATAAAATATAACTCCATAAGCAGCATAAAATGTTATCTCTGGTGTAGTTATTTTAAGGGTTTTAGTAAAATTCCCAATACCCCAATAAAGCCATAATGATTTATAAAATGATATAATTATACCTGTGATTATCGCTGTTTTTATTGGGTTTAATTCAACATAGTTATAAAGAAATGTAGAAAATACAACAACTGAAAAAGCTATAGTAAACCCTTGAATTAGAAAATTAAAATAAATCTGAGATGCTATACTTACACAAATTACAAATACAAGAATATGCTTTAATTTTTTCATCTAGTATACTTTCCTTTCATTTGATTTTCTCTTTCATAAGCGCTTTTTCTAATATGTTTTTTTCTATAATCTCATTTCTCCACTTGCCACTTTCATTTAATAATCTAAATAATAGTATACTATAAATTCTCCTCCAATTCATCAAAGTATTGCATTTTAGTAATGTCATAGCTATTCAACTTATAATTAATTCCTTAATTCTTTTTTCTTAATCCTTTTACGCTCCGCATAAAAAAAGCCAGGAAAATCTAATCATTTTCTGATTAAAAATTCCTGACTTTTAACATGACTTTTTTATTAGTAACATGAGTTTTTTATTAATGATACAAGTTTGTTAGTGAGATACAATAGTTTAGATATGTATAATTATTCATTATATAAAAATAAGAGAGCAGAAACTCTCTTACTTTTATATATATTATTTCAATATATTCTCAAATTGGTTACCGACTTTATTTTGCGATAACACATTTTTTATATTCTAATATAAAATTATTCTACAGTAACTGATTTTGCAAGATTACGTGGCTTATCTACATCACAACCCTTTTTAACTGCTGTATAGTAAGCTAAAACCTGTAGTGGTATAACTGATAATACTGGTGCAAGTATTGGCATAACTCTTGGAATATAAACTGCTTGATCTACAGTTTTCTCTATATAGTCATGTCCTTCCATTGCGATTCCTAATACATTTGCTCCTCTTGTTTTTACTTCTTTAATATTACTTACCATCTTTTCAAATAAATCTTCTTGAGTTGCAAGTGCTATAACTACTGTTCCTTGTTCTATTAATGCTATTGTTCCATGTTTAAGTTCTCCACCAGCATAAGCTTCTGAGTGAATATATGATATTTCTTTTAGCTTTAATGAACCTTCCATTGCAATTGCATAGTCCAATCCTCGTCCTAGATAATATACATCCTTTTGATCATATACTTTTTCAACGAAATTCTTTATTTTTTCAGTATTATTTAATATTTCAACTGTTTTCTCTGAAAGATTTAGTAATCCATCTTTTACTTTTTCTATTTCACTTTCTCTTACAGTTTTCTTTATTTCAGCCATATATAATGATATTATATATAATGCTATTAGCATTGTTATATATGCTTTTGTTGATGCTACAGCTATTTCTGGTCCTGCCCATGTGTAAAGTACATCATCCGCTTCTCTTGATATTGAACTTCCAACCACATTTGTTATAGCAATAATTCTTGCGCCCTTCTCTTTTGCTAATCTAAGTGCTCCTAAAGTATCAGCAGTTTCACCTGATTGGCTTATTGCTATCATAAGTGTTCTTTCATTTATAAGTGGATTTCTATATCTGAACTCAGAAGCAATATCAACTTCAACCGGCACTTTTGCTAATCTTTCAATTATATACTTTCCTACAACACCTGAATGATATGCTGTTCCACATGCTACTATATAAATTCTATCTATATTTTCTATTTGTTCTTTTGTAAGGCTTATGCTATCTAATTTTATTTTTTCTCCCTTAACTATTCTGGAAGTTAAAGTATCTTTAATTGCTTTAGGTTGTTCGTGTATTTCTTTTAACATGAAATGCTCATATCCGCCTTTTTCTGCAGCATCTACATCCCATGTAACATGGAATATTTCCTTCTTTATCTCTTCTTTTTTAGAATTAATAATTTTTATTCCATTATTTGTGATTATTACATATTCTTTATCTTCTAATAAATATACGTCTCTTGTATGATTTAAAACAGCTGGAATATCGGATGCTATGAATCCTTCATTCTCTCCAACCCCTACTATTAGCGGGCTATCTTTTCTTACTGCTACAATTTTACCTGGATCTTTTTCAGAAACTACTCCTAGAGCATAGCTTCCTTCCATCTTTTGAGTTGCTTTTATAACTGCATCCTCAAGATTATCTTTATAGTAGTAATCAACAAGATGTGGTATAACCTCTGTATCTGTTTCTGATACAAATTTATATCCTTCTGATATTAACCATTCTCTTAATACAATATAGTTTTCAATAATTCCATTATGAACTACTGCTATTGTACCATCTCCATTTGTATGGGGATGTGAGTTTAAATCTGATGGCTCTCCATGTGTAGCCCATCTAGTATGACCGATTCCTATTGTTCCTTTTATTTCAGTATTTTTTAGTTTTTCTGCAAGATTTGAAAGTCTACCTTTACGCTTTTGAACTTTTATAGCTCCATCTTCCATTATTGCTATTCCTGCTGAATCGTATCCTCTATATTCAAGCTTACTTAATCCCTCGATTAAAATAGATACTGCCTTTTTATTTCCTAAATATCCTACTATTCCACACATAATAATCTTCCTTTCAACCTAATTATTTTATTATTGTAATCATACTACACGCTTTTTAAAGGAAGCTTGTGCAAGAGTACCCAACTGAATTTGTTCTAAAAATCACTTTTTAGTTTTGTCAGTTTTTAACGGTAGTACTCATACCGTGGGGCATCCGCTGAAAACTTCGATACTCCCCACCCTCGTCAAGTTAAGCATCTCTAAATCACGAGATTTTCCTAACTTCTAGCGCTTTAAACTATAAATTAAATATTAAATTTTCTATAAATAATACTATTTTTATTTAACTCCCACCCCTTCCTATACTTCGAATCTGCGTGTAATAATCACTTCAGCCACAAGCTTCCATAACATTATATTTTATATTATATTACAAGTCAAATGATTTCGTGCACTTAATCACTTGTTTTAGATGCACCTTTCCCATCAAGTCGTTTACATACCAAATTCTAGTACATAACCGCGTAAAAATGAAGGGAAATTTAATGAATTTCCCTTCAATAAACTACTTATCTTAATATATTTTTTAATTCTTCATATTTATCAGCTATCATCTTAACTAAAGGGTCTTCTTTAGTTAAACCAGATACAAGCGAAATTGTATTCAAAATACCATTATTTTTTATGCTATTTTGAATTTCCTGTGCTTTATCATCCTCTATAAAGTCAAATAAAAATCCAGCAGCTATACCACAAAGTATGTTCTTAGGTTCTATGCCTAACTCATTACAAATTCTAAGTGGAGTAATTAGTCTATCATTAAATGATAACTTTCTCATAGGATCACGTCCTACACGGAATAACTCATCTTGTAAATAAGTATTTTCAAATCTACCTATTAACTTTCTAGAATACTCTTTTAAAGATTCTATGTTTATTTTATGTTTAATACTTAATGCATTTACTGCCTCCAAATGAAAACCTAAAACAGTATTTTTTATAAATTCATCATTTATTGCTTCATGTATAAATTTATATCCTTTAAGATATCCTAAATATGCTATTGTAGCATGTGCTCCATTAAGTAAAAATAACTTTCTCTCAAGATAAGGTCCTAAATTATCAACAAATTCTGCACCCTGTATATCCTTATTAATCTTAACAGCACCTTTTTCTATATCCCATTCATAAAAATCTTCAACTGCAACATCGATTGGCAACTCTTTTTCAATATTTACGTTAGGAACAATTCTATCTACTGCACTATTAGGGAAACCAACATTTTCCTCTAAGTAGTTTATAAGCTGCGAACTTGCTCCTTCTACTATTGCCTCTTTAAGCATACTAGTTGCAAACAATGCATTTTCGCATGCAATTATATCAAGTTTTTTTGTGTTATTTGCCATTCTTTCTTCTAGTAATTCTCTTAACAAATTACCAGTACTCTTCAAATTATTAGCTCCTATTGAAGTAGTAATTAAATCAGCATCTTTTAGCGCATTTTTTAGTTCTTCCACATTTTTTAAGTGAATAGCATTTACATTTTCTATTTTTTCTTTAGCTTCAGAAGTACTTAATGTTATAACAGTATATTCTTTATGTTTATTAATTGCATCTACTAAAAAATCTGCAATGTCTACAAAAGTAACTTCATATCCTGATTTTGATAATAAATAGCCAATAAAACCTCTACCTATATTTCCAGCACCAAAATGAATAGCTTTCATATTACATTTCACCTTCTTCTATTATTGCTATAATTTCTTCTGGAGTTTTAGCATTTTTTAGTCTTTCAACATTTTCTTCATATTGAATTGTTAAAGCTATTTTTGATAATATCTCTATATGATTGTCACCTTTTCCAGCAATACCTATTACTATATAAGCAATATTTCCATCACCAAAATCAACACCATTAGGATATTGTGCTATAGTAATACCAGATTCTATTATCTGTTTCTTATATTCATTCATTCCATGAGGAATAGCAATTCCATTACCCATATATGTTGTAACTTCATTTTCTCTAGCTTTCATACCTTCTATATAATTTTCATTTACATATCCCCTAGAAACTAGCATTTTGCCAACTCTTTCTATAGACTTTTCTTTAGATTCTGTATCAACATTTAATATAATATTTTCTTTACATAAAATTTCTTTTGCCATTTTAATCTTCCTCCGATTTGTTAATAATATTAACTAAATAATTTCTAATTTCTATAACATTACTTAATTTTAATACTTCAATAAATTCTTTTTTTTCAATTAATGCAATACTTATTTTGCCGAGAATTTGGAGTATATAATTACTTTCATTACTGCGTGCAATTATTACAAGAAAAGTGTCTACATCCTCATCTGTAAAACCTATACTTTCCATACGTAGAGGACTCTCTATACGATATACCCCTACGAAAGGAGTGATCATATCATCACTTCTAGTGTGTATTAATGCTATATGTGTTCCTGGAACAACTACATTTCCTTTCTCTTCTCTTTTAAATATAAGATTTTTTATTGCCTCTTTATTATTAGTGACATTAATCTTATAAATATCCTCTACAATAAAGTCTATTAAATCAACAAAAGAATCAACTTTTGTTTTTCTCAATCCAAAATTTTTAAGCATAGTATTGACTAACTCATACTCATTATCTGTAATATTATCAGAATTTGATTCATAAGGTGAATCCATAAATTCCTCCTGATTAGTAACTTTAAAATTAAATATGAAGTCATTTATTTTTTCTATATTATCTTTGGTCATAAAAGGAGAAACTTCGAGTATGTTAGCATCGTTTTTAAAACTTATAGGAACAGTTGATAAAATTAAATCATATTTATCATTATCTATTGTAGAACTTATATCATGCAGTGAGCCAACTGTAAGACTACCTATGTCTGGAAAAAGGGATTGTATCTTATTACATAATATTCTTGCAGTCCCTATTCCACCTGGACACACAATAAGCACTTTAATTTTCCTTAAAATAGCCTGTTGCCTTTGTATTGCAACATCTATATGCATGGTTATATACCCTACCTCTTCAGGGGGAATTTTAAGGTTATACCTTGAAAAGATTAACCTACATGCGTTATTTATAATCTTAAACAACTTAGGATAATGTTCTTTTATTTCATTAATTAGTGGATTAATAACCTTTATTCCTAGGTTTAACATATAAAATGTTTGCCTAATATGCTGAGATAAATCCTTTATTAGTTGAGTATCCTTTGAAATATCAATATGCATTTTTTTAGACACTTCTAAAATAATTTCTTTTGCTATATCTTCAAAATCAATATCTGACTCTGTAAAATTATTATTTTTATTTAATAGATATCTATAATCTCCTAAATGTAAACATAAGTAAGCTAACTCGTCATCTGGTAAATTTATTTTCTTTTCTTTTAATACTTCATCAAGAGCTTTTATTTTTTTATAATCCTCTAATGATGAAATATCTTCCTTAATTTTATCTGGTAAGGATAAGTTGTCGCCATTTTCAGTTTTCTTTATTGCTAAAAGAATTTGTAAAAACAAACTAAAGTATTTTACATCATTTGTTCTAAAATAACTAAAATTAGGTTGATTTAATATAATTTTCACTATATGCATTGTTTCATTTCCAAAAACTATATTAAAAAATGAGTTAACTGTTTGATCAATCTTTTCGTCATAAAGAAATGCTAATAAGTGTTCAAAAGGGTTAAAATTAAAAAACAGCTCAACTAATGCATTTCTTTTATTCCATTCAGATCCCTCAACACTTATGCCATGGGCCCTTTTTCTAATTAAACATAAATTTTTAGTAACAAGTAGTTTTGCAATATTATCTAAATCAAGACTTATACTTCCCATTACTACATTAAATTTATGACTGAAATAAGAAGCTTTTAAAGGTTCCTTTGCAGTCAACAATTCACAACCAATTACTATTTGCCTTTGCTCTTTGCTGAACAACCATTGAATAGGAACTGAATTAAGTGAAATTTTTATTTCCTCTATACTTTCCTTATTACCAGAAATTATTAGATTCATATCTTCATCATTAAATATATTTACACTATATTTTTTTAGATATTTATTAACAGAAGAAATTTCCCTTAAAATAGTTCTTGTACTGATATCAAGTTGTTTATCAAGGCCCTTTATATTAAAAGGGCCTTCATTTAATACTTTACTTAATATAAACTGTTGTCTAGGAGTTAAATTATTCATTACACTCACCTAGCCTACTAATTTATTTTTTTAATTCATTTATGAAATTCTCGTATCTAGAACGATCTAAGAAATTCTTTACAGTTATTATCTCAGAGTTTGGAGCTGATTTTTTAGCTCTTTCATATAAATTTTCTTGTGTAAATACTACATCTGCTTCAGTTGGCACATTGTCTACAGGAGAGTGTTTAACAGTAATATCAGTTATTCCTGCATCCTTTAATGCTTTTTTAAGTATAGTTTCACCCATTGCAGATGATCCCATGCCAGCGTCACAAGCAAATACTATCAGTTTAACATCAGATTTTGTAATCTTGTTAACTTCGCTAACTTTTTGACCTTTACTTTCAGCTTTCATTTCTTTCATTTTAGCTTGTGCTTCTTCAATGTTATCTGAGTCTTCGTTACTTTCAGGACTTCTTTTGATGATAACCGAAGCAACTAAGAATGATACTACTGTTCCTACAAGAACACCTGATAATACTGGTAATTGACCGCCTCTTGGAGCCATGGCCATAAGTGCGATTATACTTCCTGGTGAAGGTGTAGCAACTAATCCTGCATGAGTTAAAACGAAGGTTAAATCTGCTGCTGCTCCACCAGCTATAACAGCTAATATTAAAGCAGGCTTCATTAAAACATATGGGAAGTATATTTCATGTATTCCACCAAGGAAATGTATTATAACAGCACCTGGAGCTGATTGTTTAGCACTTCCTTTACTATATAACCAATAAGCTAAAAGTATACCAAGTCCTGGACCTGGATTAGATTCCATTAAGAAGAAAATTGATTTACCTAATTCTTGTACTTGTTGAATACCTAGTGGAGAAAATACTCCATGATTGATTGCATTGTTTAAGAATAGTATTTTTGCTGGTTCTACTACTATAGCTATTAAAGGAAGTAATCCCATTTTTGTAATTGCTCCCGCTGCATTTCCTAAACCTGTTGATATTCCAGCAACCACTGGTTCTATAAAGCTAAAAGCTAACAATGATAGAATAGCACCTAAAATACCTGCAGAAAAGTTATTAACTAACATTTCAAAACCAGCTGGAACTTTACCTTCAACTGCTTTATCAAACTTTTTTATAACGTATCCACCGACAGGACCCATTAACATTGCCCCTAAAAACATCGGTATAGATGAACCAATTATAATACCTGCGGTAGCTATTGCACCAACAACTCCACCTCTTTCACCGTATACAAGCTTACCGCCTTGATATCCAATAAGCAATGGTAGCATAAAGGTTATCATTGGTCCTACTAACTTTGCTAAATATGCATTTGGTGCCCATCCTGTTGGTATAAATAAAGCTGTTATTAAACCCCAAGCAATAAACGCACCAATGTTAGGTATTACCATACTACTTAGAAAGTTACCAAATCTTTGAATCTTTTCTTTTCCTGATGATTGCTTTTGATTTGAAACATGTTGCATAATTAGACCTCCTATTATTAAACATTTTTTCTTGAATAACTTAATATTATTTCCTCTACAGTTATTATGATAAGGTATACAGCCTCTTTTTTCAATTTGAACAAGTTCAAAGTTGAGATACGTTTTCAGTGACAAATTTAAAATTGATTATTATATGTACGATTTATTTTCTCTTAGACATCTTAAAATATACTTCATCGTTCTTTCTGATACATTTTAACTCATCCCCCTTTAGAGTACTTAATAAAAAACTCACAATTTAACTCATTACTTTTTGCATCTTTAGACTTTTTAATAATTAATAAAAACCACCACTTTTATACCTAAAAGTGGTGGTTTTCAATGATTATATATCTTAATTATTAGCCTTTTTCTCTATAAGTTCAGCAAGCCTGTGTGCCATTTCATCAAGCTCACTTTGAACTTCACCTTCAAGCATTACTCTAACTAATGGCTCAGTACCTGAAGGTCTTATTAGAACTCTTCCACATCCATTTAATTTTTCTTCTATTTTTTTTATCTCTGTTACTATTTCTTCATCTTCATTGTGTATATTTTTCTTATTATTTGGAACCGTAGCATTTGCTAATATCTGTGGAAGCTCCTTCATCATTGATGCAAGTTCTGATAAAGTCTTACCACTCTTCTTAACTATAGTTGACAACTGAAGTCCTGTAACAAGACCATCACCAGTAGTATTATAATCAATCATTATAATATGTCCAGATTGTTCTCCACCAAGCTTATATCCTTCTTTCACCATTTCTTCAAGAACATATCTGTCTCCAACCTTAGTTTTAACGCTTCCTATATTTTCTTTATTTAGTGCTATATTTAGTCCTAGATTGCTCATAACAGTTACCACGACTACATCCTTATCTAATTTGCCCTGATCCTTAAAATATTTACCCATAATAGCCATTATAAAATCACCATTTATTAGGTTTCCTTTTTCATCTACAGCTAAACATCTATCTGCATCTCCATCGAAGGCTAGACCTAAATCACAACCTTTTTTCACTACATAATCCATCAATTCCTCTGGATGAGTTGAACCACAATTTTTATTTATATTTATTCCGTCTGGATCGTTGTTTATAACATAAACTTCCGCTCCAAGCTCTTTAAATGCCTTTACTGCAGTTGTATACGCAGCCCCATTTGCACAATCTAATGCTACTTTTAATCCCTTTAAATCTATATCTATAGTTGACTTTGCAAATTCAACATAATCTCCAACTGCTTCTCCTGATTCTTCTATTCTTCTGCCTATTTCTCCACCTGTTGGAAGGGAAACCCCTTCAAAATTATTTTCTATAACACTTTGTATTCTGTCTTCTAATTCATCTGATAACTTATAGCCTTGACTATTAAAAAACTTTATTCCATTATACTCCACAGGATTATGTGATGCTGATATAACAACACCTGCATCTGCACCATACTTTCTAGTTAAATGAGCTACTGCTGGAGTTGGTATAACTCCTACGCAAACTGCCTCTGCTCCTACAGATAGTATTCCTGAAACCAATGCATTTTCAAGCATATCTCCTGATATTCTTGTATCCATCCCCACGAGTATTTTAGGTTTATGAGTTCCTTCTGTTAACACATACGCTCCTGATCTTCCTAATTTATATGCTAATTCCGCTGTTAATTCCTTATTTGCAATACCTCTAACTCCATCTGTTCCAAACATTCTATGCATAGCGATACCTCTCTTTTTGTTTATTAGATAAAATTCAAACAATGTTATTGTCATTATATGTACGTTTATCTATAATTGTTATATAAGTACAAAATTCTTCATTTACACTACTCATACTACAATATTATATTACAATTTACATATAGTAACAATAGGAAGTAATTAGCGTCAACTAACCCCCACTTGAAGAAATGGGGGCTTGGAGAAGAAATTCTTTGAAGCCCTAGTTGACTAGCCTAAGTAGTAAAAGAAATACTACGTTGGATTGCATGTAGAAACCCAAGAATGGTGCTCTAGTTTTTGGCGCTTTCGTGGCTCTGTAAAAGTTCTGAGGGTAAAGAGCGGTCAACCACATTGCGAAGGCTTTCCAACATTGGCGAAGGGCAAATAAATCCGAAAGGAGGACGTAACTTGAGAGTATACGTCAAAAATC
>Ga0183101_1000141_pt5 | contig 18869 bp, 16 predicted proteins | sample Biomet3_FD_127790 | JGI IMG/M metagenome (GOLD analysis project Ga0183101, IMG submission 127790) | Microbial communities from bioreactor (seeded with sewage sludge) at LBNL, California, USA - Biofuel metagenome 3 | ecosystem: Engineered > Bioreactor > Anaerobic > Unclassified ...
CGAATTCTTCAATGCCGGAGGTGGTTTCTGGATTGATGCATTCTACCAAGGACCGGGCATCCCTAAACAGATTATACCGGCCGACAAGCTCTTCAAGTTTCGCAAGTAAACCGTAGGTTTTTCGAAATCTCGACACATTATTATTGTAGTGCACCGAATGCGATTTATATCACATAGTTCGGTACACTACAATTTAAGTTTATTATTACTACAAAATCTCGAATATTCTCTTTAGCAAAAAACGAACAGTAGTCGCTGCAACATACGGTTGATTATCGTGAATAATAAAGCGAAGTAAACATTTATATGAAGTAACATTGAAAAACACGTAAACTCAATACGAATATACTGAATTAGAATTTGATAATGCCTCGACTATTTTTTCTTTCTCACTGCTACCGGTTGTGGAAAGCCGCAAAAGAGGAATATTATAAAGAGCTAATATATGATTTTTCTTAAGGTCGCGACGATATTGTTCTGTCTCCTCTTTATGAAAAGAATAACCATCTGTCTCTATAACCAACACCGGCATTTTACTAACGTGACTGATAATCAAGAAGTCAACATGAGTATTATAATTGGCTGCATATTGCAATTCTTCGGCACTTAACAGAGATGTATCTTTAATAATATTGCGAAGAGGAACATGGCATAGTACACCCAAACAATTAAACCTTTGGTCATCCTTAAGTATGTATTGAATTAAAGCGAACGTTAGATTCTCTGAATCGTATTTAGAAATCTTCGTATGAGTATCTATAAAAGCCATACGCTTTTCTGTGTATTGACTATAGAGATAATCGAATATAGAACAGACCTTACTATTTGTGATAGTAAAGTTGTTATATTCAATATAAGAAATCAATTCACAAATATTACCCTTAATCTTTTGCGCATTTCCTGAAACGACAAGACAAAATTTCTTTTTGGCTCTCGAGATAGCAACATTTAAAAGGTTTGGATCGTCACTGAACTTAGTTATCTGATCATCTACGACACTCATAATAATAGCATCTTTCTCACGTCCCTGAAATCTGTGAACAGTAGCAGACTCTATATATGGCAATTGATGAACTAGTTGTTCTACTTGGTCGTTATATGGTGTTATGATACCCAAATCGTCCCTATCATCTAATGCAGATAACGCTTCTTTCTGAATTACATCAATCTCGCGCTGATTATAATGACCACGAGCATGATTGCCAACCATTGTCTTAAAAGCACATATCGTATCAGGTTCACCATTATCTTGTGTCATGATTAACAAGTTTCCTCCATAAAACTTCTGATTGCAGAAATTGATAATTTGGGGATGACACCGATAATGCTCTCTTAACAAGACTTGTGGAGCATCGGAAACGATATAACAGACAGATTGAAGGAAGCTATTTTTAGAACAGTCGTAGCCAGCTGGAGTATCAAATTCATTGACGACCTCGTCCAACTTCCGTTTGTCTTCGGGAGTTATCACATTGGGCAATTGTAAGGTATCACCTACAATTACAGCATTCCTTGCGCATGATAATGCCAATGCACCCGTTTCAATAGAGACCTGAGACGCTTCGTCCATGATAATATAATCATAGATAGTTTCATTGGACAAACTTACTCTTGACGAGAAAGTCGTACTCAATACAACAGGGTATTGCATTAGTATATCATCAGAACGTTTCCATAGATCATTAGAACTAAATTTCTCCCATACTTTCGTACTATATTTATCATATAATGCAAATTTAAAAATTTCCATTGAAGAGTCAACCAACCTTTCAAATATAGCATTTGAATCTTGCCGTTTAAGTTTTGATTGTAGGTCCTCTATTTTTTCTTCCAGTTCCAAAATTCTCTTAGTATAGAATAAAGCCTGTAGTTCTATAATGACAGAAACAACGCTTCTGCTATTATGTATAGATTTTAATCGTAATATATGCTTAATAATAAAATTTATCCATTTCAATCTTAACACCTTTAATACATGCCCCATTGTCCATAAAGAAATAATATCACCACTTTCAGTATATCTTTGATATTGCACCCAGAGCTTCATCAGAGAAGACGATCTAATACTATACTTTATTGAATAGGTCGCCTCGCTTATACTATTCTCTATTTTGAAATGCTCCCATTCAAGTTTTATTGCCTGCAATTCTTGCCTTGACAACGCCAAATATTCTTGCTGTTTAAAAATACCATCCAATTGCATTAATGATTCCGCTACATCATGTTGCATTCTGATCTTATCGCCTATCTCATATGACCAACTACTAACTTTTTGCGGATAAACAGATTGCTCATCTATAAAAGACTTCTTATTTTCGCTGTTACCCAAAGATGCAACAATAAAGCCCATGCCATATTTTGTGAGTTTTTCCTGTACATTCGCAGTAGCCGAATTATTGTTCGATACGACTAATACAGTTTTTCCTTGAAGAACAATATTGGCTATAATATTCAGAATAGTCTGTGTTTTACCTGTTCCTGGAGGCCCTTGAATAACACTAATTTGATTTTCAAAAGCATTTGTGACAGCCTTTTTCTGGCTTGCATTACACCCGAAAGGGAAAATTAATGAATTAACTTTACAATGCCTAATCTTCTTTAGATGATTTAGATAAGGTGCAATAGCCGTTTTGTCATCAATAAATGTTATACCATCATACCGTTTGGCTAAAATCTTTTCTCCTTCCTTGTTTTTAAGATCATTGATATTGGCTACACGCTTAAGATAATCAAATATATCTTTAGATTTCCTATCGCCTAAACAAGATCTTATTATATAGAACTGATCATCGACAAAATCTTGTTCGTAGCCATTTACATGTCTCACATGCCAATATATTCTATCCTTATAATGAAAAGCAAATATTGCAGTTAAATCTGTCAATTGTTTGCCATTCGCAAACGCCCTAGAATTAGCAAGATCGATAACTTCGGGATTTCTTAACCAAACGATTCTTTCAGAGCTGTATGAGTATAGCTTGTGTGCATTTTTAAACTTTATACGATACAGTCCGTTAGCACCTAACTGAAATAAATCAAGCTGAGCCGTTTTATTGACTCCATTTATCAATATAAGATTTTGAGAACTATCGAGCATCCTACTTAAAAAGACAATATTAATAATTTATTATATGATAATCAATATTTAACCATAACATATATCATGTCATTCATCAAAGACAATAATACGCTCCACGACACACTTTTACTTTATAGCGCAGTATACATGTACCACTAACTATCAGTGATAATTCATTCTTATAGGTACAAACACTATTTTGACAAAACATAGAATTTAAAGACAAATAGTTTTTATCAAGATTTCTCACAGACGTGCTGCAGCACTTTTTTCAGACATTTTCTGAAATATCGGCTATCAAATACAAAAGATATGGTATTTTCGCATTTTTATTACAGAACGCTTGTTGAATACAAAGGTAGTATTTTCCAAAGAAGTGCTTCACTATAAGGTTGAAAACTTTTATTATCAATAGCTATAATTTGAATAGAAAAAGATGTATAATATATTTTTCTATTCAAATTATAGCTATTGACATCTTGAAGTGTATCTTAAAATTGTAAAACATCCAGTCCGGATATAATATTTTCGATGCGATTACAAATTAGCCAATAATCTTTTTATAAATGTTTCGTTATGAATCGGGTATGTTTACTATATTTACATTGCGTAAAAATACTCACTCCACTGCGCAAAATGTAAGAGTATGTATAAAAGAGCAGAATATCACGCAATTAAAATCAGACTTGAAGAACCAAGAAGATTCATTCAGGTTGTGATGGGGGGTATTGGTGCTGATGATTAGTTGGGTATTAACGCGGATTAAAAGTCACTATAGATTGTTTGTAAAAACAAAATTTACGAATAAAAATGTTGCTCGCTGAAATGAATAATTAGGATTATGATTTGTTAAACAGAATGGTCCCATTCTGTTGCACCATTTTCATAGAAGATGGCGCAAAAGGAGGAATTGTGTCTTATGATTTATACCCCACGAAGGAATGTACTTATACCGTAGAGTGGCACGTTCTCCATCCATTCTTGGTCAACGTATGGAAGCATAGAGAAACGGGATCCCTTCAGATTGAGTTCCTTATGATCCTCTTTTATATAGGTGGAGAGAGATTTGGCTTTTACATTTACTTCTGCTTTTACTTCAATAGGTATAACACGCGCAGATACCTGTACTATGAGGTCTATCTCCATCGTAGAGTTGTCTTTGCTGAAATATTGTATAGGCATATCGGTGAATTCCACGAGTTGCTCGGTAACGTAATTCTCCGTGAATGCGCCTTTGTATTCTTTGAAGATGTCATCACCTACAAGAATTTTTGCAGGTGGGGTAGATGAACTTGCGCCCATCAATCCACAATCAAGCATATAAAGTTTGAAAGCACTCTCATCCTCATAAAATTTCAAGGGTACAACAGGTTTAGTATTCTGGCAAACTTTATATACTAATCCTGCATCAATGAGCCACTGAATAGCGGACTCAAAATCTTTGGCTCTGGCACCTTTCTTTACTGCTCCGAAGATAAACTTTTTGTTCTCCTTGGCCAATTGCGAAGGCACAGAGGCCCACACCTGTCTTATTTTTGCAGCTTCAGCTGATGCATGTTTAGGGAAATCTCGGATATATGAATCCAGAATATCGTTTTGCTCTCTCCTTACTTTCTGTAGGTCTTGCGTTTCACGGTATATCTTTACTGGTTTAGGCATACCTCCTACGAAATAATATTGGCGCAGTATTTCTATCAGCTGTACGCTAAGGGCATCTATGAGTTGCCAATCACGCGAACGAAGCAAGTCGAGCATCTGATCTTTGTGCAAACCACCAAGAAATTCCTCAAATGTCATGGGATACATTTTTAAAATGTTCACCTTGCCCACAGGAAATGATTCATCTTCATGATCAAGAAGTCCCAGCAATGATCCCGCCACTGTTATGTGTAGTTCGGGCATATCCTCACAAAAGTATTTCAATGAAGCTACCACTCGTGGTTCCTCTTGCACCTCGTCAAGAAACACAAACGTCTCACCAGCTATTATGGTCTGAGACGCAAAGGCCGAGAGACCTCTCACGATACGCTCTACATCAAAATCTTGAGCAAACAGGGTCTTGATAAACTCGTTGCGATGGCAGTTAACATACACCATGTTCTTAAATTCTGATGTCCCAAACTGCTTGAGGATAAATGTCTTTCCTACCTGCCGCGCACCTTCAAGCATCAGGGGCTTGCGATAGTCATCATTCTTCCATTCCAGAAGCTTATTATAGATGTTTCTTTTCATGCTATTTACATTTTTATGAGCGAATATTACCCACAAAAATACATTTTTATGGGCGAATATTCAAGCTATTTAATCATTTTTATGGGCGAACGCCATGAAATTGTAATTTGCTGTAGGATAGAAAAAGGCGTATTTATGCAAAAATCTATTCTGCACATGTTCCGATATATCTTCGCTTACGTTGTATTGTACTATCATATATACATCTAGAAAGTAAGCACTAATGACTTAAGGACCTGGCACATTCCGCTTGTATTCCCGACTATCGTCATCAATTCCTGATACTGCATAGTCACCGCAATATGCTTCATCAACACATTGGTCAGATTCTTTGTGGTTACGAGCATACCAACGATTGCGACTTCCTACGGGAAGACAGCTTCATCAAGAAGATCATACTGGACGCGGTACACATAGTCACTCATAAAGATAAGCTTTACCAAAGACCATCATTACTTGAGTTCGGGATAAGAAATCAACACTCCAAACAATGTCACTTTTATCATCAACATTTGCTCCCGTCAAACAAAAAAAAGATAATTTCTCCTGGGTAGTTACAAGTAAAACAGAGTTTCTTTTGTATTTGAATAGCTTTTTACCTTTCTTCTTATCCCGAACTAAAATGAATGATTCAGACTAAGAAACAGTTTTAAAACTCTTTCCGTCATATTATCCTATTGACTATGAACGATATATATAGGTAAGGTCCATTTTCGGGACCTCGAAATGGCATTATCTTTCTCATTGTTAGCGTGTTATGAAACGTGGGTCGTCCGCCTCGCCTATCTCATCACCCAGTATCTGTCGTATGTGCACCGTGTGGAAACTCCCCAGCGTGGGAAAATAGATGCTGCTGTTGCGTGGACCTTCTCGCTCGAGTAGAGGATATTTTCCACTGCACAACATTTTGAGACGTCGTACGGCGGTGGGGCGTGTCAATCCGCACAGACTTTCGAATTCCCGACGAGCGATGAAGGAATGGTCTTTGAAAAAGTCGGTTAGCAATGCTTCAATCTCAATGTCCGAATATTCTATCGAATGATGTTTGAGCCGAGTGCTTTCGAATTTGGCTTTTCTGTTGATATCGCCAATGAGTTTTTTGCGGGGCCTGAAATAGACGTCGGTCACTTCGAAAGTTGGTAGCGTTTATGGCTTTCCTCTTTATCGCATTCGGTCCCGAAATCCCTACCTAAAAAGTACCGATATCGCCCAATTGCACACTCTCTCCTTCGGACAGATAGAAGAAGCTGTTTTGAATTTTTAGAAAAATAATAGTACGAAACTGTTTCGAATTCTTTTGGCCTCTTTTTGGCGTATTTATTGGGTTTGTTTCTCGATTTAGCCCGCTAAACCTTCGAAACAAATCCTATAAATTCACTCAAAAACAACCTCAAAAGACTTTCGATAAAAAGTCGAGACAGCTTCTTGATTTGCGAAACGATTCCGTCCATAATGAGCGATACGTCACCCGGCGTTGCCGATGAAGCATGCTCCAAATCATTTTTCAATTGGTCGTAAGTGATAACTCCTTTGCTTACCGCCCATGCATGGAAACGGTCGGGCTCTTCTTCTCAGGGAGAAGGTGTTTTGTACACATCGTATTTAATCAGGATTGTCGTATTTAAGATATTTTTGTCGGTTCATTCAGGGTTTGTCGTTCCACATATGTGAGTCGATCAACTCACATATGTGAGTCGATCGTTCCATATATGTGAGTTGATCGACTCACATATGTGGAACGACATTCTTCTTAGAACAAAGATATAAAATCGTTCTGACATGAACCAACTTTCGTCCGCATGTCTCACAGAGCTCACCCTTTTTGAAAGGTCGCATGAAAGGTTTGGCAATGATCGGCGTAAAAAGCAGACACAGCTATTTCGGTTCTGTCTATTCGGTCGTTCGGCTATGATCGTTATCAGAGCTGTTGTGCCGATAGGGAAAATGTGAGAATTGCCAGACTCAGCTTTAATAAATCACTGTGTGATAGTTTAATAATACCTTTTCCAGGTCCCATTTTAGCCTCGAGTCTTTATAATAGATTGATTGATAAATATTTGACATGACGGATATGTCTGCGAAACTTGATTTCTTACATCGAACTCAATTATTCTGACTAAATATAATTGCAGAGACGCTTATAAACAAGGTTTGTTCATGTTGCCAATAGAAAGTGAAAGAAGTCCTTGTTCTAATTTACCAAAAGTACGGATGGATCGATGCTATAGCCTTAGGGAGGGAAAGTTTATAAAGGAGTTCATGACGCCTTTCGATATTTTAAACTAGTTTTTATCAATCTCCAACTCCTAGCTTTCCAAGTCGCATTACAATTGCGGTTTGACTGCGCCCCATCTTTTCCGATATCTGCTTTATACTTAACCCTTTGGCATGCATATCAAGCAGGTATTGGTCTGCACGTATTGTCCAACGTTTATCAGCATTGCGATGCTTTACATAGCTTTCTTTAGTTACGGTTTTTGGATGAAGAAACTCTTCAACGAACACAGAAGGTTGTTTCATATCGTACATGACGAAAGTTTTTACCTTAGCTCTCGTAATAGCAACATAGAACACACGACGTTCCTCGCCATAGGGGAACCCATCGCTATTATTGAGCACATAATCCAATACAGGATCATCACTCACGAGCGATGGGAAACCATACGTTCCCTTATTACACTGCAGCAAAATTACGTAATCAGCTTCAAGCCCCTTTGATTTATGAACCGTGAGGTACTCAATATTGCGACCACAGATGTTATAGCAGAAGTGATTACCATTCTTGAAGCTTTGATACTTTTTACTCAGGAAATAGTCGTCAAAAGAGTAGCGTCCCAATAGGAATATAGACTTATCTGCAGGAATACTATTGATGAGCTGCTCGAATGTCTCATTATACTTGAAGTAACTATATGGCTGAAACAAAAGCTCTGTACGAGCATTTTGATTGAAAGGATGTACATTCTTGGTATATTGAGCTTTGTTTTTCTGAATGAATCTTGAAGAATGACTGATTAATGGTTCGCCAAAACGATAGGTGGTTTCAATCTTATGAATATCGGTATCACCAAAATATACGGGGAAGTCCTTGAATAAGGACATGTCGCTACCCGAAAAACGATATATCGACTGCCAATCATCGCCCACACAATATAACTTTGCTGGAAGATTGGTCTCTTGTAATGCCCTCAGAAAATTATATCTATCGATAGAAATATCCTGAAACTCATCTACAATAATATAATCGTATTTTACAGGATGTTGTTCCTTACATAGTTCTGTTGCCTCCAATATTATGTCAGTAAAGTCCATTTGACTTTGCAGCTTCAACGCTTCCTGATAGCGCTCATATACAGGCTCAAAGATGTTCTTGATGATGAATGTAGAACGTTCAGAATCAGCTCGTTTGCTTTGTTTCAAAACATCATCAATATCCCTTAAACTTGACTTTAATAGAGTAGCGAAAGTTACTATTAATCTGATGAATGACTTTTCTTTATGACTATTCTTTGGAAGTATTAAATTAAATAGTTCTTCCTTGGTCATTTCATGTGTAGGCACTCCCACACTCTTTAGCACCTTCTTTAGTTTGTCCTGAACATCGAAGTATTTGAAATCAGCACTCTGAGTTGATATCAATGTAGTATCATATTTCTGATGTACGGCTTTCTTCCATGTTATTCCATCACCATATTTCCGGTTGGCTTCTTCGTAAGTGACACCCTTATCCTTGGCAAACCATGATGGTACCAATCCATGTTCGTCAACACCATAGTGCTCTAGATATACACGTTTCATCTCGCCATCTTTCTCATAATAAATCGAGAAGTCCGGTTTATATTGTGAGTGCGTTTCATCAGCAACTCTATGCTGGTAAGGTTCTTCATATCTGAACTTCACCCCTAGTGCGGTAAGTCCCAAACAAATCTTCTGTTCCTCCTGACTCTTCACGTATATCGGATTGCCATCCATATCGGGAAACTGCGCCTTCAACCTACCACTCTTTTGGGCAGATAGTTTCTCCAATGCTTCACGTTGTTGTTTCTCTTCATAAGTCTCTTGATAGTCAACAAAATACTCCAACACGCTTTTGCGGAACTTCTTACTATTCTTGGTCAAATCTTTATAGATAGATACGAACAATAGATCAGTATTCTCACAAATCGAAGGCTTCTCGCCAGTATACTTGCCAATTATATCAATAGCAAGTTTGTGAAAAGTATATCCTCTCAAACCATTGATACCCAATCGTTCTGTCAATTCAGCTGCAGCCTTGTTCGTATAACTGATAAGCAGTATCTTCGATGGGGCTGCATGCTTCACTTCAATAAGATATTTCACCTTACCAACAATCGATGAAGTTTTACCGCTCCCAGCGCTACTCACAACGAGCACATTATCTTCTTCTGATACAATCGAACGCCGTTGTTGATCATCCAGCGGATACATCAGACAATAGTCGAAGAAATTCTTATTCGTATTCAGAATGTTAGTATAATAGTTACCGTTATGTTCTTTTATAAGATTATCTAGTTTCTCGATATTCCAGACACAATTATCAAGAAGATCATTACTATCCAAATGCATTTGATCCAGTCGTTTCTGTAATCTTACAAGCTTGGTATAGAGTGGGGATAGCTCTTCTGCCAAAGCAGTAGCATCCACTTTTTTTATCAAGGAGTCTTTATATTGGCTAGCAAGCAGTTTTGGGATATCAATCACTTGATAGCCATCCATATCATTCACCTCTTTAACAGCATTAATATCCTTTGCATCAGTAAACTCCTCAATTTCATCAGATATCTGCTTATAATGCAGTCGCAAAGCTATCACAAGTGCCAGAATTGCGATTACAATGATGGTTCCTATATTAATATATTGTTGCAAAGCTGTAAAACTATAATTATATAATTAGTACCTAAATGCGTTGGTCATTTGCTTCTGTTCAGAACGTGAAATTCCTAATCGCGCTGCACGTTCTCTCCAATCAGTAACGATGATAAGACAAATTTATGGAAAAGAACATCTTATCTAAATATTTCAAAGAAAAATCCAAGAATAACAATTTAAGAAGAATAGAATTAGTTACAAATTTCTTTTATTATTGTTGCCGGTATTCCCCCAACAACAGTATTTGCTGTAACATCTTTTGTAACAACAGCACCTGCTGCCACAATAGCACCATCGCCAATAATAACACCAGGCAAAATAGTAGCACCTCCACCGATCCATACATTATTACCAATAGTCACAGGAATAGCATAGCCAGTCTCATGACGCAACTTTGGCGACTCATTGTGCCCCGTAGTATAAATTCCTACATTCGGACCAATAAGACAATTATCTCCAATCCGTATTTCAGCAAAATCTAGCATAGTACAATTGTACCCGGCATAGAAATTATCTCCCACGTGAATGTTACAACCAAAATCGCAATGAAAATTATGAGCAATAGACGGATTAATGCCAACACTAGCAAAAAGTTCTTTGATAACATGCAGTTGTTCATCCATAGCAACTAACGGCAAATCATTCAGTTTGCGCACAAGCTGATCAGCCTTAATCATAGGTTCAAGCAAATTATGCTCCATCAAATATTCAATACTTCTATTGTAGCAAGTTTTTGATTTAGGAATCATACTATATAGTTATTTACTATAAACAATTTTGTAATGGCCCATATTCATCACTTTCCAATACAGTAAGCAGACCATGTTTATTATCAGTTATTTAAGCTTTAAAAGGTAGAAAAATTTTGCATTTTGGCAAATTGTATACTTTTTGGCACTTGATATTCGACTTTAACATCTTTAACTTCCGTTTACACGAAATCAGCCCTATAACCTTACAAATCAGCCACAAAGATAATCAAAACCAAGGACTTTTATTCAGTAAATTGCATCAATTTGAGGTGGAATTAAGAGCGACCGAATAAAATCAGGTGAATTTTCTGGTTTCACTTCAATCTATTTTCTATTGCTTCACTTTCTACTCAAAATATTATCGACATTTGCTGTTGGAAAGTGAAGTAGGTTTTTTGTCAGTATCGCACCACTTCTATTTTCAATTGCTGATAAGCAAGATTCCATATTTTATGGAAAGAACCTCGTCACATGTAAATCTTCGATGAGCACATCAAATTATTTGAAATAAAATCTATGCATAATCTGATAATAACGAATGATGGAAGGAGATAGATTTATTCTATAGTATCAGTTCCACTAATAGCTATAGTTTTTCCGGATTCAAAAGCTATATGTTCATTATGAAAAACATAACCTAACTGATTTGATATACACCATGTATTCCCAATTTTTACATCTACATTATAGTGTGAATGACCATAAATCCAATAATCAATATCGCTTTCTTTGATGTAGTCCTTCAACTCAACTATGAAGGCTCCATTGGCCTTGCTATTAATAAACTTAGGGCATTCCATAAGGAATGAAGGAACATGGTGGGTCACTACAATCTTTTTTTGAGCAGTACTGCTTGAAACGGCTTTTTTGATGAAGTCTAAACATCGTTTGTGTTCCATGTTGAACTCAGAAAAAGTCAGTAAATCCCCTTTGTACATGATCCTGCGAAAATCACTTATAACCTGTTCGGTGTAGTACGAATCCTTCAAGGCAACAGATGACCATAGCGTTGAAACAATAATATCAACACCATTCATAGAAATTACACTGTTGTAATAACTATGTACATTCTTTCTAATCTCAAGACAATAGTTGTCGTAAAGATTTGCAATATCGTAGTACTTGTAAAACTCGTGATTGCCCATGCATACAATCACATCTTTGAAATTCTCAGATGCCCAATCCCAGAATGGATGTTTGCAATAATTGTCATCTCCCAAGTAACCAATATCACCTGCTAAAATTAGAATATCACCTTTAACCTCCAATGGGTTATCTCGCAGATAACGCCAATTGTCAGCAAACTCTAAGTGAAGGTCTGATGCATATTGTATAATCATTGTTCAGGAACGAATAAGTTGTTTAATTGTTCAAGTAACGCATCTACAAACTCTTGGTCTAAAGCTTTAGCCAATGGATTAGATAATGTATCCCAATCGGCACGAATGGATGAAACGAAATCCTTAACACAATCCACTATTGCCATCGGTGCCGATATAGATTCATCAGTAATGATGACTACATTCTTCAATACATCTGAACGATGCTTTTTAATATCCTTACTCATAAGCGTCCACTAAAAAACGCAAAGAGTTCTTTGAAATGATTGAATATTAGTCTTATACAACGATTATTCGAGCGAACGGACTTGATTCTATTACTTTGCATTCTTAATTGAATAGCATATGTTTCAAGATAAATACGTTTTCGCTCAACTGACTGCATTTCTCAACAGAAGTAAGTTTAATCGAATCGTAGCAAAATACGATGGAGATAAGTATGTGAAGTTCTTTACTTGTTGGAATCAACTCCTAACATTGATGTTTGGTCAACTTTGTAATCGGGAAAGTCTACGTGACTTAATAGTTGCAATAGAGGCACATGCCAATAAGACATATCATCTGGGACTTGGTCGTAATGTAACTAAAAGTAATCTTGCAAAAGCTAATCAGAATAGAGACTACAGAATCTTTGAAGATTTTGCTTATTATCTAGTCGATGAAGCACGTAAGAAACGTGCAGTTAATATCTTCAGACTTGATGGTAACGTATATGCCTTTGATTCCACAACAATAGATTTATGCTTAAATGTATTTTGGTGGGCAAAGTTCCGCAGACATAAAGGCGGCATTAAAATGCATACTCTTTATGATGTGGAAACTCAGGTTCCAGCATTCTTTCATATCACAGATGCAAGAGTTCATGATTCAAAGGCGATGGATGTAATCCCCTATGAAGTAGGCTCATACTACATCTTTGATCGTGGATATAATGACTTTAAGCGTTTATTCAAAATAGAAACAATTGAGTCATATTTTGTTATCAGAGCCAAAAAGAATCTGAAATACAAAACGATCCAATGGAAGCGTCGTATGCCAAAGAATGTATTATCCGATGCTAGAATAGAGTTAATTGGGTACTACCCCCAAAAGCATTATCCTAATGAACTGAGGCTTGTACGTTATTGGGATGATGAACAGAAACGAGAGTTCATGTTCTTAACCAATGCCATGCATTTAACCTCTATTCAGGTTGCAGAACTTTATAAAAATAGGTGGCAAGTTGAACTGTTTTTCAAATGGCTTAAGCAACACCTAAAGATTAAAAAATTCTGGGGAACAACCCAGAATGCAGTTCGAATTCAGATATATTCTGCTATTAGTGCATATTGTCTAGTGGCTATTGTACAGCATGATATGAAACTAGAAAGAAGTACTTACGAGGTACTGCAGATTTTAAGTATTTCACTTACTGACAAAACCCATTTGACAAATCTCTTTGATAAGGCTAAACTCAAAAATGACAAAGATCGATGCGGTTCAAGTGAACCAAATTTATTTAATTTTTAATCGTCCACATTTTTAGTGGACACTAATGATCCTTACTATTAACATGCTTACCCTCTGCTTTATCTTGTAAAAGATTGAGGTAGGCACGAGTCTTTAAGCAAACTAAAGCCGCGGAGTCTGCATGACGTACACCATCTGTAAGCTTGCTGTGCTTGATTGTAAAATGATAGAAATCGTCATCCATGATTATGGCACTAAAACTAGAAACATCTCCATCTATCGGCAACGGCTCAATTACAAGGTTGCTGGGTTCTCCTAATATATCAGGATGACGTGAAAGCAATTCTATCATTTCCGGATAACCTGTTTTGCCATTTACAAAACGATATAATTCATATTTTGCAGGTTCACCCTCTATCTGCTTTCTCTTCTCCGGACGATAACCGGCTTCTTTTACAAACTCCCAAAACCTTTTTGCAAACGAAGGTGTCATATTCTCTACTATCACGATCATATCTATATCGTGAGTCGCACGAGGTCTGACAACTGTACCTTGCATGGTTATATCACATGCAGTTCCTCCAATAATCACATAATTATCTGAATAAGCTTCAAAAGCTTCTTTGAATATTTCTAATCCTTCCATTCTGTTTCATTAATTAATCGTTCAACTTCTCCCTCTACTCGTGGGTCTTCATCATCTTTAAGTGAAATTGCGAGAGAGAGTCTATCCACCCACTCATGCTTATCATCCTTCAAGCCAACAGGAGGATATTTCCATACCTCAACTATGATGTTGCCGTCATATTTGTTTGCATTCACCAAAACATCAGATTCTTTGATTCCTTGCCATTGTTGTTTGGTCATCACCAACATCTTTTCAGAGTCTGGATTCAGCATTGTATAATGTGATAGCGCATTTATACCACAGATGGGATAAACACCTTGAGTAAGAATTTGGTCGCAATAGACTGTTTCATCAACTGGATTGATTAAATAGTCTTGAGCTGCATCCCATAGCTTTCTGCCACTTAATTCAAACTGTATAACCTTAGATTTGCCATTTATAGTTGTTCTTGAAAGCAATCCCAATTCTTCTAGGCAAGCTATGCCTAGAGTTATGCTTGTGTATGAATATGGAATTATATTCTCCAAACTTCTTGCCGATTCTCTGTTTATTCCTTTTGTTTGGAGGTGATATAATAAAATATATTGTGCTACGGGTGTAAGTATTTTTGCTGGCTCTGCTGTCTTCATCCTTTCGTTTGCCATCAGGTTGGGTAAGAAAGCAAATTTTTCAGATACGATAAAAAATACATTTTTATCAATCAGCCTCTGTCGTTCAAAAGCTGGACACGAAGTAAGAATATAAACTATAGGCTTTTTGAAAAGTGTATTCAACCTATCAGAAGTAATAGCTAAAGAACGAGGTGTACCAGGATTCTTCTTTGGCTCAACAAAAACCATAGAAACACCACCAGCCACGGCACTATAAAAAGTGTAAGATAGCGCATCACCTATGGTGATACCTTTTAGTTGTGCCTTAGTAATTTTTGCTAGTTGAATTGTTCTTCCCAATAGTATAACATTCTTCATAATATCTATATTTGCATCATTTCAATAACATATTAAAACGATGCAAATATACACATAATATCCAAATAAACAGTGAGATAGAATTATAATTCGTTGTTTGTAAAATTAAAAAATGCAAAATTGACGTTTTTATATCTAATCTGTACATAAAAGTCCACTGATTTAGTCTTAACTTATAATGCAATAGTAATATATTAGTTGAAATATATTCCGCTACAAAGTGTATCCGTTATTGCTTATTCTACTTTTCTTTATAGATCTCAATATAACTTTTAGCAATCTATTGTAAGTAGTATTAAGTATAGATATAAGTATTTACACCCTTATATATACATAAGAAATACTTGCACTTCAATAATTCCAGACAAGAAAAAAAGTCTTGGAATTTATAATATTAAGCCTTTAGATCTGATTGTGCAATTTGTAGGTATAAGTATAGGTATTCATCCTCTTATATACATATAAGGCCATACTTGTACTTTTTCTCTTCACTGGTACACCATTTTTATAAAATCTATCACCCTTATACATGTCGTTCAATTAAATCTTCGTCTTTCCGGGTTTTGATATCAATTGTGATGCAAAGGTATATGTGCTGCTTTCTGCTTTGCAAGGTAATGCTGTATGCTTTCTGTGAAAATCTCCACCTGTACAGGTCGTATTTACACATAAAACCTTGCACGCATTATCATCACACCTTGTTAAGCATCAGAATTTAATCAATCCCGAAAGAAGCGAAAGCTAAACATAGGGAATAAAAATTATTAATATGATGCAGATAGCAAGCAGATTCGTACAATGGGCAGTCCCTTCATTGGAGACGCTCAAGGATAGCAAGGTTTATCAGTTGCGTGAACGCCTTAATAAAGGTGGCAAGTTGGACAGGAACGAGAAAAACTGGCTCACTGAAGCCATGAATCAAAATACCTATTTCAAAAGAGCCGTTCCTCTTCAAGGTTGGAAGTTTGATTTCAGTGATGTTTGTCACTTGTATTGGGTGAAGTCCAGGTACGGACAGATATCAGAATACTATGCTCTTGACAAGACATCGCTCAGAAGTATCTTATTAGGCAGTGATAATCATATTGTTGAACTTATATAGATTGAAATAGCGGTACTGATATTGTGACCTATAGAGACGAAGTCATCATTTATGATTAATGAAATAATTTACTAACAATTCAAAAAATACTATTATGGCAAATCTGTGTGATACTCAATTTATTATTACCTGTGGTTCAAAAGAACCTATCATGAACCTTTGGGAATCCATGAAAGAACTGGGAGCGGAAAAAGGCTACATGCCGTTACATCAACTAGCAGAGCACTACGGCATAGATTACGAGAAGAAATGTATATCAGTGAGAGGGCACGTTTATTGGGCTGATATCGAAGCCAACGAAGAGGATGACCTTTACAAACTATCATTTGATGTAGAGAGTGCATGGTCGCCCACAATCGAATTGTTTGAGGAGATTGATTCCAAGCTTGGAGAATTGTTTAATATACATTACCGAGCCATTGAATGTGGGTGTGACATCTTTATTGTTCACGACCCGACTTATTCATTCTTTCCAGAGGAAGCCTGTGTCTCATCTACAGGTAACCCATTTGAAGATTGTCTTGAAGATTGCTTTGATACTGTTGCCGATGCCATAAATCATTGGTCATCTATCATGGGGATATCTCAAGGAGACAGAACTGAGGATGAAATGCTGGACTACATCAACGGCTTTGAATACGATGATGAAAATACTTATTTCTACATCAACCGTTTCGTATTCGAGTAATTATTAACCGCCGGGGCTGAACACATTCTTTTGGCTATAGCCCCGGCATAAATCAAATTAAAAATGAGAAATCTATTTAAAATCGCCACTCTGTCTATCTTGATAGCCGGCACTATGTGTTCCACCTCTTGTAATTCCCATGATGGTATTTTGGAGGAAATAGAAGATGTACAACCTGAAACAGCTAAGTGGCAAGAGCCTTATCATACCATCGGAGCATCTGTAGACCAAGTTAAAGCCTATATGACGGTTTCTATGAAAACGTATTCTCTGCAACGTGAGATTACTTCGTCATGCATCCAATTATCCTATTCAAATGGAAAAGGACAAGAAGGTTTTTTATATAGTTTTGGGCTGAATAATGGAGCACTATTTTCAATCATAGACACGGAATCAATGGCAAGAAAAGAAAACATTACAGCCTACCTACGTCAGCAATATAGTCTGATAACAGAAAGCGATGGTCAGGTAATGTTAACCAATAAGGACAAGGATATTATTGTCAATACAGAGTCTGTTTCAGATGAGTATTTCAATGTGTGCTATTCTTTTGTAAGCAAATAAACATGAGTACATTAAAAACTCAAAGCAAAGCAGGGTGCATAGAGAATAAAATTCGCAATGCTTCTGAAAGTCTGGGGTGGAGCTTAAATACATATCAGTCATCCACCAATCAGCATACTTTTGAATTTTCCCAATTTTCTCCGGCTGGTCAGGACTTTTCATTTGAGATAACGATGGAAGATGAGAAAGCAGAGTCTTTTATAAAGAGTCTCCGTGATTACTATGAAGGCTTTGATGTCGATTACGAGACTTATTTATGGATAGGAAGTGATGGACACGGAAAGAATGGCGCACCATATTACATGAAGGATATACTAGTTGACATGGAATCTGTAGAGGATATGATTCAGAAACTTTTTCAGGCTCTTGAGGACGCATTAATATGAAAAGCTCAATAATATTTCTGTGTATCATTTAAGAAAATAGCCTATCTGATGACTCAGGTAGGCTTTTCTATATTAATCCCAATCATTGAGATTATTAAGGTTCCATTCCATTACAGGAATTCCAGATTGCTCCTCACTTATGGGTGCATTACATTTTTTATCTTCACAGGAACAATGTTCGTGGCAACAGTGATCATGCTGGCATTCGCTGCCACAGGAACAATCGCATTCCTCTTGTATATTATCAAGTAACATTCTTTTTTAGACTATTATTAATTCACTTGTAAAGATAAAACCTTTTAATCATGTCAACAAGCAAATGGTTGAATTTGCAGCCATTGACATCAGAAATCAAATGCAGTTACCATTTATAAAGATTAACCAGTTATAATAGTTTTCTCTGCTTCCCAAATGCAGCATTATTCTTTATGTCATCTGACGCTGTCTGTTTTCCCTTCATCACCGCAAAGGTATATGTTACCCTCAGAGCACAAAGGTCAGACCTATGGTTGTGATGCGGAATCTCCACCTTGCAGGTAGTATTCAGCTCACAAACCTTTGCTTATTCTTCTTGCAACCCCTTTTGTGGCGGTATAAAGGTGAAAACATACCGACGGCGACAGGCGACGGAATAAAAAAAACTGCAAGTGGGGAGAAACCTCAATTCATAAAGGTTCAACACCCGGCAGTTCATGGTTCAAGAATAAATTAATTTCTATCATTATGAAAGTATTATACGCAGCAGACTTACGAGAGTGTTCAAGCAAAGACCTTATGTGCAGAGTTTCAGA
>Ga0183101_1000030_pt10 | contig 18846 bp, 15 predicted proteins | sample Biomet3_FD_127790 | JGI IMG/M metagenome (GOLD analysis project Ga0183101, IMG submission 127790) | Microbial communities from bioreactor (seeded with sewage sludge) at LBNL, California, USA - Biofuel metagenome 3 | ecosystem: Engineered > Bioreactor > Anaerobic > Unclassified ...
CCCCCGCCCTGAACCCGCGGGCGGGGCCGCTGCCGCCGCGTCGGCGTTTTCCAGCTCCAGCCTGTCCGGGGCCGGGCTGATGCGCAGGTCGCGGCACAATGTTTCGCCTTCCGTTCCGGGGGCCAGCATTTCGTGCAGCAGTTCCAGCGCGCCGATTTTGCTGATGGGCCTGTTGCCCGAGCCGCACTTGGGCGAATGCACGCAGGAGGGGCAGCCGTCTTCGCAGGGGCAGGCGGCCACGGCCTTGAGCGTGGCTTCCAGCAGACCGCGCGCATCGGGAAAGGCCTGGCGCGTAAGGCCCGCGCCGCCGGGCAAACCGTCATAGATAAACACGCCGGAAAGCCCCGTTTGCGGGTGCAGGGGGGTGGAAATGCCCCCAAAATCGTTGCGGTCGGCCATGATGAGCAGGGGCAGCAGGCCAATGGCCGCGTGTTCCAGCGCGTGGATGGAACCCATGTAGTGCAGAAAGCGTTCTTCCAACGCAGCGCGGATGCTGTCTGGAATGACATACCACAGGCCTTCGGTTTCAAAAACTTGCGGCGGCGCGGACAGCGGGGTGATGGTCAGCAGTCGGTTGCCCGAGGTGGAGCGCTTTTCGTAGCCAGTGACAATATCCGTGATGCGCAGGCGGCCCCGGCAGGCCAGCACCCGGCCCAGCGAGCGGCGTTCCGTTTCTTCCAGAATATCCGTGCTTTTTTGCCCGCGCGTGCGGGTGAACCATGAAACCTTGGCGGGCTTGGCCACAATGCGGCCGCGCGCGGGGTCCATGACATCTATCACATAGCTGCGGCCCCTGTGCAGGTAAACCGCGCCGGGGTGCGTTTCGTGCCAGGCGCGGAAGCCGTCCACGGAGCCGATGATGTGCCCTTCCGTATCTTCTATGGAAAAGGTCTGGCCCGTGCCGCGCAGGTCCACATGGCGTTGTGGGCGTTTGCGGGCCGCCAGCAGTTGCGTGCCGTCGGCCGATTGCAGCAGCAGACCCTTGGCGTTGAGGGCGCGCGCGGCGGCGCGGGCCGCCGGACTCGCCAGCATGGGTTCGCCGGGGGTGAGGGGCATTTCGGCGGCGGCGCATTCAAGATGGCGGGCCAGAATAACCTCGTTGTCGGGATTGACCACGGCCTTTTCCGGCGGACGGCTGAAAAAATCTTCGGGATTGCGGGCAAAATACTGGTCCAGCGCGTCTTCGCCCGCCACCACGATGACCGCCGATTCCTGCTGCGCCCGGCCCACGCGGCCGCCGCGCTGCAAGGTGGCCATGACCGTGCCGGGATAGCCCACGAGAATGCACACGTCCAGCCCGCCAATGTCTATGCCCAGTTCCAGCGCACTGGTGCTGACCACGGCCAGCAGCTCGCCGGAGGCCATGCGGGCCTCGATGCTGCGGCGTTCTTCGGGCAGAAATCCGGCGCGGTAGGCCGAAATGCGCTCCGCAAACGCCCCGGATTGCCCGGCCCACAGGCTGATAAGTTCCGTCATGCGCCGCGACCGGCAATAAACGATGGTGCGCAGGTTGCGGGCCAAGGCCGCCTTGAGCAGATCGATGGCCGCCGTGGCGGCGCTCTGCTCCGGGTTCAAAAATACGAAATGGCGCGGCCCCTGCGGCGCGCCGGAGTGGTCGATAACCACGGGCGCGGCGGTTCCCGGTTCCGTGCCGCCCGCCTCCGCTCCCGTAAGCGCCGCCGCCAGTTCGCCGGGGTTGCCCACGGTGGCCGTACACAGCACATAGACGGGCCGCGCGCCGTAACGCCCGGCCAGGCGGTTGAGCCGCCGAAACACCTGGGCCATGTGCGCGCCGAACACGCCCCGGTAGGTATGGGCCTCGTCCACCACCACATGGCTGAGGCCCGCCAGAAAGGCGGCCCACTGCTCGTGGTGGGGCAAAATGCCCAGGTGCAGCATTTCGGGGTTGCTGATGAGCACGGTGGGCGGATCGCGCCTGATTTTGCGCCGAAAATGGTCGCTGGTGTCGCCGTCATACAGGGCGGCGGTGGGGCGGGCCTCCGGGGGCCAGCCTTCCACAAGGGCGTTGAAGGCGGCCAGCTGGTCCTGCGCCAGCGCCTTGAGAGGGAAAAGATAGAGGGCGCGGGCGTCGGGGTCGCGCAGGTAACGGTCGAGAACCGGCAGGTTATAAATGAGGCTCTTGCCGCTGGCCGTGGGGGTGGCCGCCACAACGGAATGCCCGGCGCGGATATGGTCCGTGGCCAGGGCCTGATGGCTGTAAAGCGCCGGGATGCCGCGTTGCTCAAGCGCACGGCCGATGGCGGTGGGCCAGGGCAGGCGGGTGGGCGCGTATTCCGGTTCCACCGGCGGAAAAACCTTGTGGCAGGTGACCTGCGCGCCCAGCTTTTCCGAAGCCAGCAGCGCGGCGATATAGTCCCCTACAGACACGTCAGGCGTCCCGCGCGGCGGGTTGCGGGCCATCCGCGGTTTCGCCCTGGTCCAGGCGGCGCAGCACGCGGGCGGGCGATCCAGCCGCCAGACAGAAGGGGGGGATGTCGCGCGTTACCACGCTGCCCGCGCCGATAATGGCCCCCTCGCCAATGGTCACGCCCTTGAGCACAAGGCAGTTCATGCCCAGCCACGCATAGTCGCCAATGGTCACGGGGCGGTCGCCCTCCATGCCCGGATCGGTGGCGCGGGCCTCCGGCGGCCAGTGGGCGTGAAAATCGGAATCCACAATGCAGCAGTTGGGACCGATCATGACCTGACGGCCCAGGCGGATGATTTGCGAACGCGCGGTTATGGACGTGCCGCTCAGCTGGCAGCCGGGGCCAATGTCGATGCGCGCGCCGGGACCAAAGGTGCGCAGCCGCGCCGGATGGGCCAGCGCCGCCGCCGTGGCGCGCCGCCAGGAGGAAATAAGGCTGACCCCCGCGCCGATGCGTATGACGCTGCCGGGCCAGCGTAGCAGCCCCACAGGGCCGTGGGCCGTAACTCCCGGCCCCACCTGCACGCCCAGCAGAAGGGCTTTGAGACGCAGCCGTAAAATGCCCAAAAAGCCCCCGGCCAGCCGCATGACCTGCAGGCTCAGATAGGTGATGACGTTGGAAGGCGTGAGGCCCCGTTCCAGGGCTTTTTTGAGGATGCTCATGGCGTTTCCGGTGTTGCCTGCTCCGTTGCCGGGCGGCTTGGTGACGTGTGGTTGTTGCCGCGTGCGCTTGGCGCGTGCCCTGCTGTGTGCCGTTTGGGCGGCAGCAGCTTTTCCCGCCGCAATGACGCCATAATGCCAGAGTCCGGGCGCGTGGTCGAGTGGTGGAGGGCGTGTTCGGGGGCAACCGATGCCGCCTTGCGCAACGTAGCATGGGGGTATGGCGTCGTGGTCGCCGGGGCGCCAGCCTGTGCCGGATGCGGTGAAAATTCTGCACCTGTTACGCCGCCTTTTGCACGCGGTTTTTCGCGGGATTGGCCGGGCACAACGGCTTGCAGGTGAAGCAGAAGAAAAGATAGCTTAAAAAAACAGGGTGCGCCTGTGGCCCTGGGCGCGGCCCGTGGGCGGTATTGACATTCGTTGCGCAAAAAATAAAATATGTATGTACATGAAATTGTGGAGCCACTATGCAGCTGCCCTGTTTTTTTCTTGAAGTCCGAAAGGCGGAACGGCGGCTCTCCCAGCTTTATGGGAGATACCTGGAACAGAACGGGATGCGTATTACCCAATACGGCCTTTTGCGCGCCATCGATGGTCTGGAAGAGCCGTTCATAACGGAAATAGGCCAGGTGCTGGGCATTGACCAGACAACCGTGACCAGAAATGTGGAAAAACTGGCAAGTTCCGGTCTGGTCATTTGCACGCATGCCCCGGAAGATTCACGGAAAAAACTTGTGCAGCTGACGCCCCTTGGCGCGGAAAGTCTTGAAAAGGCGCAGCCCTGCTGGGAAAAGGCGCAGCAGCACATGGTTGCGGGGCTGGGCGATGACGACGTGCAGCAGTTGCTGCGGCTGCTCGCAAAGGTTTCCCGCATAGCGGGGGCAAACGATGACTGACGCCCCCGGTCCGCGCGGTATTCGTGCAGGTATATTCATGTATATACATATAAATTGATGACAGGCAAGGAGATGCCATGCGCAAGGTTGTGATTACGGGTTTTGGGGTCATATCCTCTTCGGGGAGCGACCCTGAAACCCTGTGGAAAAATATCTGCTCGGGAAAATCCGGCATCAAGTATCTCGGAGATACAGAGTTCGAAGGTTCACCCGTCAGAATCGCCGGGAAAGTGGACGATTTTTCGGCCGAAGCGTATCTCGGCGCGAAGGATGCGAAAAAATACGACAGGTATATCCAGTTTGCGGTTGCCGCGGCGCAGCAGGCCGTGGACATGTCCGGCCTGGAGCAGGCGGAATGGGATCCGGAGCGCGCCGGGGTTTATGTTGGCTCGGGTGTTGGCGGCATCGAAACGGTCATGAAAAATTACGAGGCCTTTCTCGCCAAGGGCGCGCGCCGGGTTTCTCCCTTCATGATCCCCACCATGATCGTCAACATGGCTTCCGGCGTTGTTGCCATCAAAGCGGGCTTCAAAGGGCCGAATTTCGCGCCGGTATCGGCCTGCGCCACGGCCAATAATGCCATTGGCGAGGCTTTTTTGAGCATTGCCCACGGGCAGAGCGACATCATGCTTGCCGGCGGCAGCGACGCGGGCATTCAGCCGTTTTTGCTGGCTGGTTTTTCCAGCATGAAGGCGCTTTCAACACGCAACGACGCTCCGGAGCTGGCCAGTCGGCCTTTTGACGAGGGGCGCGACGGGTTCGTCATGGCCGAGGGCGCGGCCATTCTGCTGCTGGAAGAGGAGGAGCACGCCCTTCGCCGCCACGCGGTCATTCTGGGCCAGGTGGCAGGATATGGGGCAACGTGCGACGCGGGGCACATCACCGCGCCGGATTATCAAGGCGCGGCGCGGGCCATGAAAATAGCCATCGGTCAGGCGGGGGCGGCTGTGAATGAAATAGGCTACATCAACGCCCACGCCACCGGCACCAGAGAGGGCGACAGGTCTGAGGCCAACGCCATCAAAAGCGTTTTTGGCGAGAACTTGCGGGCGGTGCGCGTGAGCGCCACAAAATCCATGACTGGCCATCTGTTCGGGGCGGCGGGCGGCATTGAGGCCATCATCTCCTTGCAGGCCTTGCGGCACGGCATGCTGCCGCCAACCATCAATCTGGATGCACCCGACGCGGCGTGCGACATTCCGCACATCCGCAACCAGGCCGTGCAAACAAGCACCCGCTACGCGCTTTCCAACGCATTTGGCTTTGGCGGGCACAATGCCTCGCTGGTGTTTTGCAACTACGGGGAATAGCCACTGATACAACAAGAGGCGGCCAGCATTTGCCGGGCCGCCTCTTGCCATGCGGTGCTGAACGTTGGCCTATTCCTCGCCGCGCAGCGCCGAGCGAATGCGGCACACGCCGCAACGGTCGCCGGAAGAGGTGGGGTATCCGCATTCCGTGCAGGGGGCCAGCACCTTGCCTTCTTCGGCCTCGCGCCGGGCAAAGACGGGCCGCCCGCGCGTGAGAAAACCCTGGTAGAAATCAAGCTTGCGGCCTGGCATGGCAGCTTCGAGATTTTGCAGCAGCCCTTTGAGCGTGGTAAAGCTTGCGCCGGGGCTGTAGGGGCAGGGGGCATAGTGGTTTTCTATGCCCATCAAAAACGCATAGTTGGCGGTTTCAAATTCCGAAAGACGCCACAAGGGTTTGACCTTGCGGGCAAAGCCGTGCTCGCTGTCAAGGCGCGGCCCCTGGTCGGACAGGTAGGAAGTGTCCCAGCGCAGGGTGTTGCTGAACAGGCGGGCCACTTCGTCGTCAAGGTTATGCCCGGTGGCCAGGGCGTCAAAACCCTCGTCCAGCGCCACCTTATTGAAATAATGGCGTTTAATTTTGCCGCAGGCCGAGCAAATGGGGCGGTGCAGCCGTTCTTTCACCTGGGGAATGGGCAGGCCCTCGGCGGCCATTTCCTTGATCATGAGGCGCAGCTCGTGCTTGGCGCAAAAGCGTTCCACCACGCCGCGCGCGGCGGCGGAAGAAACCGGGATGCCCAGGTCGATATGCAGGCCGGTAACGTTGTATCCCTGGCGGGAAAGCTCCAGCATGAGCGCCAGCGAATCTTTGCCGCCGGAAAGGGCCACCAGCACCTTTTCCTCGCGGGTGAACAGCTTTTGGCCTTCAATGCCGCGCGCCACCTGGCGCGAAAAAAAGTCTTTGTAGCAGTCGGGGCAGAAGGCGGCATTATGGCTGCGCAGCGCCACCACCGCCTCTGCCTTGCAGATTTTGCATTTCATACGGTTCCTGTATGTGTTTGTGGCGTCACGCGGCGCGCGGAGGGCGCGATGCGGGCTGGGCCGCAAGGGGTTGCACGCGCGTGTTCGCGTTATGCGCGCTCTTGGGGCGCGGCGTTCTCATTCCGGTCAAGCCACCCCAGCTGCCCGCACCATGCTTCATAGTGGGCGCACGCCGTGGCGGCAAATGATTCAAAACTCAGATCGGGACGCAGCTTTTCGCCGTTTCCCACAAGTTCGCGGCGCAGCGCGGGTTCCATCATGACGCGCATCATGGCCTCGGCCAGCGACTGCGGGTTGTTTTCTTCAAACAGGCAGGCAGCGCCGGGGGCGGCGGCAAGCCGTTGCAGGTGCAAGGGGCTGCGGCTGCAAATAACGGGCATGCCAGCGGCCATACCCGCCCCCAGGGTTTCGGGCGTTTCGTCCGGGGCGGATCCGGGCGCTATCCAGGCCCGGCAGGGGCGCAGCATCTCTGGCAAATCCTGCTCGTTCAGCAGGCAAAGGCGCGATTGCACGCCAAGATTTTCCGCTTCTTCCAGCACTTCCTGAAAACGTGGGCCGCCGCCGCAGGCGCGCACCTCCCAGGCGGGCAGGTCGTGGCGCTGCCAGATGGCGGCCATGGCCCGCATCACCATGATAGCGCCCGACCTTGGAGCTAAGGCGTCGCTCATGCCAAAAATAAAGCGCGCCGCTTGCGAGGGGGCTTTTTCCGGCGGCGCGGGTGCTTCGTCGTGCTGCTGCGGTTCATATCCCTCAAAATTCATGCCCGGCAGAACGGGCACAAAGCAATCGCCCAGGGGCAGGGTGCGGTTTTTGGGGCCGTGCCAGGCGGCGTCGTTTGTTGCGCGGCCGCTGCCCCGCGCAATGCGGGCGCGGATGTGGTCCGAGCCGCAAAAAATTTTGTGGGCGGCGCATAGGGGCTTGCCCGCGCAAACATCCTCGTGCGGCGCGCGGAGCAGAAAGGCATGACTCAGCAGGGTTGTTTGCGGCGGGCGCATGCGCAGCACGCTGCGCCCCAGGGCCATGGCGTTTTCGCCTATGGTCTGCACCAGCAAAAACTTGTGCCGCCGTTGCCAGAGCCACAGGCGCGGCAGGTCCAGAGGCCCGCCCGTGGTCAACGTGGGCAGGTTCAGCGCCTTGGCGCGGCTGTGCAACCGGGAATGGTTGCGGCACAGCAACATGGGGGCCAGCCTGCCGCCGTCGCGCATGGCCGTGGCCAGCGCGAGAACGTGATCTTCTTCAATGCGGGCGTTGCGCATGGGCGCGCCCAGTTCCGGCCAACGCCGCTGTTCTTCCGGCGAGGCCGGACCTTCCGTGGTCTGTTGCAGCGCTATAAGCAGAATGCGCATTAGAACGGCGCGCCTTTTTCCAGCATGTAGGCCAGAAGATCCTGCCGGAGCCGCCGCGCCACGGGACCGGGGCAGCCAGCCTGCGCTCCGCTGCCCACGGGTTTGCCGTCAAAGTGGGTAATGCCCACGCAGAGCGTGGAGCTGGTAAAGAGCAGCATCTCGCTGGCGGTGTCGATGGCGGCGCGGGGAATGGGCATTTGCTTCACGGGCATGTAGGCCGCCGCAACGTCCATGGCGGCAAGCAGCGTGGTGCCGGGCAGAATGCGCCTGATTTCGGGGCAGAGCAGGCGGCCCTGCGCATCCACAAGGCCAACGTTGGCCACGGCGGCCTCGCCCATGATGCCGTGCTCGTCAAAAGTGACGGCCACGTCCATGCCCTTTTGGCGGGCTTCCATGGCCATGAAGACGTTGGGCAGATAGTTGGTGTTTTTAATGCGGGCCAGATATTCCTGCTTGGGCGGAATGGCGCTGGCAAAGGCCGTGAGGCCTTTTTCGTAAAACGCCTCAGTGGGCAGGGCCTTTCTGAGGGCCACGATATACAGGCCCGCCTGCGGGCATTCGGCGGGCGAAATGCCGAAACCGCCTGGCCCGCGGCTCAGAAAGACCCGCAGGTCGCCGTTGTCCTGGCCGGAGGCGGCGGCCACGTCCAGAATGTGCTGGCGGATGTTTTCCCACGGGCAGGGGGGCGTGATGGAAAGGGCCTTGGCGCCGTCCACAAGCCGGGCCATGTGCGCCTCAAGGCCAAAAACCTTGCGCTGCCGAAAGCAGATGCTCTCGAACAGCCCGTCGCCCCGGTGGCAGATATGGTCGTCCAGCGGCAGCAGAAGAAGGCGCGGGTCCGCGCAGATGTGCCCCACCCTGTGATCATAGAAAGCAAGAACCTGCTCCGCCCCCGGGCGGGGGGCGGCGAGCAGGGCCTTCAGATATGTTTCGGCATCAACGGCTTGCATGGCATAGACCTCCGGCACGGCAGGCGCGCGGGATTGCGCCGAACCCCGCGCGCCGTTCCGGCCTACTTCATGAAAACGTTCTTATCCGTCACCCGCACAAGGTTGCGCTTGAGCAGCTCTTCGCCGATCTGCACGGCGTTCAGAGCCGCGCCCTTGCGCACATTGTCGGCCACAACCCAGAGGTTCAGGCCGTTGTCGATGGTTTCGTCCTCGCGGATGCGCCCCACATAGGTTTCGTCATCGCCCACGCAGTAGGCGGGCATGGGGTACATAAGCTCGCGGGGGTTGTCGAACACGCGCACGCCGGGAGCCTGCGAAAGCATGACGCGGGCTTCCTTGGCGGTGACTTTCTTTTCCGTTTCAATGTTCACGGATTCGGCGTGGCAGTAAAAAACGGGCACGCGCACACAGGTGGCCGTAACCTTGACCGAGGGATCCTCAAGAATCTTCACGGTCTCGTTGACCATCTTCATTTCTTCCTTGGTGTAGTCGTTTTCAAGGAAGACGTCGATGTGCGGCAGCGTGTTAAAGGCGATGCGGTAAGGATAGGCCTTGCATTCCGGGTCGCGGCCGTTGAACAGGTCGCGCACCTGGTGTTCCAGCTCCGCGATGCCTTTCTGACCGGTGCCGGAAACCGCCTGATAGGTGGAAACCACCACGCGCTTGATGGTGGCGGCGTCGTGCAGGGGCTTCAGCACCACCAGCATCTGAATGGTGGAGCAGTTGGGGTTGGCAATAATGCCGTTGTGGCCTTCAAGGGCGTGGGGATTGACCTCGGGCACCACCAGGGGGCAGCGGTCGTCCATGCGCCAGGCAGCGGAGTTGTCCACCACCACGCAGCCAGCGTGGGCCGCGTGCGGGGCAAACTGCTGCGAAGTGCTGCCGCCAGCGGAAAAAATGGCCAGATCAATGCCCTCAAAGACGTCTTCTTTCAGCTCATGCACGGTCAGTTCTTTATCGCCGAAGGGCACTTTGCTGCCCGCAGAGCGGGAGGACGCGAAAGCGCGAACTTCGGTGGCGGGAAATTCCCGGTCGTGCAGGGTCTTGAGCATTTCACGGCCCACGGCGCCTGTGGCGCCTACAACGGCAACAGTCAGCTTCTTGCTCATGGTATTTCGCTCTCCTTGGGCGATGGTCGGCGGCTTGCGGCCTCCAGAAAGGTGAGCGCGTACTATACCCGGCAAAATGGCAAATGTGAAGGGCGATAAGGGCCTGCGGCGGTGTGGAAAACGCCTTTTTTGCCTCTTTTGCGGCCATAAACGTAAAAAGCCGCGAACGTGCCTTGGGAAAGACCGTTCGCGGCGAAAGGCGCGTTGTGGAAGACGCCTAGAATTCCAGATTGCCCGGCGTGCGCGGGAAGGGGATGACGTCGCGGATATTGGTGATGCCGGTCAGCAGCATCAGCAGGCGTTCAAAGCCCAGGCCAAAGCCCGCGTGGGGGGCGCTGCCAAAGCGGCGCAGGTCCAGATACCACCAATAGCTTTCCGGATCCTGCCCCAGCTCCTTGATACGGGCCACAAGCTGGTCCATGCGTTCCTCGCGCTGCGAACCGCCGATGAGTTCGCCAATGCGGGGCACCAGCATGTCCATGGCGGCGACGGTTTTGCCGTCTTCGTTCTGGCGCATGTAAAAGGCCTTGATTTCCTTGGGGTAGTCATAGACGGCCACGGGCTTTTTAAAGTGCTCTTCGGCCAGGTAGCGCTCGTGCTCCGTTTGCAGGTCCGTGCCTAAGGAGACGGGAAAGGCGAATTCTTTGCCGCATTTTTGCAGAATTTCCACGGCTTTCGTGTAAGAAACGCGGGCGAATGGCGCGGCCACCATGGCCTTGAGGCGGTCCAGCAGGCCTTTGTCCACAAAATTGTCGAACAGCTTGAGATCCGCTTCGCAGTGGGCAAGCGCGTATTCGATTACGTGGCGGGTGAGGCTTTCGCCCAGCTCCATGAGATCCTGCAGGTCGGCAAAGGCCATTTCCGGCTCGATCATCCAGAATTCGGCGGCGTGGCGCGGGGTGTTGGAATTTTCGGCGCGGAATGTGGGGCCGAAGGTGTAGACGCGGCCAAGACCCAAGGCCAGGGCCTCGGCCTCAAGCTGGCCGGAAACTGTCAGGTTGCACTGCCGACCAAAAAAATCAGCGCTTATATCTTTTGTGCCGGGGTCCAGGTTGGTGACGCGGAACATTTCGCCCGCGCCTTCGCAGTCCGCGCCGGTCAGCACGGGCGTGTGCACCCACGAAAAGTGGCGGCTCTGAAAAAACTCGTGTACCGCCCGCCCGGCCTCGGAGCGGATGCGGAAGGCCGCGCCGTATTTGTTGGTGCGCGAGCGCAGGTGGGCGATGGTGCGCAAAAATTCGTCGGAATGGCGTTTTTTCTGCAAGGGGAACGTTTCCGGGTCGGCCAGGCCAAACACGGTTACGGCGTTGGCGCGTATTTCCCACTGCTGCCCCTTGCCGGGCGAGGGCACAAGCTCGCCCGTCACGCTGATGGCCGCGCCCGTGGCGGCCTGGTCCAGCTGCTTGTGGGCGGGGGTGCCCGCATCGACGATGCACTGCATGTTCGCAAGGCAGGAACCGTCGTTGAGTTCAACAAAGGAGAATTCCTTGGCGTCGCGGCGGGTGCGAATCCAGCCGCAAATGGTGATGGAAGGCTGCGCTTTGGCGGCGGCCAGGGCTTCTATGATGAGGGTTCGTTGCATAACGTATTCCTTGTGATGCGCAATTTGCGGGCAGTGTAGCGCTTACGGCGGCGCATCTCAAGATGCGCGTTGCCGCGAAAGCAAGCGGGGCCTCAGAACGCCCGCACAAGCCATGCGCCCGCGAACAGCAGGGCTATGCCCGCGATGCGCAGGGGAGAAATTGGGTGAGCGGGAAAGCCCACAAGGGCAAAATGGTCCAGCACCACCGAGGCGGCCAGCTGACCGGAAAGCATCACCGCCGTCATGGTGGCCGCGCCCAGGCGAGGGGCAAGAAAAATGGTGCAGCTCACAAAAATGGCCCCCAGCACGCCGCCGATCCACATCCACCACGGCACGGCAGAAAGTTCTGAAAGCCCTGGCCATGTGTGGCGGGCGGCCAGGCTGTAAATCCACAGGGCCACCGTGCCCACGGCAAAGGAAACAAGCGCGGCTTGCATGGGTTCGCCCAAAAAGCGGCGCAGCAAGGTGTTTATGCCAGCCTGCACGGGAAGGCAGCAGCCAGCCGCAAAGGCGATGAGAAGGAGAAGATGCTTCATGAAAGTTCCTGTTCTGATTGAAGATGGTTGCGGCCGCGCAGTCGTTGCGTCTGTCGCTGGGGGCGCTGCATGCTGGGGGCCGCCTGCGGAAATATATACAATTTTGCCCTGGTGAAAAGCCGGGAAAAACCCGCTTCACCTTTTTCTAAAGATTATATAGATTGGATCAAGGCCAAAAGCGCAACCCGCGCGATCGCCCAAGTGCGCGGCTGCGGGGTTTCATGCGCCGGGCTATTCTGGAATTGAGGGAAAGGCATGAAAAACATTTTTGGCGTTTTCACACTGATCTGCATTTTGGCGCTCACGGGCGCGGCTTTTGCCGCCCAACCCCAAACGGGCAAACCGGTGCAGGACAAGCCCGAAAAAACCGTTGACCGCGTCACGACCGTCAGCGTTGCGCTGGACGGCACGGACAGCATCGGCGCGCGCCTTGGCACAAAACTGAAGGAACGGTTCAACAAAAGCAGCCTGTTCACCCTCAATGACGACGAAGAAAAAGATATACCCAAGCTTTACGTCATGGTGAACACGCAGCCGGAGTTTGCCGGACGCCCCGCCGTGGGGTCGGTTTATTCCGTGTGCTGGGTCTTCAAGCAGGGGCGCGGCTATCTTGGCTATCTGCTGGCGCGTGACCTTGGCACCATCAGCGCCGAGGATGTGGACGGCTTGGTGGACAAGCTGGTGGAACGCACGGACGGTATTGCCGCCAAATACAGCAGCTTGTGGAAATAGGCCGATTCCATTTGTCCTAGTGGACCGTGCCTGAAATTTTTGTGCTGGGCCGCCTGTGAGGCTGCGATTGCGCCTGAAAGCGCCCTTAAAACGCCGTTAAAACTTCCTTCAACCCCGCGCGCCGAGTTTGTGGCGCAAAAGAAGGCTTCCCACGTGGCGGGAAGCCTTCTTGCTGTCGAGGCATCGACAGCCGAAAAGTCCGAGCAGGCGGGGCTGCGCCTCGCCGTAGTGAGGAATTTTCGTGCCTTTCCGCCCAGCGCCAAGGGCGCAGCAGGCGGCGCGCGCCCGGCGGCTTGTGCGGGCGCGTCTGAGCGGTGTGGGCTTCCCACGTGGCGGGAAGCCTTCTTGCTGCCGAGGCTTTTCCACCCCGGCGTGAACCGCAGCAGGCGGCGCGTTCAGTGCCCGTCAATCAAGGTTTAGGGGGGCGGATTCCGTGCCTATGCCGTCCCATTTCTCCGTGTCCGCATCATAGAAACGGAAGCAATTCTTGCCTGCCTGTTTCGCCAGATACTGCGCGGTATCCGCACGTTGCAGGGCAACTTCATACGACGCTTCCGTGCCGTCGAACATGTATATGCCGATGCTGGTGGTGATTTCCACCGTTTGCCCATCGCCCTCTATGCGCCGGTGCAGGCCCAAAACAAGGGCCTCCGCCCGTTCCCGAAGCGCGGCCGCGGTGATGCCCCTGACAAAGACGCAGAATTCGTCGCCGCCGAAGCGGCCCACGGCATCGGCATTGCGAAAGATGCGTTTGAGGGTTTCGCTGGCTTCCAGCAAGGCGTTGTCGCCCGTAACGTGCCCAAACGTGTCGTTGATGAGTTTGAAATTGTCCAGATCCAGAAACAGCAGCGCGTCGGTTTTGTCCTGCATCGGTTTGGCTGGCATGCTTGAACATATCTTGTCGCGAAAAGCCGCCTTGTTCAGCAGGCCGGTGAGACTGTCTGTGCGGGTGCGGCGTTCAAGCTCCGCCCGCCGCCGCACTTCCTCGTCGATATCCACGATTTTGCCCACCAAACGCAGCGGGGCATTGGGCTTGCTGATGCGTGTGGCCTGTACCCGGCACCACAGGTAGCGGCCCTGAGCCGTGGGGATGCGCAGCACGGCATGCGTTGTGGGGTTGCCCTTGCTGATGGTGCGCCGCATTTCATTGAGCGCGGGCACATCGGCCGGGTGAACGACGTGCCTGTTTTGCGGGTTCCCGTTGCTGTCAAACAGGGGGGTGGCATCCCGCCCGAATTTCAGCCGAAAATTGGGCGAGCACTGGAACTGATGCTTTTCCATATCCACATCAAAAAAGATGTCTTGCGACTGTTCCAGCAGAATGCGGTAGCGCTCCTTTTCCTGCTCAAGTTCTTCCTGCATGCGTTTTTGTTCCGTAATATCCACGGCCACGCAATCAAGGGATGGAAAATCCGAGCCCCGGGCGATGGCGCCGCGCAGCAGCATGGGCAGCCATGCGCCGCCTGCCTGGCGCAGGCGCAGTTCCATATTAATGCTGACCTGCCCCTCGTGGTTCGAAAGAATGCTGTTGAGGTTTCGTGCGTCATCCTCTTGCAGCAGGTCGGTAAAAATGCCCGTTCGCGTCTTTTCTGCCGTGTAGCCGAGCAGTTGCCAAAATCCGTTGTTCGCCTTGAGTATCTGCAGCGGCGGGCGCGACGAAAGGCTGATGACGCCGCCGTTGATGTTGTCGGCAATGTGGGCGAGGCGCTGGTCGGTATCCATCTGTCGCCGCAGGCTTCTGCGGCGGATAAACAGGATGAAGGCCCCCAGGGCGGCCGCGAAAAGCAGCAACGAGCGGTATTCATAAAGAACGTCGTCCATGGTGTAGGGCGAAACCGCTGCGGAGATGTTGCTTGAGATGATCTGGCTTCTGGTTTTTTCGTCAATAGGCAGCAGCACATTGTTCAGAATGGTCAGCAGGGTGACCGGCAGGTCTGCTCTGATAGCGAGGCGCGCTTCTTCAATGCCGCTGAAGCTCGTTACGGGGTTAAACTCGCTGAAGCGTGGCGTGCTGGTAAGCGTGTTCGCCACCATGGCGTCGCCAAGCAACGCATCGGCACTGCCGTTGGCAACAGCCTTCATGCAGGCTGCCTCGTCTGGGCAGGGATAGAGCCGCGCTTTGGGAAACTCCCTTGCGGCATACCACTTGCCCTCCTGTAGCGCAGAGGGAACCGCCAGCGTAAATTCTTTGTTTTCTGTCAGCCGGTTATCCGGCTTGGCATAGAGGTACAGGTTGCTGCGGGTCAAGGGCGCGGTCAGGCGAAAATGCTTGTTGACGTGCAGCGCGGCTGGCGGAAAAAAGCCGAGGGCGATATCTATTTCCCTCCGGGAAAGGTATTCTGTTATGTTCCGCGATGGTGTTGTGAAGGGAATGAACTTGAAGCGCAGTCCGCTGCGGCTCCCGGCATAACGCACAATGTCGGGCAGAATGCCCTTGGCCGTGCCATTGGTCGGATCCTGCCACGAAAAGGGTTTGTTATTGGGATCATAGCCAAGGCGCAGGGGGGGCGTTTGGGCTATAAAACGCAGTTTTTCCCGAGAAAGCGGCGTTTGGAACATGCGTGGAATATAGGTGCGCCCCAGTCGATATTCCAGGTCAGGCTGCTCCATTTTGAGCTGCACGATGGCCCGTTCCAGTGCTTGCATAAGCTCTGCGTTGTCAGGCCGCGTGATGAAATAAAAGGGGGAAAGCTTGCACTTGGTCAGGATTTTTTCGTCGTCACCTAGGGAGATCACCGTGTCCAAAATGGCGTCCACCGCGCCTTCATGCAAAGCTGCGCGGGCTTGCTCTCGATTGGGATACGGCACCAAGGTCGGTATGGCGGCGTTGTTTTGCCGCAAAAAGGTAATGAAGTCATCCCGCCAGATGGGGTTGGGCATAACCCCCACGCGCAGCCCGGCGATGCTTTCCAGGTCGTCGTACACCACCGGGGAATTCTCGGGCGCGATAAGGGCAGTATAGGATGTGCCGGCGGCATAGGCGCAATACAGATAGTGTTTGGCGCGCTGGGCGGAATAGAGGGCCGGAACCGCCAGGTCTATGCTGCCTGCGTCCAGTGCCCGCAGCTCTTCCGCGAACGTGTCCAAAATGACATATTCTACGTTCCAGCCGGTATAGCGCGATATTTGCGCCAGCAGGTCGGGAATATAGCCAGAAGCGCTGCCATTGGTAACGCGCGTGAATTGGGAAAGGGCGTGCAGGCCCACCCGAACTGTGCGGGGCTGCTCGGCATGGGCGGTGGATGCGGACAAATAAAGCGGCCCCGGAACTACGGAGCAGAACAGGATGAACAACAGGGAAAAAAGCCGCTTACCCATGCAAAGTATCCTGCGACGCTCTCGCGTCTGTTTGCGGTCAGTTCGGCATTCGTCGTAAGGCGAAAAGCCTCGCCGCCAGGGCCTCCAGAACCCTTGCGGGCGCAACGCCAAAACCCAACGCCTCTTGCGCCTCGGCAAACCACCGGCATGCGGAAGCCCGCCCCAGACCGTGCAGCCCGGCCAGCGCCGCGTCCAGGGGGCGCGCGTTTTCAATTCTGCCGGAGAGAATACGGTTCATGGATTTTTGGCAGCAGAGCAAAAGGCGTGTTGCACCGCCTACGTCCAGAGCGCCTTTGGCAGCGACCTTGTCAAGAAAACCTTGCCCCTGAAGAAGAAATTGTGCAAGCGCGTCTTCCCATGGGCGCATGTCCGCATCGTCGGCCTGGCAGTCGGGCCAGGGAAGCGTGAGGCAAAATGAGCGGGAAACAAGCGTGGGCAGCAGCTGCTCACGCTGGGGGGCGAGCAGCACAAAAACCGTGGTTTGAGAGGGTTCTTCAAGCGCTTTGAGCAGGGCGTTGGCGGCTTCGTCGCGCGTGAGGCCAAGCCCCATGAGCAGCACCACCCTGCGCCCGCCACCGTGCGGCGCATCGCGCAGGCGGGCCTTGAGCTCGCGCACGCGCTCCATATTGAAGGCGCGGACAGGGCCGGGGTTTTCTTCGTCTTCGCGGTTGCTGATGCGCCCGTCGTAGGCGGCCAGGTCCAGGTGCTCGCCAGCGGCAATCTGCATGCACACCGGGCATGTCAGGCAGGGAGCGCCCGATGCTTCCGCCTGCGGGCAGTTGATGCGGGCGGCCCAGTAGCGTGCCGCATCAAGGCGCTGGGCCTCGCTGCCGCCTTCAAGCAGCAATACCTGCGGCGGAGTCGCACCCAGATTGTCGAGTACGCTCTTCAGCCGGTCAAAGGCGGCATCAGCTATGGCGGGCAGCAGGGTGTTCATGACCTGTAAGGCCGCTCCGCCTCCTAGCGCACGATGGTCTGGCGGCGGTCAGCGCCCACCGAAACCAGCGAAACCTTGACGCCCGTCAGCTCTTCAATGCGGGCGATATAGGCGCGCACAGTTGCGGGCAGCTCTTCATAGCTGGCGCACTGGGTGATGTCTTCTTCAAAGCCGGGCATTTCTTCGTAGATGGGCGTTACGCTGCCAAGGGAGCATTCCTCCTGCGGCAGGTAGCTCAGGCGCTTGCCCTTGTATTCGTAGGCAACGCAGATTTTCAGCACCGGCAGGTTCTGCAACACGTCAAGCTTGGTCAGGGCAATGTCCGTGAGCCCGTTCAGGCGAACGCTTTCGCGCAGCACCACGGCATCCAGCCAGCCGCAACGGCGGGGACGGCCCGTGGTGGCACCGAATTCATGACCCTGGGTGCGCAGGTAGCTGCCTGTGTCGTCCAGCAGTTCGGTGGGGAAGGGGCCGGAACCCACGCGTGTGGTGTAGGCCTTGACGATGCCCACAATGCGGTTCAGGGCCGAGGGCGCAATGCCGCAGCCAGCCGATGCATTGCCCGCCACCGTATTGGACGAGGTCACAAAGGGGTATGTGCCGTGGTCGATATCAAGGTGGATGCCCTGAGCGCCTTCAAAAAGGATATCGCCGCCTTCGGCCTGCGCTTCCTGCATGCGCTCTTCCACCTCGGTGAGGTAGGGAACAAGGCGGGGCGCAAGAGCCAGCAGCTCTTCACTCACGGTGTTTTCATCAAGAGGTTCAAATTTGTAGAGGTCGCGCAGCAGAACGTTTTTTTCCTGCAGGGCGTGAGCCACCTTGGCGCGCACAAGATCGGGGTCGGTCAGGTCGCCTGCGCGCAGGCCCACCCGGGCGGCCTTGTCTTCATAGCAGGGGCCGATACCGCGGCCAGTGGTGCCGATTTTGTGCCCGGCGCGTTTGGCTTCACGGGCCTGATCCAGGCTTTTGTGATACGGCATGATCAGATGGGTCTTCTTGCTGATGCCAAGGCGCGCGGGCGAAACGTCAATGCCTCTGGCGGCAAGGTGATCCACTTCTTCGAGGAACACATGCGGGTCGAGCACAACACCGTTGCCGATGAGGCAAATTTTGTTTTCGTGCAGTATGCCGGAAGGGATCAGGTGAAGAATGGTTTCTTCGCCCTGCACCTTGATGGTGTGCCCTGCGTTGTTGCCGCCCTGAAAGCGGACGATAACGCGGCTCTGGGCGCTCAGCATATCAACAATCTTGCCCTTGCCCTCGTCGCCCCACTGAGCGCCGATGATGACCGTATTCGCCATGGTGTTACCTGCCTGCAATGCCGCCGCGCAACGGCGGGTGATGTAAGGCGCGTTCATACGCCGGACGCGACAGATCGACCGAAGGGAGTCTACCCTACGGCCCTACTGCCGCTAAAGCGGGACGCAAAGCCTTTGATGATACGTATCCCGTATGCAACTGCAAGTCAAATGACCATCCAGGGCCATCTAACCTGCATGCGCGTCAACTTTCGGGCTTGGGGTCAGTCTGTTCCCTTTCGCTCGATCTGGAGGGCTTAAACTCAAGCACTCTGCACTTGCTGGCCGCCGGGGCGGCCTCCGGCCCTTCAAGCTCAAATTCCGGCATGGGATTGACCGCGCCTTCAGGCTCCTTGCCAAGCGGCTGCGCCTGCCTGGCCCAGTGGTAGTTGAAAAGCTGGTTTTTCCAGCGTTTAGCCTGAATCAGCGAAAATACGAGCGTAGCTTCCTCCCACCTCTTGGTGGGCTCAAAGCGGCTGGCCGTCGTAGCATACTTGCTCCACAACGACATAAGCGAGGCTTCGTCAATGGCGTCCAATTGCTGGGCCAGCCTGACAAGCAGCTTTTCCATATTACCTCCCATGTAACAAGGTACTGTAGTGTGCGCATGAAATTTCGTCAACGCGGGCGAGGCCGGGCAGGTTTGCCGCCAGGCGGCGTCAGGCTTCGGCTGCTGCGGGTCGAGTACCATAAGAGTACACTCCCCTTGCCAGCCGTGCGCCTTATTGATCTGGCGTGGCGCCCTGCCGTTCTGTCGATGGGCCTT
>Ga0183101_1000814_pt4 | contig 18844 bp, 15 predicted proteins | sample Biomet3_FD_127790 | JGI IMG/M metagenome (GOLD analysis project Ga0183101, IMG submission 127790) | Microbial communities from bioreactor (seeded with sewage sludge) at LBNL, California, USA - Biofuel metagenome 3 | ecosystem: Engineered > Bioreactor > Anaerobic > Unclassified ...
AGAAGCATCCTCTTAAATTCTGTCGGCGGCATGGATTCCCTATCTGCGCTCCAAGCCGCGGCAAAGAAACCACGTAATGCGTAGAACAGCTTTTTTATGCCGATCCGGCCTTGGTCATCCATATCGGACATCGCCTTGTCGTGGATAGCAAGGTAATGATGCATCGCCTTGACCGGGTTGAAAAAGTCCGGGATCAACGAAACCATCTCTGCCATGAAGCGCGCGTCGGATTCATAGATAATCGGGCTTCCAAACCATTCGAACAGGGACAAATTTCCTTTTGCAAACTGCCGCAGCGCTTTGCGAAGTTCCCATGCGGAAATATCCAAATCATTCGGCAACATCGCCTCAATGGTATCTTTCGGGGTTTCCTCGATCATCAAGTACCAGTCGCGCGGTTTCACATAGATTGCCCGTATATCGTAATCGCTGTCCGGCGACGCAAAACCCCAGGCGCGACTCCCGGACTCTGCGGCAAACAGAATTCGGCAGTCATATTCCTGCGCTAATTTACGCAGGGCATTGCAAATTTCATTTTGCATGTTCCGCCTCCCATTTTTCTGTGATATTCAAAAGCAGACGGTTGATTTCCTGACGATCCGCCGTTTCCGGTAAAGCGGATGATTTTCTCAATGATTCCAGTTTTTCCGAAAGCGACTGTGCTTTTTCGACCAATTCGGGATAAGAGAATTTTCCCGCGCGGATTGCACGAAGTTCCGCCAGTTTTTCTCCTTCAAAACGCACCATTGGCACACCACAGGTCATGATATTTGACCCGGAATATAACAGGCGGAAGGTGTGCATCAAATTCTTTGCGTCATAATCCAGTTCGCCGCTTTCCTGCTGACGCCAGCGGCTGGAATTGCGTTTCTGATGCCATTCCCAGTATTGACGATGTTTGATTTTTGCCGCGTCAAAGGCATTGCGGTTGAATAACAACAGCCCAATGAAACGATTATGCTCGTCCTCTTTCGGGATGCTTTCGCATACCAGCATCCCGTTGCGGACAATTCCTTTGGCATTCACTCCGTAATCATAGAGCCGGAAAAGTTCCGAACTCCACTCCACTGCGGCCGTATGGCATCGTGAAAGATTGATTCCGGCATCTGCAATGGAAAGCGGACGGGCAGGCATACCCTCGCTCTCTTTCGGGATGAAACGGCAAAATTCTTCCGCTTTCGGCGGTTTTTCCGGTTGCGGATTATGGACGCGCTTATTGCAACCGCGAGCCTTTTTGATCTGTCCGAGAGCATATTCACAATACGTTTTTGCGGCGGTGCCGGAAACAAATATTTTTCGTTTTTCCACAAGCATTTGCCAATAGACAGAAGTTGCGAGGATGCAGTCTTCCGGCAGGAAAAGTGAGTCCAGAATGTTGGGGTTTGCATTGGCAGCCAGTTCACAGTAATTGCGAAGAGAATAAAAACGGTTGTCGTTCCGTTCGTCTGCGACTTGCGTTTCCGGCGGATCAAGTTCCAGATAATGGCGGCTTTCGACAACAAAAATGCCGATGGTGTCACGGTCGCTTTCCGGCGTGGAGGTTCCATAAGCGTGACTGCCCCACAGCCCGCGAAATATTACGCGTCCGTCATTATTTTTTTCCAAGTCCTCAAATCGAAGCATGTTTTTATCTCCGTTACCTAAATATCAATATAACGCTGTCGCATGGCCATTTTATGTCCTCTCTGCACAAAAAAAGGAAGATTACATGTTATTCCTTGTCATATGGGCTGTAGATGTGAACCACAACGCCAAGTGCCGAAAGGACGCGGAGCAGTTTTTCCGTTTGCCAGGTCTCTTTTCCGTTTCCCAGATTGCCGACAAGACGGATTCCGGTGTTTGCTAAGTCGGCCAGTTGCGCTTGCGTCAAACCTTGCTCGCGGCGCAAATTCCGTATCTTTTTCCCAATGGCTTCACTGCTCTCCTGTCCTTCATGCGACATAGTGGTCTTCATATCTATTATTACCGCTCGGTACTAATATAGTTGCCTGCTGTGAGAACACAAGCAAAATGCTTCCGCTTGGTATTATTTTAATTACGTGTTCGGCAACCTGGCCGGATTTTAATCGGCAAGTTGGCGGTAACTCCGAGAGGACGCAAGTTCGAATCTCGGCTGGTACTCCGTTTGTATCGTTTTCATAATGCCTATTGGATACAAAAATATTTATGCTGATTATTAAGCATTTACGACCTGTGTCTAAAATCGAAGGTGACACAGGTGCTTGCCAAAAAATCTGAGCAGTTGAGCAGTTTTAGCGGCAGTGGGGGGTCATTAGTAGTGACGCCCTTGGTATTTTGAGCTGGCTTGAGCTCAGGGTTTGGGGCGAAAAACAAAAAAGCCAGTCACTTGGACTGGCGTATAGACAAAAAATGGTGGAGGATTATCCTCAAAACTCAAAGGGTATCTCCAAGCTCAAAATATCCCTGTGTCAATCCTCTAACGCCAAGGTATATCACAATTTTTGTCCGCAGAATTGCATCCATCCGACACAACCGAGCCGGTGCTGGTTATGGAATAATCTCATCTTCATTACCATCATTCTTACCGTGATTAAACGGTATTACCTCTATCTTTTCCTCTCGATATCTTTTGCTGTATTTTCAAGTTGCTTCAGTTCCCGCATGTCTTCCTCGTCGGCAAGCTTTGCCTCATATGTTTTCCGTTGCTGATCAAAGTTTTCGTAAAGCTTCTTGACATGTTTTTCCATCTCGGCATTGGTTATACAACCATTCCCATGCAGGACTTTTTTCCCATGGAAATCAAGAAGCTTGTCAACATTATCACGCCAAAAAGGAAGTGTCAAATCGTAACGATCTTTTACGCGCAATTCGGCGGTTTCCAGAAAAATCGTAACCAGTCGGTTCAGCGTATCGATTTCATCATCGTTCAAGTAATTTTTTGCAATGATGATATCACCCTTGCGAACAATATTGCCTTCCCATGAAGTCAGCCCCATGTTTGCGACATCAGCATTCGCCCGCTCCATCACGATTTCTGCGGCGGTGCATCCGGTGACGGCAAAGAGCAATTTATTCTGGGTTTCAGCAAAAAACATTTGAGTTGCTTTGTCTGTCTTGTCATAGTCGCTGCTGAGAGCAAAGAGATCGCGTACTTTTTGGTAAAATCGCTTCTCAGAGGCACGAATATCACGGATACGATGGAGCAATTCATCGAAATAATCGGGACGCCCATCCGGATTTTTCAACCGGGCGTCATCCATAGTAAAGCCTTTGATCAAATATTCCGACAAGTGCTGATTTGCCCATTGACGAAACTGTACGCCACGGACACCGCGAACCTTGAATCCGATGGCAAGAATCATTTCCAGTGAGTAGTAATCCACCGGATAGTCTTTGCCATCCGAGGCAGTTGTTAAATAAGACTTAACAACTGATTCTTGATTCAATTCCTTGTCTCTCAACACTCTTGCGATATGAATACTGACGTTGGGGATGGAGGTGGCAAAAAGTTCGGCTATCTGTTTTTGGTTCAACCAGACATTGCCATCGCGGGAGTAAAGGCGAATATCGCTCTTTCCATCTGCTGTATGATACAGGATGATCCCATTTTCGGGAATATCCTTCATGATTCCTTGTTTTCGCATATATGTCCTCCATATCGTAATGTATGATTTGTTTTGCCTGTTTCAAATTAAAAAGATCACAGCTCAATGACCTTGCCCCACGGCGGCTCGCCATGATCCTCCGGCACAAGCCACAAGAGCGGATACGGTGGTTTTTTCTCCGGGAAATGGCTGTATAAATCCGAGAGGCCGATGAAAACCCTTGGATTAAGATGATGTTCTGCGATATATTCAAAAACACAGATATGATCCGTTCCGCCACCGCCACGGAATGCTCCGGATTTCAGAATCTCCTCCAGTCCGTCCAGCGGAATCACCTGCTGGACTGCACTGTCCGCCACAATCAGCGTAACATCCTGCACGTTCGAAACCATACCGCGAATCTCCTTGGTGACCTCCCGGATATTTTCCTCGGACATACTTCCGGAGGAGTCCAGTGCCACCACCAGATTGCTGACGCTTTCGCTGTAATGGCCGGGCACCACTAAATCCTGTGCCCAGTAGTGTTTGTTGGGGCGCGCCAGCGAATAATCGTTCCCGTTCATAATCGCGTCGGCATAATGATGCAGCACTCTCTGCCACGGAATCTTCGGCGCCTCCAGCCGGCCGGCAGAGCGCAACAATCCTTTCGGCAGGTCGCCCCGGTCGGAATTGGCGTGAAAATTCTCCACCGCCGCCAGAATCCGTTCGCGCAAAAGTTCCTGTTGATCGGTGCCAAGCTCCTGCGGCAGATGAATGTCAATACCGCCTTGGTGATCGGAAACTACTGGCAATTGCAATTCGGTTCCATTCTCACCCGGTAAAATTACTTCAAGCGCAACCGGGCCGATTTTCAATTCCTTGCGGCATAAATCCTCATAAATAACCTCCGCAACCCAGTCGTGATACTTCAGGTTGAGCAGACCATCTTTCGGTATCTGATACAGCCGATTGTGGCCCCATTGCGATGCTCCGGGAATCGTGATGTCAGCAACCATGGCGTTGATGGTATAATCGGTCGCAATGTTCCATTTGAACTCCTCACGCCCGTTCCGCCTTTCCATGGAGGCCAGCACCTGATGGCAAACTTCGTGCGCCAGCACAAATCCAAGCTCCCGTACATCCAAATCACGCGTCAATGCCGGATTGAACCAGATGTGATTGATGGCGTCGGTCGCGGCGAAAGCCGGAAGCCTTAGTGCCGGAACCAGCCGCATTTGCAACAGCAAATAGCCCCAGAACGGGTGCATTTCCAGCATCTGCATCCGCAAGGCGGCCAGCCGTTCCGATTCGGCATCAATTTGTGATTGTGTAATAGCGATCATGACAAATACAGCGAAGCCCTCAAATTGACGATTTTCCCGGCCAGTTCCCGGAATCCGGTCAATGCCTTCAGCCGGTCGAATAATTTCGCGTTCCGATTGCGCAACTGCCGCAAAAACAAAATCTGAAATTCCGGGCCGACTCCCGGAGAGGAAATGAACGTGACGATATTGCCCAGATTTTGCTCCGGCACATCGGCGGTCGCAAGATACCCGGCCACCGCGAAAATCGCCGCATAAATAAAGGATGGTTCCGACTTTTTGGTGAAGTCGATTTTCTCCTTGCCGGCAATGATTTTTGCGGCATTGACCTTGCGGTAAATATCCAGATATTTGCAGAACCGGTCGGCCATTGCAAGTCCGACACAAGCGGCAACGGCGCGTTTCAGGTCTTCATCGTCCACCTGTGCCATAACCCGGCTCGCCATCGCCCAACTGCGCGGGGTCGGAAAACTGTGCGCATCCGAAGCCGCGAACAGCACCTCTTCGCCGTAAGTCTGGACGAATGCCATGATATTTTCGTGAATTCCGTTGGCTGCCGCCCATTTGAGCCAGGTTGCCGCGTCGGGGCGCATTTCAAAATGGGCGAAGCGGTTGCAGAGCGCACTGGAGAGCGGAGTGACAATCGCATTGTCATCCTCGCGGTTGCCGGCTGCCAAAACCACGGTTTCTGGGTGGAACTGAAATTCTCCGATGCGTTTTTCAAGGACGATCTGATAGGCCGCCGCCTGATGAAGTTTGGTGACTGCCGCATTGAATTCGTCGAGAAACACCAGGCAGGGTTCGGCGCAGGCGCGTTTGACCCAGGCGGGTGGAAAAAGCTCCAGTGTCTGTGTCTCGCGATTCGGGAAATAAACGCCGCCCAGTTCCGCCGGATCTTTTTGGGCGAGACGAATGTCGATCAGTTTCCTTTTCATGACGCGCGCCAAATCCATCGCCAATGTGGATTTCCCAATGCCGGGAGCACCGAGCAGCAGCACGGAAATGCCAGCGTCCAGAGTGGAGCGAATCAGCGGAAACAGCTGATCGAAAGTGTAGCCGGAGGGTAAAACAGTGTGAGTGCGTTTGATGCTCATAAGAACGCCTCCAGCAGTTGGCAGCGGAATTCCTCATTGCTGAGCAGTACGCCGATGATGTGTTTGCAGTATCCGCGCGTGCTTTCTTTGGCATGCTGTGCGGCATCCGGACAGGAGCATTGCGGATTTGTGAGCCATTCCGAGTGGATTTTGACTACATAGTTCTGCGTGCCGCCGGTGATGTCGAAAACGGTCAGTCCGTCTTCCATTTTTCTGCGGCGGGTGATCTTGTATTTTTTCAGCACGGACTCCGCCGCCCGGAAAAAACGGTCATCCCGTGCTTTGAGATTGAAAGTTTCTTTTTCAGCCATGATAAATCAGGCTCCGCGTTTATTGGTTATGCTTATTTTCAAATTGATGCTGTAATGAAGTCCATGATTGTTTTTGCGCGCCTAATGCAAGCAAACGGGATAACCCGATTGTCTTTTGTGTCTTGCAATGCTGATCTAAAACATTGGATGGGAGCACATAAAAATCCCATTGATCCAGTTGTAAAGGGTTGGCGAAGTTCCGCTCTAACGGAGTAAAGAGGCAGAAAACATAGTAATTCGCCTGTCGCTTTATCTCAGACTGATACTCGCCCGATTCCGCATTCCAGCCGTGAGTCGGTTGAATGCCGAAACGGATTGCGGATGGTTTTGTCTGATGCCAATTCTGCAAATAAGCGGCACTTTTGACTTCGATTTTTATCCCGGAAGAAGTTGTCAAGTCCCATGCGCTCCATTCCTGCCGGGTGGACTCGTTTGCCCCCGTTGCAAGAGCAACCAAATATTCCGCCAGCATTCCGCGCATCGTGTTGTCCAAGAGATTGGAGGCACTCCACCGCCAGAAATCCGACAATATGAAGGGCAACTGCACATTACCGTCAAAAAAGCATTCGTTGCCTTGATATGCAGTTTTTTTTGAATTAGTTTCCAACAAAAAACCCTCCTTCTTTGATTCGTCATAAATAGAGTGATGCCAGTGTCCCATAAGGTGAATAACGTTTGCGGTAAATTTCAAAATCCGCTTCCGTCAGGTCGTCAAGATGGTTCAACATCATAATTCCGCGTCGAATACGCAGATCCTTAAAACTTACGATTTTCTCCTTAAAATGGAATATCTGGTTCGTCACTGAATGATACATGCTTTACGTTAAGAACCCTTTTGATCTTTACCGCTAACACAAGCTCATTATTTGATGGCTCATAAAAGCTCATGGTCTCACCCAAAATGGTAAATGTCGCGTAAAAATCGGCATCAATCAAGGAATACGCATTTTCGCAATCAGTTACAAATAAAAATTTCTTGTTAGTTCCACGCACAAAACAATTTGTAATAATGGCTTCGCCAGCAACTAGACCAAACATTCGACAATCAATCTCATCGGCCTCCTTAATATCTATAAAATTAGGAGTTAGCGTTCCATTTGTTATGAAATTATCTATCTCAAGCGTCAATTCAATCCCAGTCCATCGTTGCGGCAGAATTTCAAATCTGCGTAAAACCGTTATCCCAGGCAATTCTGTCTTGGGCTGAATTACATTTTCTATTCCTTTATTGATTGTAACTATTCCGGCTATGCCTTCTTTCATCGCACGGTGAATTGCTGTTCCAACTTTATTTGCAAGATCTTCCGGCGTTGTAAAGAACTCAACCGTTTTATTCATCAGCTTTCTTTTTAACGCCAGTAACTTATCTCGATTTTCAAAATCAATGGATGAAGGGGCTACAACACCATTTTGTTCGTCTAATATAAAAATATAACTAGGCAAACCTAAACGTTGTGCTTCATCATATTCTAATTCCGTCATTGATTTTTCATACCCGTTAGGAAGATCATATTTTAACTTAGCAAACTCCGGTTCCTCTTTAGCGAGGAAATAGCGGAATACTTCGTCGAAACCATTCAGGGCAACAGCAGCCTCTCTGGCTCCGAAAAGGCCGTCTTTTATATGCGGCCCTTGGTATTTGATGTATCCGATATATTCCATTGTTTCCGCCCTTTATTCCAGTACGATTCTGACTTTGATCTGATTTTTGCCTTTGACTGGAGAATCGTTATAATGTATTCATAATGTTCAGCAAATTCTGATAGCTGTCAACATCATGATATCTCACTTTGCTGGTCGAGAGTTCATTGAACAGCTTTTTCGCACAGGAAATTTTGGCCTGCTCAATTGGCCGCAGTTCCAATGTTTCCATCGTTCCTTTGGTTTCAGCCACAAAGAAGATGTGCTTGACCGTTCCGGCATTAAAGGCAATCGCCCAGTCCGGAGAGTAATTGCCGACCGGGGTCGGAATCGCAAATCCTTTCGGCAATTTTGCATAGACACATACTTCTTTTGCCGCGTCCAGGTCTTGAACGAATTTGCGCTCTATGCTCTGTTCCGCAGAACCATCGGTAAACACAAAATCCTGAATGCTTTTCTTTGCTCTAAACGCGGCATCAAAATTTTGCTTGCCGCTGTTTGCGGTAAATATTGAGCTTTCATAAGAACCTTCTATCTGATTGTAGGAAATGCAATCGACAATCATCGTTGCCTTCTGTTCCTTAATCAGCTTGATCACCTTGGTGATGAATTCTTCCGGATTCATTTGGAACATGGCATAACTCCGGGGAGAAATCCCTTTCAAAATTGCAGCTACGGTTCGACGGGTGAGAATCGTGCCTTCCGCAATTTTGCCGACAAGATCATACTTTATCTGGCTGACCTGAGCATGCTTGAGCGTTTCGGTTTTGGTTTTTGCCGCATCAAAGGAATCGCCGCGCGACAGTGCATTTGCATCCATGTCACGCTTCTGGCCCCCGACCGCAACCGTATATTGCAGCTGGGAGACAAAAAGCTTCTGATTGATGTGAGCGACCGCCTTATCTATCAGTTCTTGAGAATTGAAGTTGACGGCATAAGCGTATTTGTGGTTGATATAGTTCCAAAGCGTCTGAAATTCCCGCTTGTAGAAGTTATCGTTCAGGCCATTCTCTTCGATTTTGGTATCTTTGCCGTTTTCAATCATGGAAGCCAGAACGCTTTCATCGAAGACACTCTGAATCAACGCATGGATTCCCTCCGTCATTGGCTGAAGTTCCGGCTGCAAGGCGGCAAGAGTCTTGTTGGTCAAACCGCTGCGGTATTCGTCGGAAACATGATCCTTGCTGTCCACATAATCATTTTTCAGCAGGTAACGATAAATTTCATGCGCCTGCTCCTTGGTGATGACCTGCGGCGCACCGGCAACCATGACCGTTTTCCCGATGAAATATTCCTCGGTTTCTTTTGACGGCCGGTCATAAAGCACATCTTTGATTTTCTTTTGCAGGTCACCGACGAACTGCGCGTAGCTTTCACTGGCGATTACCGTCAGCTTATTGAGCTCTTGAACCGTATCGCCGCAGACATCGGCATCCATCCGGGTGCCGTCCGAATTGACGCACAAACGCAGACCGCGCCCGACTTCCTGACGTTTCTGTGTGGTACTGTCGCTATGCTTCAAGGTACAAATCTGGAACACGTTTGGATTATCCCAGCCTTCACGCAACGCGGAGTGCGAAAAAATGAACCGGGTATGTTCTTTCAAATCCAGCAGCAGTTCTTTGCGTTTCAGGATGAGGTCATATGCCGAAACGTCATCGCTGTAGTCCGCTCCGCGTTTTACTTCGCTATTGACGGCTTTGCCGGTCTTGTCGATACTGAAATATCCCTTGTGGGTATCTGAAACATCAATCTGCTTCAGGTACTCCTGGTATGGGGTGTTGAACAAAGACAGGCGTTCATGTAGAATCGTTACATATTCCTGTTCAAAAATTTTGCCGTATTCTCCGAGCTGTTCTTCTCCGGCTTCATCGTAAAGACGATAGTTTTTTACTTCGTCGATAAAAAACAATGACAACGTTTTGATCCCCTGATTGAACAGGCTTTCCTCTTTGTCGAAATGCGACTGAATCGTTTCCCGGATCTGAATCCGGCGCATGTCTCTTTCAGAAACATCGCCGACGACCTGTCCCGGCGTCAGCGTGTCGCCGTTTTGGAAGGTAACCTTCCCGCCATGAAGCGGATCAATTTCGGTAATGACAAAGCCGGATTTGTACTGCTCCATTTCACCGGAGATGTGATACAGATTGTCTCCGACTTTCAGTAGCCGCGTTTCCCGGTTGATTGACTTCTGATACGAAATTTCCAGTTCGATCCGCGCCATCGGCGGCTTTTTCGGGCTGATGACAATATTTTCCAGGTAAAGATAACTGTCCGTACCACGGAAATTCTTCACTTCAAATCCCTTGACTTCGATCTTCTTCACCAGGCGTTTGTTGTAGGCGTCAAGCGCGTCCAGCACATAGACCGGGTTGTGCATGTCCTTGTGCGTGGCCGAATAGTTCAGGCAGAACAACGGGTTAAAGTATTTCAGCGAGTTCTGGGTGGCGTCGCCGCCCATCTTCTGCGGCTCGTCGAGAATGATTATCGGGCGGTTGGCTTTGATGACGTCAATCGGACGGCGACTCCCGAAAGCATCCTGCTTGGTGTATATTCGCAACGATTCCTTGTTGCCCTGACCCTCTGTTTCACTTTTTCCCTTCAAGGTGCGATTGAACGCCTGGATGTTGATGATCATCACATTGATCCCGGAACGGCTGGAGAAGTCATCCAGCAGTTCGAGATTGGAACTGTCGTAGATAAAGAAACGGGCTTTTTTGCCGTAATGCTCCATGAAGTGATCCTGCGTGATCTCAAAAGACTTTTTCACGCCTTCGCGAATGGCTATCGACGGAACGACGACGATGAACTTGCTCCAGCCATAGCGTTTGTTAAGTTCGAACATCGTTTTGATATAGACATAGGTCTTGCCCGTGCCGGTCTCCATTTCGATGTCCAGCGAACAGCGCCCGATATGTTCCACCAATCCGGCAGACTGTTTGATGTTGTTCCGTGTCTGGATTTCACGAATGTTTTTCAAGAGTTCATCGTCGGAAAGCTCGACCTTTTCATTGCGGTATCCGGTGGCGAAGTCCTCGTCGTCGGCTTCCGACAGCCCCGGCAAATAGCTTTCTTTCTGCTCCCGCTTGAGTGTCCCGAGATCGCGCAGATAAGAAACCCGTTCATAATGCTTCTGTCCATTGAATACCGCGACCGTGCTTTCCACCGCATCGGTCTGATATTGCTGAACTTTGAATTTAAATTTCATTTCTGCTCGTCATCCTTTCCGAGCGGCAGGCCATCCTGGGGAAGATAATTCGCTCCGCTGATGACGGAATGCCCAAGTTCCTTTTCGGTTTCCTTGCGCGCGGTTCCCGCAACTTTCCCTCCGCGCTTTGCGACTTGCTTGTTGGCCGCTATCCCAACCGGCTTTTCCTGCTGCGAGATTTCCGTAGTGACCCGTTCTCCAAGCATGGTGAAAATCAGCTCCAGGTCGCTCATGTGATCACGCAGATTCTGGTTCGGAGAGTCCAGCCCTTTGTAGGCTTTATAGGCGGATGGCGTCATGCCGAAAGTCGCCTTGCTGATTTCCGCCGTCAAAATCGCATAGTCCAGATTTTCCGTAATCCCCCGAGCCCTCCATTCATCGGTCAGATTCTGCCGGATGGCGATGCCGCGCAGCCGCTTGTCAATCCAGTCTTTCGGATAGCCCTTCTGCTCGTAGAGCTCTTTCATCCGCTCTTGAGCCAGTTCCGGGTTTTCAATTTCGAGAACCCGCTCGTACCCTGCCTGAGCCAGCCATTGCTTGAACGGTTCGGCCTTGGGAGACGGAATGGATTGAATGATGCGGAACATCCCTTTGACATTCGCGCAATCGGTGACCCGCATTTTTCCGTCCGGGGCCTGCAACTTCAACTGTCGACAAATTGTCGACAGTTCAAATCCATCCTCGGAATGAACCCGTTTTTTCATCTTGAACCAGTAATCGCGCGGATTGACGCTGTCGGTCAATATCGCCACTACGTCGATAACGGAAAAGAACCATTCCCCATCCACTAACTGCCGGCGAATGGACTTGTCTTGAAAAACAACAATTTTCTTGTCCGTGCCGTCATGTTCATTCCTATTCGTTTGGGATTCTTCCATTACAGCACCCTCCGCACGGTATCGGGACTGTAGGTGGCGAAGATCTGATCGAAATTCGTTGCCACACTGTCGTCGGCCAGGGAACTGTCGCGCAGCACCGCGTAATACGGCTTCTTCTGCGCGATGGCCTTGACCACTTCATCGGTCACTTTTTCGTCGAAGCAGGCGATCAGAAAATTGTCCGCCACGCTGAATACCTTTTTCCCGACAATGGTCGTTTCTTCAATTTTACTCGAAAGCAGCACGCCCAGCTCCAGCATGACCTGGAACAGCAAATCCTCCGGCGTCCGGTCCTCTTTGATATTGCTGATTACCTTATCCATCATATCCTGCTTGAAATCCGCGGGATTGTAATAGATGTCCTTCATATTCGAGCTGTCGAGCTTCAACACCCGAAAGCCAATGTCCAGTTTAGGCGGCTCGCCGGTTCCACTGCCAAACAAGGCTCCCGCGCCACAACCGGACCCGCCGCCATATCCTGATCCATCATCAAATCCGGCTCCGGTTGACCATTGTTCATATATTTTCTTTCCTGCTCGCCGGATGCGCTCTTTTCCAATTTCGCAGATGTTTTTATACCCGGCTTTATATGCCTCCGACTTTTCATCGGTTAATTCCGGCAACTGAACCATGATAAATTTGCGATTGCCGTTATCCTCTGAGTTCAATTGTATTATAGAGTGAGCACTACTACATGAACCGGAGAAGAAATCCATAACAATATCGCCATCAGCAGAACCACATTTTGTTATGATTTTTAACAATTTTATTGTTTTGGGAAAATCAAAAACATCAGATTGAAAAAGAGATCTAATTTCACTTGAAGAGTCCAAGGATGTCCCTGCGTCAGTTAGAATTGTCGGCAAGGTAATACCATCTCGTACTTCCGATAAATAGCGTTTCAAAAAAGGAGAGCCAGAGGCGCGAAAGCCAATTCTCCCATCCTTAATGTATTCTGCCATTTTTTCTTTATTGTAAAGCCAGCGTTTGTTTTGCGGCGGCCAGTGTTCATTACCGGCATTATCCAAGATTGGGAATACGCACGAATCAGCACCACGTCCACCTTTATTGCTACCGCTCAGGTCAGAGATTCTGTATACTCCATGCGGATCATTATCTAAATTAATATATGCTTTTGTACTTTCTTCATCGCGTGGCTGAAGGAAAAGAGACACCGATAAAATGTCTTTTGCAAAAATTAAAATATACTCATGATTACATCCGATAACGCGATCATTTGGAGGCGTAGATCTTCGTTTCCAAACCAGAGTTTCAATGTGATTACTTTCGCCAAAAACCTCATTGCAAATTTTTGTAATATTCTCGACTTCATGATCATCGATGCTTATAAAAATCACACCGTCTTCAGTCAGTAAATCTTTGGCGACTTTGAGTCGGGGATAAATCATATTCAGCCAGTCGGTATGGAAACGCCCATTAGAATCAGTGTTCTGAACCATGCGGTTGCCTTGTGCATCATATTGTCCATCCCGATCCAGAAATTCGTCGGCATCCCCGGAAAAATCATCTTCATAGACAAAATCGTTGCCGGTATTGTACGGCGGATCGATGTAGATCATCTTGACCTTGCCGAGATAGGTTTCCTGCAGGAGCTTCAGGACATCGAGGTTGTCCCCTTCGATATAAAGATTCTCGGTGGTGTCGAAGTTGACGGATTCTTCCCGGCAGGGGCGCAGCGTGGCGGCAATGGGGCTGTTCGCCAGCAGAATGGACTTCTTCTTATCAGGCCAAGTAAACTGGTAGCGTTCCTCATTGCCTTCAACAATTGATTTGGAAAGCTCCTGCCGGAGGATATCGAAATCAATAGCACGTTCGACTTCGCCGTTTTCATTTTTTCGCTCGGTGACCACATTAGGGAACAACTTCCCGATCATCTCGATATTTTTATCCACGCCGTCAAGGCTGTGCATTTTCAGCTTATCCATGGTTCATTCTCCTGCGGTATGTAATTTTTTTAAATTCTGAATTTGAGTTACCAGTTCGAACTTTCGCTTTGGTTGCTTTTCTGCCCACGCCAGCTTTTCCAGTTTTGCGATCTGTTGTTCCAACTTGCGGCGTTCCGCATCGGACTGGATTGCATCTTTCAGGCTACCGTCATCGGCAGCATCCAAACGTCGATTGATTTGCCGAATGAAGTTGTCATAAACCTCGTCCATCGTCAGCCCTTCAATTAGCAACGGCAATTCGGCGAAAGACATCCATTCGGTCTTAAAATATTCCTTGACGGCCAAAGATTCCGTATGCTCCGCATTCAGTTCCTTGTATCCTATGCAGGCCATATATTTTTCGCCACTTCGCAGCAAAAAGAGCAAATGATACGGAATGCCCCGGTCAATGACTTTCAACGCCTGATCGTTCAGCAATTCTTTTTTCAAGGCAATCTCAAAAACTTCCAATTCCCTGATGCGCGTTCCCGGTAAAACATTCAATGTTTCCGGCGACAGCTTGTTGCGCCAGACAAGCCCGGCTATTTCGTTGACAAAGATATTCTTTACCGCCGGAGAAACCGGCAGGTTTTCATAGAACTTCGTCTTCGGGATTGGCTTGTCAAACGTTGTGGAAGGAGGAAAATCAGTCATGAGATCCTCCAGGATTATCCACAGATTTCACAGATTTACACAGATTTTTACAATCGTTGACAGAAGTTGCGTCTGTTTTCTGAAAGTTCCACACAAAACGTTTATATTGAAGTGATCGTGTTCCAAAATTAAGAAGCAATGCTTTGGAAAGTTGAGCTGCTTTCAGGTAATTTAAGACTTGTGCTTCTTCCATTCCGGACAGATGTTGCAATGCTTTCAATTCGACGATCAAATGTCCGTAACAAACGAAGTCCGCCTGATAAAAAGTAAGCAGTTTCTGCCCCGCATAATAAATCGGTAATTTCTTTTCCCGTTCAAACGGAATTCCCTGTCCAGAAAATTCAATAGCCAATGCTTCCTGATAAACGGCTTCCAAAAATCCACATCCCAGTTCCGCATGAACACGCATTGCAGCGCCCAAAACCGCAAAAGTTTCCGTATCACGATTCTTTATCATCATTTTTCCTCATAATCTGCGTGAATCTGTGAAATCTGCGGATCATTCTTCGCCACCAGGAAGCAGATCAGTTCGAAATCATTCAGCCCGGTGATGGGATTCTCCAGTGCCGAAGTACCGCCGGGGCTGAACAGGCTGTCGATATCGCTTTCTTCTTTTTTATGGATCACGGAAGCAATGGCGTCACCCAACCGTTTGGAATAATGATCCATTTCCCGTCCGTCTTTCGTCTCCTGATTGAATTCCCGGCAGAGTTCCGTCAGGGGCTCGGCCTTTCCCTTGCACAGCAGGCGCATCGTGTCGAGCAATTTTTTGGGGGCAAGGTGGTGGCATGCCACCGATCCGTCATTGCGAAGATAGACCATATAGAAAGGATGCAGTTGGTTCTGCCGGTTGATATTTACTCCTTGATTGACGTTCCGCAATACATAGATTACGCCCGGCGGAGTGTCTGGAGAGGCCGACACAATCGCATGAAGCCCGCGCGGAGCTTTATCGCATTCTCCCTGCGTTTTCACATAGTCCAGCAAATCCAGACGGAATTCATTCAGACCGAGATCCATAATACTGATCCCGGTATTCATTTCTTCGATATCGACGACTTCATTTTGCAAACGCTCCAGTTGTTTTTTGCGATACTCAAGATCGCCGCGTTCGCCTTCATTGATCGGGTCGTCGTCTCCGGTTGCGGTCATGATGGTGATTTTCATCCGGGTTTCAACCCGATCCTTCAACTGGATATAGTCGTCCAGCGTCAGATCCGGCCAATAATTGACTAGCTGAATGCAGTCGTTTTTGCTGCCAATACGGTCAATACGTCCGAAGCGCTGGATGATGCGAACCGGGTTCCAGTGGATGTCATAGTTGATCAGATAGTCGCAGTCCTGGAGGTTCTGGCCTTCGGAAATACAGTCTGTGGCAATGAGAATATCGATTTCCGTCGGGTTATCCGGCAAAAGCAGATGCTTTTCCTTGGAAATCGGCGAAAATAGTGTCAACACGGTATTCATGTCCATTTTCAGCTTGGGAACGGTTGAAATACCATCGACATCTCCGGTAATCATGGCGCAATGCAATCCATAACGACTGCGCACATACCCGCTAACGTGTTGGTAAAGATATTCCGCAGTATCGGAAAACGCGGTGAAAACAATTACTTTTTTATTGCCGGGATTGAGCGGAGCTGTTATTTTATCTCCAATCTGCCGCAACAGGGTCTGAAGCTTGTTGTCATGTTCCGGGGTGATATCTTTGATCATCGAAATCAGGAGTTGCAACGTTTCCACATCTTTGACCAAGTTCTGCCGCCATGAAACATAATCCATATCCGCTAAGCTGATTTTTACTTTTTTGCCGACATTGAAGAAGTCGGAGTCTTCATCATCCGAATCCCGAGCGGCCTCTTTCGCCATATCGGTAAATTCAAATAGATCCATGTCGGATGAAGCCTCATAGCGGTCAATAATCTGAATTGTTTTATCATTCAACGCTTTAATGCGTTCCAGAGTCAGCCGGAATGAATGAACCGAGCTTTCCAGGCGCTTTAGCAGCCCGACACTCATCAGGTGATGAATGCCTTTTTCACGCCCGAGCTGGGAAAGATTACTGATTTCGCTATCGGAATCTTTGCTTCTTTTCAGATCGTATTTGTCCTTGGCGCTGTCAAAAATAAATATTGACGGCAGATAGATCATCAGCGTCAACTGCTGGAGCTGTTCATAAATTTCTTTATAATTGATTGCGCCTTTCAGCGTCGTCAAGGCCGGACGGGGACTTAGCGGCGGCTTGCGCTCCGGAAATTTTCCGATGGCTTCGGTATTATAATATTTTTCAATGTGCTTTCGGGAACGGGCAATGGTAACGGAATCCAGCAGTTCAAAGAAATCAAAATCAAGCCGGTCAAGCAATGCGTCGGCAGTCCTATCTTCCGGTGGCAGATTGCTCCATGCGTTGAATTCTTTCTGCGCCTGGCGGAAAATTTCATCGATGGAATGCTTTGTGTTCAACTTCTCTTCGATTTTTGTTGAATCTCCTTCATAGGCCAGTGCAATCTGATTGCGTAAATCGGTGAAACGGTTATTGACCGGGGTAGCTGAAAGCATCAGCACCTTGGTTTTGACGCCCGGACGGATTACTTTGTTCAGCAGACGCAGATAACGGTTTTCGCGTTTTTCATCATCTCCGTAAACATCGCCACCGTTGCGAAAATTATGCGATTCGTCAATTACGATCAGATCATAGGTATCCCAGCGCAACCTGGAAAGGTCAATACCGTTGGACTCCCCGCGCGACCGCGACAAGTCCGTATGGAAAAGCACATCATAGCGCAGACGGTCTCCGGCAATGGGATTGTTAACATAGTTGCCTTTGAACGTATTCCAGTTATTGCAGAGCTTTTTGGGGCAAAGCACCAGCACGTTCTTATTGCGGTCTTCATAATACTTGATCACTGACAACGCAGTAAAAGTCTTACCTAGCCCGACACTGTCCGCGAGAATGCAGCCGTTAAATTTTTCCAGTTTATTGATAATGGCAAGGGTGGCATCCTTCTGGAAATCATAAAGCTTGTTCCAGATCAGGCTTCGCTTGAAGCCCACGCCTTCGTTTGGCAATACATCTTCGGAAATATCTTCCAGAAACTCGCTGAAAATATTATACAACGTAATGAAATAAATGAATTCCGGAGCATTTTCTTTGTATGCTGCGGTAATATTGTCAATGACGATATCCGTAACATCCTGCATCTGCGCCGCATCATTCCACAAACTGTTGAACGTGCGTAGATACATCTCGCTTTGCGTCGCAGAAAGTTTTGTCACGAAATTGAAGGAATTATTGCCGCGTTCACATCCCAGATCAACCGTAGTAAAGCCATTGAACGGCTGGTAAGTGCATGTGTCGGAATTCTGAATATTTAAGAACCCGGGAATAAAATTCCCGGAAACATTAGATTTTAATTTTGCCTTCTTTCTGATCCATTCCGCACATTCCCTGGCAATTGCCTTCTGCGTCAGTTCATTGCGCAACTTGATTTCAAATTCAGAACCATAGAGGCACTGTTCACGCGAGATACGAGGAATGTAAAATTCCCGTTTTTCTTTTGGCGCATTTTCTGTTGTAAATGTTGGCGAGGTAAAAATAAAACGGAGTTCGGCTATATCTTCCAGTTGCTTTTTCAGTTCCTGATACGCATAGATAGAAAAACAGGCCGCCGCAATGGAAATCTTGCTGCCAGCTTTCATTTCTTTTTGGAGATCGTCTTTGACGAACTCTGTTATGTTATCGAACACCTGCATTTTTTAGCGCCTCAGTGCCTGTTATGAATCATAGGAAAAGTACCTGGGACTATATCTCACAGTTATTCCTTCCCATTCTTTTGTTCTTCATTCGGCAGGATATCCATAATGTCGCCAATATTGCAGTTCAACGCATGGCATATTTTGGCTAGAATGTCCGTGCCGATATTCTCTCCGCGGTTGAGCTTGGCGATGGATGCCCAGCTGACGCCTGCGGCTTTTTGCAGGGACGACTTATTCATATCCTTGTCTATTAGTAACTTCCATAGCTTTTTATAGCTGATAGCCATTCGTGCCCCGTTTGCATTGTAATGTTTCAAAACCAAATTCTACCATACAGTATCATCCGAAAATGCGGTTTGCAAATAAAAAAACTTCGCAAATCGAAAGAAAAATCTATCCATCAACAAGAAAACTAATACGATTTTGTGAATTGAAATAAAAAAAGGCCGACTATTTTTTGATCCCGGTCGGCCGGCGGGATTCCCTCGG
>Ga0183101_1000397_pt2 | contig 18841 bp, 16 predicted proteins | sample Biomet3_FD_127790 | JGI IMG/M metagenome (GOLD analysis project Ga0183101, IMG submission 127790) | Microbial communities from bioreactor (seeded with sewage sludge) at LBNL, California, USA - Biofuel metagenome 3 | ecosystem: Engineered > Bioreactor > Anaerobic > Unclassified ...
GGGTCATATGGGGAGTGGGGGGTATGGTATGTGAAAAAAGTTTCCCGCTCACATTACACATTACCCCTATTCAAACTAATTATATAAATAGCTATGCATTCTATTCAATATATTATAATAAAAATGTTATATTAAAGTTGAAATCAGGAATTAACAAGCAGATTTGATTTTTCTTATGATATAACTATGTAATGGATATAAAAACTCTTCCAAGGACTGAAGGAAACTTTAAAAATTGGCGTATGACGTTTTAACCTTTTAGACACTGTTTCTCGAAAGCTACTATGGGCATTTTAACCTTTGGGAAACGCTTTCTTGAAAGCTACTACGGACAAGAAACTACAGACAAGAAACTATAATATCTGGTTAAGGGTTTTAGTGCTATGAACCTTCACAGGCTTTTGATTTACGGAGCAGCTTTTACTATAATGGGACTCTCGAATGCTGTTATCCCTATCCTTCCGGAGCTTGCGAACCTGAGTAATAATTCCTCTGGTGGGTTCGCCTTAAGCCTGCTATTTTCCGCTTACTTTCTCGGAGCCCTGGGAACAATGCTACCTTTTGGGATTCTTGCGGACAGGTTCGGCAATATTAAGTTCATAGCACTGGGTATCATTCTTACGGTAATTTCAGGGTTGACAATTCTACTTTCCGAAAACCTCTGGATTCTTGTGATTGCAAGGTTTATAGAAGGTTCTGCCTGCGGAGCCTTTTTACCGGCTTCCTTTGCCATATTATCCAAGCTCAATAATCCAGGACGCTATCTAGGAGAGCTGACTTTTCTTTTCAATGCTGGCCTGGCTACAGGGGCATTTCTCTCGGGGTTGCTGGCAGACACCTACCTGAAAGGAGCGATCCTGATCTTTACAGTCCTTACTTTCCTTTTGACCACGTACCTGTTTTCAAGGTACAGAGGACTGGCTGACCCTGACAGTTCAGAGAAAGCAGGTCCATTGAAAAGCTTCGATCTTTTAAGAAAGCCTTACAAAGAAACTAAGAACCTCCTCAGCCGCAGCAATATTGGGCTCTGGCTCAGTTCTTTCCTGCTTAACGGAGCCATCGGAGTGCTTGTAGCCTATTATCCTGACTACAGCCTGGGCACTATAACAAAAGCTCAACTTGGGATCTCGATTTCCAGCCTTTATGTCTGTGCAATGATTACCTCTCTGTTTGGAGGGCATTTCAAAGTAAAGGAAAAAACCTTAATACGAATTGGACTGGGCTTTTCAGCCCTTGGTGCTCTCTCTGCAATAAAATATCCCTTGCTGGGATTTTCAAGCCTTGGAGGAGGGTCAGGAGTTGCAACTGTAGGTTTTGCCCTCGCTGTTGCCAGAATGACTACTAATAGAGGTCTTGCAATGGGGCTTTTCAACACAACTATATATGCAGGGCTTTCTTTTGCCCCAATTATTGCAGGAATTTTTATAGATTTTGTGAGTTTTGAAAAGCTGTTTATAGCAAACGGGTGCATCCTTGCAGTTGGTATCATATTGAAGAATTAAAGATTCCTCTGAGAGAGGTATTTAACCAGGTTTTACCTCAATAAGTTTCCTTTGATTGAACAGCAGAGGATATTGCGTAAGATATATTGCGTAAGATATTTATTCCACGGAATTTTCTGATATTCAGGAAGAGGTTTTAGAAATAAGAGTACTCTTTAGAAACAGTAACCGTTTTTAAAATAAAATTACTTTTAAGAATAATAGTAGCTCTCAAGATAAGAGTAATTTTTAAAAGTAAACGGTTTTAGAAACCAGGGAATAATAAGCATTGAGTAAAATATCAGCCTAAGGCTGAGTACATATAATCGGAAAATCTATGAACCTCAAAAAACTAACACTTTATTCTTCAGTTTTTGCGCTCCAGGGACTCTCAAACGCGGTAATCCCTATTCTTCCGGAACTTGCTGGAGGAGATAGCGGAAGTATTGCGGTTTCAAGCCTTATCTTTTCCGGATACTTTATGGGGGCTTTTATTTCTCTTGTGCCCCTAGGAATTCTGGCAGACAGGATTGGGAACCTGAAGGTAATCAGATTTGGGATGCTTCTTACTGCTTTAGCAGGTTTTGTTATTACATTTTCGGACATTCCATTGATTCTTGGGATTTTCAGGTTCCTGGAAGGAGTAGGGTGCGGGGCTTTTTTTCCTGCAGCTTTTTCCATACTTGCAGAATGGGAAGACAGCCAGCAAAGCCTTGGGGAGTTTAACTTCCTGTTAAATGCTGGGCTAGCTGCAGGCGTTTTCTTTTCAGGAATGCTTGCCGGAGTTGGAATTAAAACCGCAATAGCTAGCTTCACCTTCCTTGCAGGGCTTTCCTGCATTCTTCTTCTCTCGAAAGCCGGAGAGCTGCTTTCTCCGAACAGATACGGAAAAGAATTTACGCACTCAGAAAGCAAAAGTCCTGCAAAAAGTCAGCAAGATACCTCTTTGCTTCCCGAATTAAAAAGTTACCTGGTAAAGGCCAGGAAAACCATGTTTCAAACCGATTTGGGAAAGATCTGGGGAATTTCGGTACTTCTTTATGGAACCACAGGTCTGTTAAATGCGAACTATGCGGATTACAGTGCTAGCTTTCTGTCAAAACCCGAACTCGGGCTGGCAATTTCAGTTTCTTATCTGGCTGCAATGATTAGTTCCCTGATTGCAGGCAGGGCAGATCTCAATTATAAAAATATAGTAAGGACAGGAATAATCCTTGCAGCAGCAGGTATCTTTCTTTCGGTGAAACTGCCTTTACTGGCTTTCTTCTTTATAGGAGCAGGAGGAGGAGCCGCAGTCGTAGGGCTTATTACGGCGGTTTCCAGAATCAACTCAAGCGGCTTTGCAATGGGACTTTTCAATACCGGCATTTATGCAGGGCTCGGGATGGGCCCGATTCTTGGGAGCTTCTTCCTTGGGCCTTTAGGTTATGAGACCCTATTTTTTGGAAGTGCCGTTGCGCTGCTTTCAGTGTTCTTTGTAAAACTTGAGTAAAAATACCCTAAAATTCCTGAACAAACACTCTGAATATAAACGCGAAAATATGACAGAAATCTACTTCAGATAACTCCAGAGCTCCACATAAGTTTTAAAAAGCACAAAAACCCTATGCTATAAATAAAATATAACATTTGAAAATCCGGTGATTAATTGAAAGTAAAGTCAAGAGTCCAGCTAAGGAAGAATATCAAGAACAAAATGTTGAAAGATCTTGTGTCCACTTTCGGCGAAGAGCTGTCATATCTGGAAGACAAAACCCTGGAAAAAATTACCCTTGAGGAATACGCCGTTATTCTGGTGGATGGCAAGCCTTTGCTTTTTGAAATAGAAGGACATCTTTTTCCTACCGTCCGCGGAGCTCTTGAGATGGAACTTCAAAAGCGTGTTGTAACCGTGGATAAAGGAGCTATACGTTTTGTTTCAAACGGCGCGGATATCATGGCTCCTGGAGTTGTAGCAGCTGACCCCGAAATAAAAGAAGAAGATCTCGTAATCATAGTGGAAGAGACTCATCAAAAACCTCTTGCAATTGGAAAAGCTATTATGGGAGGGTCGGAAATGGTCGAAGCTACTTCAGGTAAAGCCATAAAGTCTATAACCCATGTCGGAGACAAACTCTGGAATACGGAATTCTGATAGTTCCCATAAAATATACTTTCATTGAACGAAACCTGTGGGCAGGAAACGTGAACTCTCTGAAATTGAATGAAAATCCGGATCAGCTTTATAATAGCAAAATTAATTAATATAGATTTCAATATAGGACAGTGCGATTCGAATTTTAAAAAATATAATAGGTGCGCATAAATGGCAAAACTCATCGACAAGCTCCTTGGCAGCAATGTAAAAAGTCCAACCAGTCCCGAGGATTACACCGAGATTGATCTCAGCAAATATGAAGAAGTTCTCGAGGACGAGCCTGCAGAAACTTATGTGAAGATCGCAGAAGTCTCGAATATCAACCAGGTATCCCAGCTCAAGCAGGAAATTTATAACGGAAATATCTTGATTGTAGATATTTCAAACATCAGAGGCGATGACCTGCTCAGAGATAGAGTTTTAAAAGAGCTGAAAGACGTTATTATCGATGTCCATGGGGATATTGCAGGGGTCAAAGGAAATACCGTAATTGTAACCCCTACAGGAATTAAAATCGACAGATCCAAGATTTCTGGTGGAAAATATTGAATCAAGATTTCTTAAAACAGGAAAGGTTTGAAACAAAAATCTGCTGCCCTCTATGCCATACAGATCTGGTGATGAACTGGCAGAGAGATAACATTCCCTATTTCGGGGAGATCATGCATATCAGTGCAAGATGCAAGTGCAGTTTCCGTTTTGCAGATACCATGATTCTCTCGATTAAGGAGCCCATGCGCTATGAGATGCCAGTTGAAACCAGTGAAGACCTGGATGCAAGGGTCATCCGTTCAACCTCAGGTACAATCCGCATCCCGGAAATGGGAGTTACCATCGAACCTGGATCAGTTTCGGAGTCATATGTAACGAATATTGAAGGCGTACTGCAACGGGTCCGGGATGTTCTTCTGACCGCGAGCAGGTGGGTACAGGGAGACAAAGAGAAATCCTCACGCAGCGAGGAGCTCCTTTGTATGCTTGAAGATGTGATTGAAGGCAAGAGAAAAATCACAGTCATAGTCGAAGATCCTCTTGGAAACAGTGCGATTATTTCAAAGAAGGTAAAGGCTACCAGACTCTCCGAAGAAGAAGCCGAGAAGCTAAACACCGGCATGGTCGTTTTCGATGTTAACAAATCCGAGCTCGTAAACGATGTCTCAGACAATGTTCAGCCCCTTGGAGATTAATTCTTTTTTCCGGTTTTTCACAGCCTGATAAATTCCGAGGGCATACTTCCAATATAGTTATTAACTTCTATTTCATAAAGGCAGGCATACTGATGGCCATGAAAGTAATTCCACATCAGGATGCCACATTCTCAAGGTTCCACCTCTCAAAATATTATTCACTCAAAATGTGACTTCCCGGAAGACCTTTTAGAATTTTCGGAGAGAACGAAAACCGGGTCGATGTAAAAAGTTATTTAATTAGTTTAATAAGTTGTTTGATCAATTTGAAAGTTTGTTTGGTCAACTTAAGAGTTTAAGAATTATTTCAGATTGCTATAATACGGTGAAGGTATGGCAGAAAGCGAAAAAGAAGCAGCACTCCCCCCAAAAGAGGAATTCAGCGAATGGTATAACGAACTCCTTTGGATGGCCGAAATAATGGATGTCCGTTATCCTGTAAAAGGATTATATGTCTGGTATCCTTTCGGCTTTGCAATCCGAAGAAACACCTATAATATTATAAGAGAGATTCTTGACAACAGTGGACACCAGGAAGCTCTCTTCCCTCTTCTTATTCCCGAAAATGAGTTCATGAAAGAAGCCGAGCATATTAAAGGCTTTGAAGATGAGGTATACTGGGTAACCCACGGTGGTAAAGATCCTCTTGATATCCCACTGGCCCTTCGCCCAACAAGTGAGACTGCCATTTATCCTATGTACAAAATGTGGGTCAGGTCTCATGCGGATTTCCCTATCAAAATCTATCAGATAGTTAATACCTTCCGTTACGAGACAAAACATACCCGTCCCTTGATAAGGCTTAGAGAGATTACTTCCTTTAAAGAGGCTCATACAGTCCATGCTACCTGGGAAGATGCGGAAGCTCAGGTTAAGGAAGCTATTGGACTCTATACTGAAATATACCGCAGGCTTGGAGTTCCTGTGCTTCGCTCAAGGAGACCTGATTGGGATAAATTCCCGGGCGCAGATTATACCGATGCTCTTGATGCAATTATGCCTGACGGAAGGACCCTTCAGATTGGTACTGTCCATCATTTGGGAGATAACTTTGCAAAGACCTTTGACATTAAGTATGAAACCCCTGACGGTGAACAGCGTTATGCCTATCAGACCTGTTACGGGATTTCCGAAAGGTCAATCGCAGCTACGATTTCCATTCATGGAGACGATAAAGGGCTTGTTTTGCCCCCGGAAATCGCGCCTGTACAGGTTGTAATTATCCCTATTATCTTCAAGAAAGGAGCCGAGGAGATACTCGCAGCCTGCAAGGATGTCAAGGAACGCCTGACTAAAGCCAGAGTCAGAGTCGAAATCGATGCAAGTGACCTTCGTCCCGGAGCAAAGTATTATAAGTGGGAAATGAAAGGTGTACCACTCAGGCTTGAAATCGGGCCCAGAGACCTTCAGAATAATGTCGCTGTAGCTGTCAGGAGAGATACCGGAGAAAAAGAACAGATCCCGCTCCCTGAGATAGAAGCTGGCGTGAGCTCAAATTTTGAGGCGATCCACGAAAACCTGTATCAAAAAGCGAAAGTCGAACTTGAAAACCGCATATTTGAATGTACTGAACTTGAAGAAGTAAAGGAAAAAATTCAGGATGGAGTTGCAACAATTCCCTGGTGCGGAAAGAGAGAATGCGGACTTGCTATGGAAGACGTTATCGGTGCAGGAATTCTTGGAATTCCTCTGGAGCAAAAAAGAGACAAAAAAGAAAAGTGCCCTATATGTGGGGAAGAAACCGAAACCCGTGTTTACGTGGCAAGAACATATTAAAACAAAAAATTGCTATGGCACAAGTGGAAAGCCGATTTAGCACAAATTGGAAAGCAAATTATTAAGTGCCTGCCCCGGCTTTCATCTTTCTCTTTTTATTCTATGCATGTTATTATTTGAGTCTTTACAACCTGAACCTGAAAGCAAACTATCAGGAATTAGTTATATATAAAAACTTACTCAATTGATCTTTAATAAAAGCTCAGTCAAGATCAAGGGACTGAACCTGAAAAGAATGAGAAATAAAGTAAACTTAACTTGAGTAATATTAAATTATATTTGTTTATGGATAAATATTAAATAGTAAGTTGAAGAATTCTCATTGGATTTCAGAAAGAATTAACACTTTTCAAAAATGCTTGCCTGCAAGCCTTTTAAAAAAAGGTTAAGCGAAAACGTCATTGTCGGCGTGATAAACTGGCACAGTGGTTTCCGCAAGCCTTTTCAAAAAGGGTTGAGTGAAAAAGCGTGGTCAAGCAACGCTTGCATAAAGGAGATATGATATGGCCTGGATCGAACCGGAAGTGACCAGAAAACCCAGAAAACCGATGTTTTTATGCGTGCTTTCCAATACCAAAACCGCACATATTCCCAAGCTTTCAGCTGCAGGAAAAACGGCTGAACTTACGGACTATACGCCTGCAGGAGATGCGGAACTTATGGAAACAGGAAATATTATCAGTGTACCCGTTCTACCCATGACTCCTCCTTATGACACTCCTACTCCTGCAATTATGACCCGTTCGGCATTGAAACTCACGAACGCTCCCTATAATTTCATAAATTCTGGCCTTATTGTAACTCCGGAAGTCCCATGCATTGACCTCAAGGCAAATCCCGGAGAAGATATCCGGGAACCAGTTGCAGTCAATGATGTACAGGGAATCTATGAGCGGGCAAAGTTCCTGGGCAGGAGACTCAAAAACCAGGTGGACCACGTAGTCATTGGAGAAAGCATTCCAGGCGGCACAACAACCGCAATGGGAGTCTTAATGGCGCTAGGATACAACGGAAATGTCAGCAGCAGTGCTGATGAAAATCCCCTTGAGCTGAAGAAACAGGTCATTGAAGAAGGCTTAAAAGCATCAGGCCTGACCTTTGGATGCCTGAAAGATGATCCCATGAAAGCTATTACCTGCATGGGAGATCCGATGATGCCAGCTGTTGTAGGTCTTGTTGCAGGTTTCCAAGACACTGACGTCAGTGTTGTGCTTGCTGGAGGGACCCAGATGGCAGCAGTGTATGCACTGATAAAACACCTGGGTTTCAATACGGAAAAGCTGGCAATTGCGACTACCCGGTATGTTGTGGAAGATAAATCCGCAAACTTTATTGAACTTACCAGAATACTTGGTGTACCCGCAGTCTACGTTGCAGACCCTGGTTTTGGAAAGTCCGAACTCAAAGGGCTTCACAGATATGAAACTGGTACGATCAAGGAGGGTGCAGGGGCTGGTGGCGCAATGTATCTTGCGAGCCTTTATGGAATCTCTCAGGATGAGTTCAGGTCCGAAGTAGAAAACGTTTGCAAACTGCTCAAAGCAGGACATTGAAAAAACCGCTTTTGACTGGTTTTACCGAAATTAATCTCCTTAAACAATCTTCTTAAATCAACTTTTTTCATTATTATTAGAATTATTTATTTTTGCAGGAAGTGCTGAAGAAATATATATGAAATTTTCAGTCAAAGAAGATTAATGATTTTTTCAAAAAACAAGATGTATAAAGCACAAAATGTATAAAGCTGTTTAAAAAACAATAATCAATATAAAAAGAAATGAAAAGTTATTATATCTCACAAAAATTAGTAATAATAGCTAAAAATTAGAAAAGAGAACTTGAGAGATATTGAAGCTCTTAAAAAACTAATTTTTCCAGCTTTTAAAACTAAACTCCTTTTTTCAGTTTAGGTCTTTATTACAGGTTCAGACGCCTTCATGAGGTTTGAAGGCGAAGATGCCATATCTATAGATGTCGGTTTCTGAATGTGGAAGATGTTTACTCCCCCTGATAAGTATGCTTCCGAAATCATACTTCCACAGTTTCGGCAATAATAGAAGACATTAGAACCCATGACTTGACGTTTTAATGTTGTATGGCATACGCTGCAAAACATAGAAATACTTTCATTTTTCATGCAGGGTCCTCATCCGTAAATCATGATAGAATCGAGCCTTGCGGTACCTACTTTTGTCCAGTACTTACAAACGCTACAGTACTCTATCTTTCCATCCGAACTCATTTTTAGTCTAGCATGGCACTTTGGACATATTTTTAGCCGTTTCGTAACTAATCCCCCTTGGATTTCCATTTTTAAACTGCAAGATCAGGCGGTCAAAAGCCCGGAGATCAAAAAGATATCCTGACAGTACGCAAAAGACCTGAAAGAATATCCATCAGTACTGGAAAAACTACTGCCCCTAACCTTGAAGTTACATTTAAAAGCCGTTTTTGACCTTTAACTGACAACGCATCAATTCCCCCGGACAGGACCTCAGATAAAGGCATTTTAAGCTAAACAATTGTGTTGCTTAAAAATCATACCTGTCCGACCTCGCTGCAAAATACTACAACAAGCTACCAAATATATTATTCCTGATAGGATATAAGTTTTGGCTCAAAATGAATTATTTTTTATATGATCAAGGGGAAAAAGGCTACCTTCTGGTAAGATTTCACTTCCTCAAAGATGTACTGTAAAATGAAGATCGAAGTAAATCCGAAAGCAGCGGCAGGTCTTATTGATAGGCACTCACGACAGGTATTAGACAAGTATTAAACAGCTATTAGATAGATATTTCAGTTTAACTCTACAGTTCGCTTATGCCGGATGTCAATTAACTGACATCAGTTTAATAGGCATCAGCTAAGTTACAGTAATTATATCAATATCGACGTAACGGGTGAAGTATACTTGCGTTAATCTAGCAGGTGTTAGACAATATCTAGTGAGCAGTATTAGTTAAATATTATATTTAGCAGGAATTAAATAAATACATTTGTTAACGGTTGCAAATAGTAAAAAAGAAAAAATGTATAAATGAAAAAATAATAGGGATATATTGAATATTATTGAATATTATTGAATATTATTGAATATTATTGAATATTATTGAATATTATTGAATATGATCCAAATGAACGGACTGGAAGACAATATTTCTAACCAGATGATACTATTCTGAGTTAACAAACACCTGCTTCATCAGATTTCTCAGCGCATAAATGGTTGTGGAAACTTCTCAAAGCGAAATATATAAATAATATTATCGCTTTAGGAATGTTCGCGATGAGGTAGGTAAAACGACCACATCCGATTGTATGAGCCGCTTTAACTCAGTTGGTAGAGTGTCTGGCTGTTAACCAGAATGTCGTAGGTTCGAGCCCTGCAAGCGGCGTAAAATTTTTGCATTTCTTATTTCTTACACTATTCTTTCCAGAATAGACACAACATATGCAAAAACTTTATTATTTAAGCCATACTATAAACTACTAATAACATCATAGAATCAATAAGGGCCTGTAGCTCAGTCAGGTTAGAGCGCTCGGCTCATAACCGAGCGGTCACCGGTTCAAATCCGGTCAGGCCCATAAATTATATATCCAAAGAATCTCTTGTATAAGAAGGTTCGAGGGTAAAATAATAAATTTTCTATCGAAAAGCCGCTTTAACTCAGTTGGTAGAGTGTCTGGCTGTTAACCAGAATGTCGTAGGTTCGAGCCCTGCAAGCGGCGTAAATTTTATTTTGGATTTGTAGAAATCCTCTCTAAACTCGTTTCCATTAGCTTCATTTAAACCTCGGAACTTGATGCCACATTCTATTTCAAAATATTAGGTATAGCATAAATGGGAAGAGTTCTACAGAGCCAATTTTTTAAATATTTTTATATTACTCCTTAATTAGATAGTTGATCACTTTGGAACTTAAAGCCCGAATAATAAAAATCATAGGTGTTAATATCCCAAGTAGAGTGAAAAAAAGAGCGATTTTAAAATAATTATATTTTCTGGAAGTTATTCGAGAATTTATAATGATTTCATTAGCATACTCTAATTCTAAATCATAATATTCTCCTTCTTCTTTACTACAGGATTTACGTAATTTAGCTAGATAGAATTCTGGAGTATAATCTTTGATATGACCATAAAATAAGACACTATCTCCTGGTTCTGAATTTGTTAAAAAGAAGTCACCAATTTTTTTTCTAAAAACATCTTCATTTAGCGTTTGAGGCCAAAAAGAATATAAGGCTATACATAATCCAAGACCGTTGCATATTATAAAAGAATAAAGATAATATAAAATATACTTTGGAATAGGAACATCGTTCTGAGTTAAAGTAGCAGCTGTACCAAAAATTGAAACTATATTTAGAGCTATAAGCGCAGCGTTTTTTTCTTCTGCAAATTTTAACCAATCGTTTACGTTTGAAAAAATATCCTTAAGAGTTTCTTTCATTATTCTAACCTCTCTTTCTTCTATCTAATACAATTATGACTTTTTTAAAGGCAGTGTACCGAATTTTCTGTAAATTCAAAGTCAATTTTTTGTATACTGAGTAGAACACACTGCCAAAGAGTAACGGTAAGATAAAATAGATATATTGTATCCTCTTTAAATTGTATGGGTAAAAGTAAATTTCATGTATTTACTGAAAATTTAAAAATTTAATTAAGTTTGAGAAACAACCTCAAGCGAGGTATTCGATGTTATAACTGTATGATAAAATTGTTATACAATTTTTGAGTTGGAAAATTCTTCATTGAATTTGAAGAAGGTACGATATATTTAACTATATAACAGATAATATTATTTCATGAATAAATCAAAACTTTTACAAAACTTTGTAGACAATAACGCGAAAGCTTACATGCAAGTTGTACTTGTAGATATAGTAAATTTTTCGAAAAGATCAACAATTACCCAGATAGAAATATTAGATAACTTTTCAAAATTGATAACAACAGCTATAAATAAAGTTGAAGCAAAAAATTTAGTAGATATAAAAAAATTAAAATATGATTTCTCAAGTGATATAATCAAAATACCTACAGGAGACGGAATCTTAATAGCAATGCCGTTTCAAAGTTTGCGTTCACCACACTTGGACTTCGCGATAGAATTATTAACGGCAATACAAATTATGAAAGATGAAAAACCATGCCCACGCCAAAATACAAAAGGACATCACATGGATGAAAATGGCTTTTGTACTTGTGGAAATTATTTCGATGTTAGAATAGGAATAAACGAAGGCCAAGCAATAGTATATAAAGATTTAAACGGTAACTTCAATGTTGCTGGAGATATAATAAACAATACTGAAAGAATTATGTCTCCAGGGGACGCTAAAACTATTTTGATGGGTAATGAGGTATATAAAACCCTTATGCAGTATAAACCTCATATGTTGGAAGATATAAGTCAGGAGATAAAAATTACTGATAAACATGGTAACACATTATTAGTGCATCAATATCGGCCGAAAAATATGAAATGTATTAATTATATTATACCCGATAAGATCCAAAAAGAAGATAAAATGTATCAAATGGAAGAAAAATATCAAGAATTAGATACAAAATATAAAGAGACTGTAGATATCTATCAAAGTCTGATTATGGCTGGAATGATTCATGGAGACTCAGTTTTTGGAACAAGAATCAGTCACTTCTTTTTGGAGAAAAAAATTCTAGCTAAGAGAACAATTGACATTATTATTAATGACCTAATCAAAAATAATAATAAAAAGGTTTGTCTTTTAATAGATTCCGGCACAACTACATATCATCTCTTTACTGAAATTTGTGAAAGAATCAAAGAATATCAAAAATATAATAGTGAAATTAATTCTTGGATAGAACGTATATTTATAATTTCAAACAACTTACCTGGCATTCAGTTTCTAATGAAAAATTGTAGAAAAGGATGCGGCGAATACTCCGATCTACTTATAAAGTGTTTACTCATTCCTGGTAAACCTCTTCCTGTATATGCCGCTGTCGTTGGTAAAGAGGCAACTGAGTTCTTATATGGTCAGCGTTTCACTGAATGTATAAAAAAAGAGTTGAAATTAGAAGATGACAAAGGTTATGAAATAATAGCCATCATGTCTGCTAACTATATGGTTAGACACCCAACTGTTATCGATAATAAAATATTATTTTGTCCAGCAGCAAGAGGAGGAGAAGAAGGAGGACATTTTGAAATTAAGGAAGCATTTGCTAAGTTGAGTAATAAAATATACTTAATCTCTCCATTAACAAAGTTCTCTTTTGCCACGTGCAATTCTCTTAATAAGATAAATGATCTCGATATTAATGAACTAGAGGATATAGAGAAAACAAGAGCATCTCCTGATCGAGTAAGGTATCGTGAAGTTTTATTAACGGAAAGTGAATTAATCGAAAAATGTAATTTTATTTTGACTAATAGAAAAGAAAATGATCATTTTGGTAAGTTTGCTAAAGAGCTTGCAGATATATTGAATACGTCATATCCTGGAAGAATAGAAATCGTAGATTACAATATTGAAGCATGGATTCCTAATGGATTGAGTAAACTCGAACGCGATAATATTGCATTGGCGATGGAGATTCCTCATGAAAAAATGAAAAGTGCGTATTCTAACTATAAAAATAGTCATAATTGTTTCATATGGGATAAAAAGTGGATAGACTACGACAAGGACGAAACTATCGTAAACGAAAATAAAAATTGATATATCATTGTACAATCAATTGATTGTTATTCCCTCTAATCCTTTTTCGAAATCATACTCAAAAAGAACAGTCATCTATATCCTATCAAATAACCCTGATCGTTGACACTCCTGAAATTGAACATGGATGGTTCTTGGTGCTCTAATAATATCTAGCAATCCTTTCCATTGGTCGCCCACAATTTGATTGTCGTATCAGATTAAATTCAATCAAAGTTGAGCTGGCGCACCCCGCTGCAAGCAGGCTGTCCGACAATTATTGGTAGTAATAAAAAATATTAAAAAGAAAGCAAATAAGGCCTTTAAATCAAAAAAGAAGAAATTCTTTTATTACCGAGGGTAATTGTCGGACAGCCTCCAAGCAACGGGGTATGTTCGCGCCACCGCTCGAAATTCCGTTAAAGGAAATAATAACCCTAAACAATTTATAACCCGTGTAAATATGAGTTAATTTGACAATGTCAAGTTAAATTATTCTGAGCTTTTGCAAAACTTTATAATTAAAAAGATTGTTATAAACTGAACATGCTGTATATCATCTTTTATTTACTCATTATTGCTAGTTAAAATATATAAAACCAGTAGAATATTCAGAGACGGATTAATACTTTGTGGTTGAATTGCAAAATCAGTGGTGTAATATTGAGCTGTTAGAAATATTCTTTTCATACCATAGAATGGTTTCAATATTCTAAACTATGCAATTTATATCACTAAGTAAATGATTTGAACTTGTGTTAATAATTGAGTCAGTAATAGCAGATAATTAAGTATTGTAGGAGAGTACTTCCCTTGTCACTCATGACGTTAATAAGTAGTTTAAAAAAGACAGAAAACTTGAAAATTTCTTCGGGCATCCTGGAAGTGATGCAAGAAGTGTATGCAAAGAATTATAATGAAATTACAAAAGGGTCAAGCTGTATATTGTTTGCCAGTAACCAGAATGATGAATATATAAAAGCTAAATTTCATAGGAAGAGTATTCTCGAAAAAAGTGTTAACCTAACTCATCTGTTTGAAATAACTGCTTGCTCAAAATGTGAAAAGTGGAATGGGGGAATTATTTAAATGGTTCAAATTAATAAGGATGATGTAATAGTACCTTTAGATGTTCCAAAGTCGAAGCGCGAAATATATATTCAAAATTACATGGAAATAACACGTGGTAGCGGCAGGCTAATGCTTTTTGCAGGCGACCAGAAGGTAGAGCATCTCAACGATGATTTTTACGGAGAAGGAGTACCTGAGGACGATGCTGATCCCGAACATCTTTTCAGGATAGCATCCCAGGCAAAAATTGGAGTTTTTGCAACCCAGCTTGGGCTTATCGCCCGCTACGGCATGGATTATGGGGACGTGCCATATCTTGTAAAAGTAAATTCCAAAACCAATCTTGTTGAGACCACACAGGCTGATCCTTTTAGCAACCTCTGGTATGATGTTGACCAGGTCGTTGAGTTTAAGGAAAACAGCGGGTTCAATATCCTTGGCGTAGGATATACAATATATCTTGGCAGCGAATTCGAAGCTGAAATGCTTGTTCAGGCCGCTCAAGTAATTTACGATGCTCACCAGCATGGGATGTTATCCGTGCTCTGGATTTACCCACGCGGTGAAGCTGTAAAAGATGAAAAAGATCCACACCTTATTGCGGGAGCAACAGGAGTCGGAGCCTGCCTTGGTACGGACTTTGTAAAGGTCAATTACCCGAAAAAAGAAGGAGCAAAGTCTGCCGAGATCTTTAAGGAAGCTATCAAAGCCGCAGGACGTACTAAAGTTGTTTGTGCAGGTGGTACGAGCGACGAAGCTGAAGCTTTCCTGAAAAAGCTCTATGACCAGATCCACATTTCCGGAGCGCAGGGAAATGCAACCGGAAGAAACATCCACCAGAAGCCTCTTGATGAGGCTGTCCGCATGTGTAATGCTGTTTATGCAATAACGGTTGAAAACGCAAGCGTTGAAGATGCCCTTAAGATCTATAAAGGCAAATAACAAAGTTGTAGAAAAGACCGCAGAAAAAACTGCAGCACATCCGATACGAATTCTAAAGGCGGCATTGATGGCATTGATAATAGATTGAGCATTAAAGCTCGTGAAAATATGCAAATTCTGGGTCATAAAACAAAGATCGTCTGCACAATAGGCCCTGCTTCTTCTTCCGAGGAAATGATCAGGAAACTTGTGCTTGCTGGCATGAACGTGGCGAGGATCAATTTTTCCCACGGGAGCTTCGAAAGCCATGGTGAAGTAATCCGGAGAGTCCGCAAGGTTGCAGAGGAGCTTGACAGGACAATTGCGATTCTCGCCGACCTGCCAGGCCCTAAGATCCGTATAGGCGAACTGGAAAAAGAACCGATCATGCTCCATAAAGGAAACTCTGTGACTCTGACGGTTGCCGAAAATACCGGAAATGAGACACGCATTCCTGTAAGCTACAAGCAACTTCCGGAAAGCGTGGTTCCAGGGAGCCTTATTTACTTAAGTGACGGGTTTATCCAGCTTCGCTGCCTGGAAATTTCGGGAAAAGATGTGCGTTGTGAGGTTCTTGTCGGAGGGCAGCTCTATTCTCATAAAGGGCTAAATCTACCAGGAGCAAAGATCTTGGTTGATCCCATAACGGGAAAGGATCTTAATATTCTTGAGTTTGCCCTCAATGAAGGGATCGACACTTTTAGCATTTCTTTCATAGAAAGTGCGGAAGATATTCGTAAGGTCCGGAATTTTGCTGCAGCTAGAGGAAAGTCTGTATATATTGTTGCTAAAATCGAACGCAGGCAGGCTGTAGAGAATATTCAGGAAATTCTAAAAGAAACCGATGCTCTTATGATTGCCAGAGGAGACCTTGGTGTCGAAATTCCTATCCAGGAAATTCCTTCAGTCCAGAAGGAACTTATCCATAGTGCAAAACTTCTTGGAATTCCAGTAATTACAGCCACTCAAATGCTGGCTTCAATGACTGATAATATAAGGCCTACCCGTGCAGAGGCAACCGATGTTGCCAACGCAATCCTTGACGGCACGGATGCGATCATGCTTTCTGAAGAGACAGCAGTTGGTAATTATCCTGTGGAAGCTGTTGAAATGATGGCAAAAATTGCAAAAACCACAGAAGACTGGCGTTCAAGGACAAAATGGGGACTTGATACTATTATCAAGGGCATAACGGCAAGAGAGATGTCAGTGGATGAGGTAATAACCCTCCAAGTGCATGAAGCCCTGCAAAAACTGCCGGTTGCAGCCGTACTGACTCCAACTCGAAGCGGAGCAACACCCCGCAGGATTTCACGCTTCAAGCCTGATACCTGGATCCTTGCTTTCAGCCGCGTCCCGAGAACCTGCGGCTTTCTCTCTTTATCCTATGGTGTTTATCCTGTTGCTGTAAAAGAAAATATTGAAAGCTGGGAAAAAGAGACTACTGAGAAAGCAAAAGAACTCGGATTTGTAAAAAGTGGAGACATTGTTATTTTCACCCAGGGCCCGTCTTCAGGAAAACCCGGAGGCACAAATATGCTTAAAATCCTCACTCTTGAGTGAAAAAAGCGGTATATCCATTTGTGGTAAGCAACTCCAATTTAAACCCAATCTATATGAGATCCAGTACTCGGTTTTATGAGAAAAATATCAGAAAAAGTTCTTATCTCAACAAATCTCAAACCAGTATATTTAAGCCGATATGTTTAGATATCAAGTGTGTGATTTTTACTGTCAGAATGTTTAAGCCGATATATTTAGATATCAGGGCGTGATTTCTACTGCCAAATTAAGGCAATATGCTTAGATCTCAGGTGCATGATCTCTACTGTCAGAAAAATTAACTTTATGTGATGAGGTTTCATTTATGAAACAAAAGAACCCAGCAACAAAAAACCAGAGATATCTGGCTGTTTTTTTGGCATTAACAATGCTTTTGTCAGCCGGTGCGATCTTCTTTTCAGGTAACTCAAATAAAGATAAGAGTGATAATAATTCTTCTTCCGGAAATATAGAGGAAAATAATACGATCGCTTTTTCTCAAATTCCTGGCAGACAGGTCCACCATGAATTCAACTCCATTGCCGACGGGTTAAACATGTCCCCTAAAGGGGTAGTAAGTGCATCATACGTAGACCTGCAGAAAACGACAGGAACTCCATTTGAACAGGTCTTTGGGAATAAAACAATGATGTACTCTCTATATGGGGTAGACGTAACCAAACGTTATGGAGCACGTTATGCTGATGGTGAAGGGTTCGAACTCCACCAGATTCCGGAACGGAAAATGTTAATGCCCTGGGGAGCAGTTCAGTACGATAACTACAGCCTCCTTGCAAGGACAAACAATACCTATGACATTTGGAATGTAGCCGGAAGCCCTGTGATCCTTGGATCTCGCCAGAGCGTGCAAGATGTGATTGACGTGCTGGAAGGAAATGCAACTGCTTCAACCGAATACAATAGCCTCCTGAGCCAGGCTAATCCTGAAGGAAGCCTCTACCAGGAATTGGCCACGAAGACAAATAATTCCACTATGCCGGCCGATCAGATCTACATGGATCTCAAGAAACTGGATGACGGCAGTTACAGTCAGACGTCCCTTTACCTTAATCCCGAATCCAACTTCACTGAAAAGATTAAGGCCCTTCAGGCAAACTCCACCGAACGCGGAGTAACCTATAACGTAACTACCTCAGGAAACATTACCAAAATGATGATTACTTCCGACTTTAGAAGCTTACTTAATGAAACAGAGATGCTTTCACAGTAAGCTCCTAAATTTTTTCTTTTTTAAATGCCCTTAATTTCAAATATTCTGATTCTCAATACTATTTCCGATGCCTGACCCTGTTTATGTTTCAATTTTGCATCCCTAATTTTTCGATTTGACATCCTAATGTTTGATTTGACATCCTTCTTTTATTTCATGCAATATTATTTTTATTTCCTATTTTGATTTAATTTTCTTTTTGCCACTCCAGCTAAAAGAAGAATCATCTATTTCTACCTGTCAGACCAATCTTCTAAATAGGGAGTGATACTATTGGGATTTCTAGACAGCTTATTCAAAAAGAAAATTGAAGGCAAGACCGCAGAAGAGTGGTACAGGCTTGCAACCAGCGAAACCGACCCCGAAAAAAAGATTGAGTATTTTGATAAAGTTCTAAAGTTGAAACCTGATTTTGCAGGAGTCTGGAACCTCAGAGGGCTTGAATATGTAATACTCCGACGGTACGAAGAAGCCATTGCTTCGTTTGACAAAGCCCTTGAGATCCGACCTGTCTATCCGGAAGCAAGGTACAATAAAGAAGATGCAGAAACCGAATTAAGAAAGATGAAGGCAGCCAAAGCAAGAGCCGGAGAGAGGGGAAGAGAAACAATTACAGAAGAGAATGAAACGTAAAAGAAGAGGCCAAAACACGTTCTTTTCGATCAACCGTTGACCCGCAACCGTTGACCCGCAACCGTTGACCCGCAACCGTTGACCCGCCACCCCTTCTCCGGGTGACGCCCGCTGCGGGGGGTTGGGGGCAGGGGCTGCAACATTTATATCTCTCGCTCTT
>Ga0183101_1001698_pt1 | contig 18786 bp, 29 predicted proteins | sample Biomet3_FD_127790 | JGI IMG/M metagenome (GOLD analysis project Ga0183101, IMG submission 127790) | Microbial communities from bioreactor (seeded with sewage sludge) at LBNL, California, USA - Biofuel metagenome 3 | ecosystem: Engineered > Bioreactor > Anaerobic > Unclassified ...
TATATTATATATACAAATCAATAATCTACAACAAAAAAAAGCCAGAGTAAACTCTGACTATCTTTATTAGAACGGTATTAATCCATTCTTAATACATTTATCATAGTTATAGCAATTACCACAGTTAGGAAGAAATCTTTCCTTATCTATCGCTAAATATTGAGGACACCAATCCTTATCACATTTATTGCACATATAAGAAATTTCACTTACTTTTCTATGGTCTGTACTTTTACATCTTGGGCAAGTAGTTTCTCCCTCTGTTTCAAACATTAAGTTGATACTCTCAGTTTGTTTAGGATTTCCTATTGCGACCTGAGCTAAGTTAATTGCTCCTTCTAATGTGTCTGCACCTGCAATAAATAGTCCTGCATGACAGAACACAGAGCCTTTAACTCCTGTAACATCTTCAAGCTCTTTATCCCTTAATCCCCTCCAACTTTCAGGAAGGTCTTTGCGGTTCTCATATGACTGATACACTTTTTCAACTGTCTGAACCATATAAGTACCTGAATTAGTAGGATAAACTACATATAGAACATCTTTATCTAATTCTATAATAGGTTCTTGCCAAGCCAAATACCTGTCCAAAACTAATATCTGAGGTGTATCTTTCTTTTTAAGCTCTTCTGTTACAATAGTCTTCAAGTCTATATACTCTATAGCCTTTTTGATTTCAAGTTTAAGTTGTACTTTTGCGAGTTCTAATGCTTTTGAAAAAGCTTCATCTCTGTCTTCATACAACATATTGTAGTCATAAATTATAGAGTAATAAGTCTTTATTTGATATTCAGACTGATAAATCTTCTGACCATTATCTTCTGCACAAATACCTATTATGAAAAGGTCATCTACTCTTTGTACAGCACTTTTAACCTGTTCATCTGTGAAATGAGGAGCATATTTTCTAATAACTACTTCTCCAAGGTCTCTCCATAAAAGACCTACAGCAGAATAAAATATACCATTTGTTCTCTTTTCACGTATTGGCTTGTGATGGTCATAAGGTTCATTTTCTCCTCCAACATCAAATAATAAATCACATGTCGCAAGAACATCTTTATCTCTTGACCTGATCAGTTCAAGTTTAATATCCTCTTTTAGAATTACGGTTTCTAAAGCTTCATCTATTACTGCTTTACCAGTAACTTCGTCACCGTGAATTTCATCGCTATGTGTACCTATTCTCTTAGCATTTAATAACCTTTGTAATAACATAATATTACCGCCTTTCAAAATAAAATTAACAAATTTCCCTGTTTTCTTTAATTAATATGTTTTATTATATACATCTCAATAGCGTTCCATTAAAAAGCAAAAAGACTAAAGAGCGGATACTCCTTAGTCTAATATTGCTAAACTGGTGATTTTAAAAAATATTATTTATTTCAAAATCATCACCGTCTATCTCGTAATTTATTTCCCACTTTACAACTGACCTATCATCTTCAATTACATCTATTAGAAATAATGTTGTTTCTGGTAGAGGGTATTGTGTTATTTGAATTTCTTTATCTGGATAAAAGTATTTAAAATGTTTTTTCATCAAATCTGAAAAATCTTCAATTTTGCCTCTTATCCCAATAAGATGAAGCTCTATCTCTTCTTTCACTATTGGAGGTATTTCATCTACATTGTCAGATAGCTTCCTTGCCATTTCAACCTCAAATTGATATAAAACTCTCTCCTTCTCCTCATTACTCTTAAAATTTAATAAATCACCTACTATTAATCTACCTAACTTAACCATTTCTCTGTTTTGCATAAAACATTTCTCCCTTCAAATTTAAAATTAATAAATTTACCTGTTTTCTTTAATATGTTTTATTATATACATCTCCATATCGTTCCATTAAAAAGCAAAAAGACTAAGGAACAGGCACTCCTTAGTCTACTATTGCTAAACAGGTAATTAAAAAATTTTATTTTAAAAGGATTTGGTTTATGTATTTATTATATAACCTGGTTAACTAAAAGGAAAGAACCATATAGTCAATTTCGGTAGTTTTCCATACACCATTGTCTACAGAAAAATTAATTTTCATATCGTTCCATTAAAAAGCAAAAAGACTAAGGAACGGGTACTCCTTAGTCTACTATTGCTAAACAGGTAATTTAAAAAATTTTATTATTAAAGGATTTGGTTTATGTATTTATTATATATCCTGATTAACTAAAAGGAAAGAACCATATAGTCAAAATCGGGCTTTTCCATTACACCATAGTCTATAGATTAATTTATTATATAGTTCCCTTCATCTTATATAATATAGTATTAAAATAAGTAAGGAGCAAATCAGATGAAATACATAAAGAATGTACTACTAATCATAATAACATCCCTTCTAACTTCTATAATAATTTTTAATTTCGGCTACAATACCTTGTTTGTTGATATTAAGATTTACAATATCCAAACTGTTATAATAAGTTGCTTTATATCAACTTTAATAATTTCATATAGAAAAAGTATTAAATCTCGGTCATATATTATAGGGGTTCTGTTCCTGGTCGCTTTATCTGCCTTTACAACAATGACATATAATATATCTGTTTACAATTTTGTGGGCAAGGATTATGAGTTTATACAAGACCCTGACGAAATTAAACCGATATATATATCCATGTTAGAATACTATGCACATAAAGGTAAAGATGTTTATTCAAAGCAACTTGGTATGTCAGTTTTAAGACATATAGCTTTAACCCAAAATGATAAGGTTCAAATCCATAATGGTTCAACCCTCTCTGATTGTAAAGCAATAACTTTTTTTGATGATATAAGTCCTAACGATTATATTGTTTATGAACTCTATTCAAGTAATCGGGGCTTTACAATACCAATTGGGTTCTCTCTATTTGATAAAGTAAATAAGAAATTCGTAAAATCTATAAAGACTTCGGATATTGAAAATTTAATAACTTCATTTGAAGATACTAAATCGTCCAAGTTAGATACCTACAAATATAACTTCCTTACGGGAAAGATTTCATAGTTTAAATCATGGAAAGATACTTTCGGGTATCTCTTTTATTGTTCCATTAAAAGCAAAAAGACTAAGGAACAGGTACTCCTTAGTCTACTATTGCTAAACAGGTAATTTTAAAAAATTTTATTTTAAAAGGATTTGGTTTATGTATTTATTATATATCCTGGCTTATAAAAAGGAAAGAACCATATAGTCAATTTTAGGCTTTTTTCACACACCATAGTCTATATATTTAAATAGTAATCAAACAAAATGAATACAATATAGAAACAATTTATTAAAACAGGCTTATATGAAGGTATATTTTATGAAAAGAGGTAGATGTATTATGAAAATGTATAGTAACAGTCTTTATGAACTTCAAAAGGAATACGCAAAGCAAGTAAATCTTATGTTAAAGGATGACCTAAGATCAGATTTTAAAGAGCTATTTGACATACTTAACGAGAAAGGTTGTACCAATAAAGAAAAGAAATATAGCTGTAATGATGGAAGATTAGTAGCTTGGGTTAATTCTAAATCGAGCGGATTAACTAAAGAGCTATTTATAGAAACGCAAAGTTGCCTTTTTATAGCAGAGCTTAAAAGTTGCTACGAAAGAGAACCTGAAATTAATATCAGTTATGTTCCATATGAAGAACGAGAAAAAAAATACTTTGGTACAGATAAAAGTATTAAGATATATTCATGGTACGACAGTTATAGTGCTAATGATGATGAATTTAATCTATCAGTATGCAATAAAAATGAAATAGTAGTTCATTTTAGAGCAATTAATTCATTCTTAATAAATTGGGAAAGCTTACACTGCTGTTTAACTGATGATTTAGGTTATTGTGAATAAAATTTAATTTTAAAAAGGAAGGATGATTGTATATGATAGGAAACGTAAAGAAGACAGAAACTCTTGAATTAAGTGAGGATAATATCAAGGATATTATAAAAGAATATTACAAACGTAATGGATTAGAAGTAGTTGGAGATATTAAGTTCAGTATAGAAAAAAAGTCTTGGATGGAGGGTCATGGTATGATGGAAATGCCTTGTGAAAAGCTTATTTTCCATGGCACTTCTATTGAAGTAAAGAAATCTGAGTAACACTCTACTTATAAAAATAAAGGCGGGATAATTCCTGCCTTTTATTTATTGTGTCATAGTTACGAGTGGTCTGCACCATTCAATTCTATGTTCTGGATATTCATACTTTGTTCCGTCAGCTCTTTGAACATAAAAGATTTTTTCTTTTAATTCATTATGATACATTTTACCTACTAATTCAGTAGTGTAATCTTTTACTTTAAATAAATATATAGTTACCATATAATATCATGCTCCTTTTATAATCTTTTATTGACTGTGGTCAATGACATTATATCAAAAATATATCACTTTTGGAACATAATTATTTTTCAATCTAACTTATCATTTTTTAATGTTATGATGTCATCATTATCATCACCTAATTTAAATCCCAATCTGTAATCATTACAATTCTCTCTGCCAACACATATAAAACAACAACCACCATCTTCACAGAAATATACTTTGTTATCTTCTGGTAAAAGGCTCATATTAACATCTCCATTCTTTTATTTTATAACATTATATACAAATTAGTATTGTTAATTAATCAACAAGCCGAAAAACTCTTCTAATAAAAGTTTTTTTACAATACTTGCAACGACACTCTTGCTTATAAAAGTCTTTTCCTCTTTGTAATTTCTCCATTTTCACTACCTCAATACTATCTGGATTTATAAATATCTTATGTCCAAACAAACATTGTAAATTTTTCATATCTTTATTCCTTTCCTTTATCTTTTTTGTATTCAAATAAAGAAGCTCACTTACACAAATGAGCCTCTTTGTTTTATATTTCTGCTATTTTTAATATAGTTACATTGGTGTATTGTAAATCACTCTTTAAATTCATTACAAATGGTGTTACGTCTACCCCGTTGTGCTGAAATACCTTAACAGATGGTCTAAGACAGCAGTCTTCATAATTAGCTATAACTATTCCAATCATGCCATTACTTAGCTCTACACAAGTTCCTAATGGATATGGTGCTACTTTCTTTACGAATATCTGAACTATCTCAGGGTCAAACTGTAATCCCGCTCCGCCCATAATGAATTCCATGGCCTCAGAAGGAGGTAGCCCCTTTCTATAAACTCTGTCAGATGTTAAAGCGTCATACACGTCAGCAACAGCAATTATTCTTCCGAACAATGAAATCTTATGACCCTTTTTCTTATTTGGGTATCCAGTTCCATCAAATTTCTCATGGTGGTCAATTATACCATCACAAACTCTTTCAGGAATTGAAAATGCCTTCATAACATATTTAGAGCCTAATTCTGTATGTCCCTTCATTACGTCATATTCCTTATCTGTTAACTTACCCTCTTTGTTAAGTACCTCTTTAGGTATAAATACCTTACCTATATCATGTAAAAATGCACTTAAACATAATTCATATAATGTGTGTTTAGGTAGATTTAGCGTTACACCTATAAGTAAAGAAAGTATTGCTACATTTGTAGAGTGATAGAATGTATAGTCATCGAAAACTTTCAAATCTATCATATTTAACATCAGGTCTTTATTCTTTAATATACCTTCGATTATGTCAGTAACAATCGCATTGATTTCTTTTACTCTATTCTCGAAGTTCTTAGTGTCCTTTCCTGGGGACATAAATATCTTTTTAATACCTTTTATAGCTTCATTCTTAACATTTTCATCAATCATGTTTGCGATCTCAATATTTTCTGATAAGCTATCCTGTACATATAAACCATTGTATTGTAATTTTGTAATAAGTCTTATATAATTAGCAGTTAATTCCGTTCCATCTCTTAACATAAGTTCATTATTAGAACCGTATAAGGACTTTCCTAATACCATTCCTTCTCTTATGCAAAATGTTGGCACATATCTCATAACAACCTCCAAAATGTAGTATATAACTAAATTCTCAATCACAGAGTTTACAAGCTTTTGTTGACAGCAGTCTGTGACATCGTACTACATTATAGTCAGTTTGGGCAGAAAAAAAAGCACGAACAATGTCGTGCCTTGGTTTACCACTATTCCATGAAGCTACCATCACTTTGCATAATAACCTCTAAGTCTGTTTCTAAATAACCTTGGTTCTTTTGCTCACGTATTTTATCAAAATATTTTTTTTGAGCTTGTCCAAGTGAACTACAAGGGTATCCTCTTTTAGAAGGTTTTGTGTTGCCGAGCCTACCATACTTAAATACTACAAAAATACCATGTTTATCTTTTTCTATGGTAGCTATGTAAAATTTATTTTTGTTCTCACTTCTTTTAGAATAATATAGACATGTCATGTCCAATATCTCTCTTACTTCTGGTTTAACTTCTGCTTTTTTCATAAAAACATCTCTCCTTAAAATAAAATATTTTTTAATATACCTGCTTTATTAATAATACATCTAATAGATTATACTGTATTTATATAAAAAAAATAAAAGTGAAGGAACTAAGATCGCTCTCAGCTCCTCCACTAAAACAGGTAATCTTTTAAAAATTTTATTTTTTAAAGGATTAATTATATGATAACAGATAAATGGGAAAATAGGAAGTATTTTTTAGGCAAAATCATAATGTTCTTATCCAAAATGGGCAAAAGACTTTTAAGTTTAAATAGACAAACTATACAATCTATAGTGTTTACTCTTAAACATTATATTTAGACTGCAAATATAAATTGAGCGTTCCATATAAAATTACATAAAAAAAGAAGCAATCAAAATATGCTTCAATACTATATTTTCTTTCGGGTCTCCCCTATCCAGGTTGTGGTAAATATATAACCCTTATAAAGCTCCATAAACACTGCGTCCTGAAACAACGTATTACTTCAACGCTTAATAGATACACACTGTTATCTATGTTTTATTATACCCCATAACTTCAATTTATATATTTATTTTATGTTTTACTTATTTTAACTCATATTAAAGTATTCATCTAACTTAATACTGAGCCAATCTGGTGATAAAGCTTTTGTGACCTGCTCAATTTGTTGTTGATTAAGAGTTAATAGCCCTTCATGGTACAATCTATAAACTATATATTCTCTATAATTCTTTGTACCTGCGTCAACTACTTCAATTACAATTCTTTTAAGGTCAGCAACCTCCCTCGGAATAGAACCTGACATTATAACTGCATTAATTAACTCTTTATGAGAAATATTATCACATATATCTAACAGTAAATTTCTATTTGCTTTTCCGACAGCACTCACAACAGCTTCATATGGTATCAAGAGGTTGTATACATTATCCAAGTTTATCCCTCCCTAATTCTTCTCAAACATATTATAACCCCAAAATACATAAAATAGCCATACTCTATGTTAATTCGTTATTCTTTTGTTTACAAACTCTGAATTGTCAGAATATTCACAACTACTCTCGAATCATAATCCTATATACATGAATATTTATTTTTATAATACGAAACTGCTATAATATATAAATTATTATATATCAGGAATTTTAAATAAAAATTCAATATCAAAGGCAGGTAATACAAAAGTATTATTAAATGAGAAAGAAGGTATTTATATGAATAAAACATTAAATTACTACAATGAAAACGCTAAGGAATATTTTGATAAGACTGTAACTGTAAGTATGTCTGAGAAATACGACAGTTTTTTAAAAAGACTATCCAAAGGTAGCCTTATCTTAGACCTTGGCTGTGGCTCAGGAAGAGATAGCTTGTATTTTATAAAAAATGGATACAAAGTTACTGCTGTAGAGGGTTCATCAGAACTCAGTACGTTAGCTTCTGATTATATTGGTCAACCTGTTCAAAATATTGACTTTGTTGATATTAAGGACGTAGATGTTTATGACGGAATATGGGCTTGTGCTTCCCTATTACATTTAGAAAAGAGTGTCTTCTCTGAAATGTTACTAAAACTACGTGAAGCATTGAAATCTGATGGGGTTATGTATATATCTTTAAAGATAGGAAAGGATTTTGCTACCTACGAGGGTGATCGCTTCTTCACATATTACACTAAGGAAACTCTTTATCAATTACTTAAAGAAGCTAATCTTGATATAATTGATGAATACACAACTTCTGATGGTCTTAATAGAGATATTGAGTGGATTAACCTTATAGTAAACAAATAGAGCCTTTAACTAAGGAGTGCCTTTCTGGTACTCCTTTTTAATTTTGGCTCTGTTAAATGATGATGTTAATTTTCAATCAATATCTTGTATATAATATAAAAACAAATTACAAAAAAGGAATTTGAAAGTAAATTTTATTTAAAAGGTAAATTTAAGGAGGAATTCATAAATGAAATTAGCAGGAGTAAAAACAGAAATAAAACAAGTAGAGGTAGAGGTTACAGACAAAGAACTATTAAGAGCTTTAAGAGAAAGAGTAAGATTAACTAACCTTACTTTAAACAAAGAAGAAACTGAATTAGGATATTGGCGTGATTTGTCATCAGAACGTTCTAATTTTGAAAATTTACATTGGTATTGTAAAAGTAAAGACAAAGGTTTAATTGAAGTATTTAAAGCACTGAAAGTAATAGAAGGATTTATTCTTGAAATAGAAGAATAATACACATATTGATTAGTAATTCCAAAGGCACTCGAATGGGTGTCTTTTGTTTTTACAGTAATAGAATTTAGTGTTCTTTATCCATAAAATATACAGCCCTATTTTTGCACAAAAGACGAAGAGGCTAAGATTTAACTTAGCCCCCTATGTCTAAACAGGTAATCCAAAAATTTTATTATTAAAGGTAGTTGATTTATGTTTTTATTATATAACCTGTGTGATGAAAAGAAAAGAACTATATAGTCAATACAGCCTGTTTTTCATTTTTTATAGTCAAGATATATTTTTATTAGCTCTAAAGTACCATTTATAGTAACTTCTACTTAAAAATAAGCCATTATTTAATACAGCGTTAATTTTTAAACAGTATTTTGTATACAATAAAAAAATAAAAGGTATTTTTTAGAAGTGAGGTAGGAAATATATGAAACATAAAAAGTATAAGCTAAAAATTACTGTTGCTGTGATTATCATTTTATGCTCAATTGTTACGTTAGCGATTGTTCAAGACAAACAATCGAAGGAATTGCAATGGGAAAAAGAATATGGCGTAGTTCCAGGCTATTTTCTATTTGGAGTTGAGTAAAATTAAGTGCGAAAGAAAACCAGTATAGTTATACTGGTTTTTTTATGGATAAATTTCAACACTGTATTAAAATATAGTCAAATAAAAAAGGACTATGATATTTAATCATAAATCCTATTTATCGGTTATTCCTTGTATTAACAATGTTATACCTACTATTATGTGAACAAACCATCCAATAAACGGTATCCACGCTAAAGCATTACCTATCACACCTAATATGTGACCTACTTTACTCTTCTTCTCATTGTAAGATAAGAATACGCCAAGTAGATGAAATAATACTAATATTCCTAATGGTGTCCATGCGTGTGCTAATATTATCGCTCCGCCCAGTATTGGTATAGCAAAGAATAATTCTATTAATCCAAGAACTATTTTATATGGTCTTTGTATAGCCATTATAATCACTCCTCGTATTGGCTAATTATTTATATCTTATTATATGTACTTGCTAACCATTTAACTTCTATGTCGCAAATTTCAATTCATATTTAAATCCTGCTTTATTTTTCAAAAAACACCAAGACATTAGTACAACACCTTTTCCATTATATAGAGCTTCTTCCTACATATAATAAATCAATTATAAGTAAGGAAGTGGTAATTATTAAAAGGAATTTATTATTAATATCTCTTTTATTTTTAGGTGTACTTAGTATGCCAATAGGAGCTTCTGCTCAGGAATTACAACAGGGAAAAAATGTGTTACCAGAGGAATATGTAAATACTGAACGAACTAAAGATGTTCTGAGCGATACGAAAAAAGTTATTACGGATTATATGAACCAGAAGTTAAGTATGTATAATGTTTTTGTCGTTGATAAAGATATATACAGTATTCCTAAATATAATGATAGAAGCAAAAGAGTTCAAGGATTAATTAACTACAATGATAGAGAGATCATAGTACATAATAATTATAGCACTGAAAGTTCAGAGAGAATTCTATTACATGAGATTGGTCATTCTATAGACACTTGGGATACTCTTGATGGTTATACATATAAATCTATAGGAAAGTATTCTCATACTGATGAATTTAAGGATATATTTAAAGATGAATGTAGCTCTTTAACAAAATATGCTGATGAATACTATTTTAAAACTGATATTCAAGAGTTTTTCGCTGAAAGCTTTGCTATATACATGACCAAACCTGACGTTGTTAAATATAAAGCACCAAGACTATTTGCATATATGGAAAAAATTAATGAATTAAAGCCTGTTTTGGGTTGGAAATCAGGTACGAATGGTAGATGGTATTACATGGAGAATAATGGATATAAAACTGGTTGGTTCAAAGATAAAGATAATTGGTATTATTTCAATCCTGATAATGGAGAAATGATGACTACTGTGGTTATTGATGGCTACTCAATAGCACCTAATGGTGTAATGGTTTCTTAATTAACTTACAACACCTTTCAATACTATATTGAGGGGTGTTGTAAATTGCACTAAAATGGGTTCTCCCTGCTTAAAAATGTCTTGCAGTTAGTTTACCTGTCAGGTATAATGCTTGCTTCTAATGACCTTTAAACATTAATTATGTGCGTATGTTAAACTTTGATACAATATAGTAATTTGGTGCGTAGGAAGTTTATAACATTATCACTTATGATAAACTCTATTATGATAATGTTTTGTTTTAAACAACAGCATTAAAAAACCAGGGTCTCCCCTGGTGTTAATTGTGTTATATGAGTGTATATATCTCCTCTTCCATGAACTTTTCTAACTCTTCAATCTCTACCCTCTTGTTTGACAGAGGCGTTCCCACCATCATTGGGTGTTCATCGCTATAAAGCTCCTTGAACTTATCTAATAAACTCTTCTCTTTATTTAATCTGATTTTAAAATCATTAATTATATCGTTCTGGGTATTCCCTTTTTTTAACATTCTTTCGGTATCTAAATAAAATAAGGTTCTATATGTATGGCGGTCAGACCTATCCCTTACCTCCCTATATATTTCTCTGTTTTCATCTGTACTATCCTTTATCATTTTGTCTAATTTACTTCTATGTTCTTCAATAAACTCCAAACCTTTAGCTCTGCCATCCTTAACTTTTTCTGAAAAATAGTTAATATCTAATATACTCATAATTTCCCCTGCCCTTCCCCGTATTAATCAATTAAAGCCTTGTATATGTTGGACTTCTAAATTCTTTTAAGAACTTTGAACTAAGGTGTATAATTACACCCTTGCCATTTAAATCTTCTACTTTATTTATTATTTTATAGTTAATCTGTCTCTGCCCTGCACCCAATTTAATATCTTGTGTCATCCTATTTAGTGAAACTATTACTTCATCTCTTGTCATTCCCTTATAAGGAACTACACCTTCATCTGATGGCTTTGATAAAACATCAAAAAAGTCATCACCTACCTTAATAGAGTTTTTTTCTTTAACTTCTTTTTCTTTTAAGCTCAATAAAGTAGCAAAAACTCTGTAATCATTCATGTTAAACAAATCTTTCGTTAATACTTCTAATGGCATTATATAAGCCTCCTCCTAATCCAAACTTAATATATTCCTGATAGTATCTATATCGTGAATATAATTTAATATATCTTGCGGATCAGTTACAGTTTTATCTATCCCTCTGAAATACTTATGTATTCTTTTCAAATCTTCATAATTAATCCCATCAAATTTATTAAGAACTTCTACGAAAGTATTAGTTGCTATCGCTTTTAAGTATATTGCCATCAGCATTTTTGTATTTTCTATAATACTATCTTCTATCCAGTATCCTATATTAGCCTCTCTGATACCAGTTTTCATTAACTTTTTATAGTGAACTAATCCATCCTCATTACTATCCCATGTATCAACGAATATATAATTAAAATTTGACATAAATTCTCTGTTGTAATAATCATACATATCTCCCTTTATTATTTCAACCTTTTTATCAGTCTTAAATTGAGGGAGAATATACTTATTAAACATGTCTATAATATCTTGGTTTACTTCTATTATTGTTATACTCTCAACATTATCTTTAAGAAGACACATATAAGGGTAGTAGCCTATACCTAACCCGAATGTTAATACGTTCCCATTCGCTTTATTAACATGCTCTTCCATGCTCCTATGTTCTGAAATCGTTGAAGACATCCATACATTATCATTTTCAGTAAGTATAGGTATATTAACTGCTTTATTAAAGTATCCAAGGTCACAATAACATTCAAGTAATCGTCCTGTATATTTTACATAGCTCATGGTTAAACACTTTCTTGACTGTAATACTTTATTTACATATCCAATATCCTTCAATTTTACATTATTCAGTTTTATATTCTTATAATAAGGATTATTTAGAAGTTCTGATACGTCATATTTTAGTGTCTGTAAGTTAATTCCGTACTTCCTATATTCCTTTAACAATTCTTCCTCTTCTTTATAAGAAATAACTCTTTCACTCATGTTTGCTATCATTGTTTTTAATTTATTATTATCTACAATACTTACTGCAAGCTCCTTAATGAAAGCATTTATACTATCGTTTTGTTCAATTTTCATGTCTATCACCAACCTTACCTGTTTTAAACCCATTATATATGATGGACACGTGATAAGTAAAGTTGCATATAGTCATTGTTATCACCCTCTATTTGTTTTAAATAAAGGCTCTGTTAAATAATAGTGTTGATTTTTAGTTGAAACTTTGTATACAATATAAAAACTCATAAAAAAGGAAGTTTAAAAAACTATTTTAAGGAGGAATGTTAAATGTCAGAATTACAAGGAAAGTTAGAAAATTTGCTTATCCAAGAGGGGAAATATGTTTCAATAACTAAAGAAAATGAAACCCCAGTTGTTGTTGATTGTTGGTTTAAAAAGGATAAAGATACTATGCTTATGTATAGCAAGAACAATAAGAATATATCAATTGAAATATCTTTAACCGATATACAAGACATACAGAAAAAATCATATAAGGAGTATGTTGTATCCTATCAAAACGGAAACCATATTGTTTTGAAATTTAGAGATAAATCTATTGAATAAAACATTTGGTTCTAAAAAATGAAATTATACTTAGAAGGCTGTATATAAATACAGTCTTTTTATTTTACAACAAAATCAAATTTAGATAGTCTAAGACTATCATAGGTCTCTTTTACCTCATATAAACATGATTTTATAAACATTTCTTTCATGTTTACAGTAGTTTCCATTTTGGAGAACTTTTAATCAATTTTCAACAATATACTTTAACAGAGCCTAAATAAAAAATACAGAGCAATAAAAATTACCCTGTACTAATTTGCTATATATTCTTATTCTGATTTTGGTGTTGCTAATTCTAAAGCTTTATCTTTAATGTAATCAATTCTCTCTTGTGCCTCTTTTTCATCGAAAACACAAAATACATTACTAAGATAAGTATTTCCTACACAGTATTTTTCTATAAATGTAGCCCCTGAGTGGTTAACAGACATTGGTTTACCTTCAACTAAAAGATTTACTGCCATATCTGTTCCTGGTTTAAAATATGAACCATTGTCAGCAACAATAATTATATACTTTAACCCGTTGTCCTCAGCCTCATATACTTCATAATATTCTGTCACCATAATATTTGATAGTACCTTGTTTAAGTCATTGCTTAATTGTAATTCTTCTTTTTCTTTCCACACTAATTTAGTGTTCATAATAAATCCCTCCTGTTTCATATAGTTCTTAAATAAAGAACGCCTTAACTTTATATTTATTTATATATTATACTGAGCTACTTAAAAATATAAAGACTATCTCCTTATCTTCTGACATTATTACTCGCTTTATTAATTACTTAAACATAGTTGACCATGTTACCTATAGTCAATAATATCTTAAAAAAATTATAATTGAATTATAAGATAACTACTTCATAAATAAGATATTAAAACACTAAAGATAAAGGAGAAATAGATAATAATGTTTGATTTTTTACAAGGAAATAAAGAAATTGATTATGAAAAGAAGCCTGGTGATATAGAAATCTGTTTAGACAATAAAAACAAACCAGTTATAATACCTCGTCAAGATAGGTTCTTGCATACACTTATAATTGGAGTTTCTGGCTGTGGTAAGTACGCTCAGAGCTTTATACCTATGATATATCAAGATATGCAAAATCCTGAATACGGGATAACGGTTATAGAGCCTAATGGGTATTTAAGTGAGAAAACTTATGCTATGGCAAAACTGTTTAATAGGAATGTAGTATACTTCAACCCTTTACTTCCTATGTGTCCTCACTTCAATCCTCTGCATGGAGAAGAAATAACCGTGGTAGAAAAGATAGTTTGGGCTTTTTATGAATTCAACAAAGATAGCGATATATATTACTTAGACATACATGAAAAATTACTAAGAAAAAGTGTAGCTGTACTAAAAAGATTGTTCGGAAATGATGTTACTTTAAATGACCTGTCAAAGTTAGTTAATGATACTGATGGCTCTGGCGTTAAAATAATAGACCAATTCTCTAATTTGAGTGTTACAGACAATCTAAATGATGAACAGCTTAAAGAGCATGACGAGACCGTAAATTGGTTTAAAGAAGAATACTTTGCAGAAGGTTCAAAAGCTTATACAGACTGTATAGCATTGCGTTCCCAAATAGATAGATTAATTTCAAATAAATATCTTAAAAACATATTAAATCCATCTAAAGATGACAAAGTATTAAACTTTAATGACCATTTAAAAAACGGAGATGTAGTAATCATAAATACATCACTTGGAGCTTTGAGAGATATAGGTAAGCTATTGGGACACATGCTTATGATGGACTTTGAGGATTGCGTATTTAGAAGACCAGGTAATGAACAAACAAGAAAACCAAACTTCTTATATGTTGACCATTTCCAAGTGTTCTGCAATGACGGTTATGTAGATATGTTAACAATGGGTAGAGCATATAGGGTAGCTTCTCATATTGGAATAACAAGTAAAGATGAAATCCCTGAAAATATGCGAAATGTGGTATTAACAAATGCAAGAAATGCGATAATTTATCCTGGTTCAAGTCAATCTGACACTGAATATTATGCAAAGCAGTTCAATAGTATCGCTAAAGATGATGTTTTTACCGCTTCTAATATCAGGTTCAGGAATTTTGGAGAAATCACTTATGGCATTGTTAAAAAGAACTCACTTCAAAATCCAGACTTCGGAAAGGTTAATTATATACCTAAAGATATAAATGACCTATTAGACATGATAACTATGGTCGTCCATGAATGTACAAGCCCATATAAGGGATAACAAACTATATATAAACGAATGATAAAAGGAGAAATTGAATAATGTTAGATATTTTTAATAAAAAAGATAATAGGGAAAGAAACCCTGGGGATATACAGATTTGTTCTGATAATAAAAAAAATCCTGTTATAGTGCCTTGGCAAGATAGAATAATGCACACATTAATTACTGGACCTACTGGATCTGGTAAGCTCGCTTTTACCTTCATGCCAATGATACATCAAGATATTCAAAACAAAGACTGCGGAGTTACAATCTTTGAGACCGATTATGCTATTAGTGATAAAGCATATGCGATGGCAAAATACTATAAGAGAAATGTAGTGTACTTTAACCCAATGGTCCCAATGTGTCCTCATTTCAATCCTATGGTTGGAGAAGAAGAAAATGTAATAGAAAATATACTTGGAGCTTTTAGAGAGTTTAACCCAAATGGTAATAGCTACTATTTAGATATACAACAAACACTATTAAAGTATAGTATTATCGTCCTAAAGAGAATATTTAAGGATGATGTCAGCTTGAATTTAACTCACTTATCCCAATTAGTTAACGACACCTACGGATATGGTACTTATGCTGTTGAGCAATTCTCTAAACTGAACGTTTCAACTGATGAACAACTACAAGAGCATAGAAAAATAATATCTTGGTTTAAAGATGAATACTTTAATGAAAATTTAAGAAGGTATTTAGATTGTGTAGAAGTACGTTCCCAGTTAGAACAACTAACATCAAATAAATACCTAAAAGATATATTGAACCCTTCAAGAGAAGATAAAATCATTGATTTTAAAAATCACATTGAAGATGGTGACATAGTAATAATTTCTACTAACATAGGTATGTTACGAGATATTGGAAGACTTTTAGGATTTATGTTAATGTTCGAGTATCAATGTGCAGTTTCCCACAGAGTATGTGACTGCGAAAGCATGTATGACCTAAAGTTAAATTCTGTATACATAAATGAGTTCCCTGTATTCTGTAATAGAGGCTTCATAGACGTATTAACACAGGGTCGTTCATATAGGGTTATAACTCAAATTGGTATACAAAGTATAGGAACTCTACCAAAGGAATATAAAGACATAATACTAACTAATTCAAGGAATTTAATAATTTATCCTGGTATATGTGAAGCTGACGCTGAGTATTTTGCAGGTCGTCTAAATAATGTCAGTAAAGATGTCAAGGTCTCTCCTGATGAATTGATATACATGAAATTTGGACAAGTTTCTTATCTATATACATATATGAATAGAAATAACTATGCGGGCTACGGAAGTGTTGATTTTATACCTAAAGAGATTGATGAAATTCTAAACTTAATGTGTGGAATTTTATACGATTGTATTCGTGGGTATAACAAATAGTGTAACACAGCTTCAAATGTTTGTTTTGGACAAAGAAAAAACACTCTGATGAGTGTTTTTCTTTATGCTTTAAACAGATATGTATTAAAATACACACCAATATAAACAATTATTTATATCAAGAAATCCGTCTTCTACAACTTTATTATATTCGTCCTGTTGGCATGTTCTCAATGTCCCTCCAGTTTCAAGCTCTACTATAAACCATGAATGTTTTTTATAGTGTTTTACAACTTTTGTTTTACTTTTTGCCACAATAATCCCACCTTTTAAATCATCTTGAACACTCTTTGATATAAGGTTTTTAGTCCTGATAAATTATATTATATAATCCATCTCCTACTTCCTTTATATCTATTAAATGTTCAACGACCCATTCTATTCTGTTTTTCGACATATCTTTTGAATATGATACTTTATCATTAAAGCTATCTACTCCATATTTATCTATATATGCTCCATTTAATTGAGATACACTCCCAATTATATCAGCTTGGTTCATTGGGTCGCCCTTAATATTATAATTCTTTTGGTCTGGTCTTCGTTCAATGAACAAATCTCCATTAGTTAAATATATTATCATCTTACTACAATATTTTTTCCCATGACCCCAAATTTCCTTGAAATACTTTTGGCTTATCGGTCTGATTAGAACTTGTCTTCTATTCTCACTAAATTCACCATCTTCTAATTCATAGCCTATTAAAATACTATCTTTTGATAAAACTTCCCTTGCAAACATTTTTTGATTTTCTTTATTAAATTCCATAAAATCACCCTTCTTTCATAAATAATAAACATTATTACGCCTTTTTTTGTAGTTAACTTTTATATATTATAGCTTTCATATCATATATTTATAAAACCACTACAAATATAAAAAAAGCCCAAGCTGTGAAGCTTGAACCTTAAATATTATCTTCCTGTATAATTCATACACCAATTATCAAAGTTTTTTAGTTTATCTCTATTCATGTTCATATCAGGTGAATAATCTGATATGTCAATAAATTTATCTTTTATTTCTCTGACTTCCTTTTGTCCAAAATTCTCATATATACCATTTTTCTTTGCCTTTTTTGTTAATGCTTCTTTTGCTCTACTAATCGCAGTATCAATTTTTTTACACTGCAAGTATTTATCCTCTTTTTTTGAACTACACTCCACACATCTTTCCATAATAAAATCCTCCTTCATAATTATAAATTCCTCATATTATTGGTTACTTATGCTTATCCTGTTTTGAACATATCTACAGTTCTCACATTCTATGTCGCATATATGTTTGTCTGCTGTAAATTCTTGAACATTATCACACCAACAATCATAAAAAGTACACCATTCTTTATAGTTGTTTAAAACTTCCCCAATTTGTTCATTCAACATAAATATTACTTCTCCTTAAAAATACTTTAGTATCACCTTTTTTTATGCAATTTGTATATTATAGTTCTAACAATATTGATTTATAAAAAAAGCCCAAGCATAGCTTGAACCTTAATTTTCTCTTCTCAAATACACTTTAACAATTGCTGTAGTAGCCTTCATACCCCATGCAAAGGCATATATTATTAAAAATGTAACCAATATCGTATTTAGTTGACTAATTATATCCGTAGCTGAAAAATAGCCAACAACATCTACAGCTCCTAATGTTGATAGTAGAAGTATTTGTAATGTTCTTTTAGTAGTAACTTTAACCCCTGCAATCATCACAAAGAATAATTCACATATGAATAATGCAAAAATTATAGTACCGTAAAACATTACAATGGTTGATAGTGACTGTTGCTCCACAGGTATCTCCCTATTGTATAAGTCAACTAAATGAATGTATCCTGGTATGCTAACAACTGACAAAAATAAAATAAATACAATATTCCATCCTTTTAATAAATTTAAAAGAGCATTGTTTAATTTATCTATCTTCTCCATA
>Ga0183101_1000046_pt7 | contig 18772 bp, 16 predicted proteins | sample Biomet3_FD_127790 | JGI IMG/M metagenome (GOLD analysis project Ga0183101, IMG submission 127790) | Microbial communities from bioreactor (seeded with sewage sludge) at LBNL, California, USA - Biofuel metagenome 3 | ecosystem: Engineered > Bioreactor > Anaerobic > Unclassified ...
CGAGAGGCCGCCTCCTGTTTGATGTCGGACACAAAGCTCGGCCAAGGGCCGCTTTCAAGCTGGTCCAACAAGGGGGTTGCATGTTTCGCCATTGCCATACCTCCACATGGTTTGTTTGTATCACGCGCTCGCGTGACGTGCCGGTCAATTGCGGCGATCCGGTGCGGCAATCCGGGGGGTCGGCGTATAAGCGCCGCCGTGGGCTTGAGCGGGAATTTCACATTTCCGCCCGCATGCTCCGCATGCACCCGCCCCGCAAAATCGGGACGCCCCAAGGGATCGCGGATAACGGACGTGCAAGGGCCTCCGACCGTCAGGCCGCAACGCGGTCAAATCACTGCTTAGCCCATTTCCGCCATAATGACAACCGGGGCGCCATGATATACGCACAAAGCGTCGCGAATACCCGTCGCGCAAGGCTTTGCGACACAATGCACTTGTGCCCAGCATGCCAAAATCATTACTTCAGCAGCCCAATCGTCGCTATTTTTTCCCGCAAAAAGCAACTTTTTTCTTAAATGTTGTGTCTTTTTTCACAACAGTGGAGCCTCCCCTTGGCAAACAGCCTCCTTGGGCGTAAACTGTCAGCAGAAATATGCGAATGCCAATGCGCGTGGAGAAGAAAAACGCGCAGACCAAACGCGGCTGAAAAGGCCTTATACCGGCCCCGCGCGCAGGCCGACCGGCAACCTCAAGGAGCCTTCCCATGAAAGACGAACTTGGACTCTACTATCACCCGCAGGCGGGCAACGGCCTGTCGCGCGTCTATGTGCGCCGGGGGCCGGACGGTGAGGTCGAGTTTCGCCTCTGGCGAGCCGACCACCCCGAGGTGTGGGAGCGCCACCCCTGGCTCAGCATGGCGGTCGTGCGCAACGCCGCCCGCATGTATCAGCAAGAACGCAATGCCGAGGCCGACCCCATGATGCTGTATGATATTGATGTGGCGCGCGCCCTGCTGCGGGAGAACGAAGCGTGAATGGCCGCTGGCTGCTGACCAACCGCGACTTTCTCGTGCGCGACCTTGTGCGCGATTATTGCAACGTTTGCAGCATTCTTGCCGACCAGCGCCGCCGCTTTGATGTGGACGGCGCGGTATCTTACACGGCCCTGCGCGATCTGCTTGGCGAGGCCATGCGCAAAGGGGTTTTTTGGCGGCTCAAAGACACGGCCCACCATCTTTTCCGCAACAGCCCCGGCGCTGAGGCTACCGGCATTGTGGGGCCAGCCCCCGAATTTCCGCTTCTTGAAGATGCGCCCGCCGAGGCGGGCAACGCGGCCGAGCAGGCCCAAATCAGCGCCCTGCGCCGCCATGCGGACAGCGTTTTGCCTGGCGGAGCCGCCGCGCAAAAAGCCCTTGAAGCGCTTATCGACTGGTGCATCGGCTATGCCTTTCATGAATGCGCCAAGCTGAAGGAAGACGCCTTCCAGGGGCAGCACTACGCCAACCGCCTGGTGCAGATTTCGCGCCGAACGGCGGTTACGGGGGATATGTATAACCCCCTGCGCGGTCTGGGCGGGCAAACCTTTGAAAGCTCGTCGCGAGAACTTTCACGCATCATGCACGTGCTGAATCATGGGCTGCGGCTGCTGACGCAGTACCTGGCCGTTGAGCGGCACAATGCCCACCTGGCCCGCTGGCTCGCCAGCGAGGAAGACCTGGCGCGGCAAATTTTCGGCGCGGAATATGAGCACCTGTTGGCAACGCTGTTCGGCAACGACAGGGAACGCCTCTACCTCATGGCGGCCAAAGATTTTCTTAATGCCGGACGCCGTGAACCGGCGGCGGCGCTGCTCGCAAAGGCCAAAGAAGGCGGCAATCTGGGGCCGGAAGGCCTCGCGCTGCTGCGCGAGCTTGAAGCCGAGGCCCTGGCCGAAGGCGAAGGCGCAGGGGTGTGCGCCGCCTGCAACAAAAAAAATGTTCTCCCCTGCCTGCCCTATCTGGGCGGGCTGGGCCACGGAAGCTCATGACGGCAGCTCTGCGACCGGTTGCAACGTTCCTTCTGCTCTTGCTGTGCGCCGTGCTGCTTGCCGGTTGCGGCGCGCGCTCCTGGCACAAGGGGGGCGTGCGGGGCACCCGCCCCTACACCGTGCGGGGCAAAACATATTATCCCCTCAAGTCGGCCAAAGGTTTTGTGGAAGAAGGCACGGCCTCATGGTACGGCCCGGGCTTTCACGGCAAAACCACCGCCAACGGCGAAACCTACAATCAGTATGCCATGACGGCGGCGCACAAGCTGCTGCCCCTGGGCACAAGGGTGCGCGTTACCCACATGGGCAACGGCCGCTCCATCATTGTGCGCATCAACGACCGCGGCCCCTTTGTGGACGACCGCGTCATCGACCTCTCGCGGGCGGCGGCAAACCGCCTGAACATTCTGGGGCCCGGCACGGCGCGCGTGCGCATACAAAGCTTGGGCGGCGTGGCGACAATGCAGGAAAACGGCGACATGACAGGGCCGTTCTATGTGCAGGTGGGCGCGTTCGCCAGCCGCGAAAACGCCGACAACCTCATCCATATTCTTTCGCAAAGCGGCAAGAGCGGGCGGCTCATCTTTGGCAGCAACAGCATGTGGAACGTGCAGGTGGGACCGTGGCCCGATTCATTCGGCGCGCAGCAGCAGCTTGAGCTCTTCCGTGCGCTCTACCCCGGCGCTTTTGTGGTGGGCGACAACTAAAAACCACAGCACGCCCCGCCATGCGTCGCCGACCATACAAAAAAACAAAGGCCGCTCCGGAAAAAGCCATGCGACTTCAACCCGGAACGGCCTTCAACGCTGCAGCGGCAGCGCCTTGCTCTAAAATTACCTACAAATTGGCCGCATACCAATCGCCCGCCAGGCGCAGGCCCTGGCGCACGTCAAACTGCGGGGCATAGCCCAGCAGGGTTTTGGCCCTGGTGATGTCGGCCAGGCTGTGGCGCACGTCGCCCGCGCGGAAGTCGCGGTGTACGCTCTGGGCGTTGGCCACTTCCGGCTTGTGGCGGGTCACTTCTTCCTTGATGAGGCAGAAAAGCTCGTTCAGCGTGGTGCGCTGCCCAAAGGCCACATTGTAAATTTTATTCAGGGCGTCGCCCTGCGCATAGCTGGCCAGCAGATTGGCCTGCACCACATTGTCGATGTAGCAGAAATCGCGGCTGGTTTCGCCATCGCCGTTCACATACACGGTTTCCTGCTTGAGGCAGCTGGCGAACCACTGCGGAATAACGGCGGCATAAGCGCCGTAGGGATCCTGGCGCTGGCCGAACACGTTGAAATAGCGCAGCCCGATAGAAGAAAAATCATAGCAGCGGTGAAACACGTCCGCATAAAGTTCATCAACATATTTGGTGACGGCATAGGGCGAAAGCGGGCTGCCGATCTTGTCTTCCACCTTGGGCAGTTCCGGCGAATCGCCGTAGGTGGAGGAAGATGCGGCATAGACAAAGCTTTCCACGCCTTCGTCGCGGGCGGCCACAAGCATGTGCAGATAGCCCGTGATGTTGCAGCTGTTGGAGAGCAGCGGGTCGTCGATGGAACGCGGCACGGAGCCAAGGGCGGCCTCGTGCAGCACGTGGCGCACGCCCTTGCAGGCGGCGCGGCAGGTATCCAGATCGCGGATATCGCCCTCAATAAAGGTAAACCTGCTCCAGGCCTCGGGCCCCACTATGTCGCGCACCATGTCCAGGTTTTTCTGATACCCGGTAAGAAAATTGTCCAGCCCCACAACGGTCTGCCCAAGTTGCAGCAGATGCTCCAGCAGGTTAGAGCCGATAAAGCCTGCCACGCCCGTGACAAGCCAGCGCGAAGGCTGCGCTGATATGGATTTGGCAAGATCGGAATACGCGCTCATGTTTGCGTCCTGTTTTCGGATTTATGGCCCTGGCCGGCAAAACGCCTGGCGCACGAACCAACTGGCTTTTACCTCGGAAGCATGAACCTGTAAAGCGCGCCCCGCGCATAGGCAAACGGCCCGGCGCGCCATGGCGGCAAAGCCTTTATCCCTTTTCATGAGAGCGTTGTAATGCTATAGACTTGTCCATGCGTCGGCCCCTGCGGACACGGCGCGGAACAGCGGAACAGCGGAACAAGGGAGAGCGCCAAGCATGAAGATCATTGTTCTGGGCAACCAGGCAAAAGCCATGAGCAACTTCTGGAGCGTGCTGATCCGCCACATGCGCGCGGCTGGGCATGACGTGGTTTGCTGCGCCCCGCCGGGCGACAACGCGGCGGAGGAAGCGCTGGCGGCCCTTGGGGCGCGCGTGCGCCATTATCCCCTGGACAGAAAGGGCCTCAACCCCCTGCGCGACATCGCCACAATCCGCGCCCTGCTGCGCCTGTTCAAGGAAGAAAAGCCCGACCTGCTCTTCGCTTCCACCATCAAGCCCGTCATCTACGGGTGCATGGCGGCCCGCGCGGCGAAGGTGCCCCACATCTACGCCACCATCACAGGCCTGGGATATGCCTTTGAGGCCGACACGTTCTTCAAGAAGTGCGTCAACCGGCTGGGCCGCCTGCTTTATCGCGCGGCCCTTTCCGGGGCCGAAGGGGTGTTTTTTCAAAACCAGGACGATATCGCGGTGTTTCGCGAATCGGGCATTCTGGCGAGCAATGCCCGCGTGCTCACCGCGCGCGGCACGGGGGTGGACACCAAGCGCTTTGCCCCTGCTCCGTTCCCTGAATATACCGCCGAGCAGCGCCTTTCCGGTCCCCCGGTTTTTCTGCTGGTGGCGCGCCTGCTTGAGGCCAAAGGCCTGCCGGAATACGCCGCCGCCGCGCGCCTGCTGCACGCCCGTTACCCTGAGGCCCGCTTTCAGGTTTTGGGCCCGCCGGAGCACGGCCTTGGCAGTGTAAGCATGGAGCAAATCCACATCTGGCAGGGCCAGGGCTGCCTGGAATACCTTGGCGAAACCCGCGACGTGCGCCCCTATGTGGCGGCGGCCCATGTGCTGGTGCTGCCCTCATGGCGCGAAGGCACGCCCACATCCATCATGGAAGGCATGAGCATGGGACGCCCCGCCGTGGTCACCGATGCGCCCGGCTGCCGCGAGGTTGTCCAGAACGGCGTCAACGGCTATCTTGTGCCCCTGCGTAACCCCCAGGCATTGGCGCGGGCCATGGAAGCTTTCATCACCGCCCCGGAAGACATAGCCCGCATGGGCCAGGCCGGGCGAGAGCTGGCGCTGCGTGAATTTGACGCGGAAAAAGTGGCCGCGCGCATTCTTGAAGACATGCGCGTGCCCACCCCAGAGGATTCATTATGATAAGCACCTACCGCATGGCGCTGCTGCAAGCGCTGGACTTGATCTGCATCATTTTGGCACTGAGCATCTCCGGCGCTTTCACCGTAGATCCCGGCCTGAGCATTTTTCATGACTACACGGGCGCTACGCTCTTCACCATTTTCTTTTACATGCTCTTTTTCTATATTCTCGATGCCTACAGCGTGGGCAACGAGGATTTCAAAGAAACCATGGGGCGGGTGCTTGTTGCCTGCCTGTTGGGCATCATTTCTTCGGCCACTGCCTCCTACGCCTTTCAGCACTGGCGCTTCGACCGCGAAACCGTGGTCATGCTCTTTGCCCTTTCGTTCATCTTTTCCATGGGCTGGCGCTGGATTTATCAGCACAACGCCGACAAATTCACCCACCCCCTGCGCATTCTGCTTGTAGGCGTGGACCGGGCGGGCAAGGTGCGCCAGCTGCTGGCTGAAGGGCTGCCCAAAGCCGAAATTCTGGGCTATGTGGGCGAGCGCGATCAGGGCCCCGACGCCGGGCCGTGCCTGGGCGCGCCGTTTATGGCGCTGGACATCGCCAAAGAAAAAAGCGCCACCATGATTCTGCTGCTGCCCGACGCCCCCATTGACGACGACATCGCCCACGACCTGCTGGAGGCCAAGCTGCGCGGCAGCATGGTGGTGGATATCCGCAGTTTTTACGAGCATGTGGTGCAGCGGCTGCCGCTTTCGCAGATTACCGACGAATGGTTGCTGCAAACCGAAGGGTTTTCCTTGAACACCAGGGGGTCGCTGCGCAGGCTTAAACGCGCGCTGGACGTGCTGATTTCGCTGCTGCTGCTCATTCCCGCCACCCCCATCATGCTGCTGACGGCCATTATCGTGCGGCTTGAATCGCCCGGCCCCGTCATCTACAAGCAGGACCGCGTGGGGCTTTTTGAAAAGGAATTCACGGTCTACAAATTCCGCTCCATGCGCGCCGACGCCGAGAAAAACGGCGCGGTGTGGGCCAGCGCGCACGATGCGCGCGTAACCCGCTTTGGCAAGTTCATCCGCAAGGTGCGCATCGACGAGCTGCCGCAGATATGGAACATTCTCAAAGGCGACATGAGCTTTATCGGCCCCCGGCCCGAGCGCATGGCCTTTGTGCTCAAGCTCAAGGAAACCATTCCCTATTACAGCCTGCGCCACACGGTGAAACCGGGCCTGACCGGCTGGGCGCAGGTGTGCTATCCCTACGGCGCTTCTGAGGATGACGCCCGCCGCAAGCTGGAATACGACCTCTATTACATCAAGAACATGTCCATTCTTCTGGACATCAACATTGTTTTTAAAACCGTGGGCGTGGTGCTGTTTCCCAAGGGGGCCCGCTAGCCTTCCGCGCAGCGCCCCTTGGCCTTCGGCGCTCAAAAGCCGCAGGGCAAAAGAACGACCCCGCAGGACTGCGTGCCCGCGGGGTCGTTCTTTTGCCCTGGGTTCAGCCCCATGGCCTTGCGAATTTTGTGCGGGCCTTGAACGCCCCGCCTAATCTCTTTCACCCGAAAGCACCGCCGCGATGCGCTCCCGCTGTTCCTGCAGAAAGGCCGAAGCATCCTCACGGCAAAGAGCTGGTGAAAAGATATAGCCCTGAACAACGGAACAGCCGTTCTCCATCAGAAAATCCAGCTGCTCATGCGTTTCCACGCCTTCGGCCACGGTGGCCTTGTTCAGGCTTGCGGCCAGGGTGAGCACCGTTTTGACCAGCTCGTTGCTGGCATTGCAGGGGGCGTTGATGCCGTCGATGAACTTTTTGTCTATTTTAAGGCAGGCAATGGGCATGGTGTGCAGATAGTAGAGCGAGGAATATCCGGTGCCGAAATCGTCCAGATATATCTGCACCCCTTGCTCGTGCAACAACGAAATGGCAGAGGCGGCCTCGCCCAGATTGGCCATAAAGGCGGTCTCCGTAATTTCTATGCCCAGGCTGCCGGGCGGCATATTCTCCCGCTCAAGCATGCCCAGCACCTCTGCGGCAAAGCTTTCGCTCACAATGCTGCGGCCGGACATGTTGACGGCCAGCGGCACGCCGCAGCCCATGGCGTTCCACGCCCGCCACTGCCGGCAGGCCGTGCGCAGCACGAACATGTCGAGGCGGCGCACAAGACCTATTTCTTCCGCCAGCGGCACAAAAACCGACGGCGGCACCACTTTGGGCTTGCGCCAGCGCAGCAGGGCCTCGCAGCCATCCACAAGGCCGGTAAAAACATTCACCTTGGGCTGGTAATACACTTCAAAGGCATCATCATCCATGGCCTTGAAAAGTTCCGTTTCCAGTGACATACGGTCGCTGACGGCCTCGGTCAGATCCTCGGTGAAAAAGGTATAGGTGTTCTTGCCCTTTTCCTTGGACCGATACATGGCCAGATCGGCGCTTTGCACCAGCGCCTCCACGGTATCGCCGTCGTCGGGGAAGCAGGCGATGCCGATGCTCGCGCTGAGATAAATGGAATACTCTTCTATGTAGAAGCAGCGGTTCAGGGCAATCAGCGCGTTTTTCGCTATCGCCTCAAGCTCGCTTCTGCCTGTCGTTCTTTCAGCCACAATAAAAAATTCGTCGCCGCCGGTGCGCGCCACGCAGTCTTCCTTGCGCACAACGCGCGCAAGCCTTTCCGCCGCCTGCCGCAGCAGCTTATCACCCAGGGAATGGCCAAAACTGTCGTTCACCTGTTTGAAGCGGTCAAGATCGATAAACAGCACGCCCCCCGTGGCGCCGTTTGCCTGGGCATCGCGCATGGCTGTTTTCAGCTGCGCTTCGGCAAACATTTTGTTGGCCAGCCCGGTCAGCAGGTCGTGGTTGGCGCGGTAGGCCAGTTCCCGTTCCATGGCTGACCGCTCCGAAATATCCAGCAGAGAAATAACCGCGAGGCCGCTGTTGGGAATTCGGGCGCTGGTGACGATGACGGTGGTCATTCTGCCTTCGCCGTTTTTGATTTCCGCCTCATATTTAACGCTGTGGCCCGAGGCGACATTGCGTGACGGCACGGCCTCCTTGCCGTTAGTTTGCAAAAAATGGTCTATGAACAGTTTCTTCTCTATTTCTGACGACGGCATGCCCACAAGATGCGAAAACTCTGTATTCGTCAAAAATATAAGACCATTGCTGCTCAGCACCGCTGTGGCGGTGCCCGTGTTCATGAACAGCGTTTTGTACCGCTCCTCAGAACGGTGCAGTTCTTTTCTGATATTCTCCACGTCCGTTATATCAACAAACGACTCCAGATAGATTTTTTCGTTGTTCAGCTCAACTTCGCGCCCGCACTTGATGATGGTCTTTTGGCTGCCATCGGCTATCCGCAATGTGCCCACAACCAGATCGTCGGCGGGCTTGCCGTTAAGGATCGGGCACAGGTCCACACCCTTTGGGCAGATGAATTCATGGCAGGGCTTGCCCACAATATCCTTTTGCGGCAGGCCGATGAACTTTTGCGCAAAGGCGTTGATGCTTAAAATGCGCATGGTTTTGGGGTTAATGGTGATGACGCCCGCCTGAAGCATGTCCAGCGTCTGCTGCAAGAACCTGTCGCTGGCGTGCAGCGTGTCGATCATGTCGTTGATGCGCATCGACAGGTCGAAAATTTCATCCTTGCCCGGAATGCTTATTTTTTCAACGTGCCGGTGCTGTTCTTAATATGCTGGGCCTGCCGCTGCATGGACAGAATGCGGCGCAGAATGCGCTTTTGCGTGAAAACAAGAAACGCTATGAGCATGCTGAGGCCCGAAACAATGAGCAGCACAAAATTCTGCGCGAACATGCGCCTGCCAAGTCTGGCTATGGCCCTGTCCGTCACCAAATGCAGGCAAAAGGCCGCACGCCCGAAAACATCACGCATAATCGAATAGGAACTGATGGATTCGCCTTCCCGCACCGTTTTGAACAGCGTGTCGTCTTCCTCCGCAGCGGCTGCAGCCACCGCGCCCACGGGCAGTATGGAGAAACGCAGCAGCGTGTTGCGCTCCGTCTCCGCAACGAAATCCGCGTCTATGGACCGCGTCATGACCACTGCGCCATTGGCTGGCAGCACCATGGCCGTATCCCGTATTTTGTGCGCCGCCACGATGTGCGGCACGCCGCTGACCATCACGATGCCGACGAGCTTGTCGTCATTGCCGCCCAAAAGCTTGGCGGCAAAAAGGCCGCACTGTCGCGAAAGCTCGCCAGAATCCTTGAGGGTTGCGATTTCCTCGGCATCTTCCGCCAGGGCCGCCTGTGTTTCATCCGCATTATAGTAACCGATGGAGGAAAGATTCAATTTTTCCAAAATCGGTTGCTGCAGGTTTATGCTGATGAATTCCTCATTTTTGTCCTGCATATAACGGTATGCATCGTCCCAGCAGGCCCAGTCCATAGCAAGGTGGGCAAGCTGTATTTCTGACGTGTGGAAATAGTTGCGCAGCTGCCGCATTTTTTCAGAGGTGGTGCTGTTTTCAATGGCATCCACCCCGCGCGAAACCACCAGCTCGGACGTTACATAGGAGATGAGCACAAACGTGGCCATAATGGCCCCGCAGACAAGAAAGGAAAGCTGCTTTATGCGCATGCCGCGCCCCCTGGGAGGCGATTTGACGGAAAAAACATGGCAACCCTACGCAACATCGCCGCCGAGGGGCAACCGCCGTGAACGGCTGTTGCCTCCATGCCCCGTGATGGGGGCCGTGCAGTGCTCATGTGAGCGGACAGCTGAGCAAATGTAGTTTTCATGCAAGTTCCAACCAAGCTTCGCGAGTTGCAGCGCCGCGCGCCAATATGGCCAGGGCCTTTTTCCACTGTTTCTTGCCGGGTTGGCGTTGGGCTCGCAGCATTGATCGCGGCACGCGCCCGGCCCAGCATTCCGCAAAGCCGCAATGTCGAACGGCGGCACGCTGGCGTAACCAGAAGAAGAGATAGGGCAAAACATCTTTGCGATAATCATTACCCATTTTAAAAAAAATTACCACATAGATGAACGCTACGATTCCTTTGACGCGTGAGCACAAAAAAAGCCCGCAAATGCGGGCTTTTTTCCGACGCAATACATCGGAAAAACAGGACTATACTTTTACTGCGGCAACTTCAGCGAGGCTTTGCGGCGAGAATATCTTCCAGAACTGTTGCATCTGCGGGCAGAAAGCCAAGGGCTTCGGCCTCGCCCGGCTCAACCCAGCGCAGATTTTGTCCTTCTTCTCCGCAGGGTTCCCCCACGAAGTCGGTCACATGAAAAAAATAGAGGCGCACGCCAAAGCCGCGCTCCGCATACTCATGATCCAGGCTGCGCCAAAAGGCGGCCTTGCGCACGCCTATGCCCAGTTCCTCGGCAAGTTCGCGCTTCAGAGCGTCCAGCGGGCTTTCCCCCGCCTCAAGTTTGCCGCCGGGAAATTCCCAATACCCTTCAAGGGGTTTGTCGGTGAGGCGCTGGCCCGCCAAAAAACGCCCGCCGCGCCATATGATGCCCGCAGCCACTTCAATATGCTGCATGCCTGCTCCAACGCGGGCGCACTGCCCGCAGGTTGCTTCTTCGGCCATGGCCGAACATTCGTGCCCGCTCCGGCCCTCAGGCCGGGTCCACGTTCCACTTGGCGCGCACCGCCGCCATGTTTTCCTCAAGGCTGGTCATTTCATCAAAAATAGCCTCGGCGCGCTGTTTGCTGTTCTCGAAAGCCTTGAGCAGTTCGCCCGAACGGGCGTGGTCGGCATACACTTCCGGATCGGCCAGCTGGGCTTCGGCCGTGCCTTGCTGCTCCAGCACCGAGGCCAGCTCCGTTTCCAGCGCTTCATAGCGCCCCTGCAGGGGCTTCAGCTCTTTGTGCAGGGCATTGCGTTTTTCCGCCTGCTCGCGCTTAAGCCGCTTTTGCTCGTCCCGGGAAAGGGCCGGGGCCGCCGCAGCTTCGGCAGACCTTGGCGCGCCGCCTGACCCCGCGCCCGAAAGGCCGGACGAAGAAACGCCCGTGCCGCCCCCGGCTTGCCGGGCGCGACGGTTCTCGTCATAGGAAACAAAATCCGGAAAAACGGAAAGCCCGTATTCGTTCAGCTCCCAGGCCTCGGCCCCCACCTGTGAAAGCAGCCAGCGGTCGTGGGCCACCATCAGCAGGGTGCCGGTGAACTTTTGCAGCGCGGCCATCAACGCCTCGCGGCTTTCAAGGTCCAGGTGGTTGGTGGGTTCGTCAAGCAGCAAAAAGTTGCAGCGCTTCAAGAACAGTATGGCCAACACCAGGCGGCTTTTTTCCCCGCCGGAAAGCGCGCTGACCTGCCGTTCAAAATATTCCTTGCCCAGCAAAAAAAGCCCGAGCACGCTCATCAGTTCTTCTTCGGTGGTGTGCGGGTCCGACAGACGGCGTATTTCGCCCAGCACCGTGGTGTCGGGGCGCAGGGTGTCCATCTGGTGCTGCGTGTAATAACCCATGCGCATCTGCGACGACGTGACAAGGTTGCCCCCGCTGCGCTCCAGCGTGCCCGCCAGCAGCTTGAGCAGCGTGGACTTGCCGCAGCCGTTGTGCCCCACCAGCGCCACCCGCTGCCCCCTGTAGAGGGTGAAGGTAAGCGGCGGCCACATGGTTTTGCCGTCGCCGAAATGGAAATCCAGGTCAGCTGCGGCCATAACGACTTTTTCGGAATGCGGGGCTTCGGGCCAGGAGAAGTTCAGCTCTTTGCGCTTGGGCTCGGGCCGGTAATCCTCCAGCTCCTTTTCCAGCTTTTTGGCCATCTTCTGCCGTGAGCCTGCCTGCCGGGCCTTGGTGGCCTTGGCGCGGAAGCGCTCCACAAAGGCCATTTTGCGGTCCAGTTCGTCGCGCAGGGCGCGGGCCTCGCGCTCGCGCTGGGCGTTATATTCTTCCTGCAAGGCCAGAAACTGGGTGTAGGTCGCCTTGCGAAACACGGGGCGGGAAAGCCCCAGGTAGAGAACATGGGTGCCCACGTTGTCCATGAACACGCGGTCGTGCGCCACAAAAACCAGCGCGCCCTTGAAGTCCATGAGAAAAGACTCCAGCCACTCCACGGCTTCCACATCCAGGTGGTTGGTGGGTTCGTCGAGCAGCAGCACGTCCGCCCCGGCGGTGAGCACGCGGGCCAGCTTTGCCCGCTCACGCCAGCCGCCGGAAAGTTCGCGCAGGGTGCGGCCCCATTTGCTTTCGGCAAACCCCAAACCGGAAAGCACGGCCTTGGCGCGGTGCTCCGGGTTGTAGCCGTAAAGCGCTTCAAGCTCTCCCTGGCGGTGCATCAGTTCCGTCAGGCGCGCATTGTTTTTGCTGGCGGCGGCTTCTTCCCATTCCGTCCAGAAGTCGCTCCAGTCGTGCAGCACGTCCAGCACATAGGTCAGCAGCGGCGTTTCAAGGGCTTCTTCCGAAAGCTCCTGCTCCACAAAACCGAGGCGGCACCCGCGCGGCAGAATGACCCGCCCGCCGTCGGCGCTCTCCACACCGGCCAGCAGGCGCAACAGCGTGGATTTGCCCGTGCCGTTGGGTCCGCACACGCACAGGCGCACGCCGGAATCAACCTCCAGCGAAAAATTGCTGAAGATGTCCCTGCCGCCAAATGCCTTAGAAAGTTCCTGTATGGTGATTTTCACAACCAGCCCTCTCGGCGGTAGCCTTCCACAGCCTCAGCCATGCCCGCCTCAAGGCTTACACGCGGCGCGAAGCCCAGCTCACGGCACAGGCGGCTGCCGTCGCTCAGCCAACCCGGCTGACGGGCCTCGCGATATTTGTCCAGATTCCAGGCCGGGGCGCGGCGCAGGCGGCGGCCCGCGAAACGGGCGGTCAGCGCGTCGGCGGCCACGGCAAAAGCCGTGGACAGCCCGGCGGTACAAGCCATGACAGGCAAAGGCATGCGCAGAATGCGCACCTTGCGCGGGGCGCGGCCCAGCGCGGCATCAACAGCCGCGCCCATGGCGCGGCAGAACCCGGCCATGGTGTAAACGCCCCCGTCGTTGAGGTGATAAACACCTTTCGCCCCGGGCTGGCAGGCGCACAACACGGCGCGGGCCATGTCGTCCGCATGCACGGCGCTGACGGGAAAGTCGCGCCCAGCGCCGGGGCTGACGGCCAGCCCGGCGCGCAACACGCCCTTGAACACGGGCAACAGGCCCTTGTCGCCCGATCCGTAGATGATGGGAGGCCGCAACGTCACAAGGCGGCTGCCCAGCGCGCGGCCCAAAATCTGTTCCGTGAGCAGCTTTGACCAGCCATAGGCGGAAACCGGCGCGGCGGGCGCGGCGTCGTCAACGCCGGGGGCCGTGGCGCAAGGCCCGGTGGCCGCCAGGCTGGAAACCAGCACGAAACGAAAAGGCTTGTCCGATGCGCCGGTCGCGGCCAGGCGCTCAATGGCCGTGGCCAGACTGCGCGCGGCAAGGGCGTTGGCCCGCAGATAATCCTGCCAGCCCAGGCCAAACAGCAACGCGGCCATGTGAATGACCACATCCTTGCCAGCCAAAGCTTCTTCCAGCCCTTGCCCGGTGCTCAGGTCGGCCAGCGCCGTGCCCACGCCCTGCGGCAGGCGCGCGGTGTGCGAAGCGGCCCGCGTCAGGCAGGTAACTTCCGCGCCCGCCTCCAGCAGATGGGGCAACAGATGCCGCCCCACAAAGCCGGTGCCGCCCGTAAGCAGCACCCGTTTGCCTTGCAGCGGCGTTAGCCCGGTCTGCCCCGACGTCATGGCTGGATCTCTCTGCGATAGATGCGGTAGCGTTTGGTCAGCCGCCCGGAAAAGTCTTCAATAAGGTCGTTGACGGGCACGTTGTCTTCCAGCACCCAGGAGCCCTCTACCCACTGAAAATCGGGGTTCTGCCGCGCTTTTTCCAGCATGAAGTCCAGCAGCAGCAAGGGCAGGCCCATGAGGCGGAATTCCTCGCGAATGCCAAAAAGAATGATGCGGTAGCCGCCGCGTATTTCCGCGCGCGATTGCCACCAGTGCCACAAGGCCGAGATGCCCAGCTTGCCGTTGAGACGCCGCAGCAGCGGGGCCATGTCGGGCAGGGCCACCATGCCCGCGGCGGGCTCGTCGTTGTGGAAGAAGAGCACAAAAAATTCCGGGTCCAGCACGCTTTTCAGCTCTTTGACGTGCTGCTCCGCCTCGCGGTCGGAAAGCGGCGCGAAGCCCCAGTTTTTCGCCCAGGAAATCTTGTACAGATCCAGCATGGTGCGGATGTCCTGCGCCAGGGTGGCCTTGCTGGAAGTGCGGCAGGTAAAGCGCGCTTCGGCCTTGAGGCGGGCCACCTCGTCATTGAGCCATTCCGGCGGCGCAATGCGCGAACGCTCGATGAGGTAGGCGAAAAGATCCTGCTCTTTGCGCAAATGCCAGCCTTCGAGCAACTCGGCGTAATACGGCGGGTTCCAGGGCATCATGATGGTAGGCGCAAGATCAAAGCCATCCACCAGCAACCCGCAGGTATAATTGGTGGAGGGGTTCAACGGCCCGCGCATGAATTCCATGCCCTGCTCGGCCAGCCAGTCGCGCGCGGTTTGCAGCAGCGCATGGGCGGCTTCGCGGTCGTTTTCGCATTCAAAAAAGCCGAAAGCGCCGCATTTTTCACCGGCGTAGGCATTGAATTTTTCATCCACGATGGCGGCGATGCGCCCCACGGGGCGGCCATCGCGCAGCGCCAAAAACAGTTCGCGCCGCGCGTTTTCCCAAAAGGGATGTTCGCCGGGGGTGAGCAGTTCGCGGTCCTGACTTTTGATGCCGGGGGTCCAGGGAGAGCCGGGTTCATAGATGCTCCAGGGCAAATCCATGAACTGGGCAAATTCCTGCTTAGAGCGGGCGGGTATGATGGAGAGAGACATGATTAATCCAGTTGCAGGCTGCCGCGGAACGCGCCAAGATCTTCAATGCCCAGCCGTTCGCAGACGGAGGGGAGGGCTTCAACCAGAGCAAAGGCGCAGTCGGGGCGCATAAAGTTGCCCGTGCCGATCTGCACGGCCTGCGCGCCGGCCAGCATAAACTCCAGGGCATCTTCGGCGGTGGTTATGCCGCCCACGCCCACCACGGGAATTTTCACGGCCCGCGCCACCTGCCACACGCAACGCAGAGCCACCGGTTTGATGGCCGGGCCGGAGAGCCCGCCCACCACATTGGCCAGCGAAGGTTTGCGGCTGGCCAGGTCCACGGCCATGCCCAGCAGGGTGTTGATGCACGATATGCTGTCCGCGCCCGCGTCTTCAACGCTGCGCGCAAGCAGGGCAATGTCCGTGACGTTGGGCGAAAGCTTGACCATGACGTGCTTGCCCGGAGCGGCCCGCCGCACGGCGGCCGTCACCTGGGCGGCCAGCACCGGATCCTGGCCGAAAAGCACGCCCCCCTCTTTGACATTGGGGCACGAAACGTTCACTTCCAGCGCTGCCACGCCCTCTTCTTCGTTAAGGCGCGCGGCAAGGGCGGCGAATTCTTCCACAGAGCTGGCATAAATATTGGCAATAACGGCGGTTTCCTGCCAGGGCAGGCGGGGCAGCTTGGCGGAGCAAAAAGCCTCCACCCCGTCGTTTTGCAGGCCTACGGCGTTGAGCATGCCCGCCGTGGTTTCCACAATGCGCGGCGTGGCGTTGCCCTCGCGCGGGTGCAGCGAAAGGCCCTTCACCACCATGCCGCCCAGAGCGGCCAGGTCGCCATAAGAGGCGAATTCAAGCCCGTAACCGAAGGTTCCCGATGCCGTAAGCACAGGATTTTTGAGGGAAAGATCGTGCGTCTGCCCCTTCAGTGTAACGGAAAGATCCATGCCGCTATCTCCAGATTGCCGGCGTCCGGCTTTTTGTCCGTGTCTGTGCGAACCCGGAAGCCTTCAGCGCAGCCGCTTGACGGCAAAAGCGCCGCGTAACAGGCGCAGGCCGCGCAAAGGCGCGCGCCCGCTGGCCGGGAAGGCTTAAAAACAGGCAGCGCTACAGTTCAACCTGATCCGACCAGAACACCGGCCCATGATTGCACACCTGCACCAGCCCCTCGCGTTTTTCTTCGACAGGCCAGGCTTCGGTGGTTCTGGTCACGCACCCAAGGCAAGCGCCAACGCCGCAGGCCATGCGGTTTTCAAGCGAAAGCTGGCAGCGCACGCCCAGTTCGCCAGCGAACTTCTGCACAGTGCGCATAAAGGGCGTTGGCCCGCAGGCCAGCACAAGGCCCTTCTGCTCGGCATATTCGCTCATGCGTTCCTGAATGGTGAAAATAAAGTCGTCCAGGTCGCCGGATTCGGCCTCGCGCAGGCTGTCCAGCGGCACATGCTCGTTGATGCTGTCCACCGGGTAGCAGCTGATGTGTTCCCGATGCCCGAAAAGCATGGCGACGTTCCAGGGCTTGGGGTGTTCGCTCACATAGCCCACAAACGGCACTATGCCCATGCCCCCTGCCAGCAACAGGGTGGGGGTGTCGGGCTCAACGGCAAAGCCGTTGCCCAGCGGGCCCCACACGCGAACTTTGTCGCCGGGGCGCAGCTCGGCCATGCGCCGCGTGCCTTTGCCGCGCACCTGGAAGAAACAGATCATGTGCCTGGCGGTCATGTGGCAAATGCCAAGAGGCCGCGCCCAGGGGATATCAAGCCCAAAGTTCCGGGGGCGGATCATGACGAACTGGCCGGGCCGCCACCGAGCCCATTCGGGGCGGGAGAGGCGAAGCGCATAAAAACGGCTTTCGTTTCCGGTCTGCCCAAAGGGGACAAGATCGAGGACGTCAAGCTCGCACGAGGTTGGTTGTGACATGTCCATAATTATAGGCATAGTTTTCTTCCGGGTCAACTCAAGGCGCGGCGTTGCAACGCCCCTAATGCATACAAATTTTGTATCAATTACGCCCGCAAAACCTTGCCCGGCCTGGGTTGCATAAAAATCGGCGTCGGGGCCGCATTTGAACTTTTCAGGCCTGGGCGCACGGGCTATTCTACCCGCAGGAGATTTGTATGAATGAAATTTTTGCTTCCCGCCGCGAAAAGCTGCGGCAGGCCATGCGCGCACGCGGCCTCGACGCCCTGCTGATCAGCCAGGCGGCCAACAGGTTTTATCTCTCGGGATTCGAGCTGCACGACCCACAGTTCAACGAAAGCGCCGGCAGGCTTGTCGTCACCGCCGACGGGCGCGACTGGCTGGCGACCGACGCCCGGTATCTGGACGCCGCCGAAAGGCTGTGGGATCATGACCGCATTTTCATTTATGGCGGCGGCGCCGCCAAAGAGCTGCACGGCCTGCTGCGCCGTTGCGGCAGCCGCGTGGGCATTGAGGCACAGGGCGTGAGCCTGGCCTTTGCCCGCGCCCTCGCCACGGCGGGGCCGGGGCTGTTCATCGAGGCGGCCGACGGGCTGGTGGAACGCCTGCGCCGCATCAAGGAACCTGTGGAAGTGGCCGCGCTGGAAAAATCCTTTGCGCTCAACCACAAGATGCTGCAATGGGTTGAGGGCCAGCTTGTTCCTGGCCGTAGCGAGGCTGAAATCAGCTGGGGCATTGAACAGTTTTTCCGCCAAAACGGCGCTTCGGAACTGGCCTTCGCCAACATTGTGGCTGTGGGCAAAAATGCCGCCCTGCCCCACGCAATCCCCGGCGAAGACGCCATCACCGAGAACTGCCCGGTGCTCATTGACGTGGGGTGCCGAGTAGCCTACTACTGCTCAGATCAAACCCGCACCTTTTGGGTTGGCGATGCCCCCACGGACCAGTTCCGCCGCGCCCTTGACCTGACACGCCAGGCGCAAACGGCGGCCATTGAAGGCATGCGCCCAGGCATGCCCATGCGCATGGCCTATGCCCTTGCGCACGATGTGTTTGCCCGTGCCGGCGTTGCCGCCGCCTTCACGCATGGGTTGGGGCATGGCGTTGGGCTTGAAACGCACGAGGCCCCCAGCCTTTCGCCCCGATCTGAAGGCGCGCTTGAACCCGGCATGGTCGTAACCGTTGAGCCGGGCCTGTATTATCCGCAGTGGGGGGGCATTCGCTGGGAATATACGGTCATCGTCGAGGAAGACGGCGTCAGAATTTTGTAAGGGGTTTTCATGACCATGCTTTTTCTGGTCGGCGCCAGGGCTGCCGGCAAAACCACCATCGGCAGAACCCTGGCCAAAAATCTGGGTCTGCCGTTTGTGGATACGGACCAGTTCCTGCTCCACGCTGATGGCCGCACTGTGGACCAGATCGTGGCGCAGGAGGGCTGGCCCGGCTTTCGCGCTCGCGAAAGCGCCACCCTGCACGAGGTTGCGCAGGTCCATGCCGCAGGCTGCGTCGTCGCCACCGGCGGCGGCATTGTGCTGGCGGAAGAGAACCGCGATTTCATGCGTGGTCACGGCATGGTCGTGTACCTTGAAGCGCCTGTGGGGGTGCTCACGCAGCGGCTGGGCCGCAACCCCCTCAACAGCCAGCGCCCCTCGCTCACCGGGCGCGGGTTGCTTGAAGAGATGGCGCAGGTTCTTGAGGAACGCCAACCGCTCTACCACGCCGCGGCGCACCATATTGTTGACGCTTCGCGCTCGCAGGCCGAAATTTGCCGCCGCATACAAGACTTCTGGCAGGCATGGCGGGGCGGCGAGTCTGCCGCTGCCGCCCCGCCCGCGGCCGACCGCAGCAACTGACCCGACCCCGGCCACACTGCCGC
>Ga0183101_1000242_pt4 | contig 18772 bp, 16 predicted proteins | sample Biomet3_FD_127790 | JGI IMG/M metagenome (GOLD analysis project Ga0183101, IMG submission 127790) | Microbial communities from bioreactor (seeded with sewage sludge) at LBNL, California, USA - Biofuel metagenome 3 | ecosystem: Engineered > Bioreactor > Anaerobic > Unclassified ...
CTGCCAAACTGCGGAAGACTGCGGAACTGAGACTGGAAAATCCGGATGCCAGCCTGACTCAATTAGGTGAAATGATGGTGCCGCCGATGAAGAAATCGGGCATCAACAACCGCCTGCGGAAACTGGAGGAGATTGCCGGAAGACTGTAAGTCCAATCATTACAGAATTAACTGAAATTTATACACTTGTCGCAAACTGATAAAAAAATAAACAATGTCGGGACGATGCAATAAAAATAGGCATCGCCCTTTTTTTGATTATTTATAAATTCATTTTGTGGTATTAGAATGGACAACAGTTAGATTATTGATTGAAAGGGGAAAACATTTATGGACTTATTTGCAAGGACGGTAGTCAAGCGCAGATACATAATACTGATCATATGTCTGGCATTGCTGATACCATCAGTCATCGGCATGCTGAACACAAGGATCAACTACGATATGCTGACCTACCTGCCTAAAGATCTGGACACTGTAAAAGGCCAGGACATTTTGCTAAACGATTTCGGCAAGGGAGCATTCTCTCTTGTACTCGTTGAAAACAAAACTCCTGAGGAAGTCGCAGATCTGAAAAACAAGATCGAAGGAGTAGACCACGTGGATTCAGTGCTCTGGTACAACACGCTGCTGAACACTGACGTTCCAATGACAATACTCCCGAACAAATATTATGACGAATTCAACAAAGACGGAGGGACGCTGATGGCGGTCTTCTTCGACTCATCGACATCGGCAGATGAAACCATCAAAGCGATCGGCGACATCAGAGCACTTTCAGACAACGATGTTTACATCACTGGCATGTCGGCTCTGGTCAAAGACCTGAAAGACCTCTGCGAAAAAGAAGAGCCTGTATATGTAGGCATAGCAGTGCTCTGTGCAGTGGCAGCGATGATAGCCTTCCTGGATTCATGGGCGATCCCGTTCATCTTCCTGGCCAGTATCGGCATGGCGATCATCTACAACCTTGGAACGAATTTCTTCCTGGGAGATATATCGTATATTACAAAGGCGCTGGCTGCGGTACTTCAGCTGGCTGTCACCATGGACTATTCAATATTCCTGTGGCACAGCTTTGAGGAGGAAAACGACCGAACCCACGACAAAGAGACGGCGATGGAAGATGCAATCAAGAATACGCTGACGGCCGTCATAGGCAGTTCAGTCACAACTATCGCCGGATTCATAGCACTGTGCTTCATGTCATACACATTGGGCGCTGACCTTGGAATCGTAATGGCAAAGGGCGTACTGCTCGGCGTTATCGGTTCCGTTACTACACTGCCTGCGATGCTTCTTATTTTTGACGGCATCGTTGAGAAAACAAGACACAGATCACTTATCGGAGATGTTCACAAGATGTCGCACTTTATCGTGCACAAGAGCTGGATCTTCGTGATCATATTCTTTGTTGTTCTGTTCCCGGCAGTTTACGGCTACAACAATACAAACATTTACTACGACATGTCCAGTGCACTGCCTAAGAACATCAACTTCGTGGTTTCCAATGAAAAGGTCATGAAAGACTTCAACATTGGTACAACTCACATGGTTCTCGTAGACAAAGACATGAGCAAGACTGACGCTCAGAACATGATAAATGAAATGGAAGATGTCAAGGGCGTCAAGAACGTTATTGGCCTTGACGGCATCCTTGGAAACCAGATACCGGAAGAGATGCTTCCAGATAAAATCGTTAAAGATTTCAAGAGCGGCGACTATCAGATGATGATAATCAACACGGAAAGCAAATACAGAGTTGCCAGCAAATATGTAAATCAGCAGCTGACTTCACTGAATCAGATAGTAAAGAAATATGACAGCAAAGGTACTGTAATTGGAGAGGCTGCCTGCACCAAGGATCTGATGAAGACAACGAACAGAGACTTTGCAATTGTAAGCTGGATCTCAATAGCGATGATCTTCGTCATCATCATGCTGGTACTGAAATCACTGTCGCTCCCGTTCATTCTGGAACTGACAATATACTTTGCCATCTTTATCAACTTAGGCCTGCCATATTACACTAATACATGGCTGCCGTTCATTGCACCGATCTGCCTGAGTACAATACAGCTTGGCTCAACAGTCGACTACGCGATACTGATGACGACCAGGTACAAGCGAGAACGGATCGAGGGCGGAGGCAAGAATGATTCCATCGTCACAGCGGTGGAAACATCGATACCGTCCATCGTGACCAGCGCAGTAGGATTCTTCGCTGCAACATTCGGCGTATCACTTTACTCAGACATAGACATTATCAGTTCTATGTGCACACTGATGGCAAGAGGAGCACTGATCAGTATGCTGGCTGTAATCTTTATACTGCCGGCATTCCTGAGAATACTTGATCCTATCATTATCAGAACAACAGGCGGACTCCGCCAGGTATACGGAAAACACAGGAAAGAGGAGGTTAAGGCAGCATGAAGAAGAATAAAGACAATAAAAAATCGCTGAAAATTTTCACGTTAGTACTGATTGCGGCACTTGTGACGTGCTTCAGCATATATATTCCGTCATTCGCAGACCAGACATCAAAGTCTGAGAAGGACAACAACACGAAGACAACATCTTCAACACCGACAAATGATGAAACAGTTTATGTAATGACCAAAGCAACAGGTGCCCAGAAGCAGGTGATCGTCAGTGAAGATGGGACTCTTCACTATGATGGTTATGAGGACTGTAAAGTACCTGTAACTATGGACATCAGCTACGAACTTGACGGCGAAAGCATCAGCCCTTCTGAGCTGGCAGGCAAGAGCGGTCAGGTAACCATGAAAATCAGCTATACAAACAATATTAAATACAAGAACGTCTACGTGCCGTTTATGGCAGTAACAGGCGTCGTGCTTGACAACGACTACTTCTCGAACGTCCAGGTAGAAAACGGCAGAAGCATGGATGACGGCAACAGAAACGTTGTCCTCGGATATGCGTTCCCGGGACTTCAGAAGAGTCTGGGTGTCAGCAGCAGCAAAGTCAACGTGCCTGATGAGGTTACGATCACTGCAGACACAGAAAATTTCCAGATCGAAAGCATATATACTATTCTTAGCAGCGACGCTCTCAGCGAGCTGAACATTGACACTAATACCGACATCAACGGCCTGACAAGCAAACTCAACAAGCTTGAGAATTCTGCCAGCGACCTGCTTTCAGGAACAAAGCAGCTCTACGCCGGCACTCAGAAGCTGAATGCAGGAGCATCAAAGCTTACGACAGGCACTGACAAGCTGGTAGCAGGCGGCAAGAGTTTGGCAACCGGCATGGATACGATGAAGAAAGGCGTCAGCAGCTTGAGCTCCAGCTCTGAGTCAATGGCCGACGGCATGACACAGCTGGCAAACGGCGCAACATCACTTAAGACCGGCGCCGACAGCCTCAATACCGGAGCACAGAAACTTCAGGCAGGAACTAATCAGCTGTCCACTGGACTTTCAACACTTTCCTCAAGCAGCGAATCTATTAGAAACGGTGCAAAGGCAATTGTTGACGCTACACTGGCAACAGCAAACACTCAGCTAAAGGCTGCAGGCGTTACAACTACAGTTACTGCTGACAATTACGCAACGGTTCTTGGAGCGGTTACAACTAAAATCGATGCAGGCATGAAGCAGATCACAGATGCATATGGTGCAGCAGGAGAGGCGTCAGACCAGTACAAACAGCTGGCGACCGAGAAAGCCACTATTGCAGCTCTGAAGACACAGCTTGACAGCCTGGTTACATACTATAATGGGGTACTTGCATATACGGCAGGCGTGGACAGCGCCGCAACAGGGGCAAAAACAGTCAATACCGGTGCTGCCAGCCTGACTGCAGGGACAAAGAGTCTTTCAGATGGAGCAGCCAAACTGGCAGATGGCTCCAAACAGCTTTCAGCAGGCCTGGGTTCTCTGGGCAAACTGATATCCGGAGTTGACCAGCTTGACACTGGCGCAAACCAGCTGTATGGCGGACTCAAGACTCTGCGTGCAAATGAGGACTCTCTAGTATCAGGTATCAGCCAGCTCAACGATGGCGCTAAGGAACTTAACGATGGCGTTTCGGATGCAGTCAAAACAATGAAGTCAGAGATGTCAAAGCTGGATACTAAGGATCTGGAAACTGTTATGGACAGAGTTCAGGAACTCAAAGATGCTTCTGAGTCATATCAGAGCTTCGGTGGGAAAGGAAGTTACGATTCAGTGAAGTTCATCTACAAAACAGATGATATTTCCCCTAAATAATACTAACTGGCAGAAGAGGGTGCTTAGGCGCCCTCTTTTGCTGTATTGAAAAAATGCATTGCCGAGTCCTGCCGTGCCTCGCCTTCGCCGCCGCGCTCTTTGCCGCACTGGCGGCTTGATGCTGCACCATCTGCGGCACTGGCGGCTTTGATGCTGTACCATCTGTCTCGCAGACAGCCTTGATGCTGCACCATCTGCCGCGCTGGCGGCTTTGATGCTGGGTCAGAATTGACGGTTGGCATGGACTATGCGTTACATATTAACGTTGGCTGCGAGAGTATGTACTGCATTAATGTGACACCAATGTATACAAAGGTGTCTATGAGCAGAGTGCGCCTATGGGGAAAGATGTTAAAACCGTTACGAAATCGTATTTGCATTCCGTGATTTAGGAATACTCGTCCGGAAATGCGGCTCGAAATTTATTGAACTTTTCCAATGAATATGCGCTTTTGCTGAATAAATGCATATTAGAAAGTAATAGATTAATTATCAGGTTACTTACTATCGCAATTTTCACATACTTTAGTTGATTAATAAATCAGATTAAAGTATAATTGTAATATGTATACTTATTCTGAATCGGATTAGTGATTACCGGTTAGGGTATACAGTAATGGACAGGAGGTGAAAGAACAGTGTTTGTTGAAGAACTAACCTTGATCAAGGAAAGCGAAAACAAAGCTGACGAGCTTCAGAAAAAAGCGAAAATTGATTCAAAGCAGGCTTTGGAAGCTGCAAGAGTCCAAGCAGGACAGGTAGTGGAAGAAGCACAGAACCGTGCGAAGGATATCTACGGCAAACTGATCAGCGAGGGACAGGCTGCATCCGATGAGGAATATGAGGCTTATCTTGAGAAGACAAGAAAGTCATGCGCGGAAATGGCCGAGAAAGCCAGAGCCAATGAGCCCAGAGTTGTTGAATTGATTGCAGAAAGGATTGTGGAAGCTAGTGTCAATAGTTAAAATGAAAAAAGTTGCCGTTATCGGCCTTGACACTATGAAAGAGAAACTCATATCCGATCTTATGGAGCTTGGGGTCGTGCAGATCACGGACCAGAGTCAGCGGCTGGCAGAAGATGAGAAATGGCAGGGACTTGGAACGATGGACGGAGACGACGACAGAGTCGCATCTCTCGACAGCGAAATCAACCGGGTAACCCTGGCACTTGATACTCTTGCCAGATACAGCGTTGAGAAATCACCGCTTTTTTTTACAAGAAGAGCGATGAAAGCTCGCGATTTTGCGGAAACGATGGAAGGACGAAAATCCATTGTTGCAGACACAGACTATATCCTTGGGCTGAATGAAAGCCTGCATGGACTGAGAGAGCAGATCAATAAGAGAAATACTGATCTCAGCAGCATCACTCCGTGGATAGGATACGATCTGCCGCTTGATGTGGAACACACTGAGTTTACGGAAATCAACCTAGGCGTGGTACCATCAACAGTAGACATCGGAGTTCTCGATCAGAGGATCCAGGAAGTTAGCGAAGCAGTTGCCCTGTCGGAAGTGAACAGGGACAAGGATCTGATCTACCTCATGGTCGTGACCATGAAGGAAAATCAGGATGACGTTCTGACTGTTATGAAGCAGCATGGTTATACGCCGACGCCTTTTAAGGGTTTCGCCGGTTCTGCCAATGATAACAGAAACAGGATAATTAGAGAAATCAAAGAAAAAGAAGAAGAATGCAAGAAGATCGAAGACGAAATCAGCACTTTGTCCAGAATGAGGCCGGGAATCGAGTGCCTTCATGATGAACTGATCATGGAGAGAGACCATGTTAAGATCAAATCTAATCTGCTGAAGACGAAGAGGACCTTCAATTTGGAAGGATGGGTGCCTGAACACTGCGAGGAAGCAGTCAACAAGGTACTGGAGGCAAGTGAATGCTGTTATGAGTACAGAGATCCTGATGATGAGGAAGAAGTTCCTGTCATGATCCAGAACAACAGTTTCAATTCACCTTTTGAAGCAATCACAGAGATGTATTCTCTGCCTGATTACCACGGGGTCGATCCTACCAAGTATTTTGGAATTTTCTATGCAATATTCTTTGGAATGATGTTGAGTGATGCAGGATACGGAATCGTAATCGCTGTGGCATGCTTCATTATTCTCAAAAAATTTGCCCTTGAGGGCATGTCGTATAAAATGATAAAGATGTTCTTCTACTGCGGACTTGCAACGATATTCTGGGGCGCTATGTTCGGAGGCTGGTTTGGAAACTTCTTCCAGACGGCAGCGAAGATAATGTTCAACAAGGATATCACTATCAGCCCGATATGGTTCGACCCTATTGCGGATCCTACAAGGCTCCTCATCTGGTCACTGATATTCGGCGTTGTGCATCTGTTTGTAGGAATGGGCATCAAGGCCGGTATGGATATCAAGAGAGGTCATTGGCTGGATGCCGTGTTTGACGTATTCTCATGGTATATGATCATACTTGGTGCTGCTATGTGGCTGGCAGGCGGATCAATTTCGCAGGCCCTTGTAACGCCAGGCAAATACATGACGATAGCGGGCGCTTTGATCGTTCTGCTGACCGGAGGAAGAGACAGAAAGGGCATAGGCAAGGTAATCGGAGGACTGAGTTCACTTTACGGAGTAACAGGTTACATTTCGGATATTCTTTCGTATGCCAGACTGCTCGCATTAGGACTTGCTACAGGCGTAATCGCCAATGTTGTCAACACTCTCGGCTCAGTTGCCGGCGGCGGATTAGTAGGCAGCATCGTTCTGATGGTGGTGTTTGTCGTTGGACATACCTTCAACATGGCAATCAACACCCTGGGTGCGTTCGTACACTCAAGCAGACTGCAGTACATTGAATTTTTCGGTAAATTTTATGAAGACGGCGGAGAAGAATTCGTGCCGTTCAGAAAGAACACTAAATACGTCAGACTGACAAGTGGTACTGACGAAGACAAATAATACGGAGGTAAATAAATATTATGACTACTGGAATTGTTATGGCACTTTTAGGTGCAGCATTAGCATCATTAGCTGGAATCGGAAGCGCTATCGGCGTTGGTATCGCCGGTCAGGCTGCAGCGGGAGTACTCGCTGAAGATCCTAAGAAATTCGGTAAAACACTTATCCTTCAGGCTATTCCTGGTACACAGGGTATCTACGGACTGCTGATGACATTCCTGATCCTCATCAGGATCGGCGTACTTGGCGGAAACATGGTAGACCTTACACCTGAACAGGGATGGTATGTCTTTGCATCAGCTATTCCAATCGGTCTGATCGGTATCTGGTCAGGTATTGCACAGGGCAAAACTGCCGCTTCAGGCATCATGCTCCTCGGCAAGAGACCGGATCAGCTGGCAAAGGGCATCATCTATGCAGCTATGGTTGAGACTTACGCTATCTTCGGACTGCTGGTTTCAATACTCATACTGTTCAATATCGGACTGTAAACTAAAGGACGTGAAATAATGAGTATAGATAAGATTACATCAAAGATATTAAGCGACGCCGAGGCTTCGGCAAAGGAAGTAACCGACGAAGCCAAAGCCGCCAGTGATGCAATCCTTGAAGAGGCTAAGAAGAAGGCTGATGAGCTGACAAAGAACGCCGTCGAAAAAGGCGCAACGGAGAAAGAAAAACTCATCACCAGGAGAAGAGCGGTTGCTGACATCGATGGAAGAAAAATCATCCTCGATCAAAAGCAGCAGCTCATCGCTGAGTGCTTTGATAAAGCCGTCGGCAAAATCACGTCGATGGACAAGGAAAAGTACGTTGATTTTCTTGCGGGCATCGTGAAGAAAACGGGCGTGTCGGAAGGCGAGCTGATAATGAACCCTAAGGAGTCAGCTGAGATCGGACCGGCCCTCGTTGCCAGACTGAAGGAAATCATGCCGGAATCAGGGATAACGCTGTCAGGCGAGACCAGAAACATCAAAGGCGGATTTATGCTGAAGAACGGTTCGGTGTACATAAACGGAACAGTGGAGGCTTTGATAGACGAAGCCAGAGACGAACTGGTGACTGAGGTCGCCCAAGTGCTGTTCCAGTAAGGAGATAGATTAATGGCAAAGCGTAAAGAATTTGAATACACCTTTGCGTCTGCATATATAGGATGCTTCGTCAGGAATCTCATGAACAGACAGGACTATTCGAGACTTGCAGGCTGCAAAGATCTCGACATGGCTGAGTCAATACTCCAGGATTTCGGTTATGGTGAGGCCAAAGAAGTTCGCGAAGGCGACATTGAGGCTTTTATCAGAAGAGAGCAGAACAAGCTCTTTGATCAGATAATGAAGACCATTCCGGAAGAGGAAGAGCTGGCTTTGTGTCTGTACCCTTATGACTATCACAATGTCAAGGTGTGCCTGAAATCTGAATTTCTGGGGCTGACGCCGGACGACACATATCTTGTGTCGACCAGCAGCATCGACTGGATGAAGATCGTGGCCATGATAAGGGACAGAAACTATATGTTCATGCCAGTGCGGATGAAGCACGCGATCATTGAGGCAACGGATCTTTTCGGAAGAGGCGGAGATCCTCAGGAGATAGATATCATCATGGACAGAGCCTGCTATGAGGACATGCTGGAGTCGGCGGAAGCCACCGGCGAGAAATTCCTGATCGGCGAGGTAAAACTCCAGATAGACATCCTAAACCTGAAGACTTTTGCAAGACTTCGCGAGATCAATAAGCCTTGGTCGTTTTTCCAGAAGGTATTTCTGACGGGAGGCAATATCTCAGAGCAGTTCTTCATCAATAACTATGAAGAAGCTTACTCGCAGCTGGCTGACAAACTGGCTCCTTACGGATTCAAGTCGGCTGTTGCGGAAGGCGGCAGAGTGCTCAGAGAAACTGGTGATTTCAGTCTTCTGGAGAAGCTGTGTGAAGACCAGCTGATGGAATTCAATAAGCAGGCCAAGTACGAGTCGTTTGGCATCATTCCGATTGCCGGCTACTGGTACGCCAAGGAAATTGAGATAGACAATCTCAGGATAATCCTGACGGGCAAGCTCATCGGGGAATCACCTGAGACGGTGTTGGAAAGACTGAGGGAGCCATATGTATAAGATAGGTGTTATTGGCGACAGGAACTCAGTTCTAGGGTTCAAAGCCCTGGGGCTTGATGTTTACCCGTGCGACAGTTCTGACGAAGCAAGGAAGCTCCTTCATGATATGGCAAAAGGAGAATACGCGATCATTTACATCACGGAAGGCCTTGCCGCAGACATAGAAAAAGATATTGATAAATACAAGGACTCTAGACTTCCAGCAATAATTCCAATCCCTAATAAGGACGGAGCTTCAGGGACAGGAATGGACAGCGTAAGAAAGTCCGTGGAGCGCGCTGTGGGAGCAGATATACTTTTTGGAGGTGAAAAATAAATGAGTCAGGGAAAAATCGTTAAGGTTTCAGGACCACTCGTAGTTGCATCGGGCATGGAAGACGCTGATATGTTCGACGTAGTCCGCGTAGGCGACCTGGGACTTATCGGCGAAATAATAGAGATGAGAGGCGACATGGCCTCGATTCAGGTATACGAGGAGACTGCCGGACTTGGTCCAGGCGCTCCAGTAGTAACAACGGGAGCACAGCTCTCAGTTGAACTGGGGCCTGGTCTGATAGAGACTATCTACGACGGAATCCAGAGGCCTCTGGAGGCGATGATGGCCAGCGTAGGCACAAACATCACCAGAGGAATCAACATTCCTGCACTTGACAGGGATAAGAAATGGGACTTCGTTCCTGTTGTCAAGGCTGGTGATAAAGTCACTGCTGGCGACATCATTGGAACCGTTCAGGAAACAGTCATCGTTGAACAGAAAATCATGGTGCCTTACGGAATCGAAGGAACCATTGAGAGCATAGAAGCTGGACAGTTTACTGTTGATGAAGTCGTATGCAAGGTCAAGAAGGAAGACGGCACTGTTGCAGAACTTACTATGATGCAGAAGTGGCCAGTCCGTGTAGGCAGACCATATAAAGAAAAGCTGGTTCCGGAAATGCCGCTGGTAACCGGACAGCGTGTAATCGATACTCTGTTCCCTATAGCAAAGGGCGGAGTTGCTGCCGTACCTGGACCTTTCGGATCAGGCAAGACAGTAGTTCAGCATCAGCTGGCAAAGTGGGCTGACGCAGATATCGTTGTTTACATCGGATGCGGCGAACGTGGAAACGAAATGACAGACGTTCTGATGGAGTTCCCTGAACTGAAGGACCCAAGGAGCGGTGAGCCTCTGATGAAGAGGACAGTTCTTATAGCAAACACTTCCGACATGCCGGTAGCTGCCCGTGAAGCATCTATCTACACCGGAATCACTATCGCAGAATATTTCAGAGACATGGGCTATTCAGTAGCTCTGATGGCTGACTCTACATCCAGATGGGCAGAAGCCCTTCGAGAGATGTCCGGCCGACTGGAAGAGATGCCAGGCGAGGAAGGTTACCCTGCTTATCTGGGTTCCAGACTTGCTCAGTTCTACGAAAGAGCTGGACGTGTAGTATCACTGGGAAGCGAAGGAAGAATCGGAGCACTTTCTGCAATAGGTGCAGTATCCCCTCCAGGAGGAGATATTTCAGAGCCTGTATCACAGGCAACGCTGAGAATCGTAAAGGTATTCTGGAGTTTGGATGCATCCCTTGCATATGCAAGACACTTCCCGGCAATCAACTGGCTGCAGAGCTATTCGCTCTATGTAGACAGACTGACCAAATGGTATGAGGAGAATGTCAGCAAAGACTTCCCGGAACTCAGAATGGATACCATCAGGCTGCTTCAGGAAGAGGCAGAACTGCAGGAAATCGTTCAGCTGGTCGGAGTTGATGCATTGTCATTTGCAGACAGAATCAAACTGGAAGCATGCAAGTCCATTCGTGAGGACTACCTGCACCAGAATGCATTCCACGACATAGATACCTACTCATCAATGAACAAACAGTACAAGCTTCTGAAGCTCATAATGGGCTACTATGAGCTGGCAAGCGATGCCATTGCCAAAGGCGCGCCTTTCAACCAGCTGGCAGGACTGCCTGTAAGAGAGACTATCGGAAGATTCAAGTACATTGAAGAGGAAAACATTGACGCTTCTTATGAAGAGATCTTTGCTGAACTCAGAAAAGAAGTTGCAGATCTGGTAAGCAAGGAGGCTGAGGACGATGATTAAGGAATATAAGACGATATCAGAAGTTGCCGGCCCTCTGATGCTGGTAAAGGATGTTGACGGAGTAACATATGATGAACTTGGAGAGATCATGCTGCCTAACGGCGACAAGAGACTCTGCAAGGTACTGGAAATAGACGGCAGCGATGCGCTGGTTCAGTTATTTGAGAGCTCGGCAGGAATCAACCTGAAGGAGAGTTCCGTAAGATTCCTCGGCAGAGGAACTCAGCTTGGCGTTTCTGAAGAAATGCTGGGAAGAGTATTCGACGGAATGGGCAGACCTATGGACGGCGGCCCTGAAATCATTGCAGAGAAAAAACTGGACATCAACGGACTGCCAATGAATCCGGCAGCCAGAGACTACCCGGCTGAATTCATTCAGACAGGAGTTTCCGCAATAGACGGACTTAACACACTGGTAAGAGGACAGAAGCTTCCTATATTCTCAGGTTCAGGACTTCCGCATGCTGAGCTGGCCGCGCAGATAGCACGTCAGGCAAAGGTAATCGGAGGAGAGAGCAGCAAGTTCGCAGTAGTATTTGCAGCTATCGGAATCACATACGAGGAAGCAGACTTCTTTGCATCAGACTTCAGAAGGACAGGAGCCATCGACAGAACAGTAATGTTTATGAACTTGGCAAACGACCCTGCCGTAGAGAGAATCGCCACTCCGCGTATGGCTCTGACAGCCGCCGAGTATCTGGCATTCGACCTGGACATGCACGTACTGGTTATACTGACTGATATCACCAACTACGCAGAGGCTCTGCGTGAGGTATCAGCTGCCAGAAAGGAAGTACCAGGCAGAAGAGGTTATCCTGGATATCTGTATACAGACCTTGCTACAATGTATGAAAGAGCCGGAAGAAAGAAGGGCTACAAGGGTTCGATAACAATGATCCCTATTCTGACAATGCCAGAAGACGACAAGACCCATCCTATTCCTGACCTTACCGGATACATCACAGAAGGACAGATCATTCTGTCACGTGAACTGTACAGAAAGGGCGTTAAACCGCCAATTGACGTACTGCCTTCACTGTCGCGACTGAAGGATAAGGGAATCGGCAAAGGCAAGACCAGAGAAGATCACGCTGATACGATGAACCAGCTGTTTGCAGCATATGCAAAGGGCAAGGAGAGTCTGGAACTGATGACCATCCTCGGCGAAGCCGCTTTGACGGAAACTGACCTGATGTATGCAAGATTTTCACAGGAATTTGAAAAACGCTACGTATCTCAGGGTTATGATACTGACCGTGGTATCGAGGAAACACTTGATCTTGGCTGGGAGCTGCTGAAGATGCTTCCGAAGAGCGAATTGAAGAGAATCAAAGATGAACTTATTGAGAAGTATCTCGGGTAGGTGATATAGATGGAAAAATTAAACGTCAATCCTACCAGGATGATGCTGACATCCCTGAAGAAGCGTCTGAAGACGGCTACCAGAGGACACAAGCTCATGAAGGACAAGAGAGACGAACTCATGAAGGAATTCCTGGAACTTGCCAGAGAGAACGGCAGGCTGCGTGAAGAGGTCGAGAGAAAACTCGCCGACGTCTACAAGAACTTTACCGTTGCCAGCTCTATCATGAGCCAGGAAGTCATGGAAGAATCTCTGATGTTCCCTAAGCAGGGCGTTATCCTCGACGTTGGCAGCAAAAACATCATGAGTGTAGACGTTCCGGTCTTCGGCTTCAAAACCACTGCTGAAGATCCGACGAATATCTATCCATATGGTTTTGCCAGAACGTCTGGTGAGCTGGACAATGCAATTTCCCAGCTGTCAGACCTTTTCCCTCAGCTGCTTGAACTGGCAGCCAAGGAAAAGGAAACCGCGCTTTTGGCAGCGGAGCTGGAAAAGACCAGACGTCGTGTAAACGCTTTGGAATATGTCATGATTCCGCAGCTTGAGATGACTATCAAGTATATCACAATGAAACTCGACGAGAATGAGCGTGGTAACCAGACCAGACTTATGAAGGTCAAGGACATGATGCTTGAAGAAGCTATCGAAAAGAAGCGCATCAAGGATGAAGAGGCAATCGCCCGGTACACAAGCGAACAAAACGCACAATAAGGAAAAAATATTACGAGCCCTCAATCTTGTGATTTGGGGCTCGTTTTTTTGGCGCTTTAGCTTGACAAAACTCCTGGCTTCGGCTGCAGGTTTCGCTCCGCCTGCAATGAGCGAGCTCTCTGCGAGAGACCAACTCTCGTAAAAATGGTGAAAACTTCAAATGTTCCCATTTCAATTAAAATAAGCACCTTTTGGGAACCTGTGCATAGCTGTGAATATGAAAAATCACCTGTAGGAACTTCGAAATAATCGATGATTAGTATTTATTGACAGACATTGCTGACGAAGGTGAAATCAAGGCGATTACAAGAACAATATATAAGACTCATAATGCTGACTAGGTCATGTTTCAGCATCTGTTTGAGATTATACAACGTAAATTAAAGTTCACAACTCTTAAAATGTTCCCCAAAAGCTATATTTTTATACGTGATGGGAACATTTCGCCAAAGTCCTATTTAAAGGCCTGTATGACAATGAATAAATATTGTTATTTCACTGGAATCCTTGGAATAAATGTAAAAAATTGCCTTTAGAGTAATGAGAGTTGCATTTATGTGTCGTAGAATCACGAATCCCTTTCATTGCACCAATGGATGCTTGCTTTTCTTAATTCGGAGGCACATCCATGTGCCGTAGAATCACGAATCCCTTCTTCTGATTTTCCCGGCGTAGCCGGGAATCATAGAAAGAAGGGATTCTTACAATTTTGTTATAAAAATCTTAAGAATCCCTAAAATCGCCCACAAATCATTTTTTCAGTGATATAATCTGACGTGTTTAAAGCAAAAGGGAAATTATAACGGAAATCAAAAGGGGTATTAATATGTTGATATTAGAAATGATCAGAAGCGCGGCTTTCGCATCGGGGGAACGGATCGCCGTCCATTCTAACAGTGGAGAACTGTCTTACCAGGAACTCTGGAGAAAATCCGACAGTCTGGCCGTATGGCTGGACAGAGAATTGAAATCAGACCGCACCCCAGTGGTGGTTTACGGACATAAGAGCCCAATGATGCTGGTGTGCTTTTTGGCCTGTGTCAAGTCCGGCAGAGCATACTGCCCTATCGATACTTCCATGGCAGATGAGCGTACAGCGGACATAATAGAAACGGTTGGCAACAGACTGGTGCTGGCAACTGAAGAAATGCCAGAGTCAATCAAAGCAGCAACTGCAAAATTCAGCATCGTCACGGCAGATGAAATCGAAACTGCAGCGGCTGCTGGCGAAGAATGCGAAAAGAATCTATGGGTGCGCAAAGGCGATGTCTTCTATATTATTTTCACTTCAGGCAGCAGCGGAAAGCCGAAGGGAGTAAAGATCTCAGCTGGAAATCTGACAAGTTTTGTCGGATGGTTCGTCGGCGTGGGAGACAGCAGAAAGGCAAAATCAGGAGGGATATTCCTGAATCAGGCGCCCTTTTCCTTCGACCTTTCAGTCATGGACACATACACATGTCTGGCGACTGGAGGAACTCTCTGGTGCCTGGATGAGAAGACCAGAAAAGATACTAAAGCAATGCTTAAGTATCTGAAGGACGGCAGATTAAACTACTGGGTATCAACACCGTCATTCGCAGAACTCTGTCTGGCGGAACAGGATTTTGATGAGAAACTCATGCCGGACATCAGATATTTCTACTTCTGCGGCGAGACGCTGCCGGCAGATACTGCGGGCAGGCTGATGGAAAGATTTCCAAAGGCGAAGGTCATCAATACCTATGGGCCAACAGAGACGACGGTTGCGGTGACCTCGGTTGAGATAACAGAAGCGATGGTCAGATCAGGAAGACCTCTGCCAATAGGCAGGACAAAAGAAGGAACGAGGATATTCCTCAGAGAAGGCGAACTGGTGATCAGCGGCGACACGGTCAGCATGGGATATTATAAAGATCCGATGAAGACCGAAAAGTCGTTCTTCATGACCGACGATTACGAGTGGGCATACCGCACCGGCGACGCTGGTAGTTTTGATAGTGAGATGCTCTACTACGGAGGCAGGATCGATGGACAGGTCAAACTCCACGGCTACAGAATTGAACTTGGGGACATAGAATCCAACCTTTTGAAGCTGCCGGGAGTTTCGGGGGCCGCGGTGGTGGCAAAGCGCGAGGGCGGACAGGTCAAGAGCCTGGCGGCCTTCATCAAGCCAAAAGAACAAAACGACGGCGGATTTGAGGAACGTCAGAAGATCAGGCGTCAGCTGAAGGAACGGCTGCCAGAGTACATGGTACCGAAAAAAGTTGTTTTTGTTGATGATATGCCGCTGACGGCCAACGGCAAGATCGACCGCAGGAGGCTGGAGGCTCAGATCTGATGGGGTTATTTTCAGATGCAGGATTCTTCGCTGCGGCTGGCGCGCTTACTGTACCGGCAGTAATACTGGGCATCAAAGAGAAGCCGATCGGCATGTACGGCCTGGCAGTGACTTTGTTCTTTGTGATCATGGCCTCCAAGGCGCAGCCGATTTCACTGATATATATGGGGCTCTACTGCGTGCTCGAGTATGGACTGGTTAGGGGCATGATCCCGGCGGTAAAGAGGTTCGGCCGAAACGGATACCTTTACTGGGGGTTCATACTGATGTCGCTGGCTCCGCTGATCGTCTACAAGCTGACGGGTGTGGCTGGACATTCGGTGTTCGGTTTCATGGGGATATCGTACATGACTTTCAAGTCGGTGCAGATGATCATTGAAATATACGATGGGCTGATAGACAGTGTACGGCCTGTGGAATTCGTGTATTTCCTGCTATTCTTCCCATGCATTTTGTCGGGGCCGATAGACAGGAGCAGGCGTTTCCACGAGGATTACATAACGGTCAGAAAAAAGCAGGATTACCTGGACATGGTTGGAACGGGAATGTACAAGTTCATGCTGGGAGCGGTGTTCAAGTTCGCAGCAGGTTCGGGAGTCTACCAGGCCATGCTCTGGCTGGGAATGAAAAATACGCTGGGTTCGGCGATAATATATATGTACACCTACGGATGTTATCTGTACTTTGACTTTGCTGGATACAGTCTGATGGCGGTTGGCCTCAGCTATATGTACGGCATCAAGGCACCAGATAATTTCAACAAACCTTTCCTCAGCACGGACATGAAGGACTTCTGGGACAGATGGCACATAAGTCTGTCACACTGGTTTAGGGACTTCATCTTCTCCAGGCTGATGATGAGATCAATTAAAGGAAAATGGTTCAAGAGCAAACTGACGGCGGCTTCATTCGGATTCATCGTGAACATGGGTGTCATGGGAGTCTGGCACGGTCTGGATATACATTTCATAATGTACGGCCTGTACCATGGAGTGCTGCTGTCGCTGACAGAAATATACCAGAAGAAATCAAAGTTCCATAAAAAACATAAGAAGGAACGCTGGTACCTTGGAGTCAGCTGGTTCATAACGTTTAATCTGGTGATGTTCGGCTTCTTTATCTTCTCCGGAAGATTCACACAGCTAGTCGGCATCGAGTAAAAATGAAAGGGTAAGGGAAGAGAAATGGAAGAGAAAATATTAGACATGCTGGCAGAGATCTGCGGAGACGATATCGTAAAAGAAAATCCGGACATCAATCTGATGGACGAGGATCTGATGGATTCACTTGACTATACAGAACTGCTGGTTGAAATAGAGACAGAGTTCGGCATCGTTATGTCACCGTCGGAATTTACCAGAGACCAGATGGACACGCCGAACAAGATCATCGCTCAGGTCAAAGCCAGGAGCTGATCAAGGTATGAAAAAGATAGCAGCTTTTTTCACCGCAGCGGCTCTGTTCCTGGTGGTGATCATTATCCTGCATTTTGCATTTGCCGGCAGCCTTACCACGAACAATTATAAGTTCGGCACCTGGATAAATTCATACAAAGACAGTTCATACAAGGCCATCAGCAGCAATATACATGATGACACGGTGATGTTCATGGGCTCGTCTGAATTCCATCACGGAAAGAAAACGCCGTATCATCCAAGCTGGGTATTCCGCAAGCAGGGGATGGATGTCATGTGCATCGGCGCGGCATACAACCAGAGCCTGACGCATGCCATAACACTTGCCGCGGCCGCACCTTTGATGCATAACAGAAAAGTCGTGCTCATGGTGTCGCCACAGTGGTTTGACAGCGAAGGCGCAACGCCGGAGGGGTTTTCAGTACGTTTTTCAGAGAGTGAGTACATGCGCATGCTGCAGAACAAAAATCTTTCTGACAGAACAAAAAAGTGTATTGCGGCGCGTACGGAAACGCTGCTGAAGAATGACCCTTCGATGCAGAATCGCGTCATCAGATACAACAGACTGTTTCTGGCAAAGCACGCTTCCTTTATGGACAGAATGCTCTATCGGCTCAGGAGGGTATTCCTCAACGAGCAGGGGACGATGACAGTCAACATGGCCTGGAAGGCAAGCGGCAACAAAAGTTACGACGCCTACGTTCAGCCAAAGCAGCCGGCTTCACCGCCTGACTGGAAAGCATTGGCGGCTTCGGCGCAGACTGAATACAGCAAGAGCTCAACGAACAAATTCAGCATGTCAGACAAGTTTTACATCCGGCACATAAGGGCGTCGCTGAAGAGCAAGAAAAAGGCGTATTCGTCAAAGACATACGAGAGATCGCCAGAATACAATGATCTTAAGCTTTTCCTGGACGTGTGCCATGAAAACGGGATCAAGACGGAACTGGTCATACTGCCAATGAACGGATACTGGTATGACTACTGCGGATTTCCTGCTGCCAAGCGGAAGGTCTGCGCTGAGAAGGTCACAGAAATAGGGGAAGAGTACGGCGTAAGTGTATGTGACCTGACTGGATATTCATATTACAGGGGTTTTTTCGAGGATGCAATGCATCCCGCAGCGAAAGGATGGGTGATTATTGATGAAGAGGTTTACAGGTTTTTTAACCAGGGTCAGAACTTTCATGAGCGGAGAGTATCTTAAGTATACGGGGCTTTTCCTGATGCTCATGATGATCATATACGTATATCTGATCTTCGCGGGAATGGCCGCGGCACCGAAGTTTACATACGCCTCTTTCTAGAGGTTGACCGCTCCAGATCCATAACCCCCAATGGGGCTGAGAATCTGGAGTTTTTTACTTTTTTTTATCACTGAGTTAATAATCTGTTCAGATTTAGCATATATAATTGAAGCCAGATGGAGCTCCTGGAGCTCCATGCCCGGGTTTCAGCCGGTGTCCTTTGACACTGAAACCCAGCCGAGCTGAAGCTCCTGGCTTCAGTTGCAGGCCTTCGCTACGCCTGCAATGAGCGAGCTCACTGCGAGCTCCGCTTGACCTTAAATTGAA
>Ga0183101_1000078_pt6 | contig 18695 bp, 16 predicted proteins | sample Biomet3_FD_127790 | JGI IMG/M metagenome (GOLD analysis project Ga0183101, IMG submission 127790) | Microbial communities from bioreactor (seeded with sewage sludge) at LBNL, California, USA - Biofuel metagenome 3 | ecosystem: Engineered > Bioreactor > Anaerobic > Unclassified ...
TGTCGGGCGATGTCACCAGCGGCAAGCTCGATCTTGAAGGCTACAAGAAAATGCTCAAGGAACTTTGCGAGAAGTACGGCTTCAAAGGCGCCGCGACTTCGCTCCGCGAGTCCCATAGCGCTTCCGATAACGGCTGGAGCTGTGCCCTTTCGATCGGCGGCGAGTTCTACCATTCGAAGCATTACGACATCCGGATTGTTGACCGCGTTGGCGCAGGCGATAGCTTCTCCGCCGGTCTCATTTATGGCTTAACCCATTATGAGAATCCGCAGAGCGCGATTGAGTTCGCCGCAGCCGCTTCGGCCCTTAAGCATACGATTCCGGGCGATTTCAACCACGTCTCGGTGAAAGAGGTCGAAACCTTAATGGGTGGCGATGCCTCAGGCCGCGTTCAGCGTTAGAGTTTATTTTTTCTACGATTTCCACTATAGTTAATCTTATCTATGACCAAAGACATTGAAGCCATTTATCAAAAGATCTTGAGCGACATTATTACGCTCAAGATTCGCCCGGGAACCCGCTTAAAAGAAGTGGAGATTTCCGAACGCTTCCATGTTTCGCGGACACCGATGAGAGATGTCTTCAAGAAACTCGAAAGCGACAAACTGTTGGTGATCTATTCCCAATCGGGAAGCTACGTCACCAAGATCGACCTTTCGGGCATCAGTGACATCATGTATCTTCGCACGGTGACAGAAACCGAAGTCATGAAAGACGTGATGGGCAAAATGACGCCCCATGACATCGAGATTCTTCGTCACTTGATTTCCTCGAGCGCCGATGTTCTTTCCAGCGATGGCGGAGAACGCGACCAAAAGGTCGCCTCGAGCTTCTTCGAGATCGACAACGATTTTCACCACTATATTTTCGAGAAGGATGGTAAAGCCGCCGTCTTGGATTTGCTCAATTCAGCCTTCCCGTATTTCAGCCGTTACCGGTTCTTGACGTTCTACCGTGACGAGACCGAAATCCATAAGCTCCTCAACATCCACAATCAGATCGTGGATTGCCTCGAACACCAGGATCTTGCCTCCCTTGATCAGGTGATTCAAGAACACAACTATTCGGGACTTAACGGCATTGAAAAAGTTAAAGAACGTCACCCCGATTATTTCATTTGAAAGGAGTCGAATTTATGATCATGACGACCCGCGACTATTCTTCGCAAGAAGATTATGCCCATTACGATACGGCGAGATTACGGAAAGAATATCTGATTGAAGAGCCGTTTGGCCGCGACGAGATAAAGTTGGTCTATTCCTACATTGACCGCATTATTGCCGGCGGCGTCATTCCTTTAACCAAGAAAGTGGTTTTAGGCGTCGCCCCGGAATTACGGGCTGAGCACTTCTTAGACCGCCGCGAGATGGGCATCATCAATATCGGCGAAGAAGGCGAAGTCGTGGTGGATGGGAAAGCCTACACCTTAAAGCATTTCGATGCGCTCTATGTCGGCCGGGGAACCAAAGAAGTGACTTTCGCTTCAAAATCTGCGCAAAACCCTGCTAAGTTTTATTTGAACTCCGCACCAGCCCACCGTGAATGCCCGACCAAATTCGTTTCCTTGGCCGATGCCGATCATCGCCATTTGGGCAGCAAACTCGAGTGCAATGAACGGACGATCAATCGCTACATCATTCCGGGCCGAGTCGAAAGTTGCCAGTTGGAGATGGGCTTGACTCATCTTGAGCCGGGCAGCGTTTGGAACACGATGCCTTGCCACACCCATGCAAGACGCATGGAAGTCTATCTCTACTTCGACATGGATAATGACCAAGCGGTCTTCCATATGATGGGGCCGGCCAAAGAAACCCGTCACATCATCATCCATAACGAGCAAGCGGTCATCTCGCCGAGCTGGAGCATCCATTCGGGCGTTTCGACGAAGAACTATACCTTCATTTGGGGGATGTGCGGCGAGAATCAGGATTTCGATGATATGGATAACATCGAGACCAAGGATCTTCGTTAATCGTTCTCTCGTAAACAAAAGAGGCGTGTTGTCACGCCTCTTTTTTGTCATCAAAGTCAAAAAATCAAACTGTCGGAAGCGTAATCGTGGTGGTGAGGGAAGAAAACTTATAGGAAACGCTGACGGCATAACTCTCTTGAGTATAAGCGAAGGAGAAGTTGGCCAAGACGGCTTCTTTTTTATCGAGGGTTGCCGTCAAAGTGAAATCCGTCACGCCTGATAAATTCTTTTCGCCAAAGGCAACGAGGTTGTCGCTGGTGACCTTCGCCGTTAAGATCGCGTCGTAGCCATCGTATTCGACACTGCCATCACTGAGCTTCGAGAAATCAAAGCCTAAATGGTAGGCCGCGAAATCGCTGCGGGTCACATCGCTCACGTGATATTTGCCATCGTAGCCCTTTTCGTAGAGTTTGGTGGCGCTTTGATAGGTGTCCTTTTCTTCCGTGGTGGTATCGGTATTTTCTTCGTAACCCGCTAAGGTGGTTGTCCGCTTATAAAGGTGTTCAATCTGGTTGGTGACATCCATGTTTTTGGCGTAATAGGTATTTTGGAGGGTGCTGGTGCCTTTTTTCACGATGGTGGAGGAAGAAAGACTGTAATAATCGGGCGTGTTCTCCATCGCGTTAATGTAGAAATCCGCTTCTGTTGAAGAAGAAACGATGGAGCTCGGCGAGGCTGAACTTGAGGCAGCGGCACTGCTGGAAGAAGTCGCGGTTGAGGAAATGGGAGCTGAAGAAGCAGAACTCGACGAAGTCTTTGTTCCTCCGCAAGAAGCCAGGACGATGAGCGAAATAGCGATGAGATAATTCTTTTTCATGGTGTGGCCTCCTTAGAACGCGGTGTTCCCTCCAATTTTATTGATCGTCTCGACGAGACTGATATAAGCGGCTTTGCCTTCGGCGAGCTTGGCTAAGCTCGTGGCGGAGACTTTGGCTTTCTCCGTTGCGCTCAGGGCGTTATAAACGTCTTCAGCCTTATAGAGGACGTAATGGCATTTTTCGATGGCATTCAGATCGATTTGATTCGTCCAAGTCTCAAAACTTTGGGCGGTTAAACCCGCGCTGATTTCGGCGGAAGTCCGCGCTTTTAAGACGGGTTTTGCAGAGGTTTCGTCATAAACGAATGCGGTGGAGACATCCAAATCCCGTAAGAAGGTGTGGGTTTCCCACCAACGCGCGGTGTACTCCTCCGGGGCATCGTAACCGATACCGCAGGTGATGGCGTTCTTAATCGGGGTGATGGAATCGCCCAAATCGGAATAGTCGTTATTAAGGTAGCTGATGCCTGAAGCCGAATAGGCAAAGCTCTTGCCATAGGATCCGGTCGTGGTGGCATCGTAACCGATGAACTGGCCGAAATAGGTCGGCTGGGTCATATCTTTGATTCTTAAATCGCTGAAGACGTTATCGGCTTTTAAAGAACCGCCGGTTTCATTTCGGCCTAAGACGGCGCCGACTTCCTTCTTGGCGTAACGGACTTCCAAGGAGATCAAGGCTTTATTAACCGTAATCGTTGCGCCTTGGTTGCGGCCGATCAAGCCTGCGTGGGCTCCTTGTTCTGTGATGTTGCCATCGACGACGATGTTCGAAAGGTTAAGCGTGCAAGCGTTGCTTGCGGCTACGGCGCCAGCCACAAGAAGACCGGAACGCTGTGGGGAAGCAATCGTCGAATTATCGATTGTGACGTTGGTGAAGGTGTTGATGTCGCCCCGGCAGCGTCCAATCAAGGTGGCGAAATAACCATCTCCGCCGCTGAGGGAGCTTTCTTGAGCCACCGTGCAATCGGTGAAACTCGCATTTTCAACGGTGCAGCCATAGGAGTTGCCCCCAAGGATGCCGACATCGGTCATGCCATAGACTTTAGCGTTCGCGAAAGCGATATTTTTCACGGTGCCGTTGAAATTGAAGAAGATGCCCGTTTTGACGGTGGTATCGTTCGAGGCATTGGAAATCGTGAGGTTCTTCACCGTATGTCCTTGCCCGTCCAACGTTCCGGTGAAGTTCCGGGTCGCCGAATCGAATTCCCAATAATAGGAAGAGAAATCGAGGTCGTTCATAAGCCGGAAAGTCGAGGCCAAAGTGTCGAGAGAATGTGACATTTGATAGAATTCTTCACAGCTTGTGATGTTGACGATGGTCGAGATACCCGTCGAAGAATAGATCTCCGAGGAACCATTCGTATTCGTGATGATCGCATAGACGTCGTATTCGCCACTATAAGAGATGCTATCAGAATCCACGGCGAAGGTGTGGGTCGTGATGGCTTGGTTTCCGCCACTGATATAGCCAGGAATTGCAGAGTTATTGCTCGTCAAGTCGCTTTCTTTCGGGGCGGCCGAACCTTTGGTGAGAATCGCATAAAAGAGGGTGCCATCGCCACGGTTCACGTAGCCGCTTAAGGTGATGTAACCATAAGTCGTGACCGTGGTGCCACTCGTGACCTTGCGGCTCTTCAAATAGGAGCCTTTAAAAGCGGTGATCGTGACTTTATCCGTTTTGGCCGAATAATAAACGTGTTGTTGGATGGTTTTGACTTCGCCAGTCGAAACTAGAGTGAAGGTATAGACATAAAGGTCGCTGCCATCCTCATCTTTCGAGTTCGTTGAAGTGACGGTGTAATCGGTGTCCTTGGTGAGGGTGACGCTTTCGTTAAAGCGGTTGTGGACCGCAAAATCCGGATTGAGTCCGCTCACGGTTTCGCCGGTATTGGCGAAGATGGTTTCGTTGTAGTTGGTGATATTGCCGATTCCCATGCTTCGGTTGGGATTGGTGGGCGTGGCTTCGGGCAAATTGGCCAAGGTATCGATCTTGAAATTGGACAAATACGTGGTTCCGAAGTTCGAGCCTTTCATGACATTGATCCGGAGTCCGGTGATATCGCCAGAATTGTTGCTCGCGATGCCCGAGACCTTGGAATAGGAAGCGCCTTTGGCGGTTAAGTCAATCCAGGAAGCGCTATTCCAATCGTAGACATAGAAGAAGAGACGGCCGACGCTGGGCTTAAAGACCAAACGAATCCGTTGCCAAACGCCTTCTTCAGGAGTCTTAATGGTGCTTTTGACATAGGCGCCAGATTCAAAGAAGGAATAGTGACTTGAGGAAATCGCCGCACCCGCGACAACGGAGCCCGAACCATTCGTCAGCTCAATGCCCACGCCATTGGTATCGCCGCTAAAAAGGACATAGCCTTCGAGAACTGCTTGAAGCGTATCGCTCGGCAGGGCGCTGCTTTGAACGTTGATTTGCCGGGTATAAGTCAAAGAAGAGGCGGTGCGAACGCTTTGGATCGCCAAAGCTTTCTTCGAAACCATATTGTTGATGTTGCCACTAACTTCTTCGGTGGTGCTGGCCGCGCTCATTTCGGCGGACGAGGATTGCCATTTGAAGTAATTGCTTAATTCGATGCCGGTCGCATAATCGGTGAAATCTTCATCGAGAGCCAAGGGCAAATCGCTCCCTTGGGTCGCGGATTTCTTTAAGACGGTCAAGACAAAGTCTTTGCTTGCGCTCTTCGAGCCCGTCAAAGTCGCGGTGGCCGTTAAAGTCACTTGGACATCGGCGTCGCCCCGCTTAACGGAAGCGACTTTGCCCGCAGCGCTATCGGCAACAATCGAAACCACGCTGGTGTTCGAACTAACCCAGGTGATTGTGGCATTGTATTGGCCAATATAGGGCAGACGGAACGAAGAAACGATTTGGCTGACATCGACATTGAGATTGATGAGGTCAAGGGCCGCTTGGCATTTGCCATCATCGGCATCTTCCGCGTAAGTCGGCTGGTTCGAATTCAAAATCCCTGCAGAAGTGGCTCCGATTCCGCCAACCGCCAATAAAGCGCCTAAAGAGAGAAGCAAAATTTTCTTTTTCATCTTATTTGTCCTCCCCGTTGAGATGCGCACCTAAGATGGTGCCGCCAGACCCCATCGTATAGAAAGGCGAGGTAGATTTAACTTTGAGGAACCCGTGTAAATTGACGGAACCATCGCTATTGCGGAGAGCGCTGTGGATGTCGGGATGGCTGCTCGCGGAAACACCAGATGAAGCCATCGGCTGAGGTGAGACTTTGCTTTCGAAAGGATTGGTGATGTCCTCTTGAATCAACGTGCCCATTAAAGCGTTCTTCGAATAATCGCATTCAGCGATGTCAGTGAATTTGAGCATCGCTAAACCATAGTAGAAGACCGAATATTGGGCGTTGCCGCGGTATTCGTCTTTCGAGTTCGACAAGGTCGAGGCCAAGGTCACCGGATTGGTCCGGGTGCCATCGCAATAGGAAAGGATGTTCTTAAAACTGTTATAAGAAGTGGAAGCATCACGGCAAAGATTGATGTTGCCGCAATCCCAATCGCGAACGCCATTGTTATACGAGGTGCAATTCTCGAGCGAAATCGTGCCCGGATTCGAGTTATCCGTGAAGCCATGAGCGCAGTTATTGAAGGCGATGCAGTTATACACCTTGTGAGCGACTGGGATGACTTCGCCGCCAAGCTTGAAGCCATTGCCATCGGAATTGGCGGTGCCAACTCCATAAGAGGTCATGCCATTATTGAAAGAAACACAATTCTTTAAGGTTACTGGTCCGATTGGTCCCGATTCGGCTTTGGCATAAAGATCCCAGCCATCATCGACGTTATTGTAAGCGATGCAACCATCGAAGACGTTGCCATATCCGGTCGTGAGTTTGCAGGCGAAACCATCGGAATCTTCGCCGGTGGGATCGTGGTTATCATGGGAGGTGCAATTCTTGATTAAGTTATCGGTCGGCCAAGAATCCAAAGTGTTATCGGAACTGGATTTGCGGCCTAATTGGAGCCCGGAATCCTGACAATCATGGATGTTGAGATTTTCGATGATGTTGTGATTGCCCCCAACATAAACGCCGTTGTCACCCGCCCCTTTGACTTCGAAATCCTTAGCATGCCAATAATTGGTATTGAAGCTTAAGCCGCGGTTAGTGGAGTAAAAAGGCATGTTGGAAAAATCAAAAATAACCTTGGCTTCAGTGCCATCTGTTTTGACTTCGGGCATCAAAGTCTTCATTTCTGAAGCGCTGATCGCTGGAAAAAGATCGCTCGTGGAATCCACTTTGATGGGATAGGAATAGGAATAAGTCCCCTCCATCAGGTAAATCGTATGACCAGGGTGGAGCAAGGTAATCGCATAAGCCAAAGTGAAAGGATTTTCTTTGGTGCCAGCTCCATCGGTGCCTTTGCCTGTGGGCGAAACATAGAGATCGCCTAAGTAATCGCCTTCGCCGTTGACGACGGAGACGGAGCAACCCGCTAAGCATAGCGATAGCGGAAGAAGAACGAGTAAACGTTGATGAGCTTTCATAGGGAAAAAATCCTTTTTTCTTGGTTTCAGTATACCATTGCGAAAATAGGGTAAAAATGAACGAAATTACTCTTGTGCGCGTGGCACATATTTCTCGAAGAAACGTAGAGAAGATGAATATCAGAGAATAAAATACACCCGAGGTATATTTATGAACCAAAAATCCTTTGGAAAAATTCTTTTAGTTGCCGCAGCTTTTATTCTCGGCAGCTGTGGTGGCACAAGCATCTCTAGTTCGACGCCAGTTGCTTCATCGACTGCGACTTCGTCTTCAAAAGCAGCCTCTTCTAGCGTCGCTGCTTCTTCTAGCGTCGCTTCATCTTCATCGTCTGCGGCGAGTTCGTCTGCGGCTTCGTCGAGTGCTGACTCCTCAAGTAGTGCCGCCTCTTCAAGTAGTGCGGCGTCTTCATCGTCTGCGGCTTCTTCTAGCGCCGCTTCGTCGAGTGAGACTTCGAGCTCTCCTGTTTCGACTGCCGAAACTCACACCATGGATGCCACAAAATTCACTGGCAGTCCATTGACTGATGGTTTCTTCACTTTCGTCGGTGGATCCGTTTCCAACACCACGATGAAGACCGGTGGCAATAGCCAGCCTGATGCGGCGAGCCCAAACAAATTTGCTTATTTCACAACAACTGGTGCAGGCACAATCGATATTGTGAGCCGCAGTGGCACCAACAGTTCTGAAGGAGCGACTCGTGATCTCTTTGTCGCTCAAGTTGCGGACGATGGTACGTGGAGTGTCATTGGCCGTGCGATGGATACTTTCGGCAAGGATACCGCGGGTAAAGCTGACAATGTCGAATTGAAATGCAATCTTCCGGCTGCTGCGAAATATTATATTCTCTCGACGGATGGCATCACCATCAGCGCGATGACGGTGACTTTCGATTCGAGCGTTGCTACCCTTCCGCTTACCCCGATAGCGACTTCCGCTTCAGAGGCCAACACCTTCAATCCTTTGGATTGGTCACTGGGCTTAGTTGCGGATAAAACCGCGATGGGCAATTACACGATGGCGGGTGCCGCTAGCCGCTTCAAAATTCAAGGCTCACGCACGGTCATTGGCAAAACGAAATGGGTCTCGATGGGCTTAGATATGGCCATCGGCGATGGCTTGACCTTCGCCGCCAGCGCTGCAGGCAACGTCAGCTTCTATGCTGAAGCCAACGTAACAACTGGTTTAGTGGGAACACTCAGCGTTAAAGATGAGACTGGTGCGGCGGTTACAATCACCGCTCCGACCTTTAAATCTTCCGCAGATGCGGGCAAGGCTCCGGCCGCGGTTACCTTTGCCGTTGAAAGCGGAAAATCCTACACCATGACTTGCGATGTGGAGTCGCTCGTCTATTGGATCGCCTTCGCTGGCGTCTGATTCTTCTTTGCTTTCTAGGAGACTTCTTCGGCGAAAGAAGTCTCTTTTTTATCCTTTTCGTCTCCTATTTGTTATCATTATGAACATGAAAAAGGCCCGGATTATCTTTCGTACGATTGCGGTGATCGGCGTGGTCACCACCTGCTTCGGGTTTTTCTATTACTGCAATAACGACGATAATCTGAACGTCAGCTCGTACCAATGCGTTTCGGAAAAATATACGGGCAACGAAGATTTTAGGATTGTCCAGCTTTCGGATTTCCATAACCATTCTTTGAAGTATTCGAATGCCGAACTGGTTCAGCAGATTTTGGATTTAAAACCTCATGTGATTGTTTGCACGGGGGACTTTATTGACAACCACACCCGGGATTTTTCGATGCTGCAAAACCTTGTCGCCAGTTGGAAAGAAAAGGGCATCCCGATGTATTACGTCGATGGCAACCATGAGCGAAAAGCCCCCGACGAGATTACAAACAAAGAACACGATATCTTCGATTCTTGGGGCAAAAACCTCTACAAATCCCCTGTGGATTTAAAAAATGGCATTGTTTTATCGGGGGTTCGAGACCCGGGAAGCAAGAAGCATTTCGAGGGTCCGTATTTTAAGCCTTACGAAGGCGATGTCCCGGATCAATTGAGCGAATTAGAAGCCACGTTTAACGAGGCGAAGTTCAACATCATGCTTTGCCACCGGCCGGATTTGTTTCATTTGGTCGCGAAAAAAGGCTATGACTTGACCTATTCCGGCCATACCCATGGCGGTCAGGTGCTTTTGGGGAGCTGGGCGATTGCGGTCTATCCTTGGACCGAATATATCGCCGGTGACTATTCCGAGGGTTTGTCTCGTTTATTGGTGAGCCGGGGCTTAGGAACGTCCTATAATCTGCCCGTTCGTTACCATTGCAAGGCGGAAATCGTTCTGACGACGATAAAAAAGAAGGCTTAGGGGACAAAGTTTGCTACAATAGTCCAAGAGCAATATTGCTCTTGGATTTTTTGATGGACGAAAAAACGACCCACATTCCGGAAACGGATGCGCCAAAAAAGAAAAAAGGAAATACCAAGTACTGGGTGAGCATCTCGGTCGTTTTGGTGATGACCACCTTGTCCCTCATTTTCTCGCTTTATAACGCTGGCGAAGGCGATATTGCCAAAGGCGGCGCGTTCATTTACGACGCGCTTAAAGGCTGCAATCCGTGGTGGCTTGCCGCCATTGTGCTTTTGATGGCATTGTCGTATTTTTTCGATGGCTTGGTCATTCAAATCTTCTGCCGTCTTTACACTCGTCACTACAAACTTCACCAGGGAGTTTCGAACGTGATGATCGGCGCTTTCTATAACGACGTCACCCCAGGGGCTTCGGGTGGCCAGGTGATGCAAGTTTACACGATGAAGAAGCAGGGGATCGAGGTCTCAAACGCTGCTTCGATCATGGTGATGTGGTTCATCATTTACCAGATGGCACTGATCTTCTTCGATGTGATCGCCATCGTCTTCGAATGGGATACCATCGCAGCGATTAAGAGCTTCCAGATCCCGAATTTCTCGCTCTTCGGCTGGGATGGTACGATTTCGATGTTGCCGCTCATCATCATCGGCTTCGGCCTCAACCTTTCGATCATTGCTTTGCTCTTCTTGATGAGCTATTCACACAAATTCCACAACTTCATCATGCACTACGGCATCGGCTTAGGCGCCAAACTTCGTTTGGTGAAGAACCCCGATAAAATGAGAGAAAACCTTCGCGTTCAAGTTGAAAACTTCAAGATCGAGCTGAAACGTTTGCAGGCCAACGTTCCGGTGACGATTTTGATTTTCGTTTTGTTCTTTTTGGTTTTGATCATCCGCACCTCGATTCCGTATTTCGCTGGCTTGGCTCTCGATGCTTATGGTTATGGGGCCACTTTCAGCTTTTCCCTCATGATGGACTCTTGTTTCCGGAGCGCTTTCCACCAGATGGTCACCGGCCTCTTCCCGTTGCCTGGAAGCGCTGGTGTTTCCGAACTTTTCTTTGCCGCGATGTATTCGAATTATTACGTGGAATCCCTCGAAGTTATCAATGGTTCTTTGGTGATTGTCCGGACCGCCTCGGCCAATATGGCGACCGCCAACATTCTTTGGCGGGTCGCGACCTTCCACTTGGTCATCTTGGTTTCCGGCTTCTTTGCCGCGTTTTACCATTCGCGTCCCCATGAGGATTACCATTACGCCAACCGTCAGACTTTCGTCGATCTGCAATTAGCGACTTTTGAGGAACGCAAGCTTTCCGCCGATACGCTTTATGAGACCAAACAACTTTCGCGGAAGGAAATCCAAAAACGGCTTTCGAATTTCAATCCGGGGATGGCGGACCCCGACGAAAAAAGCTTTGGCACGAGTCTCACCAAAAAGAGTTTCTTGGCGATGAAGGAACCGCCAAAAGAAAACCCGAAGCCGCAGGAAAAAGAAGAAAAGAAAGGCGTGGAAACCCCGATGAAGAAAAAGAAGTGGGATTCCATCGACATCGACGATTAGTATGCGAATCGCAATCTTCACGGACACCTATCCCCCCGAGATCAACGGCGTCGCCACCAGCTGCCGCAATCTTTACCACACTTTGAGCGCCCATGGCGATTCGGTTTTAGTCGTGGCCACAAATCCTTATAACAACGAATTGTCTTTTTATGGCGATATCTTGCGGCTTCCGGGCATCGATATGAAACACCTTTACGACTACCGCTGGGCTTCGGTCTATAACGCGGACGCGATGAAACTGATCAAAGAATTTAACCCCGAAGTCATCCACATCCAAACCGATGGTGGGGTGGGTCAGTTTGGTTTTATCGCTGCCAACATCCTTCACGTGGCGACCGTCTACACCTTTCATACCATGATGGAGGATTACACGTATTATGCGACCCGAGGCTACTTTGATCGGGCCGCCAAAAGCATCGTCCGCACTTACGTCCGCTACAAATCGCGACGGGCTGATGAATTCATCACGCCCAGTATCAAAATTCAAGAATACATGCGCAATATCGGTGTCGATGCCTACATGAACGTGATTCCGACGGGCATTGATTTTTCCGCTTTCAAGAAAGAGAACATCGATGCGAAAAAAGTGAAGGATCTCCGGGCCAAATATGGGCTTTCTCCCGACACTTACGTCATTCTTTCTTTAGGCCGGGTCGCCAAAGAAAAGTCGATTGATATCTGCCTTGAAGGCTATGCGAATTTCCTTAAAAGCCATCCGAAAAAGAAAACGAAGTTCGTTGTCGTCGGCGGGGGGCCCGCGTTAAAAGAGCTTCAAGAATTAAGCGGGAAACTTGGACTCGGCGATTCGGTGGTTTTCATTGGGCCAGTCAATCCGGACACCGTGCCGCTTTATTATGCGTTAGGGGACTTGTTCGTTTCGGCCTCTATCACCGAAACCCAAGGTTTGACCTTCATGGAGGCGATGGCGTCATCGCTCTTGCTTTTCGCCCGTTATGACGAGTCGCTTGTCGGGACGATTAAAGATGGGGAAGATGGTTTCTTCTTCCTCGATGCCGAGGATATGGGCAAAAAACTGCCAGGGATCTTAGCCTTATCGCAAACGAAGCAGAATGCGATTCGCGCCAGCGCCCTCAAAGCGATTGAACCTTATTCGTTAGATAAATTTTACACGAGGGTACACGAAGTCTATGAACGCGCCATTAAAAAGAACTGGTAAATACAAAATTACCGCGATTACGCCGAACAAAAAAGGCCAAATGATGGTCTCTTTCGGCCGAGAGAAACTCTTGCTTAGTCCCAATGCTTTTACCGAGATGCCCCTTTTCGTGGGCAAGGAATTAACGCCGAACCAACATCGTTCGCTCGTTCTTTTCACGAAGAACGAAGCACTCCTCAACTACGCTTTGACTTTAGCGAGCAAAGGATCCTATTCCGTCCATGACGTCCGCGAGAAATTACGGCTGAAAAGCCAGGACGAGGACACGATCCGCCAACTTCTGAAAACCCTGAAGGAGCAAGGGATGCTCAACGATGTGGATTTCGCCGAGGAATTCAAAGAAGAAAAAGAGGCTCAGCTTTATGGCAAGGAACGGATTGTCCAGGATTTGAAGTTCAAGCATGGCATCCGCGATGAAATCGTTGATAAATTGTCGTTCAAAAACGAGAAAGAGCATGCGGAAAAAGCGGGGGAGTTCCTCGCACGGAAGTATGCCCGTTTGCCTCTCAAGAGCAAAAAAGAAAAAGCCGCTTTAAGTTTGATTCGGCGCGGCTACGCGCCTGGAGTGGCCAAAGAAGCCGTCGCCCATTTTTCGGGCGACAAGATCAAAGAGAACAAAAGTCTTAATCTTTTGTGCGAAAAGACGTTAAAACGCTACGCCAGCAAGTATAATGGTTATCAGTTAAAGAGTAAGGCGTTTGCCTATCTTGTCGGCAAAGGCTACTCCGTTGATGAAGTCAACCGCGTTTTGGAGGAAAAATTATGAAAACGATTGCCGAATTAAAAGATGGGGATCGGATTGACGCGACCTTTTTGGTCAACGCCTGCACCAAAGGCGTTACGACCGCTTCCCGGTCGTATTTGACGATTTCCTTCCAGGACTCCACCGGTACGATGGATGGCAAAAAATGGGATATCGCCGCCAATGATGAGGCAATTTTTGCCCCTGGCAACATCGTTGAAGTCGAAGCGGAAGTGCTGTCGTATAAGAACGCGCTCCAAATGAAAATTCTTTCGGGAACCCCGCTTCCTTTGGAAGGGGTCGACTATACTCGCTTCGTTCCTTCAAGCCCCGTCAGCAAAGATGTCTTGGTTAAAAAACTTAATGACTATCTCGACTCCTTGAAGAATGAGGACGTGAAGAAGCTGGTCTCTTATCTCGTCAAAAAACATTACGACGCCTATATCGATTATCCAGCGGCGGTCCGCAATCATCATAACTATGCCTCTGGTCTTCTTTATCATTCGCTTTGCATGGCCGATGATGCCGAGGCTTTATGCCGTCTTTACCCCTCTTTGAACCGCGATGTCTTAATTGGCGGGGCCATCATTCACGATATCGGCAAAACGATTGAACTCTCTGGCCCTATTGCGACGAAATTCACCCTCGAGGGCAAACTCCTTGGCCACATCTCAATCATGCAGGCGGAAGTCAAAGAAGCCGCCGATGCTTTAGGCATGAGCGGCGAGATCCCAGTGATCATGGAACATATGGTGTTATCTCACCATAACCAACCCGATTATGGTTCGCCCGTTCCGCCTGAGACCCGCGAGGCCTTAGCCTTGGCGATGATTGACGATTTTGATGCCAAGATGAACATCCTCGACAAAGCCTATCAGGGGGTGACGCCAGGGGAGTGGACCCAAAAGGTTTTCACGATTGACGATCGCTATTTCTATTTGCCGCTTTATAGCAAAGAGACGAAGTAGTCTTTCGAAGATTTTACAATTGGCTTTTGTGGCTTTTTCTTGAGCTGCTGAAGCCTTTTTTCTTTTGCCCTTTTTGTCGCTTTTCTTTGCCGCTTTCAATTGGCGGTTCGTTTTTCGTTCCTTCGCTTTTTATCGGCTAAAGGGCGAAATATGGTCCTGGCGTTTTCTTGGCCCGAGGAACAAATGAAACCTTAGAGGCTTTTTTCGTTGACGCGAGCAGATAAGAAAAAGTGCCTCCTTTGCGCCTGGAAACGCTTACAACGCGATTTTCTTCTTCAAAATACTATTGTATTCGTGCCTTAATGGGTGGAGACTAGCCTCCGCTAAGGCTTTGCTTTTTATGGAATTAACGCTCACGGTTACCATTCTGATTCTCGTGATCCTGACCTTGGTCATCTTCGCGTTTGTTTTCGTGGTGTTCCGCTCGATCCAAAAAAGCGAGCACATCCTCGTGAATGGGGGAAGCCGAGACGTCGACATCATCCAAGAAAAGGATCACGAAAAAACCAAATCCTATAAAGCGATGACCTATTTCAGCAACATCGTTTCCGCGGTGATTGCCCTATTCGCCCTTAGCATGATGAGTTTCTCGTTGTATTTTAAATTCTCGAATAACTTGGCTTTCATCAACGGCCATGCTCAGATGGTGATCGCCTCCAACTCGATGTCTTTCGTCGCTAAGGACGGCCAATTAGCCGTCAATGGGGGCTATTTGACCTCCGACATGGTGAGCCAGGAGTTTAAGCGGGGCGATATCCTGACGGTCGAGACGGTGCCGGAGCAAAGTGCTTTCACCACGTTTAAAACCGATAGCACAGGCGCCTATGTTTATGAGACCAGCGCTTATTTCAGTAACCTGAAGACCTTGGTTCCTGTTCAGGATGGCATTCTTTATGGCATTTATGGCTATAGCAACGATTACACCAAGAAAGTGATTGGCAATTCGTGGAATTCGGAAACGAGCATCGTAATTCACCGCTTAGTCCGAATCAGCCTTGGAAATAGCGGAAACGTGATTTTGAACTTTGCCGGCGATGCGGTTGGCGGGATGGACAGCGTCAACGTGAGTTATAGCGATTTGGTGGCCCATTACAATAACGGGGGCAAAATCCAAGGCTTTGGCTATTTGATTCTCTTCTTTCAGTCGATTTTTGGCATCTACGCGGTCGTTAGCAGCATTGTGATGCTCCTGCTCTCAGAGCTTTATACCCGCAAGATTCAAATCGATTACGATGAACGTTGGGAGCATATCGAGCATTCGCGGCTTGTGGTCTATGAGGAAGTGCAGGCTCAGCAAAGCTTTATCGATGAGAAATGGCTGAATGAGCGCCGGATTTTCGTCGAGCGGATGAAAGACATTACAGAAGCGGGTGCCGCTCCCCAGCCGGCAATTACCCCTAAAGACATCGCGGTGGAGCCGATCGCGCCAAGCGCCCCAATCAATTCTGCTTCGGAAGAAGTTCCGGAGGCCGTTTCAAAAGCCAATCCTGCACCAGCTCCGACTCCGGAAAAGCCAAAAGCCGTTAAAAAAGTCTTGGGCAAAAAAGGCGTGGTGGTGAAGATCATGAAGTCGGATGACGATGGAAAATAAGGGAAGGCCTTAGGCAACTACGGCCTTTTTGTTCTCTCGAGCGTCCGCGCATCACGCGACCGCGCGTGATAAAGACAATCCCCGAGCAAATTCTTGGGAAAGCAATATTTTACAATTCGATCTTTTTTAGTTGACGATGAATCCTCAGGGCGCAAAAGAAGAGACGACCAGAAATAAAAAAATAAAAAAGCACTGACTTTTGAAAAGTTCGATAATCCCTTAACAAGTGGGAACTTTTTCAAGGAAAAAAGTGAGCGAAGAAAAGTGAAAAATGGTCGGATTTCCCCCTCGATGAAAAATAAGTAAACACTAGCTAAAACCTAATGTTTTAAGATTCCTGAAAACGCTTTCAATAAGGCGTTTATTTTTTCGAGAGTATTGTATCTCTACCCGCTAGAAAACGGGCCGGCACAGGAATGCCGCATAATGAATCTGCAGGAGGATTTAAAATTATGAAACTCACCAATAAGATCGCTCTCATCTCCGGCCTTGGCTGCTTAGCCTTAGTCGGCACAGGATTCGCTGCTTGGACTTACGCGGATACCACCAACATCAAGAATGCTGACGATATCGCGAACGCCGTGAGCGGAGCTGGCACTGGCGTCAATACCGACACCTCGACCATTAACGTTTCGGGCACCATCTCGGTGGCCAACAAAGCCTATCTCTATTGCGATGAACTTTACACCATCAGCTCGGGCAAGCTTGTCGCGAGCATTTCCGGTGGCAAGATTCAAGGCATCGCCCTTTGGGCTGGCGCAGCCACGGCCGCCGATGCGATTGAAGATTCCAACACCAACGCCAATAAGGTCTTGGTTGATGCGAGCTTAGTCCCGACTCTCACGATGAGCGATGGTTCGGACGTTCCGTCTTACTTCAAGTACACTTGGAGCTATTCGGTTCCGACTGGCATCAGCAAGTATGTCACCTTCACGGATCCGGCTGATATGACTTGGACCAGTGGACAGGCGATCACGCTTCCGAGCATTTCGTTCAATCAGAGCGTCGCTCCGCAAAGCAAGACGGCCTATACCACCATGGCCAACGAACTTGCCGCGGCGAAGATCACCTTCACCTTCACGGTCGCGAATGCCTAATTGATCCCTTAGCGGATTGATTCTTCGCCCTTTAGATGGACTGGTTCCTGACCGGTCTTGCCTGGGAGCTCTGGTGAGGGCTCCCAATCGAGGAAATAGCAAGACCGGTCAGGCCGTTCACACCTGTCTCACCACCCTCACCTATCTCATAGACTTCGCACAAGAAATCGCTATGGGATAATTTTTGTTTTTTTAGCCCAAAAAGAAAGGAGCAAAATTTATGCGGAAATTACCGAAAACAACTTTGCTTCTTTTGCTTGGCGCCTCGGGCCTTATCGCCATTTCTGGCGCGGCAGTGGGCTTTGCCGCTTGGACCTATGCCAACGCGGCGAACGTCACGCCGACCACGGCCGGAGCCGGGGCTTCCGCGACGGGCGTCGTCAATAACACTTCTACGGTCACGGGAAGCATTTCGGTTTCGGGCAATGCGGTGGCAGTGATCGACGATACCGGCTATACCACTTCGGGCAGCACCAAGATTTATTCGGCAGTCGCCTTCTGGGCGGATGCCAAACAAGATTATTCCACCGATGCGAGCAAGATCGTCGCTCCGAGCATGGCGGCGACGTTGACGTTAAGCGATGCGACCGCAACGGTTCCGGCCGGTACGACATTTACTTTTGCCATCACCTTGGGGAAAACCGATTCTTCTTTGGGCAATATCTTGGATTATGTCGAAGACTTCAGCGGCGACTCCTACGTTTGGAGCTCGGGGGTTTCGATTGCCTCAAGTCTCCCCGCTTTGACGATCAAAGCATCGGCGGTGCCGCAGAACATCAATGATTATGAAACGATGGTTTTGGCGTTAGACAACACGATCATGACGTTTACTTTTAACGTGAAAGGAGGAAATGCATGAAACACGATATCTTCAAAAAAGTTTTGCATCACCCCTTCCTTTTAGCGACTTGCGCTTTAGCGGTGGCTCTTGCCTCCACGAGCATCGGCTACGCCACTTGGGTCTACACGACCGTTTCGGTCAACCCCGAAGCGACCGCTTACGATAATGGCGACGCGACGGCAGGCGCTTTTAACTTCGCTTACGATGTCGCTCCGGAATATCCGGCGAAAACCGATGATAAAAAAGGCGGCTTCTTCGATTCGACAGGCGCCGTTTCCTATGGCACGTTTGACGTCACGAGAAAATCCGGAAATTACTACAATATCACCGCGGCTTATTGGCCGAATGGGAGCGATGGCAGCGGCCTTATCACCGCTGTTTTCCCAGTCTATTTCTCCCGCTCAGGCAGCCGCTGGAGCGGTTACACCTATACCGGCAGCAGCACCGCGACGAATTATATCGCTTATGGTCTGGCCGATGATGATGTCGTCCACTATGGCGATACCTCGACCAATAACTCGATTTATCCTTATTCCTATTCGACGATTGGCCAATACGCCGAATCGGGCATTTATTATTTGACGACGATCAGTTTTGAGCAGGTGGGAAATTGCACGATGTCAGCCTCTTTGACGATCGGGGCACGGGCTTTCTATAACGATTACTCGTTAACCTATGCGAACTTCTCGAGCAATTTGACCTCGATCGGCGCCTATGCGTTTAGCTACACCGCCAATTCCGCTTATACCCCAACCTCCACGATTTACGCGACCTATCCTTCAACCCGGGCCAATTGGGAAAAGAAAGTGACGTTAGCCAATAATTGGCATGCCTTGCGGAGCGTGGTGGTGAAGTGCAGCGATTATTACATCACTTACGATGTTTCAGGCACGATTAGCTATAGCGCGGTCATCGCTTAAACCATATTTCAAAAAGAAAAGGCATTCCACGCCACGGGATTGGAATGCCTTTTATCGTAGCGTTTTCTCGCTTTGCTCCACCGAACTTGAGCCTTAGGATCCCATCCTTAGCGAGAAACTGCTATACGAGTCTATCTTTACCCGAATGGGGAGAGTCATCCA
>Ga0183101_1001483_pt2 | contig 18690 bp, 12 predicted proteins | sample Biomet3_FD_127790 | JGI IMG/M metagenome (GOLD analysis project Ga0183101, IMG submission 127790) | Microbial communities from bioreactor (seeded with sewage sludge) at LBNL, California, USA - Biofuel metagenome 3 | ecosystem: Engineered > Bioreactor > Anaerobic > Unclassified ...
GTTTTTGAAGCGATGGTGGACCGTCTTCTTTCCACGTTTCCTTCCGCCGAAATCGAAACGTTTTATCCCAAGGCCCGTTGGATAATGAAGGGCGGAGAGTCCAAAGATACAAGTTGTTTGCGCCCCGACACACTTCATGAGGATTCTAGGGGAAACCTTGTTGTCTTTGACTCGAAATATTACCGGCCAGAATCGTTGCCTCAGACGGAGAGCGTGGAAAAGCAGTTCACGTATGCTCAACACGCCCACGAGTTTAAAAAATACTCTAAGATCTACAGCTGCTTTATTTTGCCCGCCGACTTCGGAGATGACACGTCCTTTTTCCAAGTGTTTGGGCGGGCAGAAGCTCCTTGGTTATCTTCAAGTTTGGCCAAAACGCCAGAAATTGTGCCATATGTCGTTGGCATTTACCTCGACTTGCGGTGGCTCATTTCCAACTATCTTGAGAAAAACGACTTGGTTGTTAATCAGATTGTTACGACAATTGAAAACTATCAGGGGTAAAAGTAAACTTCTTTGATCTTGGCCGGCTTTTCAGCTATTTATCAAATTTAGAGTAGAAGTGCGGCTGTCACTGATTGTTTGGTATCGATCCAACCTGAACAGAGTTAAAATCATTGGCATTTGCAATTGCCTTGTTAATGGCATCGAGCAATTTTTGGCCTTGGCCTTCAGGATCGCGGAACCAATCCGTTGACCAGATTCGATAGAAGTTCCAGCCCATTAATTCGAGTTCGTGCTGGCGCAGGCGGTCTCTTTCACGGGCGTTTTTGGCACTATGATAAGTGGCGCCATCGCACTCGACGGCTAGTACATACGAACCAAGTTTTTTCGGATTTTCAATACCGAAATCAATTCGATATGAAGAGCAGCCCACCTGTTTGGAAACCTTGACGCTATGACGGACTAGAAAAAGATATACTTCCTCTTCAAAAGGCGATTCGGTCTTAGCTAATGGCGATTCGGCTGCATCCGTTGCTAAGAAACTAGCCTTGTTTTTGCTCTCGGCGTAATTCAAATAATCCCGAAGCATATATAGGCCTTTTGAATTAGCGGTCGCACGTTCAACCGGAATTTCCGCTCCGTGGATTGACGAGAAGACAACGACAGTAAATTTCGCCCGTGTTATGGCAACATTAAGGCGACGATAGCCACCATCGGATTGAACGGGGCCATAACGCAAAAGTTTATTCCCATAGGAGTCTTTGCCATATCCGACTGAAAGGAAAATGGTGTCTCTTTGATCGCCTTGAACCGTTTCAAGATTTTTGATGAAGAATGGTTCATCTGCCCCGGTATCTGAAGCAAAGATCTGGTACCTGATATTTTGAGGCTTCTCTAAGAGATCGTTGAGGGCCGTTTCGATTGCGTTGGCTTGAGAAACGCCAAAAGCTACGACGCCAAGTGAGCGTTTGAGACAATGGTTTTCGACATCCCCATATTTTTTGAAGAACCCAATAATGTTTTGGGCCACAACCCGAGCCTCATTAGGATTGCCTTCCCCGCTCCCGATCCAATATCCGTTGGGAACATAGACAAAATTAACTCCTTGAGTGCCATCGTCTTGCCTTGGCGAAGGGAAAGTAATCAGCTTTGAGCCGTAAATCTTTCGATTGGAGAAGGCAATCAAAGATTCGTCTTTGCTGCGGTAATGCCATTGAAGCATGACCTGGTTTTGATGCAGCGATGAGGCGTTAAACATGTCCAAAATGGACTTGTATGAAGAGGTTGAGGAAACGTCATCGTCCTCATCGTCCTCGTCATCATCGCCGTTGAGCTTTGTATTGAAAAAATCTGTTGGCGGCAATTGCTGGTCATCGCCAGCCACGATGATTTGTTTCCCGCGATAAATCGATCCAACGGCATCTTCTGGAGTAATTTGCGAGGCCTCATCAAAAATTACCATGTCGAATTTGACGTTACTTTTGATAAAGGTTGAGACCGATAGCGGCGACATCATTAAAACCGGAGTGACTCGGAGAACTTCATCAAGATAATCGGCGAAAAGAGTCCGCGTAGGTAAAACTTTCCGCTGCTTATAAACCTCATGGCGCAAAGACCCTTGGCCGTTGTTTCGATAGTCATAAACTACGGATGCTGATTGCAAGGCTCGGTAGATTACTTGGCTTGCAACCACGGATGGAGCCGTCTCATACTGCTTGACATCCATTTGCTGAAATTCTTGGACGAGATTGTCCATCCAAGCGCTGCTGAAATGACTCACTCGGGACAAACTCTTATTGCTGTTTACTTGATAATGCAGCCATTTTTCATAAAAGGTTTTTTGAAAAATAATCGAGATATCAGAACTGCAGAGGTGATTAGCTTCAACGAACGAGACAAAAGATTCAAGCTTTAAATCTTCCCAGAGTTTCCGCCTCTCTTGGTAATATTTTGCGTAAGTAACATAGTCCTCTTTTGTCGATTTTAAAATCCGATTAAGTTTTTCGGAAAAGAGTTCGGCGTCACTTTGCTCTACGATTTCATTTGCCATGTCGAAAAAGAGCGATTTAACAACGACAAAGGATTGCTTGAAACTGGTAGCGGCGGATACAAGAGCCGCTTTGTTTTCAGTTGCGTTTTCCAAATAATTGCTTTCGTTAAAAAGTGCGATCAAAGTCGCATTATTTAGTGCGCCTTCATTTTCGAGGGAACGGATTTGTTCAGCCCAATCCAAATCGGCGTTTAGGAGGATCGGGTCAATGGAGAACTCGTCGATCCCATCTTTGAAGCTGACGCTAAGCTGTTTCTTCACCTGAACAAAATCGCACCAGGCTTTGGCATAGCTGGCAATCGAATCTTGCAATTCCCCGAGGGCTTTATATCCTTGCTCGATTGTGCAAGCTTCATCGTTAGTTAAATTGGCCTTCAGCAAATCTGGGCAAGATTTTTCAAGATACGCTTTCTTTTCGGCCGCCTTGGTCAAAGCACTTTTATAATTACAAAGAGATAAATAATCGGCTTCAATTTCCGAACCGGATTTTTTAGATGGTTGTTTTAAACAAGTCATTAGACTCTTTTTAGCGGATTGATAATTTTTGTTTAAAAAGGAGAAAATTCCTCGTTTAGTTGCAACTTTGTACCCTGATTCAGCATCTAAAGTGAAAACGGAATCTTCAAATTCTTGGCTCAACTTCGCATGCAAACCTTCACCGGCTAACAAAGCAAGATGATAATCTTTAAAACTTTGAGCGATGCCGATGTCATCGTGACGGGCATGAACAAGAGCGGCAATCGTCGGGAAAGTAGACTGCGCAGAAACAATTGTGGCCAAAAAGGAGGAAACGTCCTTCCCAAGCGGTGGAAGAACCTCGTCAATTTTTAGGAATTTTAGTAATGCAAGTGCGCTATTAAGGCAGGATTGGGCTGCATCATATTTGACTTTGGCGATAGTTTCTAGGGTCTCGGCCGATTTAATAGTTTCTCTTAGCTGAGGCAGATTGGCATTTGAGACGACTTCAAAGGCCACTGCCTTTTTGTTCAGCAATTTATCAATAACGCGACAATAACGATCGCAGTTTTCTAAGGTCAAACTGCCAGCTTTGATTTCCGGCAAAGACAAATTCTTTGCTGCGTCCTTAAAAATCGCAGAAAAGTGCTGAGCGGAGTCAAAACCATTTTGGATTGACGGGAACGAATCGGGCGGGAAGACAAATACAATGTCTAGGCATCGGAACCCATACCATGGATTTTTGAGACGAACATCATCACTAAAAGGACCGCAGGTTTTTGCAAATGTAGCAATAGCAAGGGAAATTGATTTGATTTGGTCGTAGGTGTACGTCAGAAAATCAGGGATATCGAATTGGTAACGAGCCTGGGTTTCGCATTTCATGACGAACCCATAGCATTCAAAAACGCTTTTTCCTAAGGGGTCAACGGGTTGGTGAAGTGCAAAATCGGTTTCGTTCAATTCGTTGCGAATTTTGATCAATGAGTCTAAATCGTGCCTTTGACTCATGTCGATTTGTCCGCCCTCATACGACATTGCTGTTTGAAGCATCGACATAACATCTTTCTTTTTCGTTCTTGTGTCGTGCAAATATAAGCAAAAATCAGCTAAAGTCCCTTTGTCATGAACTTGCGAACGCGAAACGATTTCAAAAGAGCAGCGGCTAAGGTTACGATACACAACATCGAGAGCCTCTCGCTTTTGCGCAACAAAAAGGACTTTTTTCCCTTGAGCCATGGCGTTAGCAATGATGTTTGTAATCGTCTGAGATTTTCCGGTTCCGGGCGGGCCTTGAAGGATAATGCTCTTTTCCTCCATTGCGTAGCGAACGGCAGCTTCTTGGGAGGCATCAGCATCTAAGACATCAAAGTTCGTGTTCGGTGTTACTTTTTGGTCGAGGGTTGTTAATTCGCTGGTTTCAATTTCTGGAATGGGCAATTCGTTTTCGTTCCCGAACATCATGTCGACTAAATCCGATTGTTCAATGTCAGATTCGTTTTTGGTGATGTCGTTATAAATAGCTAACTTTTGATACTGCAAGCACTGAACAAAAGCGCGTTGCTCAATAGTCCAACCATTTTTCTCAGCAATCACTTGGACTTTTGCTAAATAAGCTTTAACAGGATCTTCATAAGCTTCGTTAAAATTTGGAAAAGAGATTTGAAGGGTTCGTTTGAAAAATTCTTCTAGAGTCAAATTAGTAGAAAGGTCCTCGTTGGGGTCAGGTTCAATAGTGTAGGGACCGTCAAGAGACTCTCGGGTGAGCGAAACCGGCTGAATCAGTAACGGAGCATAGAAATCCGTTTTTTTGCTCCCCTCCGATAGTTTCAAAGGTCCGTTATCGCTGTAGTGAAGCAGCCCAAGGCACAAGAAAATGACATTGACGCCTTTTTCGCTTTGTGCCAAACGAGACTTATTATATAAAGACCGGAACTTATCTTTATATTCATCCTCACTGCAAAGAGGAACGGCTTTATTCTTAGAGCTTTCGTCGAGGGCGAGATCGTAAGGGATAATGCTGTTTTGCCAATGAGATCTTTGAGATTTTGGTTTTTCAACTTTGAAGGCGTTCTTTCGTACCGAAACACGATGAACGAGGTAGTCCCAAGATTGAGAATCAAATTCAACGGCACTCTTGATTCGAAAATTTAAATAGGGGTTTCGTTTACTAAAATCCAATAATTGCTGAGAGCAATCCTTTAATTGATCTTGGATGGTGGTGATGGTGATGATGTTTGGATTATCGTTTAACATTTATTGATTTGTTCCCTAAAAATTCGTTCTAAATTATACAACTTATACTAAGTTGTTTCAGCGGTCTATTTCTAAAATATACTTTAATTCTTAATGAACCGAGGGAAGAAAACTTCAGCCGAAGAAAGCCTTTCCTCACACTCTTTGATTCTTCACCGAAACTATTGGGGTTTAGAACTTCGTGTATTTCGTCGACACGCCTTTAGCCTTGTCGACCGGATATTTCTTAGCGTTCTTGGCTAACTTGGTTTCAACGATGGTTTTGACATTGACCCCTAGGACGGTTGCCATTTGTAGACAGTAGTTAATAACATCGGCTAACTCTTCATTAACTTCTTCTTTGTCGTACTTGGTCTCATCCCATTGCAAGCATTCGAGAAGTTCACCCGATTCAATAGAGATAGACTTCGCTAAATTAGCAGGGGAGTGGAACTGATCCCAGTCCCTGTCTTTATTAAACTGTTCGATTTCAGATTGAAGTTCCTTTAATGAGTCCATAGTTGAGAGCCTCTTTTCTTATTTAGTATAGTGGATTCAGCCTCCTATATCTCGGTGATTTCGACGAAAAGCGAAGAAATCTGCTTGTTCTATTGATACAATATTAACAATATGGAAAACACCCCTGAAGTTACTGGGAAAACCATTATTGCCAAATACCCCTTTACGGCTGAAGGGGCGGATCGTTTGCGTTCTAACCCCAATGGTCATGGTGAGGATTGGCCCGTTGTCTATGTTCTTGCCGGTCAAAAAGAGGCTTACGTTGGCGAGACCTCCAGCGCTTATCAACGCATGGGCAACCACTTGGTTAATCCGATTCGAACCAAAGCCTTAGATTGCGCCTACATTTTCTTTAATGATTGTTTCAACAAATCAGCCATTCTTGATATCGAAAATATGCTGATTGAGCACATGCATGCCGATGGCAAATATGAACTCCAGAATCTGAACGAAGGCCAATCGAAGATGCACAACTATTATCAACGCGGCTTCTATAAAGATGTGTTCAATAACATCTGGTTACAGATGCAAGAGAAGAAGATTAGCCTGGCTGAGCACTCCGCCTTGGCAATCGAAAACTCCGATATCTTTAAGTTCTCTCCCTATAAGTCTTTAACCGATGAACAGTATCAAGCCGAACAAGTTATTCTCTCTGAAATCGGAGATACCCTGGCATCGGGCCAAAAGAGAACCCTCTTCATCATGGGCGGAGCTGGCACGGGCAAAAGCGTTCTGGCCATCTCTTTATTGAAGTATCTCATGGATGTCATCCATGGGAACATCGATTATCAGGATCTCGATGAGCTACCTGAAGACATGGATCTTCAGATTTCACTAAACAAGAAACTAACCGCTCAAAAGGAACGGCTTACTCGCATTGCTTTCGTGGTACCGGTTCCTGCTTTTCGCAAAACCGTCAGCGATGTGTTTCATCACGCAAAATCCTTAAAGAACGTGGATGTTCTAAGTCCTAGCGACTTAGCCCATGCTGAACCCTACGATCTCGTGGTGGTAGACGAAGCTCATCGGCTCAAGCAGCGAAAGAAGCTGACCAACTATGGTGCTTTCGATCAATGCTGCCAAGATTTAGGCTTACCCAACACCGCCAACGAACTAGACTTCGTAGAAAAACAATCCAAATACGCGACTGTCCTTTTCTACGACCCCAATCAATCGGTTCGAGTTTCCGATGTCCCGAAAGCCAATTTTGATGCTCTCATTGAACCTCACGATAAAAACCTCTTTAGCTTAACTAACCAAATGAGGCTACTGGCGGGCAAAAAGTATATCGATTACTGGCATTCCGTTCTTTTTAATCAACCCAACTCGTTACTGAAGCCTGATTTCAAAGGTACGGGATACGACTTTAGGATTTATGACGATTGCGCGCAAATGGTCGCCGCCATCAAAGCCAAATCGGCCGTGTGTGACGGCTTGTGTCGAACGGTCGCGGGTTATGCTTTTCCTTGGCGAAGAAAGATGAGAGACAAGCCGAACCAGAAGTTTGCTCAAGATTATGATTTTGAGATTCAGGGTCGCCAATACAACTGGAACTTTTCGAGAACCGATTGGGCGACCAACCCTCAGGCCGAAGACCAAATCGGCTGTATTTATACTTGTCAGGGTTACGATTTGAATTATGCCGGCGTAATTCTTGGACCAGACATTTCTTTTGATCCTGTTCAAAAGAAAATAATGGTGGTGCCCTCAGCGTTCCTCGACAAGTATTCCAAAGACCAAGAAGATTCGGCAAAAACTATCGAAAACATCCTTAACGCTTATCTCGTTCTTCTTACGAGAGGAATACGCGGGACCTACATCTACTGCACCGATCCCGCCCTTCGGCTATATTTGGAATCACAATTTTAAAGTATCGATAAATCGTAATTTTTATAAAATTAAGTTTAAGCAAACTCAAAAATACCTTGACCTTTTAAATTTACGATATACACTAGTTTTTGCAATTAAGTTTGCACAAACTGGAGCAATATCATGGAACAGGATGAAAACTTTGAACGTCGGGCCTACGACTTGCTGAATCAAATCAGGGGTCTTTGCCCTCAAGGCCAATATGGTCTTGTTCTAACTTGCGGATGTTATCTTTATTATTCAATTAGTAAAGGCGATGTTGCTGGTCCACAATTTATGGCTTCAGCGAATAAATCGAAAAACGATTTAGCTATTAGTGCTGCCCGGATTCTTCAAAATCTTTTGGGCGAAGGAAACGCCACCAAACTTGTCACGAGTTTTCTTCGAATTTTGGATGGAGCTTCGGGAGAAGACTGTGTCCGTCTGATTGGGCATCTTGAAGATTCCAGTTTTTTGGATGATTCCTTTGGCAACTCTAACGCGTCCATTGACCAATTGGTTTGTGAATTATTGCATCTTCAGCCCGACGATGTTGTATACGATGCTGGATCCGGGACCGGGACATTCCTTTGCTTTGCCACGGAATTCGCCAGGGAACACAAGATTACGGGCTTGAGCTTTTCCGGCCAGGAATTAAACGCGACCTCCGCTTCGATCTGCAGCATGAAAATGAGTATGTTAGGTGTTAAATATTCCATCACTATTGCCGATTCTCTTTCTCGGAGTCCTTCGTCTTTCACAAAAGCTTTTGCCTTCCCTCCCTTTGGCTTAAAATACGGTCCCGAATACGGGGCTCGCTTTAATTCGAGAGGTAGGCAACTCTTTACTCCTAGAACTTCCTCCGAATGGCTTTTTATCTATAAGGCTCTGGAGAATTTAAAGGATGATTCAATCCTGGTCGCTTTACTCCCCAGTGGAACTCTTTTTCGAGCGGCAGATTCTGAACTCCGATCTTGGCTTCTTCGCTCTCATTTAATTGAAGGAGTTATCGCGCTTCCTACCGGGAGCCTTGTTTATAGTGGGGTTGCCCTTTCGATCTTGGTTTTCAAGAAAAACTCCTTACGAGTTAAAATTCTCGATGCTACCAAAATGGTTAGCGGATCAAACGCTCGATTTGTCTCAAGAAAGATTCTTGTGGACGATATTGTTAACGCCTATTTTGATGACAAGGTTACGACACTGCCTGCTGAAGAGTTAGCTGAAAAGGAAGCAATATTAACTCCAGATTCTCTGCTTCAGCCCGATTCGGCCTGTTTAAAGGATCCCAAACCCTTGTCCGAAGTTACGACCGATGTGCTACGGGGATCTCAATATACCTTGGCCAATTTTGCGGACCAACTTTCTGACGAGAAAACGAATTACCAATTAGTTACCTCCAGTAACATTGAAGATGGTTTGATTGATTACGATTCGCTCCCTTATCTGAAACCAGATCCGAAACTAGATAAATTTGCTCTCCAGCAGGGAGACCTTTTGATGACGTCCAAGAGTTCAAAGGTCAAAATGGCAGTTGCTGATTTTCAAGGCGATCGCAAAATCATTGTATCAGGAGGAATGCTAATTGTTCGGCCAAAACCGGGTGTTCTTGATGCATCCTACCTCAAAATCTTCCTTTCATCGAAGCCGGGTCAGATTGTTCTGAACAGGATTAAAAAAGGCTCGACCATTGTTTCAATAAATGTTTCTGATTTGAGGGATATCACCATTTCGTGTCCGTCTTTTGATCAGCAAGTTAAAATGGCTCAAAAATTCAACTCTTTGTTAACGACTTTAGATGCTTTAAAAAAGCAAACGCAGTCAGTGGAGAGTCGGCTGGCAAATCTTTATGATGACCAAAATGAGGAGGACTGATCTTGCCCTACACTCTTGCTCAAAAATCCCGAATTCTTCAGAAAATTATCGCTAAGGCAAACGCTTTGTTGCTGGCGGCAGAAGACGATGCTGCAGTCGACGAAGTCATGAGGACATTTGGTGTTTCTTTCGAAGAAGGAGCAATGCCTGTTGATCCTCAGCGTTCAAAGATTTTAGTTTTTGGAGCTTTGGCTGGTTCTTTAAAGGATTACCAACTAGCAGCCAAAAAACTGGGGATTCCATCAGAAAACATTGTTTTCGAAAGCGATTATGAGCGTCTTCATAACTATGACACCGCACGTCTTCGTTTCAATTCGGATTTCTCTGACATCGTTTTTGGCCCCGTCCCCCATAAACAAGAAAATATGGGGAACACTTCTAGCTTGTTGGCTGAAATAAAACGATGCCCTAATGAGTATCCTCGTCTAACTGTGGCTTCGGCCAACGGAACCCTAAAACTGACGATTACGAGTTTTCGTAATGCCCTTAGCCAGACACGTTATTTTGAGTCAAAAGCTTAGATTACTTTTTTGCTTTCTTCGTTTTTAAAAACGAAATCACTAAAAAGCGTTGAACCAAGATGATAAAATCAATACTAATCGAATTACGGCTGCTTCAGTTCTGACTAATTTCCGAAATCTTTAATGAAAGGACATTTGTATGGTAACCGGCGAAACAAAGAACAAACTTGATCGTTTATGGGACTCCATGTGGAGTAATCAAATGACCAATCCTTGGGTTGATATCCAGCAAATCACCTATTTGATTTTTATCAAAATGCTTGATGACAATCAAATCAAGCAAGAGAAAAAAGTAAATGACCAGATTGCCAACGGAATCACAAACGCCAAACTAAAAGATCCCATTTTTAAAGACGGGAATTACGTCGATGAAGAAAACCACATTAATGTTCCATATCGGGAATTGCGCTGGTCGGTGTTCAAGGAGTTTGCTGATCCCCAGAAAACTTTTGAAAACCTCCGCGATAACGTTTTCCCCTTTATTAAAAAATTAAACTCGGATAAAGCCACCGCCTTTGCTGAGTTTATGAAAAACGCTCAATTTACTGTCACCAATTCATATATTCTTTCAAAAATGATTGATAGTTTGAGCGATGAGACTCTTGGCCTAAATAACAAGGATTTGATGGGCGACTGCTATGAATATTTGCTTTCAAAAATGGCCACAAGTGGAGACAATGGTCAGTTCCGGACTCCTAGGCACATCATCGAGATGATGGTCGCGATTGCCAAACCTTCATACAAAGATACAATCATCGATCCTGCTATGGGCACCGCCGGATTTTTGACGGGTTCAGCCAAATATGTTCAAGAACATTATTCGCGAGAACTGATGAACGCCGAAATTAGCAACCATTTTCATAACGAAATGTTTACTGGTTTTGATACCGATCCTGATATGCTCCGCATCGGTTGCATGAACATGACGCTTCATAACGTCGATAACCCCAGGATTCAGTACAACAATTCGCTTTCTCAAGATTACACGGAGCACGATCAATATTCGATGGTGCTGGCAAACCCTCCGTTTTCGGGGAGCATCGAGCCGGAAAACGTTTCTAAGTCTTTGATCGAGATTAGCGGTGGGACCAAGAAGACTGAACTTTTATTCTTGTCGCTATTTCTCCGGCTACTGAAAGTAGGCGGCAAATGCGTTTCGATTATCCCGGTTGGAGTACTAAATAATACCAATGATAAGGCCTATAACCAGATTCGAAAGGAACTGATAGAGCATCAAAAACTCGAAGGGGTTATCTTCATGCCTGGCGGCATTTTCCAGCCTTATTCCGGTGTGCAAACCGGCATTGTTATTTTTACAAAAACCAATTGCGGTGGAACTGATAAGGTCTGGATGTACAACATGGAAAACGATGGCTTCACTCTCAATGTGAAGCGGGATCCAATTGAAGGGAGTGACATTCCTGATATTCTGGCTCGTTTTAACAACTTAGCTGATGAAAGCAAACGTTCAAGGGCAGAAAAATCGTTCTTGGTTGAAAAGCAAGAGATTGCCGATAATGACTATGTTCTCAGTTTTAACAAGTACCAGAAGAAAGAGACTGTTAAGAAAGTTTATCGTCCGACATCTGAAATTCTCGATTCAATTGATGAACTAGAGAAACAGTTTCAATCGATCATGGCCGAAATTGAAAAAGAGGTTAAAAAATGAGAAGGGAGTTTTTTAACCCAAAAAAGATTTCACGAATTGTGGCTGTTCCGAGCGAAGGGGCGCCGGCAATAAAGGTTACGCTTTCAGATGCCGTTTCTTGCTTGATCCCCGGCGTTTGGGGAAAAGAAACTGATGAGGCTAACCATGGTGTCCCAGTCATTAAAACGAACAACATGACCTATGAAGGAAATATCGATTTTTCAGATTTAACAAATCGCGTTCTAGAACCAGCGGTCTTTAAGAAAGCCAAGTTAAATCCGGGCGATCTTCTTGTTGAAAAAAGCGGCGGAACAAAAACGCATTCTGTTGGCTACGTTAATTATTTTGATGGTCAAAGCAATGCTTACGTGGCTAATAACTTCATTTTGGTCCTAAGGCCGAATTCTACTTTTGTTCGGCCCCGTTTCCTTTTTTACCAATTAAAGTTTCTATATGAAAATGGCAATTTCTCTAATTGTTTTAATAAAACAACGGGAATTCAAAACTTACAGATTAAAACCTACTTGGGCAAGTCTATCAACGTTGCTTCGTTCGAACGTCAAGATCAGATTGTTCAGTCATTAGATTCAATTGTTAACTTGATTGAAACCAAAAAACATGAAACTGCTTTTTTGGACAACTTAATCAAATCGCGGTTTATAGGACTGGAGGCTAAAGCGTGAAAACATTTCCATTATCGCAACTAGCCCGTATCGAAAAAGGGAAACAAATAGATACTAGGAACGTAACCGAAACTGGCAAGTTCCGCTATATTAACGGTGGAATAAAGGAGTCGGGGTATTACGATAGGTTTAATTCAAGCGGTCCTTGTGTCTTAATTTCGGAAGGTGGAGCTTCTTGCGGATATGTTAATTATGTCGATGAGAACTTTTGGTGCGGATGTCACTGCTACCGGCTTTCCGATATAAAAGCGCGTCCAAAATATCTTTTTTACGCCTTGAAAGCAAACCAAATGGCTCTAATGAACCTTCGAACTGGGGCGACAATGCCAAACATCAAAAAGAAAACACTCTGCAATATGCCTATTTTGATTGACGAAAACGCTGCCGATCAGGAGGACGTGGTAAGACGTCTTTGCTTAATTCAAAGTGCCATTGATACTAAGAAAAAAGAGAACGAAGGATTTGATGCCTTAATCAAATCGCGGTTTATTGAGATGTTTGGCGACCCAACTGAAAGCAAAGATAGCCACTTTCTAAAAGATGCAACAACCGATTTAATCCGTGGGCCTTTTGGAAGTGCTTTAAAAAAAGCTTTTTTCGTTTCAGAATCTGAAGACACTTTTAAAATTTACGAACAAAAGCACGCAATCCAAGACGATGAAAAAATCGGCGCATATTATATAGATGAAAAGCGATATAGAAGTTTGAAGAGATTTGCTATAAGGCCCAAAGACATCATAATGAGCTGTTCAGGTACAATTGGAAGAACCCATATCATGAGCGCCAACTGTAGACCTGGCGTAATTAATCAAGCTCTTCTTTTGATTCGTCTTGATCGCACCAAATGCAATGACGTTTTTTTTCAAAAACAAATGGACTTCATAATGACACGGCTAAGCACAGCTGGGAGCGCAATAAAAAATATCTCGTCCATTAAGGTGATCGGCAAAACTCCCTTTTTGTTACCAGCAATAGATTTGCAATTGAAATTCGCGGACTATGCAAAACTGATCGACAAATCAAGATTTGTTGTTCAGCAACAAATAAAAGATCTCCAAGAATTACTAGATTCAAAAATGGATGAGTATTTTGGCCAATAAAGGGGCTGCAGCAATGAACTTTGATTATTTAAAAGACATTAGCGATTTCAAGCAGTTATTTCTCTTCTGTCATAATGCTGAAGAGCTCGTTGCCACTCAACCCGCGATGTCTGCGGTTGAGTCTCGAAACGCCCTTGAAAGCATAGTAAAAGCCTTCTATTTGGCCAAATATGGGGCCTACCCTGAACAAGCGACTTTGTTTGAACTTGTTACCGATGGATGCTTTGCTTCGTACTTGGACGATTCCCTACTTCATTGCGTTCATTACGTTCGCCAAGTCGGAAATAACGGGGCCCACGGCGAAACAGTAACAAAAAAGGAAGCCATCACAACTTTGAATTGCCTGTATGAAGTTGTTGGGCAGCTTCTTTCTTTTTTGGGCGTTGGGACTGGTTTTGCCAAATTTGACTCCTCCATTTACAACTCCCTGGCATCTACGCCGGTACCGTCTTTGGCCGTGGTAACCAATCCCAAAATCAATCCGAGTAAGGATGAACTGCAAAAATACAAAGCCAATGTGGATGTTTCTTTAAAGGTCCAGTCTGCGATCGATTTAACTGAGGCCGAAACAAGAAAACAGTTTATTGATTTGGCATTAAAAGAGGCAGGGTGGAAAATCTGCCCTCTAAATGGGGCGGTTAAATCCGGCCAAGCCTGTATCGAAATACAACTTCAAGGAATGCCCAATAACGCCGATGTGGGCTTTGCAGATTACATTTTGTTTGATGACGATGGCATGCCTTTGGCGGTGGTGGAAGCTAAGAAAACGTCGGTCGATGAAATTAAGGGGTCGCAGCAAGCTAAGCTCTACGCCGATAGCATCGAAAAAACATGGGGAAGAAGGCCTGTTGTCTTTTACACCAACGGATTTGTAATCAAGGTGGTAGATCGGGCTGGCTACCCCGCCAGGCGTGTTTATGGGTATTACAGCAAGCAAGAACTTCATTCGATGCTGACCCGCTCGTTCCCGCACATTACTGACACTCACATTAATCCGTTTATTTCGGACCGTTACTTTATTCAGAACGCGGCCACGGCCGTATGCGAATCTTTCAATGACAAACATCGGAAAGCCTTGGTTGTCATGGCGACCGGAACTGGTAAAACACGTTGTGCGGTCTCAATCGTCGACATCTTACAAAGGTTCAACTGGGCCAAGCACGTTTTGTTTTTAGCCGATCGAACTCCCTTGGTCAATCAGGCCAAAAATGTTTTTGTCAAATACCTTCCAAGTTCTACGGTATGCGCCATTTCGGAATTTTCTGAAGACAACCGGGATTACGATGCTCGGGTGGTTCTTTCAACTTACCAAACCATGATCAATTTGATTGATTGCGAGAAGAAAAAATACGGAATTGCTCATTTTGACTTGATCATCGCTGACGAAGCCCATCGAACGATCTATAACAAATATCGAGCTGTTTTTAATTATTTTGATTCGCTTGTTTTGGGCTTGACCGCCACGCCAAGAGAACAGGTTGATCTATCCACCTACGAACTATTTGATTTGCCAAAAGGTGAACCAACCTATGCCTATGACTATGAAATGGCAGTTAAGGAAGGCTTCTTGGTCAAGTTCCATCCCTTTGAACGTTCAACAAACTTGCTTACCTATGGTTTAAAATACGACCAGTTGCCCGAAGACGAAAAAGAACAGTATCAGGCTTTATTTTCGGATCAGGATGGTTGGTTTCCGAAAGAAATCGACGCCAAGGAATTTCGGCGTCACATTATGAATGCGAAAACAATCGACCGCGTTTTAGAAACCGTAATGACTGAAGGAATGTGTCTTCATGGTGGAGAAACTTTAGGAAAAACAATCATTTTTGCCATGAACCACGCCCACGCAAAGAAGATTGTGGATCGTTTTAATTTGCTTTATCCGGAAAAGGGCGATGGTTATTGCAAACTTATTGACAATTACGTCAATTATTCCCAATCCTTAATTGACGAATTCTGCGCACCTGAGAACGACTTTAGGATTGCGGTCTCGGTTGATATGCTCGATACTGGGATCGACATTCCTGAAGTTGCTAATCTCGTCTTCTTTAAACCGGTTTTTTCTAAAATTAAATTTTGGCAAATGATTGGCCGTGGAACGAGAGTTTGCCCCAAGATGGATGTCTTTTCACCTGACCGCGATTTTTTCGAAGGAAAGACTGAATCAGCTATTGTCGAAAGGCACGAAGACAAGCAAGGATTTTACATTTTTGATTTTTGCGGTGTGTTTAAATTTTTTCACGATAATCCCGATGGTCGGCAAGCGCCTTCAGAATTAAACGTTTCCCAAAGCATTTTTAATTTAAAAATCGACATGGTACTTGAACTTCAGAAATTAGAACATCAAGCAAACCCTGAACACAAAGCTTTTTATCTCAAGTATCGAGAAGAACTGAAACGGAAAATTCAAAAACTGAACCGCAATCTCATTAATGTTCGTGTAGCTATAAAGTATGTTGAGAAATATTCGATTGACGGCAATTGGGACTACCTTAATCTTTTTGAAGCCAAAGAAATCAAAAAGCAAATTACCCCGTTAATTTCCCCTGATGAAGATGACGATTCTGCCAAATTTTTCGATCTTAAAATCTTTCATATGGAACTCGATCACCTTGTGAGAGATGCGGATTATTCAAAAGAGATTCAAAAAGTTACGTATGTTTGCTCCAAACTTCTTGAAAAAATAACTGTTCCTGAGATTGCTGCGAAAAGCGAGTTCATCAAAGAGGCAATGGAAAATTCGTTTTGGGAGTCCATTACCATTACTAAACTAGAGAAAATTCGTACTGAAGTTCGCGATTTGATCAAATATCTCGATCACGATGATGGGGCTGTAATTGAGAGCAATTTCGAAGACAAACTTATCGTTTTGACTAGTGGAAAGCCTCTCACCCCTCAATTCAAGAATTATAAACAAAGAGTTTTAGATTACCTTTCCGAACACGTTAATAGCGGGGCCATCTACAAAATACGCCATCTTGAGCAATTGGCCGAGAGCGATGTCGACGAACTGGAGAAAATTTTGTGTCACGACCTAGGAACAGCCGACGATTTCAATGGAATTGCTAACGGACACAACTTCGGGGTTTTTGTCCGAAGTGTTGTTGGACTGGATAGAGAAACTATCAACGCTTATTTAAATGATTATATCGCTCGCTACAGTTTCAACTCTAAACAGCAAGAATATATTCGACAGATTGTAGATTTTGTCAGAGAAAATGGTGACATTGTTCCTCAAGATTTAATTGATAGTGAACCCTTTAGACGGGTCGAGTACACTGAACTTTTTGACGACGCCCAGCCTCTTTACCAACTCGTTAATCGGCTTCACGCCTCAATTCTTGTCCCAAGTCATTGACGGCCTTGATGTCCGCCTCCATTATCGTGTGGTAGTGGAGGTGTTTTCTTATGGAAAACGCAGTTTTTGTCCAAGAGATCGTTGATACGATTGCTAAAACCGAAGCGATTTTGAAGCCGGACATTCTCAAAGAAAGGTTATATCGTCTCTTCGAAAACAAAGAGATCCGAGAAATCAGCGGCGAAGATAAACCAAAAACGAATGAAAAAGCGCTGGAACTTTTTCTTTCTGCCAAGCAAGTGGAAGGGTGCTCAATTCGCTCAGTCCGTTATTATCGTGGGACTCTTTTAAACATGTTTTGTCACATCAAGAAGCCCTATATGATGATTTTGACGGATGATATAAGAGGATATCTAAGTTCTTTCCAAGACGGGGAAAAAGTTTCGAAAACAACCATTGATAATGTTAGACGGATTATTTCCACCTTTTTTAGTTGGCTTGAAGCAGAAGACTATATTTTAAAAAGCCCTTCCCGGCGGATTCATAAGGTAAAAACAGGAAAGTTTGTGAAGGAAACTTTTAATGACGAGACTCTTGAAAAAATACGTCAAACATGTCGGTGCATCCGGGACCTAGCAATTGTAGACTTCCTCTATTCCACGGGAGTTCGAGTAGGGGAACTGGTAAAACTTAATATCCAAGATGTCGACTTTGAAAACCGAGAATGTGTGGTTCTAGGAAAAGGCAACAAGCAAAGAAGAGTCTACTTTGATGCTAAAACCAAAATTGAGGTTCAGGAGTACTTGCAATCGAGGCAGGATGATGACCCTTCTTTATTTGCTAGCAGACTTAGCCCTCATCGACGTCTGAATATTAGCGGAGTCGAGATCTTGCTTAGGAAAATTGGGAGTGTGTTGGGAATTACTAAGGTGCACCCGCATAAATTTCGGAGAACCCTCGCTACAAAAGCAATCGATAAAGGCATGCCTATTGAACAAGTCCAGCATTTACTTGGTCATACGAAGATTGATACGACCCTTGAATATGCCATGGTTGACGACACTAACGTGAAGCTCTCCCACAAAAAATATCTGGAGTGAGCAACAAATCTTGATTTGTCGATCAATATCGAAAATGATGAAAATTCATTTTGAAGATCAAGTTTCGCAACGGGCATTTGGATTTGATAGACTTCATTTTTACTAATAGCCTTAAATGTAGAACCCGTGCCTTTTTGACTGATTTCATTCTGCTGTAAATTTAAGGCCGCATACAAAAATTCATTATTCGTTTTTCCCTCGATAGCGTTAATAGAACAAAGACCTCTTCCTATGCAGCAATCGCAAGACGCAATATTTACAGGCCCAACCGGGGCTCTGACAGACATTAAGACTGAATTTTTGTAGGCAATTTTGGTGGGGCGCGTTGTCCAATGGGTGACTTTGATATATTTATCTCCGTAATCTGCTTTGCCTTGAAAGAACGGCATTCCGTCCCCGTCGTCATTGTAAGAAATTGAGTCTGGAGATTGACCCATAGTTATTTCGGCGACATCGCATAAATTGGCTTTTTTGCACGAGTTAAACATCTCCATAAACCGCGATTTGATGTATTGGGGATCTTCAAAGTGATTCTCTAACTTAGCAGCGTCGCTATGCTGCTTTGTTACGTTGCTGAATTTTGGTCTTTTTCCTTTTGTCCTCTATACTTATTTCAAAGGAGGAAACACCATGCGTAAGATCTACAACAAGTTGGTTCGTGATCGTATTCCCGAAATCATCGAGAAAGATGGCAAGACCTGCATCACCTCACATTTATCTTTAGGTGAGTATCAGATGGCTCTTGATGCTAAGCTCGGTGAAGAAGTGAAGGAATATGCTGAGTCTCTTGATATTCATGAACTAGCAGACGTTCAAGAAGTGATCAACGCTATTGTCAAAGCCAAAGGAATGACTCTAGAAGAGTTTGATGCCATTCGGGCTGCTAAAGCCCAAACCAATGGGGCCTTTGATAATC
>Ga0183101_1001716_pt1 | contig 18573 bp, 18 predicted proteins | sample Biomet3_FD_127790 | JGI IMG/M metagenome (GOLD analysis project Ga0183101, IMG submission 127790) | Microbial communities from bioreactor (seeded with sewage sludge) at LBNL, California, USA - Biofuel metagenome 3 | ecosystem: Engineered > Bioreactor > Anaerobic > Unclassified ...
GACTCGGAATCGTAATTTGTATTAAATATATGAAATAAATGTAAAATAATCATAATAACCTTAACTATACCAACAAATGTACCATCAATTTATAAATGTGATTGCAATTAAAGTCAATTATATTCAATTGGTTATGACAACATACCCTGCCGAACCTCACTGAACAATCTTCAAGTCTGGATTGATTGTTCCTCTGCTTTTCCCTGCTCTATTCAATAGATTACCGTCATCAAATCCGATATGTTTACTCATAACATATCAAAGCGATAAGTAAAGCCAGAAGGATAGATACCTCATGACCAAAGCGGAGATCGCCAGCGCTGTTAATGAGTGGTTCAACATTGAAAATTACAGCGTCCTGCAAAATTTGACAGTGGAACAGCTTTTCCAAGAGATAGAGAACAGGATTGTCGCCTATCGTATGGAACAAAACCGGGCTGAGTTGTCTCCCGAAAACCTTAGTAGGCATCAGAAATATTACGAAGAGTTGATTGAAGGTAAAGTCGTCTTTGGTGATGTTTTCGGTGGACCAGAAAAAAGACTATCTTCCAGCTATGCCATCAAGCCTGTAACACACCAAGGGCTATGGGAAGTGGCGGGGTATGTTGCGGCTTTCGAGAAATACGTTAACCCGGAAGGAAAACCCCTACCTAATATGGAAGTCTCGCACTACCTGAAGGAAGCCGAGGTAAACAACGAAGGGCTGATGCTGGTTCAAATAAATCTGGCAGAAACATCACCCGAAGAAATCATCAATCACCTGAAAGTCATGGTTCCTGAGTGGAAACAGCAGCTACAGGCTCCTGAGCCTCCAGCCAGAGATTTTCGCTTTGGGGTCAGCAACCTTAAAAAAATACTAGATTACAACATTATCCCCATCATGGACCTGCTGTACTGGGCGCAGGATGAAGAGGTCAGGATTGGTATGCCACAACTGACCAGCTTTTTATACCCTGATGAGTTTAAAGACGGTATCCGTGATGTTGATAAGGTGAAGTCAACAGATCATCCTCTGGCAGTTAAGTATCTTACAAACCTTGCTCACTATCAGTCTTTTGTAGATTTTACATATAGATACGACGACAGAAGACACTGGAAGGTTCAGGATCTCATCACTGACGAACTCGGTGAGGACTGACATTCCCGGAGGCGGTGTGTTGCGCAATGCGGATATCGCCTACATTCACTCAACCTGAACATACCCTATTCTTATCCTCCCAAAAATCTGCGTAAAAAACTTCTTCTCGAACGTCCCTCTTAAATCACAAGAAAAACCCATACAATTATCTCATCGAACAACACAGGAGATAAATATGGTTCAAATCAAAACAGATAAACATCCCAAGCTTATTCGTTTACCTGAAGTAATGAGCAGAACTGGATTCGGGAAAACATGGATATATGAGCTTATTAAAGCGGGTTGCTTTCCCGCACAGATAAAAACAGGTGTAAGAGCAATCGCCTTTATTGAAAGTGAGGTAGATGCGTGGATTGAACGAGCTATTCAGGCATCACGAAAACAAGCAGTTTAACAAATATTATCTATATAATGATCTAAGGAGGTTTTATGTAAACATAAGAAAATAAAACTGTTGTAAATAATATCCCTTACCAAAATCATACAGATTTCTGTAGGGGGACGTTCACTTAAAAATAAAGAAGGAAATAAAAATGAGTAAAGCAATAACAGAAGTCCACGAAATCAAAGTTTACAATGAATCTACCAGATTATTCCTTGTAAAGTCATTTTATTGCTATGAGCTTTATATCAGTAATATGCAGGAATACATGGGCGATAGATTTGTTAAAATGGTTGAAGACAGAATATATATGGATGAGGTTTTTGACAAGGTAATAGAAAACAGTAAGGAAGGATTTAATAAGTTTCTTAAGGAGTGTAAAAGCTCAGGCTCTCTCAGAGATGTTTTATTCGATGAGGTCAAAGTGAATCTGAGACATATGCACAACGTTATTTTTAACTCAAACTAATGGTCATGTGGTCAGTATATGGCCCCGCAAGGGGCTAATAATCAACTCAATAAAGGAATATTTAAACGAATGATAATATTGCAATATCAGTAAGTCTGCTATGTGAGCAAACACCTGAAATATTCTGCACCATCCAAGCAAGCGTCAGTACGTTCATTGCGCTATGTGGGTATTCAGCAGAGGAAGTAATGGATGATGAAAACCTGACAGATGCGTTGAACAGTTATGTTAATAACGAACTGGTCAGTGAAATGGATTTAAGATACGGATCAGTGATCATTAATCTGGTTTATAAAAAGTAGTTATCTGTTTATTCCTATTCCGGGACTAAATAAGTCAAACAAACATGTAAAAATGAGGATTGATTATGTCTAAAGAAACTATAGTAACAAATAAGTCTACACAGCTTTTCCTTGATCTTGCTATAAGATCATTGGAGGCAAGCTGGAAGCTTTTTCAGGAAGTGAATGGAGATGGAGACGCTAATGACTATCTTGATGATCCTGATTTCATGAGTCCATTTATTATGAACATCATTGACCATATTCAGAATAACTTTGAGAGATTTACAACCCAAGAAGGTGATAGCGGGAGTATTAATGAAGTTAACTTCGAGCAGATTGCTGTTGTGTTGGTGTGCCATTCAGAACGATTCAGGAAATGAGTTCTAAAAGTTGCCCCGCAAGGGGCTAACTAAAAAACAGTAAATAAAAACAGGAGCCAAAAATGATTGATGAATTTCATGTGTTGTATATGTACAAAAAAATCCAAGCCGAAGCTCAGGCAACAGATATGAAAACACTGGAACGTTTATTGAAGAAGTTCCGCAAAGTTGTTGCGGAGCGTCGGGAAGAATACTATCAGGAGATTGGTGAGAAGAAGGCTCAAAAGCTAAGGGCAGAAAGATTACAACGGTTGCTTAAGAAAATGGAGCGTGATCGTGTATCACCACATGAGTTATAAAATAAAACCACCATATTGGTAATATACTGCCAGTATGGTAGTTTTATTTTAGATAGAAAATTTTCGGCGCTTTGTTGCTGATGCATTAAAATCAGAAGATATATCTGAAAGTTGCTCAAGACTCTGTTCAACAGAACGCTGGAACTCAATAGCAGCTTCTGCGCGCTGTTTTATGACCAGAGCGACGAGTTCATCAGGGCTTTTCTCAAGTAATGACTTTCGGTAGATAATGGACTCTTGTACTTTTTCAAGCTTTCTTGATGCAAGGGCTGATGCGTGACTTACAGGGTTGAGTTCTTCAATAAATTTTTCGAGTAGTGACTTTTTCTTCCTGTCTAATCTCAGAAGTTCGGTATGTGCCGATTTAAATTTTTTTGCTTCAATCAAGGGTGAGCCATCGGTTCTTAGCCTGCGATATTCCTCTCTGTATTCAGACATCGTTGGATATTTTTTTAATGCTTTAATGGTGTTCAGATACTGAATTAAATCATCATTGTCTAATTTTACTTTCCTCATATATACCTCGTAAATAAAATAGTGGATATATTTATATTACGAGATATAGTGTAAGTGTCAAATATAACCGAGAAATAAGAATGATAATATTCAGATGAAAACTATATTCTTTCTTCTTGATCAATATCTTCAGGATAATCAACAAAAATGCCATCTTCTGAAACAGAGTCCCAGTCAATATCTTCGTCGGGAGTAGAAAGTAAAGGTTTATCATTTTCTTTATCGATTGTTTTTTCTGCGTTATTTGTAAGTACCGTATCTTTATAAACGGTGACGAATACGTCTTCTATGCCTTCACTGGTCGTTCTCAGCGACTTCTTAACATATTCTTTCCTTGTGGCATTTAATGTTCTGTACTGGCCTTTCAGAAAGAGATTTGCGTTTATCATGGTATGCTTCCCTTCTTTGACCAGAATGCCTTTATTTACTAGCTTGTTCCAGCATTTACACACGTTAGATTTGCTCATATTAAGCTCTTCTGCGAGTGCCGACTGAGATATACTGGCAATGAGGTTTCCATGCTGCATGAGTTTACATAAGCGGATCATTATTGTGTATTCTGCGCCAGACATATTTTTTCCGAGTTTTTCCAGATTATCAAGAAAAGCATGAACATAGGCTATTCCCGGTTGAATATCAGAGCTTCTCTCTTTTTTTACATTTACGGTTATTTTATCTTTTCTGTTTCTGTTATAAAAACTGTAAATCTCCAGTTTCTGTTTGTCTGTAAAATGATTTCTGTTTATATATTCTTCCACTTCTTCACTGCTGGAGGTCATTATTGTATTGTAATCAATGCTCATCGGTTATCCTTTTATTGTTTTTATGTTTATTCTATATAATGCAGGATATACTTTTGTCAAAAATAAATGTGAAAAAAGGAAAAATAATACACTTTTGCGAAATAGTGTTCACTTCTTTCTGGAAATTTTAACTATAAAAAAGTTTCCACAGAAGAAACTTTAGTTTCCGTACAGGAAATTTCGGTTTCCACAGAAGAAACTTAAATTTCCGTACAGGAAACTTTTTTCGTCAAATCTCTTTTAAATATAATAGGTTACGCCTCCTTAATACTATAATATGTTTAATAACCTTAACGGGGAGTGTGCCGGTTAAATGGCACCGTCTATTTTTCCGCTATTTTTTTACTTGATGTTATGGACAGCAAGTGATTGTTTTATACAATCACGAAGCGCTGCTGATTTTTTAGTAAATATACAATTGTTTTTCCTCTACGTTATAGCGGCTACGCCGCAATTCTTTATGGATAAATCCATCATTAACAGGGATGAACCCTGTTTCAGCAGTGTGATTGTCTTGAGCAATCACTAAGTGCTGCTTCTATGAATATAGTTTTCCTATGCGTTTAAGAGCAAATACTATATCTTTTAGTGCTAATGCTGTTATGAAATATAGGATCGAAAATATTTAATCATGAATAAAAGAATAGATGTTGATCCTTTTGGCTTTACCCTAAAACATAGCAAGGACCATTGTTAAATCGTTAAATATATTTTACAGAGTTAGGGCGTAGCCGTGCGTCAGCACATGAGCTTTAGCTCATAAGAGATATATCTTTTCAAAAGAATAAGAAAAAACAGGTAAAACGTTTATTAAATGAGTTAAATTTGATTTTTACCGATTCGATATGGTATTAAATAATAAAAAAGAAGGAAAATAAAGAATGAACAACATTAAGATTATTACGCTCTTTCATACAAATAGAAAAATACCATTTATGACTTGTATTGTTAAAGATGTTGAAGAGAATGAACAAGTAATAAAACTCACTTTGCAAAATAGTGATAATATTCATGTCAAAGATTATGACTATTTCTTCTTATCAGAATCAGCACATGAGTGTGATCAGGAACGAATGATTAATACATATAGAAGATTGATTTCTGAACTGAGCCAAGTTAGCGAAGAAACAATAGAGTCCTTAGTTCCGAAGATATCGAATAATATGAAAACCAATTTCCCGGCAAGCGGTGTGAGTGCTTTGGAAGATGATTGAAAAATCTGAATGGTAGCCATTCCATATGAAACAGCATATTAAAACATGCGTTGCATACAGGTTTTTGCAACACCATATCGGAAGATAGCTACGTTACCTGAGATCTAACAATCTCTGTCTGCATAATGGTCGACAGGGTATTACCTGTTCCGACCTATACCTTTCTATCTCCATCCATGTGCAAACAGCTACTGACATGGCTCTTCGTGCACATTACACCACTTATTGATCGATATAAAAGATCAATAAATTACATTTGATAGGTTATAACTATCGAATGGGCATCAATTGATCGGTGTTTTAATTGTTTATATCGATCGATTGTGTGTTTATGATAGCTTAAAACTATCAAATGATTTGAATTCGATCGATACAAACGATATGACGAACAGAAAAATAAATTGAATCCTATCAATTGATTAATGCTTTTTTTCAGCCCAGAGAGACCAACCTATGGGTAGGGCTGTCTTTGACATAAAGTTTCAACACATTGGGGATAGATATGAAATTACGGATAGTGATGCCACTGGTACTGTCTGCTGCCGCACTAACAGGTTGCCAGCAGCTCAACGATGGCGTGAATACAGTTAATGGAGCAATCAGTTCTTCGTTGTCTTCAGTAGGTAAAGCGCTGGGGGGAACTGCCACCACTCAAAGCCTTGGCCCGGTATCGTCTGTATCTGGCCTTGGTGCTGTCTGCAAAGACTATGAAGAAAACGCAATGGCAGCAGAGAAAAAATGGACGGGAAAACGGATCTCAATCGCAAATGCGACTGTTCTTGAAGTTACGAAAGGCAGAAGTGCCAGCGATATGATGACGGGGATGCCTAAATCAGCCCCTAACTATTATCTGCTCTTTAAAACAGCCGATACAAGCTACTGCGGCGGGATGGTCTGGCTGGATTACTACTCCGGTATTGATAATGCAGTTCTTACTTATAAGAAAGGCCAGAAAGTCAGCGTCACCGGAACTGTAAACAATTTCGAAGTCCGTGGATTCGCTACCGTCAACAATGCCGATATGCCAGTTCGTCTGGTTGTTCTGAGAAACGGCACAATCAACCATTAACTCTGGGATAACACTATGCGTAAATTTTTACTCGTGGCGGGTCTTGCTGCTCTTGTATCGGGATGCGGTGAAAAAGGGGATTTTGAGAAAGCGATCAACGCAAAAATATCACAATCAAAGCTGTGCTACTCCCTGCAGGACAACGACATTGTATTTAATAAAGGTTTTCCGATTAAGGTTAACCGTGGCTACCGTTCAGCGGGGTATAGTGCCAGTGATGAAATATTGAAAGGTCTGGCTAATCAGGGGCTGCTTGATGTTTCTCAACAAGCTAATGGTTTCAGTAGTGTCGATGTTCTGGAAGTAACAGACAAAGGCCAAGCGGTTGAGTTTTGGGATCGTAAAGATGGTGCCTGTATTGGTCATCGTGCGGTTGCTGAGATAAAGGAATGGACTGAACCGGGAAACGGTAATCAGAAAGTTGTTCGCGTGTCATATACATGGAAGTTGGCGGATGTTCCTTCTTGGGTGGACAAAAAAGCGTTCTCCAGCGTCAAGGGTATGAATGAACCTGAAGAGAGCATGATTAATCTTGTTAAAACCAGCAATGGCTGGAAAGCGATCTAAGGGGTCTATCATGGAAAACAAAACTATTCAGTGTCCTTTTTGCCTAAAAGAAAGTCAGAGAGGCGTCCATGTCTGCACCGGCTGCATGGCGACGGTTCTGTATGGAACCTTCCCCGGCTGGTATGCTTTCGTGGTTATATTATTGACCTTCGGCCTGTCTATACTGATCGGAATGTCTACAGGTATGGCGGGAGCTACTATCAGCCTACCAATAATTGCGGCTGTTGGGTTTGTCGCAGGTAAGGCAATTTTCTCTGATAATGTTGTTTTCAGGCGAAGGATGTAAAATAGAATTTAAACCATGTCTTTTTTTGAAAGGCATGGTTTTATTCTCAGCTTTTTATTTGACATTGGATTTTGTTTTGCTAATTAATAATAAAAAGGAGAGAGTATGAAAATTTTAATAAAATTGAATAATGAGTGGCCTGAACATGTGAGTGGGAACCCTGTCCTTAATGAGTGGGTTCACAAGATTCCTTGGTCCGGCATCGAATGCTTTTTATTATGTGAAGATGGTAATGTTTATCAGTCATATATAAAAATGCCTTTTTCTGTTGAGATAAAGGAATTTCATCTTTTCAGGCATACACACATAGATGAAACTTCATTTATGATTGAAGAAATCAATGAATGGCCTGAAGGTGTTAACATAAGAAAAGGTTTTATATCAAAAACAGATAAGAGACATCCATATAATGAAAAAGAAAATAGCTGTTGGTATGTATCACCTGAAGGGAATGATGCAGTAATCATGTTTGATGCCCCTGAGATTCAGGAGCATAAAAACAGGTATAAAGAAATGCCAATCATTACATGCGAAGTTTTCGTGTAGATTTTAATTTTTCTTCAAGCTCGGTCTTTTTTAGCTGAGCTTCTTCTAAAGAACCATAAACCCCAATAACAACCTGAGAAACAATATCAAACACGATATGAAGAGGGATTTCCTGAGTGATTTCCTCTCCTTCCCCGATTCTGTAAGTAAGTGTGGTGCTATGTGGAGTAATCAAGAAACGGTCTGACATATTTAAACCCTCTGATTTTATAAAAGATAAGCATTATGTCAGGGGGTGTTCTGGTTTTCAAGTCCAGTGAACGAGGTTAGTGCGGTAAAAATCATCTCATTTTAGCGGAAAGCCCGGCGGTCTTAATTTAGGCCCGCTGCGCTTACCAGATGAGAGTGTAGGTCTGTACTCCGGTTCGTTGTTGTGTTGTTCAGATTTTTTCACACGACTTGGGAAACGACTAATTTCTTTTCCCGTTGGTTTAAGGACACAGGTCTCAGTTTGATGTTGTTTTTCATCATTATTGAATTTATCACGTTGTTCATATTCATTACGTGACACATGACGGCCTAATACCTCATCAAAGACGTAGTTTTCAGCAATACGCTTATCATGTTCTTCACTGATAATATCAACTTTAGTTTTGCCTGTTTTAGCCCATATAAATTTACCCCTGATAAAATCAACCAAAAGGGCTGTAAAGCGTTTAAAGACATTATCCTGACGTGGAATAGTCTGTTTCCTTTTAACACGTTCAGGGGCGCTTCTGGATGCCCTGTTTGGGTTTTGAGAGGAGGATGTTTGCAGAATAGTATTTGATCCAGAATCAGAAATACTGACCGATGGTTTTTTACCAGCAACAACTTTACTGACTTTTGTTTTATCACGGTAAGATTTAACGCCACGCATACGAGTATGAGGAGCTGGTGCTACCAATACAGGTCTTTGATTCTCATCAGTAGAAGAGCCGGAGTGTGTTTCAGGTAATACGATCTCTTCTGATTCAGCAAGATGTGTAATCGTAAAGCTTCTGACATCAACGACGATTTCGAGGTCAAGTTCGCTGAAAGTCTTGTAGACTTCAACCGCTTCCTGCTTGGCAGCATCACGAACAGCCTGTTCTGCTGCTCTTTGCTCTTGTGCTGCTTTACTACGCCATTTGGCACTATGGATACGCTTCATTGGAGGACGGTTTGTTTCAGCGGCCTTAGCAAGCCATAGCGCTTTTTCTTCATTATCCAAAGCAACTGCGGCTTTTTCTAACGCTTCCTCGTGCTGGGCCTGAAGGGAACGATGATCAATACGTTCTGACGAACCAGCGGCAGCAAGGTAGCTGTTAGCCATAGCTGACCATGATTCACGCCATAAAACAGACATTTTTCTGTCGTTCCAGCTCCTTTCCTTTTTACCAAAACCTTCTGGTCCTATAGTTTTTAATGTCAACATAACGTGAGCATGTGGGTTGTCACTATCAAGATCATGAAAAGCGATGTCGGCAATCATGCCTTTATCAACGAAATTTTTCTGGCAATACTCAAGGACAAGTTTTTTCTTGTCATCATTATTTAACTCGGTAGGAATGGAAACATCGAAATAACGGGCTGTTTGACCATTTTGTTGACGCTCGACTCTTTCAACTTCATTCCACAATGCTGTGGAGTTTTTTACAATATATTGAGGAGCATTAACGGGTGCTAATATGACATGTCCGTATAAATCGGTACGGCGGCTATAATCATACGTATCACCTGTTCTTTCATCTATTATTCTGCAACGAGCATGGTAAGCAGCTTTCGCAACGGAAGATCTGCCCTCACTTCGTTTCACAATTTTAAAATCAAGATGAAAAATAGCCATACAATAAAAACAACCTCAATATAATTTTAAATAACAAACCAAAATATAAATCTCCAATGCGACTATGCTGGTTTTAGTTTTTCGCAAGAAAAACTCTGGTGTTGACGTTGACCTTGGTTTTGCTTTTAGCCTGCGGCAGGCAACCGTCGGTAGACCCCACACGCTGCGTAGCAGTGTATAGGTGGGCATTGCTTTATTTTTATATCTCCTAAAGGAGCTAAAAATAACGACAATGTAAAAAGTTTTTCTATAGTTAAATAATAACGCTAGTTTTAATGTCTGTGAAATTAACAGGGCTAGAATCGGATAAACGGTTGAGGTAGAGTAATAATATTGAATATTTGGGTTTTAGATAGCGCCGTAAGGGCAAAACGAGTGCTTTTTTTTCATGCCGTAAGGCGGGAAAGTGGAATTGAGATAAAATAGTGAAAATAACAGATGCTTTTATGTGTTGCACAATTCACAGGTTAAGATCAAAAAACAAAATCAAAAGATAACAGATGAAATTGTTTTCATTGATTTAATAAAATAAGTAACGCGGAGAGTATAAGGCATTTTAGGTTAGTTGTTGCACTCGTTTGTGTTGCATTATTTTATTTTGAGCTTACTGATATTTCATTTTTAAAACCAAAACACTATTTTTTCTGGATAAATCCAATCATTAACAGGCAAGCCTGTTCAGCTTTTGATTGTCTGGAACAATCATATCGCGCTGCGTAATTTAATCTGGAATACAAAGCATTCAATCTTCTGTCTATGATTTGACCTTTTCTTTTTTTAATTGTATTTCATGTTTCTGACAACTAAAAGGAAAAGTAATTATGAATACAGATGATAAAAACAGAAAGCAAAGAACAGAAAAAACAATTAAGCAAAAAATAGCATCAGCACAGATGCGTCTGAATCGCTTGAAGAGTAAAGAAAAATCTTTATCCAAGAGTGCTGAGACACGCCTGAAAATTATTTTAGGTGCAGAAGTAGCTAAAGCTGTGGGGTGTAAAGTGGAAGAGGTGGATAAAGAGTTAATATTAGGACTGATATTACAATTACCAAATATTAGCATTGAAGATAAAGCAAAAGTAAAATTACGAGGAAAAAGATTTCTTGAGGATATGGTTGGCAGACAGGAATAGAAAAAGCTTAAAATAAACAGACATAGCTAGGGTTCAAAATAATTATTTGGACTTATATGGATACCTCCTATAATATAAATAACCGCATAATTATCGCCAAAATAATATAACATCAACATCGAACTTGTAGAATTAACTTTATAACTCACCTGAGTAATTTATCTAACTGCCATATATCTAGTGACAAGTTTTTAAATTTTCCTGAATTCATTTAAAAAAGGGCCGGCCGGCCCTTTCAATTGTAATTCTTACGTTCTATTGTGTGAAGTAAATGTCTGATAGGTTAATAGTGAAAACCCTTTTATAATATCAATTTCTGAGGTTTTTACCTTTGATAAACGCCCTTCGATAACGTCCCTTTCAATTCTATCTAATTCAAAAACCACAAACTTTGCATTATTATTAGCATTATATGATAGAGTGAAAATTGATTTTATATTTCTATTGACTCTTCCCATTACCTGTAATGCTTTATAATTTCCATAATCATTTAAATAAGGAAGCCAATTATAACAATCCTGCACTGGCCTTTTTAATTCAACAAACTCTATTGTATCCCCCATAATTTTAAAAGCATCAATATCATTACATGATACATATTTGGATAAATTTTTTCTTGTCCACACTTGGAAAGCATCATTTGTAGTTCTATTAATTTGTTTAAAAGTTCCAGACTCAGCTGTCAAATCAGAATTAATATTTGAAAAATAAGTAACAAGCTGGGCTGAGCTAATTTTACGAATTGCACCATCGTAGATACAAAAACTATCCTTATTGTTGTCAAACATTAATATTGAAATATTCCCATCCAAAATACCTTTTAATTTTTCCTTATGCTCTAAAATACTAGCAGTTATGCATTGTTTCCATCCGCTCTCATCACAATTTATCACTATCGCATAGAAATATCCGATTTTAACATTACCAAAAAAACGCAAACTAACTTTTGCCTGCTTTGGTAGCCCCAAACTAATTCGATAACTTTCATGGTCTGATACAAAATATCCGTGATCAGATAAATAATCGTTCATCCAATCATCTTTGATGGTCAAATTCATATGGTCCTCTCTACATTTGCAATTAAAAATGCACCTTAAGCAGGTGCATTCTCCATCTTGGCAAAGATTATACTATTCTAAACTATTTAAATATTCATATTTTATCGCGCATGCATATTTAGCTGGATTTTCATTTAACGGAGTTAATGATTCAAAATGAGCTTTCCCACATTTTATCTTTCCGGATTCATTATCTCTAAGGGTTAGTAAATTACTTTTTGTCTCGACGACAAAATAGATGTTGTCTTCCCCATTCTTATTAATTACTAATGCCCAATCGGGATTATAGTTCCCCAAAGGGGTCGGGATTTTAAACCAGTTAGGAAGTTTAGTATATAGTTTCACCTCTTCCTGCATTTCTAAATCTTTAGCAAATTCTCTTTCAATATCCGAATCGACATTTATATATTCATGAAGTGATTTATTACCGGCCTTAAACATACGACGTGTATAACCAGTCAATTCTTTTTCATTAAATAAGCTTTGTGCATAATTTTCGGAAGAGATAGGATAATATTTTATACCATCAATAATGGATAAACTTTTTACATAGTTAATTCTTGTAATTACTTCATTGATGAAGGAATTGGGATTTTTAATAAAATCATTTATCCGACCACTTTCCTTCAAAATCTGAACAAGGCTACGGCGGGTTAGCCCGGTTTTATCTTGTAGCACACTCAATAGATCAGGAAGTTGTTGTCCTGATACTTCTATAACTGAAGTTGTTGTTCCATTAGCCAATACTTTGACATCTAATCCAGATCTATCTTTAGTTATTACTGCTTTGCTGAAACTTAATGTGGCTTTATCAACAGCCGGCATTTCTTCAATAGACTTAGCACACGCCTCAACCAGCTTTTCCTCAGAGAAGTCGAGCTTATATACTGTTTTATATTTTATTCGCTTCCATAGCTCATTAAAATATGGTGAGTTGAAATTTTCTTTACGATATTTAACTTTCACTCGCTCTTCAGCATTATTGATATTCAGCCGGGTGTTAGATTTATGCAGAATAGCTTCAATGTGTTTTTGTACAGATAAATACTTTTCCATGAGAATAAATGTGTTTTCATGGAGAGCTTTCGACAAGCTTTTAGAAATCTTCCCTGATTTTTCTAGATAACCTTCAGTTATGAGCCAAGTCCATATTTCATTTGATCCTGATACTCCTATAGCTTTAGATTCTGATCCAGAATTTGTAACCACATGGGCAAAAGCATCTTTTTCGATGATACCAAAACGAATGCCTGTTTCGTTCTCAATTTCGCTCTGTAGTCGTTCAGCATAGGCTTCATAATTTTCACTGGCAACGACAGTCAGGATGTTAATGCTGTCATCACGAACACGTTCACCCTCTTGGTTAACACACAGGCGAAGACCACGCCCTAATGTTTGACGACGTTCTCGTTCACTTCCCATCTCTCGAAGGCTACAGATCTGGAATACATTAGGGTTATCCCAGCCTTCTTTCAAAGCAGAGTGTGAAAAAATAAACCTCACCGGATTCGAGAAACTTAAAAGCTTCTCTTTATTTTTCATGATGAGATTATAACCACGTTCCGCATTTTCGCGGCCTGCATTATTGCTTTCGCTTGTTTCAGCCCATGCACCTTTTTTATCAATGGAGAAATAACCATCATGAACATCTTTGGCATGTTCTGGATGAGAAGGGAGTAAATCTTTATAGGCAGGACTTTTGATCGCTTTGAGATATTCTTCTTCAAATATACGAGCATATTCACCCGGTTCACGAAGCCCTTCTTCGTTAATCTGGCGATAGAAATCAACCTTATCAATGAAAAATAGGGTAAGAACCTTGATTTGCTGAGGATTAAGGCGAAGCTCTTTATCCAGATGTTCACGGATTGTACGTCTAATCATATGGCGCTGGATGAGCATCGGATCAATATCACCTACAACATCACCAACCTTCATATAGTATGTATTAGAAGGCGTTTCTAGCGTAAGATAACCTTCTTTACCCGTGCGGATCTCACTTATCCTGTATCCCTGATAAATATCACGCCCCGTTTCGTCATCAAGTGTCATACCGTCATGCACGGTAATTTCAGAACGATTTACCCCCCCTTTTTTATCGGCTATATCAACAATAACAGTTGCGCTAATGCTATTCTTCTTACTGTTAATACTGACCAGTTTTACATAGGGGCTATTGCTTGCATTCTGGACTTCAAGCCCGGCAACTTCAATTTGTTTGACCAGTTTCTGATTGTAAGCATCAATGGCATCGAGGCGATACACCATATGATGTTTATGCACATGTGTCGCTGAATAGCGTAAGGTGAACATCGGGTGCATAGCATCAAGTGCGGTTTTACCCGCACCGTTCAAGCCACCATCAACACTTTGCGGTTCATCGACAATAATAATTGGACGTGTAGCACGGATTAAATCAATGGGCTTATCCAGATCGTCCACAGTTGTTTTTTCACTGGACTGATAGAGCTTGTTAACATCTTTTTTGTTAATCGCACCCACAGTCATTACCATGATCTGCATAACAGAACTGGTTGCAAAATTTCGAACATCCGCAGGTTTTGCCGAATCATACAAATAGTATTCGTATGGAACTCCCGCATACAGGCTTTTGAAATGCTCTTCAGTGATTTGTAGTGTTTTATAAACGCCTTCCTTGATAGCAACTGAAGGAACCACAATAATAAATTTACTCATGCCATAGCGTTTATTCAGCTCCAGCATGGTGCGAAGATAAACATACGTTTTACCTGTCCCTGTTTCCATTTCGACAGTAAAATCATGGCTGTCGAGCACAGGTGAAGGTGGAAGCTGGTTTTTTAACTGAACATTGTTCAGATTTTTAAGCAGTACATCATCTTCGGGTATTTGTGGGTTAACAGGCATTGAACCTGTTGCACCTTCAAAAGAGAGTGCGCCCTGAGCTGGGGCCAGCACAGTCATCTCGCTCTCCCATTTTTCTTGCCCTTCAAACAAATCACAGACCGAAGTTATGGCGTTTTGCTGATAGGTAAGGTCAGATTCAAAATGTAGTTTCATCGCATTCCCTTACAGGCTGTGTAGGTTAGTCAGTCCGTATTGTTCCAGAATGGCGCATAGATTTGTTTTAGCAACGTTATTTTCAAATGCGTCATCAAGGAAATAACAGACACTATCTTTTCCTGCTTTCAAACTTTTATGCCAGTCAATGATCCCCTTGGTCAGTTCTTCAACTGAAGATGCTGGAATTTTACTGGCAAAGCAGGTAATCAATTTGCCACCGTCAACACAAGAAACGGTCATCCCATCAAATTGTCGGCTTTCAATGTTTACACTCAGGTCTATACCACGTTTGAGCATAAGTTCAATAAGCAAGTCCGCCTCATTACGTCCCTGCTTAATTGGGCTAGCATAGTTTTCTAATTGTTGAAATAATGAATTTTTATGCCCATCCCAAGGTATTATATTTGATGTATCTAAGCTAAATAGTCTGAACCCTGTATCTAATATGTTCGAATTTGAGAGTGATTTAATATTACCCCCTGCTTTTCTAATACGTTCAGCTGTAATTTTTGCGATGGTTTTATATTTTATACTCTCGATCGGCTCTGGAAGTTGAACTAATATAAAACGCCGACTACCATTATCTTCTAGATTTTTTTCCATTACAGCTTGTGCTGTTGTCCCTGACCCTGCAAAAAAATCAAGTACAATTGCATTCTTATCTTTGTTTGTCGCCAAATCTAAAATGCGTTTAATCAATTTTACAGGTTTTGGTGTATCAAAAAATATATCATCCCCTTTCATTATTTTTTTTAGTTCTTGTTTCCCCTCTTGATTATGACCAACTTCTTGATACGTCCACCATGTTGTTGGAACGATACCATCCTGCACGTCTGATAAGAATCGCTTTATTGCTGGAACATTATTTCCGTCCTGACCAAACCAAATGCGATTATCATTGACGAGTTCTTCAAATCGCTCTTGTGATACTCGCCAACAAGTTCCAGCAGGTGGAGAAACTATCCGCCCAGAAGGGGTAGTAATTTCATAATCATTTGCTTTTGAATAGGTCTTTACAGAAAGGTCGCCGGCCTTCCACTCTCCTCTAGGGTCATTATCATAATTTTTATAGGCTTTATTTTGGCTATCAGTTCTTGGAAGCAAATCAATGGACCAACCTTTTTCTTGATTTTTTGCTAATTTGGCATTTTTAGCATATACCAAGATATGATCATGCATATCACTAAAATAAGTGGCATCATTTTGTGGAGAATATTTTTTTTGCCAAACAATATTGGCAATAAAATTATCATCTCCGAAGATTTCACTACAAATCTTTTTTAAATTATCTATTTCCGAATCGTCCATAGAAATAAAAATCACGCCGTCTTCTGTCAAAAGATTACGTGCAAGGTGTAACCTTGGAAAGATCATATTGAGCCAGTTTGTATGAAATCTACCGCCTTTCTCAATATTAGAACTTATTTTCTTGCCATTTTCTATTTGACCAGTAATTTCAAGATAATTTTTCATATTATCTTGAAAATTATCTGGATAAACGAAATCTTTCCCTGTATTATAAGGTGGATCGATGTAAATAAGCTTAACCTTACCAGAATAGCTTTTTTGAAGAAGCTTTAAAACTTCGAGATTATCACCCTCTATCATAAGGTTTTTGCTGTTATACCAATCAACGCTTTCGTCTTTACATGGACGTAAGGTCCCACTAGAAGGGGTGAGCGCAAGTTGGCGTGCCTGTCGTTTACCATGCCAATTCAGGCCGTAGCGCTCTTCTTTATCGTCTATATTTTTACCTAAAAGCTGCTTTAAAACATCAAAATCAATGCCATCTTCATTAAAAGCTTCTGGAAACAATGATTTGAGCTTACAGATATTATCTTCAGTGATATTCATTGATTGTAGTTCTGTCATATCAGAAGTTAGTTTTTTCATAAAAAGTATCCGTTCTGAGGTCACGGGTAATCGGTGCCCGAAATTGGCAAGCATTCTACGGTATGAAGTCATAGCCATCAACCTATGATGGCTATTCAAATATATTCAAAACAAAGGGTTACATACTGTTATGTTATGATTTATCAAGCGGTTAGCCTTGATTCTCAAACTCAAAAGATCACCTGTGGGCAAACTCAAACGGCCTGATCATATCGTTAAGATTGGCATCAAGATAATCAGCCCACCACTGTAGCATTAGCCTACGCTCATCGAGATGCTCAGCAAGATGGATGTAAGCAGCGCGAACGTTATTACGCTCCTGATGGCTCATCTGACGTTCAACAGCATCTTTTGACCATAAACCGGACTCGATCAAGGCACTGCAGGCCATAGAGCGGAAACCATGTCCACAAACTTCTGTTTTGGTGTCATAGCCCATTTTACGAAGTGCGTTGTTGATAGTGTTTTCACTCATGGGCTTATAGGCATAATGATCACCAATGAAGATGATTTCCTGATCTCCACTGAGCTTCTGAATTTCTCTCAAGGTGGCTAGAGCCTGCTTGCTTAATGGAACAAGGTGAGGGGTTTTCATCTTAGAGCCACGGCTGGAGTGTTTCACTCCTTGTAGTTCTTCACGTTCTGCAGGTATCGTCCAGAGCGCATTTTTGAAATCAATTTCAGACCAACGGGCAAAACGCATCTCACTTGAACGAACAAAAGTTAGTAAAGTGAGTCGCACAGCGAGGCGGGTTAGCTGTCTTCCTCTATAGCTCTCAATACGGCTGAGAAGCTCTGTAATGCGTTCAAATGGAAGAGCCGGGCGATGGACTCGTTTTGCTGTTGCAATGGCACCTGCTAAGTCCTGTGCAGGATTACTATCGATAATACTGTTATGGACAGCATATCGCATGATAGCGGTGATACGTTGCTGGAGACGAGCAGCAATCTCAAGATGCCCGGACTTTTCAGCCGCCTTAATTGGTTGGAGTAGGTCACGGGTTTTGAGGTCGGTAATGTTTCGTTTACCAATAACAGGGAACACATGATTGATAAGGCTGTTCATTACCCTTTCAGCATGTGTTTCTGACCATTTGATGTTGCTTGCATGCCAGTCTCTGGCAACGGACTCAAAAGCAAGAGCGCCGCTTTGCTCTACTTTTTCTATTTTTTTCTTTTCGGAGGGGTCGATACCAGCAGCAATTAATCTTCTGGCATCATCTCTACGGTTACGGGCATCAGCAAGAGAGACAGCAGGGTAGACCCCAAGAGCCAGTAGCTTTTGTTTTCCTGCAAAGCGGTATTGTAGACGCCAGTATTTGGAGCCATTGGGATGAATAAGAAGATGCATGCCGTTGCCGTCAGTGAGCTTTACAGGCTTGTCGGCGGGCTTGGCATTTCTTACCTTGACATCAGTGAGAGCCATCGTTTACCCCTTCCTGTGATGGTACAAAACGTATCGAACTAACAATACCAACAGATATACCATCAAGGCAATGTGGATGTTGATGAATGTTAGTGAACGTCAGTGAGGGGGGTAAAGTAGATAGTTTGTTGACTTTAAAAAGAAAAACGGACGTCAATGGACGTCCGTGTAGGAATAAGTGGTGCCCGGACTCGGAATCGAACCAAGGACACGGGGATTTTCAATCCCCTGCTCTACCGACTGAGCTATCCGGGCAACGGA
>Ga0183101_1000109_pt8 | contig 18550 bp, 15 predicted proteins | sample Biomet3_FD_127790 | JGI IMG/M metagenome (GOLD analysis project Ga0183101, IMG submission 127790) | Microbial communities from bioreactor (seeded with sewage sludge) at LBNL, California, USA - Biofuel metagenome 3 | ecosystem: Engineered > Bioreactor > Anaerobic > Unclassified ...
AACCGCCCGAGCCGATAGAGCGAATAGCCTTTGCATGCATAGCTCCGGGCATTGTTGCCATCGTATTCGAGCGCCCGGTCGAGCGCAATAATGGCATCCTCGAAACGGGAAAGCCGGGTTAAGGCGGATCCCCTGGTGAAATGCGCGATGGCGTTTTCCGGATCGAGCGCAGTCACCCGGTCGAAGAGGCCGACAGCATCGTCGTATTTCCCGAGCTCGTACAGCGCCTGGCCTTTTTTGACCAGCGCACCGATATGGCTGCCGTCCAGCCCGACTGCATGGTCCAGGGCAGTAATTGCGTCTTCGTATTTTTTCAGGGCAAAGAATGCACACCCTTTCTCGTACCAGATCCGTGCCGTCTCTTTTCCCTTGGCAATGCACTGGTCGAAGATCCCGATGGCGTCTTCATATTTTTCCAGCCGGGCAAGGGCAAGGCCCGCCTGTTCCAGCGCATCGGTGTTTTCCGGGGCGAGTTTTACGGTCTTTGCAAATGCGGCAAGGGCTTTTTCGTCTTTTGTGAGCTCAACGTATGCAAGGCCGAGCTGGTAGAAGTTATCCGCATTCTTTGGATCTGCTTTACAGGCAGCCTCGAATGCAGCCGCTGCTTCCTTGAACCGTTTCAGCGAGGCAAGAGCCCGGGCCTTTGCCGGGAGCACCTGGATATCGTTTGGCGTTATAGCCAGTGCCTGGTCGAATGCGGCAACCGCTTCCTCGTTCTTTCCCGTCAGGGAGAGCGCCCGCCCCTTGTTATAGTATGCGGGAGGGTAATCGGCAAGCTGGGCAAGGACGTGGTCGAACGAAACAACGGCATCGTCATAGCGCGAGAGTTCGATCTGGTCGAGCCCCATCTCGAAGTAGGCATGGGCGTTTGTTGCATCGAATTCGAGCGAGCGGCCAAAGGCGGTCACGGACTCGTCGTAGCGTTTCAGCGCGGAGAGTGCGACACCCTTGTAATACCATGCCTCGGCAAAATCCGGCCGAATCCCGAGGGCCTGGTCGGCTGCCTGAACGGCCTCGGTGTCTTTTTTGAGGTTATGCAGCGAGATCGCCTTGTTGAAGGCGGATTCCGCACGCGCCGGATCGTATTCGAGGGCTTTTTCAAATGCCTCGATCGATTCCTGGTATTTTGCCTGTGCCGTAAGCGCAACACCCTTGAGGTGGTAGGCCGGCGCGGAGTCCGGTTTAAGGGAGATCGCCTTGTTGAAGGCCTCGATGGCCTCATCGTAGCGTTCGAGTTTCAGGAACGCTGCCCCGCGGTAGAACTGCGCCCGGTCGAGATGCTCGTCGAGCCGGAGGGCCCGGTCAAATGCATCGATGGCCTCATCGTGGCGCCCGAGCTCGTACAGGGCCAGTCCCTTGTACTGGTACGCCTCTGCATGCGTGTCCCGGAGCTTGAGTGCGCGGCTGCACGCATCGAGCGCCTCGGTGTAACTGCCCAGTTCGAAGAGTGCCCTGCCTTCCTGGAACCAGGCTTCGGCATTGTCCGGGTGGCTTTTTATGACCTTCTTTACTTCCCGTATCGCATCGCGGTATTTTTTGAGTGCGAAAAGGGAGGTGCCCTTGTGCATCCGGGCTTCCGTGCACGCAGACTGCGTGGAAAGCGCCATGTCGTAGGCGAGGATTGCCTCGTTGTAGCGTTTGAGCGCTTCGAACGCCCGGCCTTTCAGGTAATAGAGGCGGGCGTTGCCAGGGTCGTACCCGAGTGCCTTATCGATGGCTTCGGCAGTTTCCGGGAATTTACCCATCCGGAAGAGGATAAGTCCCTTGTATTGCCAGGCATCTGCAAAGTTCTCCTTGATCCCGATGGCCTTCCCGACCGCTGCCAGTGCGTCTTCTTCCTGGCCCAGGCTGTGAAGGGAGATTGCCTTATTCAGGGCCGATTCCGCACTCGTAGGATCGCATTCGAGGGCCCGGTCGAACGCATCTATGGAATCCTGGTACAGTCCCTGGGCGGCAAGAGCGACCCCCTTGAGGTGGTGGGCCGGGGCATACCTGGGGAGAACGGCAAGCGTCTTGTCGAACGCCTGGACCGCCTCCGGGTAGCGTTCGAGTTTTAAGAGCGCTGCACCGCGGCGGTAGATGGCCTGGTCGAGGTGCGGGTCGTGTTCGAGTGCCTGGTCGAACGAGACGATAGCCTCTTCATAGTGGCCCAGGTCGTACAGCGCGACACCCTTATGGTAGAGTGCCTCGGGGTAGTTCGATTCGAGCTCCAGCGCATGATCGTATGCTTCGACCGCCTCGTCGCAGTGGCCCATATCGAAGAGTGCCCGCCCTTTCTGGTACCATGCGTGGAAGTTGTGGGGATTTTCGGTGATGGTCCGCTCGAAGTCCGTTATTGCCTCGGCATACCTGCCGAGCTCGTACAGCGAGATCCCCTTGCGCATCCGCGCCTCGCTGTATTTTGGCTTGAGGGAGAGTGTCTTCTCAAACGCCGCTACGGCTTCCTGGTGGCGGCCAAGACCGTCGAAGGCCCGGCCTTTCTGGTAATAGACGAGAGCGTTTTCCGGGTCATAGACCAGAGCCCGGTCAAAAGCTTCGAGAGCATCCTTGTAACGCCCCAGTTTGGAGAGTGCGATCCCCTTGAAGTAATAGCCGGGGGAGTTGCTCATGTCTTTTTCGAGATTTCTCTCGAATGCCTCGACCGCTTCCTGGTACCGCCCGATCTTCTGGAGGGCAAATCCCTTGTAGTAGAATACCTCGGTATATGCAGGTTCGAGTTCGAGCGCCTTGTCAAACGCTGCAAGTGCGTCCTGGTACTTCCCGAGGTCGAGGAGCATCTTCCCCTTGTTGTACCATGCGGGAGCGAAGTTCTCGCGGATCCGGAGTGTCGCTTCAAACGAGGAGAGCGCCTCTTTCTGCCGGCCGGAGTTTGCAAGGGCGAGGCCCATGTGGAAATGGCCCTCGCTGTTGTTGGTATCGATCTCGAGGAGGACCTCGAATACCTGGATGGCTTCGTCGATCCTGCTCAGTTTCTCCAGGGCGAATCCCTTGTACAGGAACGCTTCCGTGCTGCGCTGGTTTATGGTAATTGCGTTGTCGAACGCTTCGATCGCGTCCTCGTACTTCCCGAGATCGTACAGCGTCCGGCCCTCCTTGATCCAGCCGTGTTCCTGCTCCGGGTTGAGCTTGAGCGACTGGGCATAGGCATGGGCGGCCTCCTCGCTCCTCCCCAGCGTGTTGAGGGCGTCCCCTTTGCGCATCCAGATGTCGCCAAGGGCGGGGTTGATATCGAGGGCCTTGTTGAATGCCGTAACCGCATCGCCGATCTTCCCGAGATCTGCAAGGATGACGCCTTTTTTGATCCACGCCTCGGGATTCTCCGGGTTGATCTCGAGTACTTTGGTATACGCGGCAAGGGCGTCCTGCTTTTTTGCGAGTTTGTCCAGTGCCGTCCCTTTCTGCATCCAGATATCCACGAGGTTCGGGTTGAGCGAGAGGATACGGTCGAAGGTCTCGGCCGCTTCCCCGTACCGCTGGAGCACCATGAGGGAAGAGCCGCGGCAGATGAGGGCCTCCATCTGCGACGGGTTGGCGGCAAGGCTGCGGTTGAGGGCGGTAACCGCTTCTTCGTGCCGGTTGAGCCGGGCAAGGGCAATACCCTGGTAGGTGTACGCATCGGCAAGCGCCGGGTTCATCGAGACCGCAGTGGCAAGGACTGCAAGGGCGTCCTCGTATTTCCCGGCGTGGACGTACGAGATCCCGAGGTAGTAATACGTAGCGGCATTGGACTTGTCGTGTTCGAGGGCTTCGAGGAATGCCCTGATGGCGTCGTCATACCGCTCGCGCTGGAGCAGGGAAATCCCCAGGTAATGGAGAGTGAGGGGGTTTGCCGGCTCGAGTTCGAGCGAGCGCTCGAATGCATGGATGGCCTCGTCGTACCGTTCCCGTCCTGCGTAAGCAATGCCGAGGTAGTAGAGCGCCTGCGCATTGTCGGAGTCGAGCGTGAGCATCCGTTCGAACGTCTTTATCGCATCGTCGTAGCGTTCGCGCTGGGCAAGTGCAATACCTTTCTGGTACAGGGCTTTTGCATTGTCCGGCTCGATCTCCAAAGCCTGGTCGTACGAGATGACCGCTTCGAGCTGTTTTCCGAGGCGGGACAGGGCATTGCCTTTCTCGTAGAACGCCCGGGCGCAGCGGCGGTTGAGTTCGAGCACGCGTTCGAACGACCTGACCGCTTCTTCGAAACGCGAGAGCTCGGAGAGCGAGACTCCCTTGTAATACCATGCCCAGACGTCCTTTGGCGACTCTTCGAGCGCGCGGTTGAACCCGGTGATGGCTTCCTCGTACCGGCCGAGCGAGAAAAGCGCCATTCCTCTCCGGACAAGCGCTTCGTTGTTCTTGGGATTGATGCCCAGCACTTTGTCAAACGATGCAAGGGCTTCTTCGAAGTTCCCGATCCGGGAATGGCAGATGCCGTTGTAGAGCCATGCATCGGCAAACCCGGGGTTCTGTGCCACGGCCTCTTCGAATGCCCCGGTGGCTTCCTTAAAGCGCCCGAGCCGGGAGAGCGAGATCCCTTTCTCGAAAAGGGCCGAGGTGTTCTGGGGCGAGAGCGCGAGCGCCGCATCGTAGGCTTCTACGGCATCGGCGTACTGTTCCATCTTGTACAGGACAAAACCCCGGTGGTACAGGGCAAGCGCATGGGTGGGATCGAGGGAAATAGTCTTTCCAAAAGAATGGCGCGCTTCATCGAGCTCCCCGGACTTTTCATGGGCAATGCCCTTGTTGTAATACGCAGCAACGTAATCCGGGTAGAGTCCGATTGCCTGATCGAACGCCTCGATTGCCGGCTGGAACTGGTCCTCTTTTAAGAGCACGGACCCTTTGTCGTAATACACCTGGGCGTTGTCCGGTTTGAGCGCGATGCTCTTGTTGAACGATTCGAGTGCCTCCTCGTAGCGGGAGACTTTTGCAAGAAGCTGGCCTTTCTGGTGGTAGGCCTCGGCATTCCCCGGGTCTTCGCTGATCGTCCGGTCGAATTCCTGGATCGCGTCCTCGTTCTTTCCCAGTTTTGCAAGGGCAAATCCCTTCTGGTACACGGCATCGGCATAATCCGGGCGGATGGTGAGCGCCCGGTCGAACGCGGAGACCGCATCGGCAAACCTGCCGAGGCCTGCACATGCAACACCTGCCTGGAAGGCTGCCGAGGCGCACCCGGGATCGATCTCCAGCGTCTGCAAAAAGGCATCGATCGCTTCTTCCTGCCTGCCGAGCCGGGACAGGGCAATCCCTTTGAAATACGCCGATCCGGCATGGCTGTCGTCCTGCGCCAGGAGCCGGGAGAATATGTCGAGCGCTTCCTCGTACTCGCTTAAGGAGATACAACAGACTGCCTTCCCGTACAGCGCATCGGTGTTTTCCAGTTCGGCCGCGATCACCCGGTCGAAGTCTGCTGCCGCTTCCCGGAACTTTTCCAGGTGCTGGTAGGATTTTCCCCGGGTAAAGAAGACTTTGATATTGGTCGGGTCGATCTCGGCAGCCTTGTCGAGGGCATACGCCGCGTCTTCGTACCGGTCCAGCTCAAAGAGCGAGAACCCCTTGTACTGCCAGGCGTCTGCCGCAAGGGGGTTTAAGGAGATTGCCTGGTCCAGCGATTCAACGGCATCGGCAAAGTTGCCGTCGCGGTACTGGGCAATGCCCTTGATAATCCAGATGTCGGCATGGTCGGGCTCGGCGTCGAGGAAGTGCTGTGCTGCCTCGGCGGCTTCGGGGTACCGTTCAAGTTTTGCAAGGATGAAGGTCCGGTAGTACCAGACCCATGCATCGGAAGGGTCGAGGGAATATGCCTTCTCGAATGCATCAAGTGCATCGTCGAAACGGCCGATCTCGTAGAGGGAGATCCCCATGTTATAGTAGGCCTTCGAGTAATCGGGAACGAGTTCGATGGCCTTGTCATAGGCAAGGATGGCATCCTCGTGACGGCCGAGGTCTGCAAGGGCGATCCCCTTGTTGTAGTAGACTTTTGCATGGGAGGGATCGATAGTGAGCGCATGGTCGTACGCGGAGATGGCGTCCTGGAACCTTCCGAGTTCGTAGAGCGAGATACCCTTGAGGATCCAGGCTTCGGCATTGTCGTACTTGAGCGCGATCAGCCGGTCGCAGGTTTCGAGCGCCTCTTTGTTCTTTCCCATCTGGGCAAGGGTCGCGGCCTTGTTGTACCAGGCATTGATATCGGAGGGGTCGAGCGCCAGCGCGTTGTCGTAGGACTCCACGGCTGCATCGTATTTGCCGAGATCGTACTGGGCGATTCCCTTGAAATAATGGGCCTTGGGCAGTCTCGGGAACAGGGTAAGCGCCCGGTCAAACATGACCACGGCTTCCTGGTACCTGCCGAGATCGTAGAGTTCGATGCCCTGCCGCATCAGTGCTTCAGCATCACTCCTGCTCATGGATAGTTATCGCTCCCTCGTTAACGTGAATATTCATCCGGCCCCTGACGACAGTATATATGCGTTTTGAAAACGCGGCATATACTCTTTCCGGTATTTATATGTACACCGCTATTTATGAATACTATTTTTATGGACCGGCAGAGTGGCTGTCAGATTGCAGATCGCGGCGCGGGTGTCTGATTGGCCGGTCTTTTGGACCGGACCGGCAAAATCCGGTTGTCAGTTGTTTATCTGATTATCAGATGATCATTTGATTATCAGATGTACATCTGACAAAAAGTCAGCCGTTCACGCCGGACGATTTTTGGGAGGGGGGTGGGGGGTATACCCTTTAAAAAAAATCCGGCCCGCGGGAATTTTTCCTGTGGGGGGAGGGTGACCCCCACCCCCCACTGCTGTTTTTGTGCGGGCACCCGGGGCCAAAGGATCATCCGGGCTATGCCGGGCCGGCTTTGCTGCGAACCGGTTTATTTCCCGATCCAGCCCAGTTTTTCTTTCACGTGTTGTGTCTCGTCCTGCGCTTCGCACCCGGGCCGGCGCGGCTGGATCACGATGGTCAGTGCGTCCTTAAGTGTGATACCCGGCGCGCCTTTCCTGCCCTTGCAGAGAATATAATCGCCATTGAACCGGTGGAGCGCCTTGACAAAGGTGTTGACAATCTTTTCCCGGTCGCAGAGGTCGCGCTTTTTTAGTTTCATGAGGTGCTCGAAGAGCGAGAGATCGATGAGCGTCGAAGCCATCCACCCGATCTCGCAGGTGTACCCGAAGATCCATGCAATCCGGGAATTTTTCGTGGTGGAGATGAAATCTTCGATATTGTTGCCCACGCTGCACGAACCGATGACCACGCCTTCGATATTGGAGTAGTTCGCCGCCGTCTGCACGGCTTTGAACATCGCGGGGATCTTCATGCCCGTCTTTGCCTTGAGCCCGCCGATCCGTTTGCCGGTGCCGTGCGCGGCAACATAGAGGAACAGCCGGTCCTCGCGGGTGTTGGTGAGGTCGTCGGAGAGCGCCCGCTTAAACCCGTTTTTTTCATAGAAGTTCGAGTAGTAGATATTGAAGTCGCCCCGGTAACTTTCCAGCCCTTCCAAAAACGAGAGAACCGACGGGCGTTTGGGTTTTTGTTCGGGAGTCCACCATAATCCTTCAATCACCATCAGTGCAGTATTGCTCACTAGTATTCACCTCCGCGGATTACCGGGATACCGGGTACCTTCCCGGTGTCCTGCATCCCCCGGTTTGTTCACGGGGATATTGTTTTAACTATACTTCAAGCCTGTTATCTGTCCGCATCTGTTTGGCGAACCCTGTGTGCAGGTATTTTTGCCCGGCTCGTGGTATCCTTTTATTGCCTTAAACGTGAGGCATTATGTAAACAACCGGGAACATTCGTCGCCATGATGCCAGATACCCCGCCACCGGACAACTGCAATTCCCCGGATCTGTCCGGAACACCGACCGATGAGTCTGCTGCTTCTCCCAGGAAAGCCCCTGTTTCCCGTGGGCTGACGCTGGAGCAGGTCATCGAGATGACCGGGGAGCTCGAACACTTAAACGAGCTCGTATTGCTCAGGCTGGAACGGTCCGGCGGTTTTACCGGTACAGAGGCCTATTTTAAGACAGTCCACCCGGTCCTCGACATGCTGGAGATCGAGATCCGGGTGAAGTGCACGCAGGAGACAACATCCGGACAGATGAAGAGTATTGTCCAGGACTGGATCGACCGGGAGATCCGGGAACTCAGGTAACTGCTCCCAGAACTGCATACAATCGGTTTTATCAGGAAATGCCGTGAAGGCAGAACCGTTTTCCCGTGAAGTCTGCTAAAAAGAGGGGTTGTTTTGGTTATAGCAGGCCGGTTGCCCAGGCCCACATGTTATGGACACCGGTCGAGATGACAACAACCGGATCGATATGGAGCAGCGGGAAGATGAAGATGAAGTACAGGATCGTCCCGAGCAGGCTTCCGAGGTTGGCAAGTGCTGCCACGAGGACGACCTTGAAGAGCGGGATCCGTGCCATTTCGCCAATGGACTCTGCCTCGTAGATCTTCCGGAAATCCGATACCGGGGGTTTCCTTACCCGTGCTTCTACATAGGCAGCGATCCAGCCCGCATGGAGCATGGGGTTGAGCGATGTCATCCATGCGACCCCGAAACAGGTCAGTGCCGAATACGGGTGACCGCCGGCAAGCAGGGTAAATGTTGCGGCAAGTACGCCGTGGATCAAGACCCAGAAGAGAAGGGCGTAGAGGAGCACGGTCCAGCCGACGCCGGAGAATGCAATGGCCGCAAGCAGGAATGCAAAGAGCCCGGTGACCGCAAACCCGAAGAGTTTCCCCCACGGGAACGACTTTGGTTCGCGGTTGAGCGTATCGAACGGCGGCAGGGTGGTCGGGTTCTCCACGTAGCCGTTGATGCCGTGGCGGTGACCGGCGCCAACGATTGCAAGGATGCGGCTCTCCGGGCGCTGGACTTTTAACAGGATGAGCTGGTGGGCGATGAATGCGTCCCGTTCGTCGATCAGGGCCCGGGCGCCGTTGGGGGAGAACTTGCGGAACTCTTCCATGACCGCATCGATCACATTTTGTTCCTTGAGGGACTCGATATCGATCTCCTCTCCCTTGCTGACCTCCGCGATGGAGAAGACGAGGGCAAAGACCATCTTGATCTTCTCGATGATGCCCATCGATTTCCAGAACCGCAGGAGCGTAAGCCGGATATCGCGGTCCACGAGCGCAATGGGAATGTTGCGGCTCTCGGCTTCGGCAATCGCCGCTTTCATCTCAGCGCCGGGTTCAACGCCGACATCGACGCCGATCTTGCGCTGGAGGTAGGAAAGGAGCCACTGGACAAGAAGCGAGTTGAAGTTCTTTACTTCCAGAACATCGTTTACGGTCGGGTCGCGTGCCTGTTTTTTTAAAGCGGAAAACCGGCCGGGGTCGAGTTCTATGGCAACGACATCGGGTTTGAACTCCTCGATTGCTGCCCGGACTTCATCGACGCTCTTCTGGGAGACGTGTGCGGTTCCGACGATCTTTAACTCAGCCATCTGTCACCGTATTTCATCAGTACTGGGTTGTTATCCTGTTTAATGGGTGTGGTGACCGGTTACGGGGTTCTATCTTTTAAAAAAAGGACCGGGCGGGAAGTGTTAGTTCTGCCCTTTTTTTGTCTCTTCCGGAACCAGTCCCGAAAATCCCGGTTCGCTGCACTGGTGGGTCCAGTCTCCTACCGGAAGCTCCTTTTTGAACCGGGGCCAGAACCGGGCGGCAAGTGCCGCAAGAATGAAGATCCCGATGGTTACAAGCACGATTGCCCCGCCGGAGGCAATGTTATACGAGAACGAGAGCTGGAGTCCCACGACAACCGAGACCACGGCAAAGGCAAGCGCGGCAAGGATTGTCTTTTTAAACGGCAGTCGGAGCTGGAGTGCGGCAATCGCCGGGATCACCATGAGGCTGGAGACTAAAAGGACGCCGACAAGACGTGTCGCCACGACTACCGTGAGGCCGACAAGAACGGTAAAGAGGATCTCAAGAGCAGTCACCGGCATCCCGGCAACGCGGGCAAAATCCGGGTCGAGCGTGATCCCGATCCACTCCTTCCAGAGCAGGATAAGGATTGCAAGGACAAGGATGCCCAGGCCCGCGGCAAGGTAGACATCGGTATCGGTGATCCCGAGGATCGTCCCGAACAGGTAGGAGAGCAGGTCGGCCGGGGCGGACTGCGCCATACTGATAAGGACGACACCGATGGCAAGCCCCGCGGAGAAGAGGACGGCAATGGCTGCGTCCGATGCCACCCGGAGACGTTCGAGAGCATGGATCCCAAACGCCCCGGCAATAACCGATGCCACTGCGGTATAGAGCGGGTAGATCCCCGTCCAGAACCCGAGCGCGATGCCGCCGAATGCGACATGGCCGAGGCCGTCCGAGATGAGCGAGAGCCGGCGCAGCACGATAAAGACGCCGAGGCTCGCACAGGTGACGGCAACGATAAGTCCGCCCACAAACGCCCGCATGCCGAATTTGAACATTAAAAACTCTAACACCATGACTGCCTCACTGGTTTCCTGCCTGTACCATCAGGTCCCAGAGCCCTTTTGCGCCAAGCTCGCGGGCCGGCCCGTCGTACATGACCCGGTGGTGCAAAAAGACGATCCGTTCCATCATCTGCGAGAGCTCGGTGAGATCGTGGAGGATGATGAGGATCGTGATCCTGTGCGTTTTGTGGAGATGGGAGAGCAGGGCGTAGAACTCCTGTTTGCTCTTTGCATCCACGCCGTTTGTAGGCTCGTCGAGGGCAAGGATATGGGGGTTTCCCACGAGAGCGCGGGCGATGAGCACCCGCTGCTGCTGGCCGCCGGAGAGATCCGAAAAGAGTTCCCCGGCAATTTTGGTGAGGCCGGCCTCCCCGATTGCCTTTTCCACGGAGTCGCGTTCTTTCTGGCCCGGCCGGGCAAAGATGCCGTTCTGGCCGTACGTCCCCATCTCGATCACTTCGCGGACGGTGACCGGGAACTGCTGCTGCCTGAGCACCGGCTGCTGCGGGACATACCCGATGCAGGGCCGGCACGGCGATCTTCCCTGGCATTCTCCCATGTGGCAGGTAAACTGCACGCTTCCCTTTGCCGGGGGGAGCAGGCCGACAAGGATCTTTAAAAGCGTGGTCTTGCCCGAACCGTTCGGCCCGGCAATCCCGACAAACTCTTCCTGGCGGACATCGAGCGAGATGTCCTCAAGGACCGGATCCGCGCCGTACGAGAAACTGACATTTTTTACCGTCAGGCATACCGGCCTGCTGTCCGTAGTGTTTACTGGCATTGAAGGGTCTGCCTCATCTGCTGGAGGTTGTTTTCCATTATGGCCACATAATCGTTGTCCTCATCGGAGAGTGTTCCCGCGGGCAGTACTTCCATGGTGGTATACGGGTAGAGGGGAAGGTCGAGCTCCGTTGCAACGGACTGGCTCAGCGCCTCGACTTCGTCGGTTTCGGCAATGACTCCTTTTACATTATCGGCTTTTGCCGTGCCAAGGATTGCCGCCATCTGCTGGACCGAGGGTTCGGCATCGGGACTTAAGCCGGTGATGGAGAGTGCGGTCAGGTTATAGGACGCTGCCTGGTAGTTGAGGAATGCGTGGGAGGTAAGGAAAGTCCGTGTCGTACAGTTCGAGAGCCCGGTCTTGTAGTCTTCGTCCAGTTTTTTTAAGCGCTCTTCATAGGCTGCCGCATTTGCCCGGTACGCGGATGCGTTTGCCGGGTCTGCTGCCGAGAGCTTTTCTGCAATATCCTCCACGTAGTATTCAGCGAGCTGCGGGGAGAGCCAGATATGCGGGTCCTGTTCCGGATCCGGGAACGACGGGTCGTCTGCTTTCATCTGCGTAAATACCGATGAGGGGACGGCATCAAAAAACGATGCACGGACGATCCCCGGGTTTGCTGCCGCGGCGAGGCGGTCTGCCCACGGCTCCATAAAGGGCCCGTCGTAGAAGAGGATCTTTGCGTTCTGGAGTGCTATTGCATCGTTGGGTGTGGGTTCGTATTCATGGGGTTCGGCGCCAGCAGGAAGGATCTGGGTCACAACTGCATGGTCCCCGGCAACCGGTCTGACCAGGAGCGTGATGGGACGAAACGAGGTGACGACCTGGAGCCTGCCGTCACTGTTTCCGGATGCTGATGACGATCCGGCGGGATGACTGAGCGCAACATACGCGATCGCGGCAATGACGATCACTGCAAGGACAGCAATGACAATATAGAGGGTGTTTCGTTTATCCGGCGTATTTTTCGGGGTTCGATCAGGTGATGGCTGCATCTTGTTTCCTCAAGGTTTACTCGTGATGGATTTATCGGGTTAATCTGCGATGCAGTATCGCAGGGTAATCCTATAATGGTTATGAAAAAGTTGGGGGCACTCCAAAAACAGGTCTTTCTAATCTATCCTTCCCTGAAAAAATCCGGGTGTACGGAATATGCTCCCGCTTAAAAAACGATCAACCGACCGGTTCCCGGTCAAGGCACCCATCGTCATGCGTTATCTCGCCGCATACTCCCTGGCCCGGGTGTCCCATGGCCGCGCAGATCCGGTCCACGGCATCTTTTGACACATAACTTTCGAACCGTTTTGCCTCCTCGCATGCCTGCTCGTGGGAAAAACCGTAGTGCGTAAGCATGAGGCTGAGGATCCGGTGCCTTTTGACCAGGTACCTCGCATATCTCTGGCCTTCTGCGGTCAGGCAGATGCCATGGTACGGCTCGTGGGAGAGGAGCCCGGTCTTTGCAAGCTCCGCAATCGTTTTTGTGATCGTGGATGGATCGACGCCGAATTCTCCGGCAAGATCCGTTGTCCTTACGCGACCCCCTTTTTCCGCGATGAATTTGAGATACCTGACCTTTTGTGCTGACAGTTCCCGGCCGTCACCGATCTCCATGATCGTATTCTTGTCCTGATGGGGAAATAATGTTTGGTATGACTCCAAATTTCCCGGTATGGTTTCCACAAAAATTCCCTGGGTTTAACCAATGTTTTTGATATTATCGTCGAAATAAAATCGATCGGTAGCTTCGCAAAAGTAAATTATATTTACTTTAAACAAGTAAATTTGTGCGATAAATTATGCATATTATGGAAGGATTCCTGCCATGGCAATGGTGCCTCGTATGGTGGATCATCGCCATCCCGTTCATCGTCATGGGTGTACTCGAATTAAGAAAACTGCTTAAACAGGACCGGGAATATCTCCCGCTGCTCGGGGTCTGCGGTGCGTTTATCTTCATCTTGTCCGCACTCAAACTGCCTTCAGTTACCGGCAGCTGTTCCCATCCCACCGGGACCGGTCTCTCGGTGATGTGTTTTAAGCCGTACATCACTGCGGTGATTGGGTTTGTCGTCCTGCTCTTCCAGGCGCTCCTCCTCGCGCATGGCGGCCTGTCAACGCTTGGGGCAAACATGGTTTCGATGGCAATCGGCGGCCCGATTGTCGGGTACCTGGTCTACAAACTGCTTAAGAACACGTCGGTCAATATATTTGTCACGGTATTCTGCGTTGCAGCCGTGGCGGATATTATCACCTATGTCATCACTTCGTTTGAGCTGGCGGTCGCCTACCCGGCCGCAGTCGGAGGCATCGCAGCATCGTTTGCTGCATTCTTTGCGATCTTTGCCATTACCCAGGTGCCGCTGTCCATTCTCGAAGGCTTGGTCCTTGCGCTGGTCTTTAAGTATATCCTCGAACTAAAACCGGATGTCATCGAGAAACTGGGTGTATTCTCAAAGGAACAGATCGACAAGGCGCTCGGATCATCCGATGCAGCCAAAGAAAAGGTGTGAACCATGTTCGAACACAGGAAACTGGAGATACTCACGCTCATTGGCGTGATCGTGTTCGTCGCCCTTTTCATGTACGTCAGTAGCCAGTCGGGACACGAGTTTTCCGGATCGGACGATGTCGGGTCCGAGAAAATTGCAGAACTGACCGGTAAGCCGGTCGATTCGTTTACCCCCTTAATCCCGCAGTACGAACCGCCAAGCGGCGAGATCGAATCGACCCTCTTTGCCCTCCAGGCAACCTTCGGGGGAGTTATCGTCGGGCTCGTGATCGGGTACTGGCTGGGCCAGAAAAAACGTCCGGAGCGTGCCTGAAACCCGATGTTTGAAACACTGCTGGATGATGCCGCACAGAACAATGCGTTCCGGCACATTCACCCGGGAACCAAGATCCTGCTGGGACTTGGTTCCCTTTGTATTTGTCTTGTATCCCCGACACCGGTTGTCCCGGTGCTGTCGGGCCTCATACTCAGTATGGTCCTTTTGGTCCCCGCCCGCATTCCCGCGAGGATTTACGGGGAACTTCTTCTCGCACCGGTGGTCTTTTCTGTCTTCAGCATTGTTGTCCTGTTATTCATGCTCGGCGGCGGAGACGTGGTCTGGGAGTTTTCCCCGGTGTCGTGGATACACCTGACAATCACAACAAACGCAGTACACCAGTCCGTCCTGATCCTGTCCCGGGTCTTCGGCTGCATGGTGTCCCTGTTCTTTATCGCACTGACAACGCCGATGACCGATCTCTTCAACGTGATGAAGCGCTGCCGGATCCCGGTCGAACTCATCGACCTGATGATGATCATGTACCGGTATATCTTCATCTTCTACGATCAGGCAAAGGAGATCTGGCAGGCACAGAAGATGCGGTTGGGATACCAGCGGCCAAAGGAATCGATCCACTCGTTTTCCATGCTCTGCGGGATGCTCTTTATCTCCAGCTGGATTGCAGGTGAAGATGTAGTCCGCGCTATGGACTGCCGGTGTTATAACGGGATCATGCCCTCCCTTGATCCGATGGAGCCGGTACGGATGCAGTCTTTTATTCCGGTTGTCCTGTACCTTTCCGGGCTTGGTGGGATCTTAGTAATAATAACAACAGGAATCGTGGTTTTTTCATGAAGATCATACTGGAAGCACGGGATGTAAGTTACCATTACCCGGGAGACCGCGAGGCCATTAAGGGCATCAGTTTCCATGTGAAAAAAGGCGAAAAAGTTGCTCTGGTGGGCCCCAACGGTGCCGGGAAATCCACGCTTTTGCAGATGTTCAACGGGATGATCCGCCCGGGTAAAGGAACGATCCTTTTCGACAACGAGCCAATCCGGTACGATTCCTCCTCCCTGCGCCAGCTCAGGAAACGGGTGGGCTACGTAATGCAGAACGCAGACCGCCAGATCATCGCCCCGACGGTATACCAGGATGTTGCGTTCGGGCCGGCTAACCTCGGTTACGATGAAAAGGCTATCCGCGAAGCAGTCGCACTGGCGCTCCGCCAGGTCGGTATGGCCGGGTTCGAACGGCGCCCGCCCCACCATCTTTCCGGTGGCGAAAAGAAGAAGGTAGCAATTGCCGGTGTCCTTGCCATGGACCCGGATATTCTCGTGTTCGATGAACCCACGAGCGGGCTGGATCCGTCGGGTTCAGAAGACCTCATGGAACTGCTCGACGAGCTTAACCACGAGGGCAAGACCATTTTTATCTCGACCCACGATGTCGAGCTCGCGTACCCGTGGGCGGACCGGGTCATCCTCCTTCTTGACGGGAAGATCTTAGAAGAGAATGTCCCTGCAGTGGCATTCGGGGATCCCGAACTGGTCCGCAAGGCGCATCTTTCCGTGCCGATCCTCCTCGAATTATCCCAGGAGCTCGGGCGTCGCGGGTTTGCCCAGCCGGAACAAAAACCCCGCAGCGTTCTTGACATGATCCACATCCTTGAAAACCTGTTGCAGCATAAGACCTGCTGCCATCCGTCGCCGGGAACAATCTCGGTTTTCAATGTGGATGAGGGCGATCTCTCGTCCGTTTCAGCGTGGATGCAGGCCCGGCCCGACATCTGTGTAGGGGCGATGGGCACCCGGGCAAAGATGTGCGCAGCAAAGGAGAACCTCTCCCTTGCATTCACGTACGGCGTGATCGACAAATGCATTCTTCGTGCCCTGCGTGGACAGGATTCGCTGATCCTGACAACAAATGCCATGGCAGCCCGGGTCGGGGCCCGGGTTGAGGCGTACTGCAAAGAGAGCGGCACAACGATCTGCGTTACCCCTGTCACGAGCGATTCCGATACCGGTTCCCGAGAGTAATCCGTTCAAGGGTTCTGCCTCGAAAATCGGGCATTCGGAAAGGATATCACCCGTGCCGGGCATCTTTTTTATAATCCAATTTCGTGAACATTTACCAAAAGTAAATCTGTTCATACCAGCTTTGCAGATTTGCATAAAATATGCGTAATCCTTTGGTATTTTTCAATAAAACGCAAGGATCTTGCGTTGTCAGTGTACAAAACCATTTATATAATTAGTATAATTATCAGATATGCAAATTTCAGGGACAGCCCGGAACGGAGCACCGTATCTCCCGGTACATGGCCGGTATGGTGAGCTGACCCTGTTGCAGGTGCTTATCTTCACCGGTGTCCTTGCATTTCTCTTCCTGCTGGATATCACCACCACTCAGGCAATCCTCGGGATGGGCGGGGTTGAACTCAATCCGCTTATGGCAGGAGTGGTAACGTTCCCGCTCCTCCATATAATCATTAAATGCGGGATTTTACTGCTGGTTATCCCGATTGCATTGATCGCAGAGTCAAAAGTACGGGGAACCGGTGTTGCACTCTATGCAATCCTGATCGTTATGTATACGGCGGTAACGTTCAACAACATCACCGTGCTTCTTCCCCACATCGTGCGGGCATTAACCGGCTGACCGGATATCGTATCCTTTTTTAACAGCATGCTCTTTGGGACCGGTAGCGGACAATAGGAATCCTGCCGTAACCAATCCATGAAAATACCTGAATACCGACATTCGGGTACCGGGCAAACGGTGCTGAAAAATGAGAAAAGAAGGAAATTACCGGGATCAGGCTTTCTTCTCGACCAGCTCGACTTCAATACCGCCGATCTTGCCGGCAAAGATGTTGTACAGGAACGCCAGGATAGCTCCGCCGATAAACGCCATGATCCCGAAGATGATCGGGAAGACAATAATTGCGAGCAGGCCAAGGGTCGTTGCTCCCGGCATATCAAAGGAAGCCCCGATGGCAGAACCGAGAATGGCAAACAGGATGCCATAGATAAGGCCGAAGATAATACCGAACAATGCATGGATCTTTGCCCATGACATGATTTCAACACTCTTGATTTCCATCATGTAACTACACCTTGTGAACCGGTGTGCGGGTATGGGTAAAAAGTCTTTTGAAGTGTAATCTGACAGATTTTTTAATGAACTGCGGTGTCCGGGATTACCCATCGCCAAAACCTGTTGTGTATTTATCCCCATTTTTTCAATATAGTACCCGGTATTTGGTAAGCCCGTGATCTCATGGCAGGAAAAGCAACAACTCTTCAGCAGGAAACACCGCTTGTTTCCGGAACGGAATACGCATTTGCCCAACGGATGCAGAAGACGCCGAAGTCATTTATCCGTGAGATCCTCAAAGTAACGGAAAATCCCGATATTATCTCGTTTGCCGGCGGGCTGCCCAATCCCGAACTGATCGATGTCGACGGGATAGCCCAAGCGGCAAAAGAGGTGTTTGAAAAAGACGGCCGGACGGCACTCCAGTACTCGACGACCGAAGGGTACCCTGCACTGCGCCGGTTTATTGCAGAACGGTACAAAAAACGGCTCGGAATGGAGATATCCCCCGACGAGATCCTGATCACGAACGGGTCGCAGCAGTGCCTCGATCTCATCGGCAAGATCCTCATCAATCCCGGGGATCGGGTTGCTATAGAACGACCCGGATATCTTGGTGCCATCCAGGTCTTTTCCCTGTACGAACCGGTCTTTGTCCCGATCGATCTCCGGAACGACGGTCCGGATCCGGAGGCGTTTAAGGCAGCCATTTGCAAAGAGTCACCAAAACTTTTCTATTGCATTCCCAACTCGCAGAACCCGTCGGGGATAACCTATTCGCCGGAACAGCGGCAGGCATGTGCGGAGATCCTGAAAGGACGCCGTACCATTGTTGTCGAAGACGATGCATATGGGGAACTCCAGTTTTCGGGAAAAGCATACCCCCCGCTCAAAAAACTGCTGCCGGATCAGACAATCCTTACCGGTTCGTTCTCCAAGATCTTCTCCCCCGGGATGCGTATGGGGTGGGTCTGTGCCCCCAAAAAGATCATGGAGCAGCTGGTGATCGCCAAGCAGGCATCGGATCTTCATTCGAATTATCTCTCGCAGAGGATCGCCTCGCAGTACCTGGAAACGAACGATATCGATGCGCACATCAGAAAGATACGTGCTGCATACAGCATGCAGAGGGACTGCATGGTCGGTGCACTGGCAGAAGAGATGCCCACCGGTATCACGTGGACATGCCCCGAAGGCGGGATGTTTGTCTGGGTTACGCTCCCGGCAGGGATGTCCGCCATGGACGTTTTTTCTGCCGCATTAAAAGAACAGGTCGCCGTTCTGCCGGGTATCCCGTTCTATGTCGATGGCGGGGGAACCGATACGCTCCGCCTGAACTTTTCCAATGCGAGCCCGGAGCGCATCCGTGAAGGAGTCCGGCGCCTCGGAAAGGTGATCCGGTCGCTCCAATAAGGTTTGGCCGGACTTTACTCTTTCTCTTTTAACCTCTCCCTGCATCCCCGTGC
>Ga0183101_1000261_pt7 | contig 18550 bp, 17 predicted proteins | sample Biomet3_FD_127790 | JGI IMG/M metagenome (GOLD analysis project Ga0183101, IMG submission 127790) | Microbial communities from bioreactor (seeded with sewage sludge) at LBNL, California, USA - Biofuel metagenome 3 | ecosystem: Engineered > Bioreactor > Anaerobic > Unclassified ...
TTCGCCAACGTGCCGCCCCTGCTGCACATGCTGCCGGGCTGCAAACTGCCCGACGTGCCGGTTATCGTGCTGAGTATCGACCCGTGCATCTCCTGCACAGAGAGGTAGCCCCATGTACATGCTTCCCAACGTGCTGCGCAATCTTTCCGGCAAACCCGCCACGCGGCTGTATCCGCTGGAAGAGCGCGAACCCTTCCCCGCCTATCGGGGCGTGATTACCAACGAGGTGGAAAAGTGCATATTCTGCGGCACCTGCGCCAAAGTGTGCCCCACCGAGGCCATTGCTGTGGACGCCAAGGCGGGCAAGTGGGATTATGATCCCTTTTTGTGCGTCTATTGCGCGGCCTGCGTAGAAAAATGCCCCACCAAGTGCCTGCATCAGGCCCCGGTGCATCGCAAACCTTCCATCAGCAAGTTCGTGGTACACCGCACGGGAACCCCGCGCGTCAAAAAGGCCAAGGCCGAGGCGGGCCAGCCTGAAAAGAACGATACGTAGCAAAAATAAACCTGTTCGCGGGCTCCTCTTCCGGCTGTTCCGGTACGGCGGCCGACACTGATGATCCGTCGGGACCGTAGCGGTGGCGGAAAACTGGGGCCTTGCAGCCTCGCCGCCCTGGACGCGCAAGGCGGCGCGCCCCCGCGTTTCGGCAGAAGCGCGGGGGCGGTTTGGTTTTTGCGGGGCCTTTTTGCGGGGGCAACGTCAATGCACGGGGAAGGCATGCGCGGGCGCTATGGCAAGGGCACGCGCCCGTGCGCGTATCCCGCCGCGTTTATGCCGCTTAAGGCCGGTTCATGGCCTTGGTCATCAGCGCAACGTTGTTTTTGAACATGTCCAGATAGGTGCCCGCCGGGCCGTCCGCAGCGGAAAGCGCGTCCGAATACAGCTCGCCGCCGGGGCGCACGCCCGTTTCCCTGGCGATGTTTTCCACAAGCCGGGGGTCGGTCATGTTTTCGATAAACAGGGCCGTGACGTTTTCTTTTTTGATCTGCCGCACCAGCTTGCCCACGTTTTGGGCCGAAGCTTCCGAATCCGTGGAAACGCCCATGGGCGAAAGCAGCGTTACCCCGTAGGCCTGGCCAAGATAGCCAAAGGCATCGTGCGAGGTGATTATCTTGCGCTTTGCGCGGGGCACGGCGTTGAAGCTGGCTTTGACCCAGGCATCCATCTTGTCCATGCGGGCCGTGTAGTCGCGGGCGTTTTGCGCGTAGGTCGCGGCGTTTTCCGGGTCGGCCTGGGCAAGGCCTTTTTCAATGTTGACCGCATAAATCTTTCCGTTGCTCAGGTTTTGCCAGGCATGCGGGTCGGTAATTTTTTTGCCGCCCTCGTCCGCGTCAATCATGGTGCGCGTGGTTACGCCCTCGCTGGCTGTGACCACCGGTCCCTTATAGCCGGAGGCCTTGATGAGCCTGTCGAGCCAACCTTCAAGGTGCAGGCCGTTGACCACCACTATGTCGGCCTGGGCCAGGGTTTTGGCGTCCGCGGGCGTTGGCTGGTAGGTGTGCGTGTCGGCATTGGGCCCCACAAGGGTGGACACCCGCACCTTGTCGCCGCCCACGTTTTTCACCATGTCGCCAAGAATGGAAAAGCTGGCCACTACCTTGAGCGGACCGGCGGCCATGGCCGCCGTTGGGGTCAGGCACAGGCTCAGGACCAACGCAAAAAGAAGTTTTCGCACGAAAACAGCCTCCAGGGGTTATGCCGGTTTTTTGCCGAGAAAGCGCTGGGCCGCGATTCCCTGACGCGGCCCGAAAACCAGCGAGATGATGTGGCAGCACCCGGCCGTAAGCACAATGGCCGGGCCGGAAGGCAGGTTCCAGTAATACGAGGCCAGCAGGCCGAAATAGCCCGAAAGCAGGGCAATGCCGGTGGCCGTGAGCGCCTGCGACCAGACCTGCGCGGCCCAGAAGCGGGCGGCGGTGGCGGGAAGAATCAGCAGCCCCACGGCCATAAGCGTGCCCAGCGCGCGGAAGCCGCCCACAAGGTTCAGCGCCACCAGCGCCATAAACAACATGTGCGCCAGGCTGCCGCCCCCGCCAACGGCGCGCAGAAATCCGGAGTCAAAACATTCCACCACCAGGGGGCGGTACAGAACGGCCAGCGCCAGCAGGGTAAGGGTGCTCACCCCGGCCACCAGCAGCAGCGAGGGCGCGTCAACGGCAAGAATGGAGCCGAAAAGAACGTGCATCAGGTCCATGCTGTTGCCACGCAATGAAACCAGCAGCACGCCGAGCGCCAGCGAGATGAGATACAGCGCCGCCATGCTGGCGTCTTCTTTCAGCGGCGTGAGCCGCGAAACAAGGCCGGAAGCCGCCACAACGCCCAGCCCCGCCAGGAATCCGCCAAAGGTCATGGCCGAAAGGGAAAAGCCGTAGAGCAGAAAGCCCGCCGCCACGCCGGGCAGCACCGCATGCGAAAGCGCATCGCCCATCAGGCTCATGCGGCGCAGCACCAGAAAAGTGCCCACCGGGCCGCAGCCGAGCGCCAGGGCGAACACCGCCGCCAGCGCGTGCCGCATGAACATGAATTCGGCAAAGGGCGCGCAAAAAATGTTCCACAGCCAGATCATGCGGAGGCTCCTTCCCGCAGGGTGTCCGAGGGCAGGGCATCCACGGGCGCGGCGGCCAGCGCGCTATTTGCCTGTGTGCTTTCTGTCGGCGCGGTCCCGTGGTCCTGTGTGGGCATGTGGAACGTGCGGGCCGGAAGCACGCAAGCGGTTGGCCCCATGACGGGCTGCTGCTCCATAAAGGAAAGACAAAGCGGAAAGGCGCTGCGCACCTGATCCAGGTCATGAATGACCGCCAGCACGGTGCGGCCTTCGTCATGCCAGGCGCGCACAAGGCGCAGCAGGTCTTCAGTAGTGGCGGCATCAAGGGCGGTAAACGGTTCGTCCAGCAAAATCACGGGCGCGTTCTGCAAGAGCAGGCGGGCAAACTGCACCCGCTGAAACTGCCCGGCGGAAAGCGCGCCGATGCCCCGCGCGGCAAAAGCCCGCATGCCCACGGCGGCCAGCGCGGCGCGCGCGTCCTCCCATTGGGCGGCGGTCATGCCGCCCAGCGCGCCCACTTGCGGCCAGTGCCCCAGCGCCACCATGTCCAGCACGCTAATGGGGAAGGAGCGGTCGATATCCGCCTGCTGGGGCAGATAGGCCACCTGCCGCGCGTCCATGCCGTTCAGGTTCACGCTGCCTTCCCGGGGGCGCAACAGGCCCGCCATGGCCCGCAGCAGCGTGGATTTGCCCGCGCCGTTGGGGCCGACCACGGCGGTCAGCGTGCCGGGTTCAAAGCGGCAGCACAGGCCGCGCAGCACTGTGCGGCGGCCATAGCCAAGGGTGAGGCCGTGCAGGCTCACGGGGCGCGGAGCGGCAATCATAATGCCCACCAGACCACGGCCCACAGCAGGGCGCAGGCCGTTGCCGCCAGTGTGAACCTGCGCAGGGCGGACCAGCCCAGCGGAGAAAAGGGCGCTACCGGGGCGGCGGAGGATTCGGAATCGTAGAGTGTGCTTTTCATGAGTCTAGTTGATAAATTTTATCATCGTAAGGGTAAAAAAAGAGGCGGCCACAGCGTGGCCGACGTATGCCGAAAAACACATTTCGTGTTGTTGACGTTAACAGCAGGTGTGCGGGGGGTGCGGCAACGGGCCGCCATGGGCAAGGCACTGAGGGCACAGACCAAAAAATTCCAGGTGGTGCCCCTCAACGGAAAAACCGCTTTGCGCGGCAATAAGTTTTTCCAGAACGCCAAGGTTGCAATCCGTCACCGGGCAGGCGCGGCCGCAGCCTCTGCACACCAGGTAGTGCGTGTGCCCGGCGGGGCAGGCAATATAGCGGTGCCCGCCATCCTGATCGTGAACAAACCGCAGAAAGCCCATTTCCTGCAGGGTCGTGACCATGCGGTACACAGTGGCCTGCCCCACGCCTTTTTTTTGCAGCTCCAGGCAGGCTTGGGGCAGGGTGTAGCCCCGGTCAGAATCGGCAAAAAGCCGCCACACGGCCTCGCGCTGCGGGGTGAGCCGCAGCCCTGTGCTGTGCAGGTTGGCCCGCAGTTCCGCCAGACGATCCATGGGTGTATTCTTCATAGATGAAAATTTTTATCATAAATCGGATTTTGTCAAGCCCATGCCCAACGGATTTTCGGCATGGGCTTCCGGCGCGCCGTGCCGCCCGGCGTATCGGGCCAGCAAAGGGGGCAACCTGGGGCTACTGCGTAACGCGGCCCTGCCGTTTCCAAACGGTCACGCGCACCATATCCGCCAGCATGGAAAGGCCGCACAGGCCCACCGAAATGGCGGTGGCGGCGAAAACGCCGCGATAGCCAAAGCCCTCGTGAATGACCAGGCCGCCGATTATGGGCGCGAGTATGCCGCTGGCGTCAAAGGTGGCCATCATGACATTGGAATTGATGGAGCGTGTGGTGGCGGTGGAGCGGTCGTACACGGTGGCGGCCAGCAAGGGGTAGAGCAGGCCCAGCCCCAGACCGTAGCAGAAGGTGAAGGGAATAAAGGCCCACAGGGGCCCCCAGGCCAGGCCCAGCATGCAGCAGATCAGCAGGGCGCTGCACAGCAGGGTTATTTTGTGGCGCGGCAGCGAATCAAGCCTGTGGCTGCCCACAAGGCGCACCAGAATGATGGTGAGGGTATAGGTGGTGAAGAACCACGCCGGGTGCGCGCCGGTGAGGGTGCAAAGGCCCTTCATGAAAAATATGGCCAGCACGGTCATGATGCTGAAGGTCATGCACGACATGTAAACGAAGAACAGGCCGGAATGGCTGACAGCCTGCCACAGCGCCTTGCCGGAAACGCCGCCTTCGGACACATGGGCCAGTTCTGGCTTGCGCAGGCGCGGTGCCAGGGGAATGAGCATGAGCAGCGAGGGCACGCCCAGCAGGGACGTGATGGCGAAAAGGCGGGGTTCGCCGCCCAGCAGGGGCAAAATTTGTTCGCCCAGCGCGGGAATGATGGAATAGGGCAGCAGCAGGGTGAGGGAAAAAATGGCAAAGCCGCGCGCGCTCTGCCCGGCGGGAATGCAGCTGACGAGCACCGAAACCGTGCAGCACGAAAACACGGCCAGCGCGATGCCCTGCACCACGCGCAGCAGCAAAACCATGCCGATCACATGGGCGCCGCCCACATGCGGATAGGCCAGCATAACGCCGCTGGAAACCATGATGGAAAGGGCCATGGGCACAAGCTTGCCGCGCCGCAGCAGCAGCACGCTGGCCACCTGACGGAACAGCAGCACCATGGCGAACATGGAGGCGAGCAGCACGCCCCGCCAGTTGGGGCTGACGGAGAGCGCTTCCAGCCACTGTTCAAAACAGTAGAACACGGCCACAAAGCTGTTGCAGAACATGGTCATGCAGAACAGCAGACCAAAATCACGGCTTAATAGCGTCTGCGGCGGCTGTGGAAGAGGGTTCTCCTCACAAACCTGCACAGGCGATGCGGCAAGGGGCGGCATGGGGCCTCAATGGGGTTGCGCCGCAACCGCCCGTGCCGCCGTGCGGGGCCGGGCATGCCCCCGCAAAGGGCGTGCGGCTAATGATATTCGCCATTCAGGAATTTGGCGGCGTAAGACTGCACAGAAGCCTCATCCACCATAAGCATATCCATCTGACGGGTCATTATCAAAAGGCGTCCCAGCTGATCCAGGCGCGCGCACAGCTCATGCCGGGGGTATTTCTGGTAACGTGCCCGCAGTCTATCACCCGTTATCTCAACGGTAAAGCCCAGCTCCTTCAGGATCAGCCCGATGCAGCGCACGCGGCGGTTGCGTTGAACATTTGCCGCCGCGCCCCCGGCAAATTCAAAGCGGATGTAGTTTTTGCTCAGCGTTTCGCCGCACCAGCAATCCAGAATGGCATAGTGATAGCCCACGCGGGAAGAAAAGTTGAGGTAGCGGTCGGAAACAATGGCGTAGCTGCGCTGGCCAAAGCGCGAACAGCCCTCTTGATTGCCGCCGATAACGCTTTGCCCCATGACCGAAAGAAAACCGCGCATGTTGACCGGGCGCGGTCCGCGCGCCTGCACCGCCGGGTTGAGCATGCCTTCAAGCACGCATTTGAAGGGCATGCACAGAATATCCGCCAGCACGACCTGGCGCGCCTCGGGGTTGCGCAGGCCGCCGCCCAGATCAATGACGTAAAGGTCCAGCGGCACGGAGCAGTTAAGCTTGCTGGCAACCCCGGCGCAGGTGTCCGTGACGTTATCCGAAATCTGGAACATCTGGGAATAGCTGAGCTCGTGGACATAGCGCATCACGTCGTGCAGCGAGGTGCAGTGGCGCGGGGAGAAGGTTTCCGCCTGCGGGTCAACGAGGTGCAGCGGCAGAATATAGGGGGCGATGCGCCGCAAAAGGGCCAGGGCCGGGCTGCCCGGTCTGGTTTGGGGCCGCGCCAGGCGCAGGGCCAGCAGCTCCTGCACTTCGCCGTCGAAAACCCTGCCGGAAAGCGCATCCACGGTGACGACCTGCCCTGGCGAAAGCATGCTGACGGCCCCCGGAATGTTCATGACCGTGGGCACGCCAAATTCGCGGCAGATGGAGGCCATGTGCCCGGTGAGGCTGCCGGTTTCTGCAATAATGGCCGATGCCCGGCGCATGGCCCCCATAGCGTTGGGCGAGGAATGCGCCAGCAACATGACCGCGCCTTCGGGAAAGTGCGTCATGTCTTCGCCTTCGCCCACCAGCGCCACCGGGCCGCAGCCCACGCCGCGCGCCGCCACGTCGCCGCCGGAAAGCAGCGGCCGCAGATGGCGCAGCGCCGGGGCGGAATGTTCTTCAGAGGCATTGTCCAGACCCATGGGGCGCGTTTGCAGCAGCACGATCTGGTCGTCCTCGTCTACGGCCCATTCCATGTCCTGCGGGTACTGGTAGTGGCGCTCCAGTTCCATGACCATGGCCGCCAGCTTGCGCGCCTGCGCATCGCTGAGGCAGGGCACGTCGCGCAGCGCGTCGGGCACGGCCTCAAGCACGCTTTCAATGCCGCCCTCCGGCGTGCGCTCAAGGCGCAGCCGCATGTTTTTTTTGGCGATGGTGGCCGTGGTTATCTTGCCTGTGGCGCGCGAAACCAGCCACTGGTCCGGCGTGCCGGAACCGTCCACCACGGTTTCGCCCAGGCCCCACAGGCCGTTGATGACCGTAGCGTTGGAGCGCAGGTCCACAGGGTGGCGCGAAAAGGCCACCCCCGCCGCCTTGGCCCGCACCATTTCAACACAGCACAGGCCCATGCCCGTGGCGTCGAGGTCATAGCCGTGTTCGGAGCGGTAGGCCAACGCGCGGGGAGAAAAAAGGCTGGCCACCACTTTTTTGAAGGCGGGCAGCAGTTCTTCGCGGGTGATGCCCAGAATGCTGCGGTACTGCCCGGCGAAAGACTGCACGCCGTCCTCGGCAATGGCGCTGGAGCGCAAGGCCGTTACCACGTCGGCGTCTTTGCCGAAGGCGGCGTCCCATTCCGCAAACAGCGCCCGCTCAACCTCCTCAGGAACGGGAGCCGCAAGCACCAGGGCCTCAATCTGTTTTGACGCCTCGGTGATGCTGGCGGGTTTGTCCGGGTCCACGGCCTTGAGCAGGGCAAACAGGCGGGGGAACAGGCCCGGCGTGCGCAGCAGAAAAACGCTGCCCGCGCGAATGGTGATGGCGAAGCCGCGCGGCACGGGCATGTCGAGCATGTTGCGCAGCTCGCCCAGGTTGGCGTTTTTTCCGCCCACGCTGTAGGCCATGCTGGCATCCACTTCCGAGAGGGGCAGGGTGAACTGCGCCACATCGCCCCTGGCGTGCTGGCCCAGTTCTTTTTCAATGCGCGCGGCGATGGAATGCACGGCGCTGCCCAGCGAAATATCGCACTGGCCGGACATTTCACTGATGGTGGAGGCCATGCGCTCGCAATGGAATATGGCCCGGCGCGCCTGCTTGCGCACCTCGGCTGTTTCCATGTGCCTGTCGCCGCGCAGCGTCGCGTCGAGCCCGGCCATCACCCCGGCGAGGTCGGCGTTGGCCTGCAACAATTCCTTGAACGAGGCATAGCGTTTGTTAAAGGCGTTCATGGCCGAGGCGCGGCCCGTGCGCGGCGCAATGCCGAAGAGCTTTTTTAACAGAGAGGCCATAGAAGTATCCTCTGCGGCTGTTTGCCGTTGTCCAAACCCTGTCGTTCACGCCGTTGCGGCATCACGCCTTTGCGTGCAAAACCACATAACGCTGTGCCGGTCCCCGCCCTTCCTTGCGCACAAGTCCCAGCTGCACCAGCAACTGCAGGTCATACTGCGCCGTGCGCATGGAAATGTTTTTGCCCGCCATTGCCTGATATTCCTGCCTGTTGATGCTGCCTGCGGCCACTATGGCCGGCCATGCGTCCTCCAGCCGACGGTTGAGTTTGCCCGCCGCGTCAATGGTGCGCGCCAGGTCGCTCAACGTGGGGGGCGTTTGCCCCTGGTCTGGTGAGAGCGCGGCTCCGTCCTGGCCAGCGGGGGGGGCCTGCGCTTCAGCGCCGGTGCTGTCGAAAGCCGCTGGCCGCGCGGCGGCACTGGGAGCTTCCCGCTGGGCCTGTTGACCGCGCGGCAATTCCGGGGGGCGCGCCGCGCCCGCATCGGCCTGCATGATTTCACCCTGAAGCGCCTGGCCCTGACCCAGTTGAATGTCTTCGGCAAGGAGAACGCCGCCCATGTGGAACGTGAGCGCCCTGGTGATGGAGTTTTTCAGTTCCCGCACGTTGCCCGGCCAGTCGTATTCCAGCAGCTTGTCCATGGCCCCGCGGCTGACCTGGGGCATGGCCTGCGGCATGCTCTGTGCTGCCGCGCCGGGCCTGTTGGCCGCGGCTTCCGCCTTTTGCCGTGCCCTGGCCGTGAGCGCCTCGGAAAGAAAATAGACGATCAGCGAGGGAATGTCGGCCTTGCGGTCGCGCAACGGGGGCGTGTTGATGGTGATGACCGCCAGGCGGTAGTAGAGATCTTCGCGGAATGAGCCATTTTGCGAGTCTTCATGCAGCGAAGCGTTGGTGGCGGCGATAATGCGCGTGTCAAAGGGCACGTCCTCATCGCTGCCCAGCGGGCGGATGCGCCGGGTGGAGAGCGCCCGCAGCAGCGCCTGCTGCACCTTGGGGGCGGCGTTGCCCACTTCGTCCAGCATCAACGTGCCGCCCTGGGCGGTCAAAAAGGCCCCCTTGCGGCTGGCGCGCGCCTCGGTATACGCGCCTTTCACATGGCCAAACAGGGTATCCATGAGCAGGCTTTCGTCCAGCGCGCCGCAATTGATGGTGATGAACGGTCCGGCCCCTCGCGGGCTGAGCTTGTGGATGGCTTCCGAAACCAGTTCCTTGCCCGTGCCCGTCTCGCCCACCACCAGCACATCGGCCATCGCCTGCGCTGCCTTGCGCACGTTTTCGTAGAGCAGAAGCATGGCGGGCGAGGTGCCCACCAGACCATTGGCGGGCAAATCTTCAGGATGGGGCAGGTCCGGCACGGGTTCCCGCTGTTGCAGGGCGTCTTCCTCCGCCTCCTGCCGCCTGCGTATTTCCGCAGCGTGGCGCAACCGCGCAAGCATGGCGTTTATGCCCGTTTTGAGCCGCTCCAGCTCGCGCGGCATTTGCGGCATGCACAAATCCTCATCGCTGCCGTTGCTGTTGCTCAGTTCCAGCTTTTCCGTAACCGCATTGAGCGAGCTGCCGGTCTGCCGGGCCAGCCACCACAGGCTCAAACCCAAAAGCAGCATGCCGCCCCCGAACGAAATGGCGTAGATGCCCATGAGCTGCAGTCCCGTGCGGGTGGTGGTGAAGCTTGTGTCCAGAACCGCCAGCCCGCCCAGCACCACGGCATCCGCCTGCGCGGCTGGATGGAACGTGACCGGCGCGTAGCTCACGCGCTCAACCCGCAGCTGGTTGTTGCCCCACAGCGTGCCGTTTTCATACAGCGGCAGCTGCCCGGAGCGCCCCTCATGCACATCCGAGGCCATATCCCAGTAGCGGATGTATTCCGCCCCCGGGCGAAAGGCGTTGCTGAAACCGGGCCTGCCAAAATCGCCGGTGAACCCGGCGCGCACGCCATCCGTTGCCAATTCCTTTTGCGCCAGATCCGCATCTGGCGCTTCGGACTGAAAGAGCATCCAGCCGTCGCGGTCGAAAAAAAGCGTGCGCAGGCGCACGTCTTCGTCAGAGGCGGCAATGGGGGCATCCGGCGCGGAATAGGTTGAAACGATGTCGCGCAGTTCCTTGAGGTCCAGCGAGAGCATCAGATACCCCACAAATGCTCCCCCGGCGTCATGCACGGGCGTGGTGAAGCGCAGCACCTGCAGCGAGATGGTGCGCGTGCCGTTCGTGGTCGGCACCATGGAATACACGGCCTCCACAGGTTGCGCCAAGCTCACATAGCCAGCGCGCTGTTCGCCGCTGATGGAGTGGAAGGGGCCTGTGGGGCTTGCCAGAGCCTGCCGCAACGGCACGCTGAGAACTTCGCGGCCCGTATTGATCAAAAGGTAGCGATTGTCGGGCGCAAGGCCCTCAAAGGCCAGCTCGCGATAGTGCAGGCCAGCTGCTTTTGCCCGAAAGTTCAGGCGTTTGATCATGTCATTCTCGTCCATGGAACCGGCAGCGAGAATAAGAAGCTGGTTGCGCGTTTCTTCCAGCGCCTGCTCCAGCGCAAGGCGCATAGCCTGGGATTGAAGCTGCGCGTTGCGTGCAATTGCGCGGTCGAGGATGGATTCTATGCTGTTGCCCGTTGCCGCAAAAATGACCAGCAGCACAAGGGCCAGAAGGGGCAGGCCGAGCATGAGCATGCGGCTTGCGAGGCTGCGGTTCATGAAAAAAGCGGTAAGCTCCAGCGAGCTGCCCTGCGGGAGAGTTCTGTAAAAGCGCATAGTGCTCCCTATTTGCGCAAAAAAGCGCAATCTTTGAAAAGACTATAAAAAACATTCTCGATAGAGACAAGTTTTTTTGCGCAATTGGGGAAAAAAACGGCAATTAACGGGAAAAATTACGCAATGGCACAGGCCTTGCTATTAAATTCACATTCGAGAAGCGACGCGGCCGCCCACACCGTGGACGGAGCGCGGGAAGGAAAGATGGAAGCTGTGGAGAAGTTAAAAACCGATGTGGAGGATGTTATGAAAACGATGCGCAGGCTCTGGGTTTGGCTTGTGGGCTGCGCCCTGGCGACAGGGGCATTGCCGGCAGTGGCCATGGCGGCCAAAAAGACCGCGGACGTGGTTATTGTGGCCGACACGCGCAAGCTGGACGGCATTTTGTACTGGTGGGCGGAAATGTATAATGAAAGCCATTTCTTTTTCGCCATCCTGACCATGGTAATCATTCCCGTGGTTGGCTGCATTCTGGGCTGGTTGGCCGACATCGTCATGACGCACATCGGCATTGACCTCAAACACCGCGACCTGGCGGAAAAGTAGCCGGAAGGAGGCGCATATGGACTGGTTGTATCTTTTGATGCCCATTTCCGGCGTGTATATTTTCTGGCCGGGACTCATCATCCTGGGGCTGGGCGTGGGAATCATCGGCGGCTTTTTCGGTATGGGCGGCGCTTGGATGGTCACCCCCGGCCTGAACATTCTGGGCTTTCCCATGGCCTTCGCCATCGGCACGGACATGGCGCAGATGGCGGGCAAATCGCTCATCTCCACCATGCGGCACGGCAAGTTCGGCAACGTGGATTACGCCCTGGGCCTGACCATGCTGATCGGAACTATCTTCGGCATGGAACTTGGCGCGCAAATGGTCATGTGGCTGGAACGCCTGGGCTCGGTGGACAAGGTCGTCCGCTGGCTTTATGTGGTGCTGCTCGTCCTGCTTGCCTGGCTGGTATTTCATGATATCGCCGCCCGCAAGCGTAAGGAACGTGAAGCACTGGCCCAGCACAAGACCCTGGACAGCACCGCCACCGGCGTGGACTGGGCCTCGCGCTTGCAGGCCATCCGCATCCCGCCCGTGATGCATTACAAGCATGCCAACATCACCTGTTCCGCCTGGTTGCCTCTGGTCGTCAGCGTGTTCACCGGCTGGCTGGCCGGTATCCTGGGCATCGGCGGCGGTCTTATCCGCATGCCCGCCCTGGTGTATCTGGTTGGCTGCCCCACGCACCTGGCCGTGGGCACGGACCTTTTTGAAGTGGCCATCTCCGGCCTCTACGGCGCGGCCTCTTATGCCTATAAGGGACGCGTGGAACTGCTCGCCGCGCTCATCATGCTGTGCGGCGCCGCCATCGGCGCGCAGGTCGGCGTTGTGGCGACCAAGTATGTGAAGGGCTACGGCATCCGCATGGTGTTTGGTCTGGCCGTTGTTGGCTGCCTGCTTTCCGTGCTGCTCAAGCTGCTGCAGGCTGAATTCCCGGCCTGGAACTGGCTGCTCGGCCCCGTGGCCACCGTTGTGGTGCTCACCCTGGTGTCGGGCATTTCCCTGTATATCACCGTCAAGATGGTGCAGGGAGCCAAGGCGGAATTGGCCGCCAAGAAGCAGCAGGTCGCGAGCAACTAAAGGAGAATCGCCATGAAAATACGAAACCTGGTGCTTACCCTTGTCATGGCCGGTTCCCTGGCGCTGTTGGCCGGCTGCAATTTTGACGGCGGGGTGGAGCAGGGCCGTTGCGTGGCCTTTGACCCCGCGGCCAAGACAATGACCATTGTGGTGGACGTAACCCATGATCAGTTCAACCCGCACTACAGCGGCGGCGTGCATGTCTTCAAGCTGCCCGCCGAGGCCAAGGACATGGGCCCCGTGCCCGTGGTCGGCGGCAGGCTGATGGTGGACGTGCCCAAAAACTCCGTGCTTATCTATGACAAGGCGACCAACAGCGTGCGCGATCTTGCCGTGCAGTTCACCGATGTGGAAAAGAACGTCGGCGCCGATCACCCCAAGGTGAAGGGCAAGACCTTCCCGATCATGGATAAGGAACAGCAGACCGTCACCGTGTATTCACGGCGTCAGAAGTCGCTGATCACCTTCAAGATTCCCGCTGATGCTCTGGACTATCCCCCCTATGTCTGGACCGCTGGCGACGAAATGCGCGTGGCCTTCAGAAATGCTCAGAAGAGCCAGTCCATCCGCATCATGAATGTGACCAAGACCAACATCTTCAAGAAGTAACCCCCAGGGCCCTTACCCCCGCCCTGACGCCGGAGCGGTCCGCACGCCGCTCCGGCGTTTCCCCGGCAGAAAGACAGCCCGAAGGAGAACGCCATGAACAGCTACCTGCAAAGCCTGTATGCAGGCATTATCAAAGTTGTCGCCAACGCCGCCATGGTCGCCGCCGTTTTTGTGGGCATGTACCAATCGTCCCATAGCGCCATGTCTTCAGAGCTGGTGTTCGGGGCATGGTTTTTTGGCATTACCGTGCCCGTGTGGGCCGCTGCCTTCTGGGGCACCCGGCTGGTGCGCCGCCGGTTCCCTGCGGAATATCAAAGCTTTGTACTGCTGCCCCGGCTGGGGCGGCGGCTGGTGAGCTGGCATGTGGCGGAAACCTCCCCTTGCCCGATTTCGGTGCGCAGGTAGGGGGCGTTATGTCGTGCGTTCTGTCCATAGTGCCTGCGGGGGGAAAGAAAGCCATGCTGGAACTCGCCGATACCGCAGATTGGAAAGCCTGCCTTGACGTTCGCGCGCAGCAGCGGCTTTGGGGCGCGGTTTGCGCCTTGCTGCTGGCTTTTGCCTTGCTGGCTCTGGTTGACGGTTTGCAGGGGATGGCGCGCAGCGGTTCTGAGGTGATTGAACTGCTGCCCGGCGACAGCGTGCCCCTCTCCGGGCCGCTGACGATCAAGAACCCTGTGAACAATGATCTGCACGCACGTTTTACCCCCCCAAATTCTTTTTTAACCTATGAGCTGGAAGGATTTTTCGCTGGCTACTGGTTCGGCAACGGCATGTGGCGCGGCCATGTGCGCGCCGATGCCTCCGTGCGGCCTGGCCGGTATGAACTGCAAATCGCCTTTCGCGGCGCGCCCGCAAGCGCCACGCAACGCTATGCGGTGGTGGTGCATGAGGACGGCGCGCACATGCGCGCCGCCGCCCCTTCGTTTTTGCGGCGCATCGTGGGGTATAACCCCTTTGTGCTGGCCGCCTGGGGCGGTGGTTTTGCCCTGCTGGCAGGCTTGGTTCCTCTTTATCTTGGGTGCCGGTATATCCGCCTGTTGGCCGCGCTGGGGTGCGGCGAGGTTGTGCGCGTGCAGCGTGAAACGCCTGAGGGCGTGGAGGAGCAGACCTTCCGCATCTGGTGCCAGATCTATGGGCTGCGCGCTCCGGCACAGGGAACGGCCTGCGCCGTTTATGACGGGCAGGGGCGCTACCTTTGCAAAGCGCGCGCGGCGGAATTCCGCAAGGGATCGCTTGAATTGACTTTTCCCATTGTTGCTAGCCCGGCGGAAAACGTCGGCACGCCTCCCAACGCCGTCCGGACCGGCTGCCTTGTTCAACTGCGGCCCCACCAACAGCCGCACTCTCCTCCGGCAACAGGCCGCTGAGTCCGCTCGGTCGGCGGCATGCACATGTCGCGTCACATGTGCATGCCGCATTTTTTTTTGTTCCTTCCCGCCCCCTTCGGTCTGCCCGCTCTTGCCGCCCGCTTTGCCATAAGCTATGCTAATTCTGTTGCATATGCCCATGACGGGTTTAAACCAAGGCGGATTTAATGTCTCAACTTTGCCCCTGCGGCAGCGGTCTTACGTTGGACCAATGCTGCGGCCCCCACATTGAGGGCGCGTCCTGGCCTAAGGACGCTGAAAGCCTTATGCGTTCGCGCTACACGGCCTATGTGCTTGGCCGTCATCAATGGCTTGTGGACACCACGCACCCGGACTATCGGGAGAACGTCAGCGCCGCCAAGCTGGAGGAGCAGACCCGTGACATTCACTGGCTGCGCCTCGACGTTGCCGACGCCAAGGCCGATGTGCCCGCCGGGCAGAACGGCGAGCTTTTTGATACGGTGGAATTTTACGCGTATTATGAGCTGGAGGGCATTCCCCGCCAGCTGGGTGAGCGCAGCTTTTTTCAGCGCAAGGACGACAAAATCTATTATGTGGACGGCGTGGCCCTGAGGCCTGAGGCCTATCGCAGGCCCGAGCCCAAGGTTGGCCGTAACGACCCCTGCCCCTGCGGCAGCGGAAAAAAATACAAGAAGTGCTGCGGGGCTTCCCAATCCTAATGGCAAACGCCCCCGGCGTAATGTCTTCCGGCAAGGGAAAAGGCGGGCCGCTTGCGGTGATCCGGCAGTTCTGCCTGGAGTGCCAGGGCGCTTCGGCCAAGGCTGTGCGGGCCTGTGGCGACGAGGGGTGCCCCCTGTGGCCCTGGCGGCTGGCAACGCTGCCGGGCGAGGCTTGCCCTGTTCCGGCTGAAGAAGCCGTTCGGCAGGCCTTGCGGGCCATACGCCGTCAGTGCATGGGCTGCGCGGGCGACAGGGCGGAGGTGCGCGCCTGCGCGGCGCGCGAGGCCTGCGCCCTTTGGCACTGCCGTTTCGGCGTGCGGCCCCGGACCTACAAGGCGGTGCGGCGGCGGTTTTTCGCCCCCAAACCTTTGCGTCTTTTGTAATGCGCCGCCGTTCGCGCGGCGCAATCACACAGGAGGTATCCATGCCTCATTTGCTCGAATGGTCCAGGGCCTACACGCACCGGCTTTCCGCCGACGCCGCCGCGCCCTTGCGGGCGCGCGCTCCCGAAGTGGCGCAGCGGCTTGCCCGTGAACTGTCGGCAGGCGAGCTTCCCTTTCTTTCCATGCCGTTTCGCGCCAAACTTGAGGTGGAAATGGCCCCGCTTATTCCGCGCATCAAGGCCTACCGGCATATGCTCGTGCTGGGCATAGGCGGTTCGGCCCTTGGCGCGCGGGCCATGCAGCAGGCGTTTGCTCCTGGGCAGGACGGCCCCGGCCATACCGGCCCCTCGCTCTGGATTGCCGATAATGTTTGCGCCGAGCGTTTTGAAGCTCTGCTCGGCAAACTCGCCCCCGCCGAAACCGTGGTGGTGTGCATTAGCAAATCCGGCGGCACCATTGAAACCATCTCGCAGTATTTTCTTGTGCGCGACTGGCTGAAGGCCAGCGTGGGCGAGGGCTGGCAAGACCAGATGATTGTGGTGACCGACGAGCGCAAGGGCTACCTGCGCGAAGAAGCCAACCGCTATGGGCTTACGGCGCTTGAGGTGCCGGACTATCTCGGCGGGCGCTATTCCGCCCTTTCCGCCGTGGGGCTGTTGCCCGCAGCCTTTCTGGGCATAGACTGGCAAGCCCTGCTGGACGGCGCGGCCGATGTGGCCCGGCCTTTGGTGCAGTCGCCCGAAAAGGTGGCGGAACACCCCTCGTTTGCCCTGGCCTGCTGGGCCAAGGCCCTGGAAGACAACGGCTATAGCCAGCTGATTTTTTTCTGCTATGTCCCGCAGTGGGCCGCATACGGCGACTGGTTTGCCCAGCTCTGGGCCGAGAGCCTGGGCAAGGACGGGCAGGGCAGCCAGCCTGTGCCCGCCACCGGCGTTACGGATCAGCATTCCATCAACCAGATGTTTCTCAACGGGCCGCGCAATAAGGGGTGCATCTTTTTGACCAGTCATGGCCAGGCGCAGGGACGCAATTTTGGCATGGACGTGCCGGACCAATGGGCCTGGCTGCGTGCCAAACCGTTTGGCAGCCTGCTGGAGGCCGAAGCGCTGGGAACGCGCATGGCCTTGTGCGGCAACGGCGTGCCCATGTTGCATGTGGACATGCACGATAACGGCCCCCGTGCCGCAGGCTCCCTCATGCTGCTGCTGGAAGCGGCCACGCTGTTTACCGGCTGGCTTATGGGCATCAACCCGCTGGACCAGCCCGCCGTGGAGCTGGGAAAACGCCTGGCCAACGCCCGCCTGGGCGCGGGGGGCTACCCCAAGGAAGAAGCGGATTTGGCGGCCTATCTGTCTGTGCCCCGTGTGGAACAGCAATTTTAGTCGGGAGTGGGGAAGGGCCTGCCATGGCCCTTCCGTGCCGCTCTTTTTAGCCCTGTAAAAAACGTTTCGGGCGGCCTGCGGGCTTGCCTGAAATTTTGCAACCTGTCGCGTAGCGGCGGCCCGGTGTGGGCGCGCAGCGGTCGTTGTTCCTGCGCCCCTTTCGGCGCTGGTTTGCGTCGGCCTGGGCCGCCGTGCGCGCAAAGGCTTTGTCATGTTTGGAAAAAAGCAGCGCAATGACGCCTGCATCCGACAGTGCGAGGAAGTGTGCGCCCAGTCCGTTGATACGGAAAGCGCGTTGCCAAGTTATGCCCGCACGTTGTCCTGGCTTTCGCTGGTGGTTATTCTGCTGACCAGCCTGGGGCTTTCCTTCTTTATTTCCAATTCCGCTCGCGAAACCCTGCTGACCAGGCAGGAGAACTTTGCCCAGCAGCTGGTGGAAAACCTCAACAGCCAGATATTCCGCCGTTTTGCCCTGCCCACATTGCTGGGTTATGGCCGCATTGCGTTGCGCCAGCCGGAACAATATGAGCGGCTGGACCAGGTTGTGCAGTCCGTCATTCACGGGCTGCCCGTGGAGCGGCTGCGCATCTATGATTTTTCGCGTCTGGTGGCCTATTCCACCAACAAGGAAGATTTGGGCCGCGCCGGGCTTTCACCGCCATATCTGGACGATATTCTGCACGGCGGAGCGCCCCGGTCGGAGATTATTTCTTCCATGCCGGGGTGGCAGGCGCCATTCCGCGTGCCGTTGCAGGAAGGCTCTTTTGTGCTGCGCGTGCTGTATCCCTTGCGCGGCGAACCTCTGCACCCCGGTGAGGATGCCCCCATTATGGGCGCGTTGGAACTGACCCAGGATATCACGGGCGACTATGAACAGGTGCTGACCTTTCAGGGCATCATTGTGGTGATGTGCCTGCTTTCTTCTGTGGTTATGTTCGGGCTGCTGCTTATGCTCATTCACCGTTCGGAACGGGTGCTGGCGGTGCGCATGTATAAAAACCGCATGCTTGAAAACCAGCTGCACAGCAACGAACGGCTGGTAAGCATGGGGCGCGTGGTCGCCAGCATTGCGCACGAAATACGCAACCCGCTGGGCATCATCCGGTCCAGCGCGGAACTGCTGCAACGGCGCACAGATAAGGCGGACGCGGGCACGCGGCGCATTCTTGGCGCTATCTATGACGAGGCCGTGCGGCTTTCACGCACGGTGAACGATTTTTTGGATTATGCCAAACCCCGCCAGCCACGGCAGGACGAGGTTGATGTAAACCTTGTTTTGGACCAGGCCCTGGCCTTCCTTGAAGGCGAAATGGGACGTTGCGGCGTGGTGCTTGAGCGGCAGTGCGAAAGCAGCTTGCTTTCCCATGGGGACAAAGATTTGCTGTACCGCGCTTTTTACAATATCCTTGCTAACGGCCAGCAGGCTTTGGATGGACCCGGCACTATACGCATAACGGGCCGCCACGACGAAAGCGGGCGTATTGTGCTTGAATTTTTTGACTCCGGGCCCGGTTTCGACCCCGCAACGTTGCCCAACCTGTTGGATCCGTTTTTTACCACCAAGGATGGCGGCACGGGGCTTGGTTTGCCCATTGTGCAGTCCATCATCACAAGCCATGGTGGTACGATCGAGCTTGAAAACGCCCCCGGGGGCGGGGCGC
>Ga0183101_1000024_pt4 | contig 18538 bp, 12 predicted proteins | sample Biomet3_FD_127790 | JGI IMG/M metagenome (GOLD analysis project Ga0183101, IMG submission 127790) | Microbial communities from bioreactor (seeded with sewage sludge) at LBNL, California, USA - Biofuel metagenome 3 | ecosystem: Engineered > Bioreactor > Anaerobic > Unclassified ...
ATGATATGGCAGAGTGGGAGAAGGCTCCCGGAAATATAAATTTAGAACATTATGCCTCGCCTTGTCCAGTGAATAAATTTAGAAATGGAGATTTTTATGATGTGATAGGTAATGTTTGGCAATGGACCGAGACTCCGATAACCGGCTTTTCCGGTTTTCATGTTCACCCTATGTATGACGATTTTACCACTCCGACATTCGATGGTAAGCATAATCTGATAAAGGGAGGCTCATGGATCTCTACTGGGAATGAAGCAACCTTACATGCCCGGTATGCTTTCCGGCGCCATTTCTATCAACATGCCGGTTTTCGTGTAGTGGAATCGAGTACTCCTTTGGTTCTTGAAAATAATGAATATGAAACAGATCCTGAAGTGGCTAATTCCTGCGAAAACAGTTGGGGTAATACTTTTGATGCGAAGGAGAACTTTCATAAGAAGCTGGCTAGTTATATAATTGATTTTAGAAAGGGTTGTATAAAAGAAGGAGTCCAATCCAAGCGAACCACAAGAGTGCTTGATCTAAACGCTGATACAGGTCGTTTAGCTTTTGAACTCGCTCCTTATGTCGATGAAATTACTGCAATAGATTTCTCCGCACGTTTTATAAGGATGCCTATTCAATTACAAGAGAAAGGATTTATGCGATATATCATCAAAGATGAGAATGATTTGGTCCTTTATCGGGAATTGGTTCTTGCGGAGACGGGGTTAGGAGTAGACAAAGAAAAAATTCTTTTTATGCAAGATAATGCAAATAACTTAAAGCCCATATATACAGGGTATGATCTTATTATTGCACCCAATCTGCTTGAAGAGCTTGCAAATCCGGTTGTATTCCTTCAACAAATCCATGAACGGGTGAATCCAGGAGGCTGTTTAATATTAGCTTCGACTTATGATTGGGATATGAACGCTATAAATCAAGAGAATCGTCCAGGTGGTTTTAAACGGGATGGTGAACCGGTGACTTCACTCGAAGGCATTAAAGCTATTTTGGAAGAAAACTTTATATTTGATAGAGATCCCATTAATCTACCCTATACTCTCCGTAAGAGTTCACGATCGTTTGAAACCCGTTTGTCCGAAGTCACAATATGGCGCAAGCGTCGATGAATCTATAGAAATTAGAATCTATAATATTAAAGCCGTTTTAGCTCAGGTATTTGGGACTAAAACGGCTTTATTTGTAAGATAGTGTAACCGGATATATTACGAAGTTCTCTGGTCTTATTGATTAACTTTCAGTGTTAGTGAGTGCAGACCTGCTTTTAGCTGTATCTCTTTATCACCTTTTATATTCTCAGGTAAATAAAGTGTAGCGTTACTATTAGCCGGTATGTTGGCCGTATAAGAAATCGTGTTTCTGTTTTTCCATTCCCATCTGGAAATGATTTTGCCGTATGGTGATTCGTGAGAACTTTCAAAGTGCTTTAATTCTTTCACAAAGTTGGGACGCATAATAATGTGTTTGAAGCCCGGTGCATCAGGATCAGGGAAGATGCCTCCCAGTCCTTTGAAAAACCATCCACCTATTTCACCGAACATCATATGATTGTTGGAGATATCCCGCTCGGCTTTTAAGTCCCAATTCTCCAATAATGTGGTTGCTCCATTCACAATCCACCATCCCCATGAAGGATAAGTATCTTGTGCCGCAACTTTGTAGGCGGCATCCGGATAGCCATTCTTGCTTAATGCATTTAAAATGGCTTTGGCTCCCAAGACTCCCACATCCAAATGGAAATTAGTCTCTTCGACTTTTTGATAAAGATTCTTTGCTACAACAGGAATCATATCTTCCGGTACGATTTGCCATTGAAGGGCTACACTCAACTCTGTTTGTGACGCGCCTGCATAGATGCCTGTTTTACGGTTGAGATATTTATTGTTGATTGCGTTCTTGATCTCTTCCGCTAATTTGGTATAATATTCAAAGTCATCGTTTTTCTTAAACAACTTTGCAGCTTCTGCCAAAATTTTAGCATCCACATAAAAATAGACTGATGAAGTGAATTCTTTATTCGAATGTGTCTTCACCGGAACCCAATCGCCGCGACCCCAGCTTGTTAAGTGGTTGACACTGGTTCGATTCACATAGTTGACGTATCTCTTGATATTGTCATAGCAATCATAAAGCAACTTGCTATCTCCGTAGAATAGATAAATATTCCAGGGGATGATCGCAATTGTACTGGTCCAGTCCAGCCCATTATCCGTGCCGTATCCCCATCCTCCGGTTGGTATGATGTCGGGCAGAACACCATTAGGCTGTTGTTCGTCGCGATGGTCGGCAAGCCATTTCTCGTATACGGTAATGCCATCGTAATTATACAACGCTGTTTCTATGGCAAAATGACCGTCACCGGTCCAACCATTTTTCTCACGTTGTGGACAATCAGTGGGGTATCCCATCAAGTTCGACAAGTAAGCATTGTTGGTAGCTTGCCACAATTTATTAATTAGTTCGCTTGACGTCTTTATTTCTCCCAACGGCTTTACATCACTGTGCATGAAATAAGCTATGATACTGTTTTGTGTCAGTTTGATGGGTTCACTGCTTGTGACTTCTACATAGCGAAATCCTTTGTAGTTAAACTTTGCCATGAACTCATCTTCACCTTTTCCGCTTAAAATAATAATGTCCGTTTGGAAAGGATCTTTTTCTTTGTCGCCTCTGTAGTAGACATCAATATTGGACATATCCAGACGCCCGTTTTCATAAAGGCGCTCGCCATGCTTTATTCTGACTTCCGTTCCTTCTTTACCTGCTACCTTTATTTGTGTTACTCCCGACATGTTTTGACCGAAATCGAACACATAAGTTTTTTCATTAATCTTGTTTATAGATTTTGCCGGCACTTTTAAGACATTACGGATCGGACAGATTTGTTGGGCTGTTATATTACCTGAAGGTGCTGAACGATAATTGACTCCTTGCCATCCGGAATCATCAAAGTTTACGGTATTCCATCCTCTTTTTTCCAATCGCGCGTCATAGTGTTCACCTGTGTAGATGCTATTGAAGGTTATCGGACTGTCAGCTTTTCGCCAACTTAAATCAGTCGGAATGGTTTCCACGCTTCCATCAGCATAAGTGATACGTAGATCCATACAGAAGGTAGGGCGATTCCGCCATGGTGCACGGTGGAAATCCCAAACAGCCATCGATTGGTGATTATACCATCCATTGCCCAGCAATACTCCTACCGCATTATCTCCTTTTTGCAGTTGCTTTGTCACGTCGTAAGTCACATAAAGATTGCGCCTATCAAATCGCGTATACATCGGATCAAGACGATGGTTCCCTATTTTCTCTCCATTGATATATAGTTCGTAAAGTCCGGCAACAGCAATATAAGCCCGGGCCGATAATATTGTTTTTCCAGCAGAGAACTTTTTACGAAAGTATGAGGCCGGCTGATAGTTTATATCCCTACCGTCGCCTATCCATGAACCTTGCCAATTGCTGGCGTTCATCATACCCGTTTCAAAAGAAGTTATGGGTGATGAAATACTTCTATTATTCATATCCCACACCATAACTTTCCAATAATACTTTGTAAATGGAGATAATGCCGCTCCATTATAGGATGCGAGCATATTGTCCGAGCTAATCCGTTTGGTGTCCCATTGATTTCCTTGTTCGCGGGCAACGTTTAGTGAGTCGGTATCTACGATTATGCGAAATGCCGTTTGTATGGCTCCTTGTCGGTTGTCATCCATTCTCCATGAAAGACGTGGGGAAGGGGTATCAATTCCGATAGGATTTTCCAGGTGATCAGTCTTTAAGCCTGTGATACTAACGTTTTGTCCACATAGGCTAAGTGTACATGTAAATACTGATAGCAAAGCAATTAATGTCTGTTTTTTCATTTTTACGAAGGTTTTGGGAAAAGGCTATAATTTAATGTGGGTGAATATATTATTGAATACTCTTTTTAATTTGTTGAACAATTGATGATAATTTTATCTTTTACAGGTATAATCCTAAATGTGAAATCAGAATTATTACCTTTCTCTATATCCCCTTTGGGGCATGTTATTCTGTAATTGAACTTTTTGAATTCAGAGTCGATATATCCTTTTTCATATTTCTTGTATGGGAGTCTGCCGATCCTTTCTTTGGGTATATCTAATTCCAACATCCATTTGGAGTTTTTTTTCATATTCTTTTCGCATGCTATTTTTATATATTTCTCATGAAACTCGATGATAAAGATGCTTCCACTCTCATCTTTTGACCGGACTTTTAGAATGCTGTTGGAGATTTCACTAATATCCGGGCTCAATAATGCAATATCTTTTTTCCTTCCGTTCTGATTGAGTTCTATCAGCCTCAATCCAACTTTCTTTTCTGGTGTACTCCAATGGAATCGGTCTACTACAGGCAGCGTATAATAAGAAAAACTGTTCCCACGTCCCGGATTTCTTAAATACTCGTCTTCGAATTTCTCATTAAAAAGATGTATATCTCTAAAATAAACGCTATTATTCTCCCAAAATAGATTTGACCGATAGTATCGGCTGTTGTACCATACCGATTTATTGTTTTTATTATTGATGTCAACCAAAGTGGTGATTGCTGTTGATGGAGTTCGGGGGAATTGCTTTCTGAACCATCTTCCTGATTCTTCCAATGTCTCAATTCTGATTTTTCGTGCAGTTCTTAGCGAGTCAAAGACTGAAAATTGCATCTCCAAACCTTCCTTCATATTGTCCCAAGTAAATGAATTTTCCTGTCCTGCTTGTGCATAATTAAAGGCTAGACAAGGTTCATCCACAATCGAATTAAGGAAATATTCAACCCATTTGCGGTTTTTCCCCGAATCACGGTAGACCGGCTCAAGCGATATGACTCCTTGATAATTGTTTCCTACTCCAGTCTCGTATTGATACATTGGGTCGCTACCGAGCATGCGGAAAATAGGAACAGGAATCTGGCCTTTTTCTGTTTGAGCGGGCATATATGCGTTTCTCTTACTTGGATAATACGCCTGATTCCAATAGCCGCCCCATAATGTATAGCCATCTGTTCCAACTTGGTCTTTGCAATTACATGAAGCCACAATACCATATTTCTCGTACATATATTGCAGTGTGTGGGAATCTATAAACCATGAACCGACTGATTTGGGATATTTCCCAAATATCTCTTTAAATTTCTTCATATATACATCAACCAGCTTTTCCCTTTCTAGTATGGTGTAGCCGGGAGTAAAAGCGATGCTAGCTGTTGATACCCATGAATGTTCGCCTCTCCATTTCAAGCCGGCAGCTTCAACTTGGGGCTGTGTGATTTCCCACCATGCACCCACTTCCAACTTTGAATTAAGGTGTTTTTTCAGTAAATCTTGGTATTTGGGGTTAATCAAAGCGTCATATTGTAGTAAGAAAGTTGCTGGGAAATCATATTGGTTGACGAGTTTGATCTGGTTTTGAACAGTTTCGAATAAGAGCTTGTCCGAGTTTTCGAGACGATAATCTGTTTGACGAATAAAGTTTATAATATTGATGATACGAGGAGAATCTTTTTTTGAGTCTTTACATGTAGCATTACATGTAAGGCTTGAAAAGACTATAAAACAAGTTAGCATTAATCTGATATGAGGCATGGTGATTTGTTTTATATTTGGTCTGTCGGAATTCCGGCAGACCAAATTACTTAATATTTAATTGTAGAATGGATTTTGTGTTAATGAATTATTACTTTTTATGATTTCGCTACGTGGAATAGGAAGTAAATAGTGTTGAGGTAGAAACTTCCTTTCCAAAACGGTAATGGGATTATAGTTGAATGTACCGTCGTCTTTCTTAACCACCTCTATACCTTTTGCATCAATATTTTCATAAATTTCTGCTATACGCCATCTGCGTAAATCAAAATATCGGTGATTCTCGAATGCCAACTCGATCCGCCGTTCGTTACGAAGTTTTTCAAGTAATTGATCGCCGGATTCTGTTACGGGCGGCATCTTTACACTTTCTCTATTCCTTACTTTATTAATTGCGTCGCGGCACTCTTCTTCGTTCCCTAAATAGAATTCGGCTTCAGCATAATTGAGATAGAATTCTGCTAGTCTGAAGAATATCCAAGGTTGGGTATTTGTCTCACTAAGTGATTGATTTTCGTCCATGAATTTATAAAGGTAATATCCTGTTAAAGATGTATTCCAGCTACCGATATCGCCTTGAGAACTATCTTTTCCTTTGGGTATAAATACTTCGACAGGCCGACCTCTGTACATGGCACCATTATAGAGAATGGATGCGTAGAAACGCGGATCACGTCCTTGATATGGATACTTAGGGTCATACCCGGAGCCTTCTTCCACTGGTTTTTTGCCGGTCAATTTCATTTCATAATCATCCACTATATTTTGCAAAGGACAATTTCCTCCCCATCCGTCATAACCATTGGGTGAATTAAACAAGTTCATTCTATGTCCGTTTGCTTTGGTATATTCTCTCTTAAATATTATTTCTTTATTGTCTTCCAGGAATAATGACCTGTAATCTTTTGCTAACTCATATCCGGGCAGATTAATTACATCCAGAGAGGCGTCCCTAGCTTTTTCCCACTTTGATTTATCATTATTAGGGTTGTTTAATGGACTTGCTGCGTATAACAAAACTCTAGCTTTTAGCGCTTTACATGCATCTGCACTGGCTCTCCCGGAATTTTCCCCTTCCATTTTGGCGGGTAATCGTTTTATAGCATCGTTCAGGTCGGATATAATAGAGTCGACACATTCGTCATAACTGTTTCTAGGTAAAGAGTAGTTGTTGTCTCCCAATGCAAAGGAATGTGTGACAACAGGTACTCCTCCGAAACGCCAGATCAGATTGGAGTAGATAAATGCGCGTATAAATTCCATTTCGCCGGTTAATCTTGATTTTAAATCTTTAGAGACATTTGCTCTATCGATTTTTTCAAAGAATATGTTTATGTTGCGTAAGTATTCGTACGCTTTTTCCCAATAATTGAAGTTAGAGAAACGTCCTGCATCAAAAGTTGTAATATTGTCAGGAGTCATTTCTCCTTTTGAGACAATTATAGAACTTTCTTTTCCGTGACGCGTATAAGTTTCATCTGTTGTAGAAGACATCATAGCTTCTTCAAATCCTGTAGGGTATGCATTATAGCAAGCATTGACGTACGCAGCAAGTAGAGCATCGTCATTGAACACATCATCTTCTGTCATCTTGTCGAGGGGTTTTCTATCCAAGAAATCATTGCAAGAAGTAAATGACAAGGCGAAGATTAAGCACAATTGGATGTATATAATTTTTCTCATCTCTATTTTATTTTAGAAAGTTAAATTTATTCCGGCATTAAAGATTCTGACTTGAGGGTAGTAAGTTCCTTTACCATCGGAACTTTCCGGATCTATAAGTTTGATCTTATCAAACGTTAAGAGATTGTATCCGCTGAGATATATGCGGCAATTGGAAAGATTCAGTTTACGGAACCAGGAACTAGGTAAAGTATATCCGATTTCCAAATTTTTCAATCGAACAAAGGATGCATCCTTTAGATAGAAGTCCGAAGCATAGGATTCCTGTGAGTTAATGCTTCCTCCAGCTCTAGGGTTTGAACCATTCGGATTATCCGGTGTCCATCTATCTTTCGCTTGTTTCATATAGAAGTTACCAGTCTGATCCATACGTGAGTAAACTGCTTGTTCAGCCCTTGCTTGCCCTTGGAGTAAGATGCTTACATCTATATTCTTCCAACTTGCGCTTAAGTTCAAGCCAAAAACAATTTCAGGAAAATTAGTCAAGTCATGTCGCACTCTATCCATAGAGTTTATGATTCCATTATGATCGACATCTTTAAAGATCAAATCACCCGGTCTTACTCCATCCATGTGCGGGTATGAGTCTATCTGTTTTTGATCTTTAAATATACCGATAGCTTCATAATATAGTCCGGCTCCCAAGGGTTGTCCTTCTTCTTTCATATAATCGTATCCTTTGCCCCATGGGGTTTCATCCATATAGATTACTTTATTACGAGCGTATAAGAAATTTCCTGAAGCCGAGAAGTCGACTTCCCCAATACGACTTCTGTGGTTCAGTTGTATTTCCATACCTTTATTTTGTACTTTGCCAATGTTTTCATCAGGGAGATCCTTCAGTCCTGTGTATTGTGGTATTGATGCATTCCTTTGTCTTAAGATATTGGATCTTTTGGTTTTAAACATATCTATTTCAAAGCCGAGTAATCCTTTCCAAAGGCTTCCTTCCACTCCCAAGTTATATGTGTTTGCAACTTCCCATGTAATATCCTTATTGGGAAATCCATCCTGATAGACCCCTTGTACATCTTTATCGCCAAAGACATAATTTCTTCCAGTGGCGTATTTAAGCAAGTATTGAAACGCACCTACATTGTCATTACCCTGCTGTCCATAAGATGCCCTCACCTTTAGATTGTCGAGTATTTCAATATTATCTTTTATGAATTTCTCTTCGGAAATTCTCCAACCAAGTGAAACACCCGGGAAAAAGCCCCATCTTTTGCCAGCAGGGAATATGTATGAACCGTCACACCTGAAGTTGAATAATACCATGTATTTACTGGCATAATCATAAGAGAACCTTCCGAAATAGCTTTTACGAGCTTGTTCAAATGCACTTCCACCTACATCGAGATACTCCTTATCTGTGCTACCTGCAAAAAGCTGATCAATAGCTGTTGACAGGTAATTAGAACGCCAACCCCAAAAGTCATTACCTTTAAACTCATTCTGCTCATATCCCAGCATCAAATCAACTCCATGTAAGGAGTTAAAAGTTCTTTTGTAGTTTATTTTGCTATTCAAAGTGAGAGAAGTTCGGGGTACGTAATCCTGCCTGAGTTCTGCATAATCGCGACTTCCGTTTTTCTTTTTTTCATAATTGTTGGCACCTTCATCCCATACATAATAATAGAAAGGAGTTTTCCACTCTTTCTTTTCCATTCCTTCTTTGTCGAATGCTAGATATCCGTCGATCGACAAACCTTTTGTAAGCCATCCTAAATCCAAGCTGGCTGTAAATGTACTGTTGAAAACAGACTTGTTGTACTTCCTATATCCTGTTTCTTCTGTAACCAATGTCACGGGATTGCCGATGTCCATTCCGGCAGCCGGTAAGCCATTGGAGTAACGGGCAAGTGATGTAGGAAAAGAACGTGTTAAAGCGTAAAAAATGGTTCCACTATCGTAACCTGAATAATGTTGGTCTTCAATTCTTCCGGCAAGGTCTACAGAGAGTTTTAGAGATTTGGTGATTTGAGCGTCTATGTTCGACCTGATATTATACTGGTTATAGTAAGTATTGCTTTTTTTGTATATGGCATCTTGGTTAGAATAGCCGCCACCGATGAAGTATTTGACTTTATCATTTCCTCCTCTTATAGATATATTATGCTTTTGCAGCAATGAGTTATTTCTGAGCACTTCTTTAAACCAATCGGTATTTGGATAATGCATAGGATCGGAACCATTCTTAAACTTTTCGATTTCTTCTGCAGTGTATCTGGGTGCTCTTCCCTCGTATTGCTCTATTTCATTGAATACTTGAGCAAACGTTGCTGCATCAGCCATTTTAGGAAGACGGGTTGGCTGCTGAACGCCTACATTGTATGAATAATTCACTACAGGTTTTCCCTCTTTACCACGTTTTGTCGTTATGAGAATAACTCCATTCGCAGAGCGTGAGCCGTAAATAGCGGCTGAAGCGTCTTTTAGAACAGTAATACTTTCAATATCTTCAGGAGCTATTCTATCCCAGTTCCCACTTCGGTTTGCTATACCATCTATTAGGATTAGAGGATCGGTATTACCTGTTGTGCTTTTCCCTCGTATGCTTATCGCAGCACCGTCCGAACCCGGTTCTCCGCTTCTTACATTCATGATTACTCCGGATATTCTCCCTTGTAATGATTGCCCGATATTTATAGCCGGACTTTTTATTATATCATCTCCTTTGGTTGTCGAGATGGAGCCGGTAACCAATCCTTTTTTCTGTGTGCCATAACCTACGACGACCACATCATTTAAAACGGTGATGTTTTCAGCCAGCTTAATTGTTACATTGGTATTATTCCCGATGGTGACCTCTTTGGTATGGTACCCGATATAGCTGATTTGCAACGTTTCATTGGATGAGGCGTCAATTGTGAATCTTCCATCTAAATCTGTCAGTACACCATTTGGCTTGCCTTTAATGATGACGCTGGCTCCAATTACAGGATTCTCTTCTTCATCAAGAACTGTTCCGGAGATGTTTCTCTTGCTGTTCTTTATGTTATAGCCGGCTTTCTTCGCAATGAGTAGGATTATATTATTTTGTTCTTTTTGATACTCAATCTCACTGTTAGTAAATAGTAATTTAAGTGTTGCATCGATGGAACTGTTCTTTGTTTTTATTGAAATAATCTTCTCCAGATCTTTCAAATCATTATTATAAAAGAATTTAAATGTACTCCTTTTCTCAATCTCTTTTAATGCTTCTCTTATAGGCTTGTCTTTGATATCTACGCTGATCTGAGCAAATAGATTGTGGCATAAGAGTAGCATGAATAGAAAAAATGCAATTCGTTTAATAGCTGGATTTAACGGAATTTTTGTTTTCATGATTAATTAGATTTATGAGTTTACAATAGCAATGGATACTATTTTATCCATTTGCTAGGTATACATTTAAGTCGGGCTTTTCCTCTATTGCGTTTTTTGTTATTAACATTTGTTAGTGCTGTAGCTATAAAAAAAACTACGGCAATACATTGCTGCATTGCCGTAATATTAGTATGATATTTACGTTAATTCTTATATAAGTGAATCACCCCATCTCTTAATTTATAACTGATTGATGATGTTAATGTTATGGCATGCATTGCACTCTCAATGTTCGTGTTGTCAATCGTTCCGGTAAAGCGTAAGTTCTTGATGTCTGAATTATCGAGTATAATGCTTATATTGTGCATTCTCGATATTGCTTTCATGATAATCTCCAAAGGTTCATTTTCGAAACGAAGGCGGTTTTTACTCCAGTCTGTAAAATCTTCGGCATTAACTTTCTCTATAGATGTTTGGTGTGTTGTTTTATTGTATATGATGCGTTCGTTTGGATTCATTTCTATTCTCTCGCTGGGAGTGATCAATCGTATTTTCCCTGAGTTTAAAACGACAGAAATATTATTTTCATCCTCATAAGCTTTTATTCCGAACGTTGTACCCAAGACCATTATGTTTACCTCTTCACACTGCACAATAAAAGGCTTTTCGGCGTTGTGAACCACCCTGAAGAAAGCTTCTCCTTTAAGCGTGACCCGTCTCTCCTTCTGATTGTAGCTACTGTTATAGGTGATTCTTGAATTGGAATTTATTGTGATTTTACTTCCTTCAGGAAGAATTAAGCTTGCTTTTTGTCCTTTGTCCGCAAACATTTCGTAGGTATTGATGTTGTTTGGCTTCAAGAAAAGGTAAAAAGCAAATAATAGTATAAAAGGAAGTATGATAGCTGCAATGTTTGCTATTCGTCTTATATTATATTTCACATTCGCCTCTTTATATCGCCGAGAGCTATTTTCTTCATTATCTTGAATTTGCGAACGTATGTTCGCAAACATTTTTACTTTAAGCCCATCATCTATGCAATCGGATGAGCTTATTATTCTGTTGTTGAACCAAGTATTTAATGCCGGGTCATTCTCAAAATAGGTTCTTAATCTTTCGATTTCCTCATCAGAAGCCTTTCCTGAAATATATTGTTCAAAAAGATATATACATTCTTTCTTTTCCATTCGAATATTGTTATTTATTTGAGTGTTCGACTATTTAGCTTGATTGATAAAGATGAATGCTATCAAAGATAACAGATAATCATAATATTTTGTTAGGTGTTCTCTCATAAAAGAAATTGCTTTTGACAATTGATTCTCCACCGTACTTTCTGATATTTGAAGATGTTCCGCAATGTCTCTGTTCGTCCACATTTCTTTCTTTTTTAATATAAATATCTGCTTTCTTGCAGGGGGTAACTTTTCAATCAGACTATTTATATATTCTTCGAGTAGATTTTTATTCACTTCTTCCTCTGTGACATTATCATTAGCTGAATCATTTTTCAGGATATATTCCTTATATATATATTCCAGCGTTCGGTGTTCATACTCGTTTATCAGCATGTTCTTTGCGATTGTGCACAGATATGAATTGAAATTCTTCTCCGGATTTATTAAAGAGTGGGTTTCCCATAACTTGACGAAAGTGCGCTGTACAATTTCTTCTGCTAGATATTTATTTCTGGATGAGAATTTAAGAATGAAATTGTAAAGCTTCCCACTATGTTCATAGAATAGCCTCTCGAAAGCTTCGGAAGAGCCGTTTTTTAGTTGTAATAAAAGGTCTTTTTCATATAATCGCTCCATAACTTGAAAAGCTTGTGTCTTTTTGTTCCGTTTTATGATTTAAGCGCTGATATCTTTCTATTTATAGATGGGATAAGGTGCGTATTAGATTTGATCAGCTCATGTACTTCAATTCGCCAAAGTTAATACTTTATCTTATTTGTGAGATAAAAAAGTTTTTTTGAATAGCAAAAAGAGCATTTTCTACTTGAGTGTGTGGAATAAAAAAGTCTGCAAAATATTATTGCAGACTTTTTTTGAATTATCTCTGTGCGGGTGATAGGACTCGAACCTACACGCCTCACGGCACCAGATCCTAAGTCTGGCGCGGCTGCCAATTACGCCACACCCGCAGGGATTTTTCCGTTTGGTGGCGCAAAGATAGAAAGTTTTTTTGAATTTGGCAAATGCTTTGCCAATAAAGTGGCTTATTGTGCAACTTTCAGCAGTTCCCGGGCTTTTTCTATCATGCTGTCTACTCCTTTAGTGGCTTGGATAGAGTCCATGTCTATCTTTACATCAGGACTGATGCCAAACTCAATCTGTTGTTTTTCAGCATCCAAGTGGGGACTTGCTGAAAAGCGTACACTCCATCCGTTGGGAAGTTCGGATGAGAATGGGAGTCCCGAGCCTCCTCCCGTTTTGTCACCTACAATGGTAACATTGGGCAGGTAGCGCATGGAATTGACAAAGTCATTGGTGGCACTATAGGAATGTCGGTTGGTGAGTACGATAGCTTTCTTTTGCCAGCGAATGCTGCTGGAAGGTTCCAGATAGATGGCTACCGGATCGGAAAAATCGCTATGTCCTTTACCCGTCTTATGCTGGATGTATCCTGTCAGTATTTTCTCGTTAGTGAAGCGTGCTGCTATTTTTGTTGCATTCGTAATATCTCCCCCGCCGTTGTTACGGACGTCTATAATAACTCCGTTGCAAGGTGCAAGGTAGGAAAGGATCTGATCAAGATTACCATCCCCGATACCTGAAGAGAAGGATTCATAATATATGTAACCGACGTTATCATCTAATATTGTGTATTCCATTCCTCCTGCAATACGGTAGCTACGCCCGAGATATTGCTCAATAATGGCTTCATTGAAATTGCGGGGATAATCCAGATACCAATCCCAATAGCGTGCTACATTGGATGACGAATACAGATTGACGTGTCCGTCTTTTAATTCTGCAAGCATATTGCCGAGCACTTCAAATAGACCGTCATTGGTCATGTCGGGAGTGATTAGGGGCTGATATACATTATGGATGGAATCCCAATTGATTTTTTTATAGTCAAGGAAGCAATATTGTTCATCAATGATTTTCCACAATGCCTCGAAGTTACCTTGCGGGGTATTGTTATATTCCTCTTCACGGATACAGCCTGTCCAGAGTGGAATTAGAGCCAAAACGACTAAAAGCCGGAATACTTTTATTCCTTGTTTCATTCTTTATGTTGTCCTTTATAATCAATTAATAATCAACTATATCCTAACTCTTGTTGAGTATGTAAACTGTGTTGAAAATTATATATATTCTCTCTTTCTATAAAACAAGCGGTGCTTAAATCTCCCTGCAATATTCTAAAGAGCCGATTACTCATTTGTTCTTTGGACGAAGAAGATATAATTCTTTCACAAACCCAATCATAAAAGCATTTGCATAGATATGTGTCCTTAGTCCGTTTATCCTTGATTGCTGGACATCCCACAAATAGGCAATACGCATTTTGGCAGTCAACACAGGAAAATCACAGGTCAGCATTTGTCGTAAAGAAGGCTGGTTGTGAAGGGAAGTCATTTTTATGACTCCTCCGCTATTTCCTAACGTAAAGATCTCGTAATACGATTGACCGTAGTGAGGAGAGAACATGGCACCGACTACCGGGGCATTGACTTGGTAACGGAGTGTTATAGGATATCTTTTAATCTTAAAATTCCAAATAGCCATGCCCGATGCATCAAGGTTGATATATGCACGGGCTGAAGCCGGGTTGTTGCTGTTCCGGAGATTGTAAATGAAACCTCCGTTGAGATCAATCATGCTTCCGGCCAATAGCTTAAGATTTGGTGTAACTTGGAAATTATAGTGCAGACCATAGTTCCAATTCACCAACCCCGATATGGTATTGTTGTTATCCACCCGGTTGTGCGTATAGCTGAGGTTGGATTGGAAGAAGCTTTGCCGGGACACATTGCCTTTCATTATTCCCGTCATACGCATACTTTCACGTGAGAGACGGAAATCGATGCCGGTATATTCTTGGGGAGACAGATAAGTATCATACACATTGGCATATCCAATGCCATATAATGTTGAACGGGTTACGAAACGTGTTCTGGCGGCAGAGTCTGTTCGTAACTCGTTTATGATCCTCTCTTCTTGACTTTGAGCCTTGAGACTCCCGCCTAAAAGGAGTAAGCATCCTGTCAATATACCTGTTGTGTAAAGCTTCATGGTTAGTTGCCCGTCACAAATTAAAACAACTTCATTTGTCCGGTCATTTCGTCCAAAATGTCACCTTCCGTTTTCCCATGGTCCGGATCGAGTATTTCTGTTTCATCCTCCTCTTCTTCTTCCTCATTCGTTACTTTGGGAAGTTCCGGTTGTCGGGTTGGCTCAAGTTCGTTGACGGTTTCGAGAGTAAAAGTGGTCAGACGTTTGCCTTTAGCCTTAAAACCTTTGACGGCAATAAAGTCATCGGCATCAATTATCAATGTCTCCCGGAAGTTGTCATGTCCACCAAAGATGACTTCCAAACGCGGATAATATTCATCCGTCAATAAAATCAAGCGGCTGTCTTTGTTTTCACCCAGATAGTTTTGCTTACGATTGCTTGCCTCGAAATTGAACCGTTTGATATATGGATAGTTCTGTTGATCGGCATCGTATAGTACGGCTGTCCATATTTTATGCGGATCGTATTTCTCTACGGTATGTACATTGTCTTCGTAATGGTTGCTTAAATCGAAGTTGCTGGTGTAGAAATCTCCGTTATCCAATATAACGAGAATTGAATCGTCACTTTGGAATTCACCCAAGAATTCTCCTCGTCCGTCATAATTAAGCCGGAGTACATCACGGTCGAACCATACTTTCCGACCTCCCAATGTGGAACCACCGCGCTGCTTTAATGCAATCTTGTGTACGGGAAGTTTCGTTAGAATATTTCCCATGGCCTGACGTCCCTTGATGCTTATTTTGCTAAAGTCTTCTTCAAAAGTGATGCGGCGTACACGTGGGTTAGGCTTTAAGGTTACCTTAATGACCTCAGCCTCTCCGTTGGGGTTGGCGGTGAAATACATGATTCGTGATTCGGGTGTACCCTGCGTCACGTCATATTCACGGTCGCGAACCACTGAAGTGACGGCAAATCGTTTGATATAGCAAGTTCCTTCTTTGCCATCGCGATACGCAACGTTATAAATCGTGCGTTTATCGTTCTTCTTGAAGACATTGGCATAAAGAATATTCTTCCCTACAAACTTTTTATCTGTAACGGGAGTGATAATATATTTTCCATCCCGGAAGAATATAATGACGTCGTCCAGGTCGGAACAGCTAGCTATAAACTCATCTTTCTTAAGACCTGTCCCAATGAATCCTTCCTCACGGTTGATATAAAGCTTTTCGTTTGCTTCAGCCACCTTGGCGACTTCAATGGTATCGAAGTTACGAAGCTCGGTGTGGCGGGGGAAGTTCTTGCCATATTTATCTTTAAGCATTTGAAACCAATTCGTGGTGTATTCCACGATGTGGGCCAGATGATGGTCAATCTCTTTGATATCTTCCTTCATTCGGGCGATTGCCTCGTCTGCTTTGTCCGAGTTGAATTTCAAGATACGGCCCATCTTTATTTCCATCAGCTTAAGGATATCTTCCTTGGTTACTTCGCGGATAAATTTGGGATAGAAAGGAGTCAACCGTTCATCGATGTGCTCACACGCAGCATCCATCGTTTTAGCTTGCTCAAACTCTTTGTCCTTGTAAATACGTTCTTCTATAAAGATCTTCTCTAAAGAAGAGAAGTGCAACGCTTCTTCAATTTCATTTTTGCGTATCTCAAGTTCTTGTCGAAGCAGACTTAGTGTATTATCGACCGCCTTTTTAAGTACATCACTTACTTTAAGGAAATGCGGTTTCTGGTCGTCTATCACACAACAGTTGGGTGAAATGCTTACCTCGCAGTCGGTGAAAGCGTAGAGTGCATCGATCGTTTTGTCTGAAGAGACTCCCGGAGCCAGATGTACCAGTATCTCTACGTTAGCCGAAGTATTATCATCTACTTTCCGTATTTTGATTTTACCTTTATCTACAGCTTTTAATATGGACTCAATGACCGAAGAAGTCGTTTTCCCATAAGGAATCTCGGTGATGACAAGCGTCTTGTTGTCGAGTTTGTTAATTTTAGAACGTACTTTTACCGAACCACCGCGTTCTCCATCATTATATTTTGATACATCGATAGAACCGCCTGTCTGAAAGTCGGGATAAAGCTTAAATGCTTCACCGTTGAGATAAGCGATGGAAGCATTGCAAAGTTCATTGAAATTATGTGGTAATATTTTTGATGAAAGACCTACGGCAATACCTTCTACGCCTTGAGCTAAGAGTAACGGAAATTTTACCGGTAATGTGACCGGTTCCTTATTACGACCGTCGTAGGAAAGTTTCCATTCTGTTGTTTTGGGATTGAACACCACATCAAGAGCGAACTTTGAAAGACGTGCTTCAATATAACGGGGAGCTGCAGCACTATCTCCAGTGAGTATATTTCCCCAGTTTCCTTGGCAATCTACTAAAAGATCTTTCTGCCCCAGTTGCACCAGTGCGTCACCTATAGAGGCATCACCGTGCGGATGGAATTGCATGGTGTGTCCCACAATGTTTGCCACCTTGTTATATCGTCCGTCTTCCATTCGCCGCATGGAATGAAGAATACGACGTTGTACAGGTTTCAACCCATCATTGATATGTGGCACAGCACGCTCCAGAATAACGTAGGAAGCATAATCCAGAAACCAATTCTGGTACATTCCGCTAAGCTGGTGCTTTACATTAGCATCTTTCGTGTCTGCGGGTTTATAATCCGAGTGCCCCTCGCTTCCAGCGGGGACTTCGTTCTCCAAGTCGTCTTTCGGTTCTTCAAATTCTTCGCTCATAGCTCTCCGGCAATATTCTATTCTGTATAATGCTAAAAATCAGTTGAACGCAAAAATACGAAAATTATTGGCGATAAGCAATATTCCGATGCTTTATATTGTATGCAGGTATATGCACTTGTTTTAATCCTTTCTATTTGTAAAAGCATACTGTTCTTTGATTGTGCTTGTACCGTATTTCTTATATACAGCAATCATCATTCTTGAAAAACGACTACATGTATGCAGTGCTATAAAAAGGTTTGGAATATGCTGTGATGTGTTGTAGGCTGAATCATGATTGTTCCTAGGTCTAATATAGCATCAATGCCATTGATGATCACCATCAATGCCGATGATTCCTGCCATCAATGCCATTGATGATAGACCCAGTCCTAGGTTGAATGGCGATGAGGCGGGGAGAGAAATGATTTTTGACAAAGAGGAAAAACGGCAACTCTTATTAGAATATTTTCATATTCCTCATTACTTTATTGTAATGATGAAGTTTAAGTAAAAGCAATACTCTTGCAAAACAATTATTGAATTTGTGTCACCAATTATAGATGGGTTTTAAGAAAATGCTCTTATATGGGGATATTAGAGAAAGAAAAGAGAGACTCCTAACACACTGATAATTGCTCCCAGTATTTCTTTGAATGTGATTTTTTGTTTGAAGAAAATATGAACAGGTAATAAGATAAATATAGGAGTAAGTGCCATTAAAGTCGAGGCAACACCTGCTTCTGTATATTGGACAGCCATTAATGAGATTGAAACTCCCACAAAGGGGCCGAAGATAGTAGCTCCCAATGCTGCTCCTGTGCCTTTAAGGTCATGTCTTACCGTGGCTAATGTGTCGAATTGCTTTTGGTAACCCATCACTATGAGAAAGCCCAATGCTCCGGTAATGGCGCGAATGAACGTGGATGCGAATGGCATTAGATTGTTTACATTCTCCATACCGTGCGGTATGCTCAATTTATAATAATTCATGCCGA